>Ga0315281_10006243_pt1 | contig 16982 bp, 18 predicted proteins | sample YL17G07_0_MG_FD_204540 | JGI IMG/M metagenome (GOLD analysis project Ga0315281, IMG submission 204540) | Sediment microbial communities from Yellowstone Lake, YNP, Wyoming, USA - YL17G07_0 | ecosystem: Environmental > Aquatic > Freshwater > Lake > Sediment | place: USA: Wyoming | collected...
GCCATTCATCAAGCCCCGGTTGAGATGGATTGGGGAGTTCAATTCCGAAAAGAGTTTTTACCGAAAAGCGGGTAAGCCTGGAGATCACCTTGAATAACAACCGGTCAATCAGACCCGGTTTGGGAATAGAAGTATTGTTATTAAAAATATCACCTTCGCCGGTTGGTGAATTACCAAACTGGTACGCACTGCGTTGAAATCCTCTGGGACCGAAAGAAAAGGTGTAAACCCGTGCCTGCCCGCTGGAAAATGTTTGGTTGAAAAAGTCCTGATCGAAGCGCAGCCCCGCCTGATGGAACATCCGGTTCAATTCTTCGAAAAAAGCAGGATTGGAGAAAATGTTCTGGAAAATATCCGATTGGTTGTAATTGAACCCCTCCGCACCGGCGCCAACATACCCGGATTGGCGCGCAAAATCGTATTGTTGACGCCTGGCGGCATCACCGAGCACGCCATAGGCTTCATTAATTTCCTTAAATTTCTCGCCCGCTTCTTTTTCCTTACCGGGATTGACATCGGGATGATATTGGAAAGCCAGTTTACGATAAGCGGCTTTGAGTTCTTCCTGGCTGGCGTCCGCGGGCACGCCTAGAATCTGGTAGTAATCTTTCATCGCTGGTTATATTATATCACGCTCGTAACAATTGACTTTTTTCAATAACTTAACCATAATCAATTTATTGTGAAAAATGCCGCAGTTGTTTTGCTCTGTATTTTTCTTTTTATATTGCTCTTCGTCTTTGGACTGGCTTTTACTGTAAATCAAATCGCACTGAGTCCCGGATTCATTACCGGGGTGATTAACGACATCGATTTTTCCAAGACTGCCAGTGATTTGCTTCAAACACCCGAATACTCTTCCGACTTTGATATGTCGCAGGAACTCCGGGATACTCTTATCGACACTCTTGATGCCATTGAACCTGTACTCAAAGAGAATATTAAGATAGCTGTCAGAGATGTTTATAACTACGCACTCGGTAAAGTGGATACCCCTGATTTAAAGTCTTTACTTGGTGATTCTTTTATGAATTCTGATTTCGTTAGCTCCTTGCTTCAAAAGATTGACTTATCACGGATTGTAGATCAGACTCTGGCAGAACAATTAATATCTACCAGTCCAGAAGATGCCGACCTTAAGACGGCGATTATCTCTGCTATTAATCAGCTTGAGCCTACTATCAAACAGGGAGTAACGGCTGCATCCGAGCCCGTTTTCAGATATGTCCTTGGCGAAACTGATAGTATCGATCTGAAAACCATTTTGAGGCAATACATCATAAACAAGGCATTTATAACAGATGTAGTCAACTCCCTGGATTTAAAACCAATTGCAAAGGATATGATTGGAAGCCAGCTCGACCTGACGCTTCCGCAAGGGATTACGCTTAATGATAGTGAGATCGACCAGATTATAGCCACCGCAGAACCGACGGTAAAAACAAGCTTGATATCCGCCGCCGATCCTATTGCAGACTATTTGCTCAGGAACCGTCCGAGTTTCAGCATCACCGTCCCATGGAACTCGTCCTCTGCAAAACCAGTTGTTAAACAAGCGTTTTTGCGGCAGCTACCTCCAGAACTCGCTGCTGCCACGACTGCCCAGATTGACATGGCCTATGAACTATACTGGGCATCGGCAAAAACCGCCATTCCTACCAGCTTTACAATCGACTCAACAATATTCAGCGCCGACTTTGATCAATCAGTTGATGAGATGATACAGTCAGCTCAGGACGCGCTGGTTGAAGTTCGCAAAGGCATCGATGAAGCCTCAGTGCAGTTGGACGACGCTCTTAATACGGCACGATCATATATAAACCTTGCGCGGATTCTTTACTGGAGCCTGGCTCTGTTGATTCTGTTCGTCATCGGTGCGGTAATTCTAATTCGACGCTCATTTGGAGCCGCGCGCGATCTTGGAATAACCTTTACCACTTACGGCGTACTGGAACTAATCGGTGTTTTGATATTAAGATTTTTCCTGGGAAAACCTGCTTTCATTCAGGGTTTTATTAATGGTGATATTCCAGACTCTGTTTGGGATATTATTTCGCCGATTATCCAAAGATTGACGCAGCCGCTCCTCATATTTTCTATTGTATGCCTGATCATCGGGATTATTTCACTTGTAGTATTTTTTGTTTATCCACGAAAACCATCCTCAAACGAAGCCGCGCAAAGACCTATCCCACAATCATAGGCATGTGCGCCTCTATCGTATAGGAATGTCCCGGCCTTTTTTTACCTACCATAAAACATATTTGAAACTCATCAAGCTCAAACTATTGACAAATGCATGGTTATTGTTTATCATTTAAAGCTACTATCGGAAAACGGTTTCCGTTTACAAGGTAAGAAAATATGATCGGTTCAGACACACAGGAAGTCAAACGCAAAGGTATTGCCATCTTAAAAATTCTAAGAGATTCGAAGACCCCTCTTGGAGCGCGGGTTATCGCCCAGCAATTAAAAACTCATGGGATTGAGCTTGGTGAACGTGCCGTGCGTTACCATCTCAAGCTGATGGACGAGCGCCAGTTGACCCGACTGGTGGGGAGAGACGGACGGTTGATTACAGAGGGGGGATTGGAAGAACTCAAAGATGCACTCGTTCGTGACAAGGTCGGATTCGCCATTTCACGCATTGAATTACTCGCATTCCGCACTAACTTCGATATCGAGAAACACTCCGGGCTAATACCGGTTAATATCACCTATTTTTCTAAAGATAGATTCAGTGAAGCACTCCGTTTTATGAAACCTGCCTTCGAGAAAGGTTGGTGCGTCAGCGACCTGGTTGCGACAGCAAGAGAAGGCGAACGGCTTGGCGACGCAATCGTTCCACGCGGCAAAGTAGCCCTGGCTACCGTTTGCAGTATCGTGGTTAATGGTTGTCTGCTCAAAGCCGGCGTTCCTACGGACTCCAGATTCGGCGGCATCATGGAGATCCGTAATGATAGACCTGTCCGCTTTGTAGAGCTGATTCATTATGCTGGATCTTCGATGGACCCATCTGAAGTTTTTATCCGAGCGAAGATGACTTCTGTCGTCGATACTATCCGAAAGGGTAACGGTAAAATCCTGGCAAATTATAGAGAGATACCGGCGATGTGCCGTCCTATTGTCAGCGATGTCATGGCAAAACTTCGACGCGCGAACATCAACGGTATGCTTGTGATGGGGAACGCAAGCGAACCGGTCTGTGAAATCCCTGTCGAGCTTAATCGAATCGGCATTGTTCTTCTCGGGGGATTGAATCCGGTGGCTGCTGCAGAGGAAGCCGGTTTCGAAGCTGAAAGTCATGCGATGAGCACTGTCATTGATTATCAGAGCCTAGTCAAAATCAGCGACCTGAACTAGTAATCGAGGAAATAAATGAAATATATCAAGATTATCCCCTGCCTGGATATTAAAGACGGCAGAGTCGTCAAAGGCGTCAAGTTTGTCGACCTCAAAGACGCACGTGATCCTGTCGAGGCGGCGCAGGCTTACTGCAAACAAGGCGCCGATGAACTTGTTTTTCTTGATATTTTTGCTACCGTCCAGAATCGTAAAACGCGGTTGGAATGGGTGAAGAAAGTACGTGCTATTACCACCGTTCCATTTGCTGTTGGTGGAGGCATTTCCAGCCTGGAAGACATGAAAGCATTGCTTGATATCGGTGTCGACAAGGTTTCAATTAACACCGCCGCGGTTAAAAATCTAAAACTATTTCTCAAGCGGTTAAAAAGTTTGGACGCGACCATCTCGTGGTAGCAATCGATGGTAAAAAGAACCCCGTTGAAAGCCGTTTACCGCGGCTTGAGGTTGTGGTCCGAAGCGGAGAGGAGTCAACCGGCATTGACATTGTGTCATGGGCAAAGAAAGTCGAATACCTGGGTGCAGGGGAGATCCTGCTCACGAGCAAAGACGCCGATGGTACCAAACAAGGATATGATATCGAGATGACAAAAGCTGTAGCCGAGGCTGTTAATATTCCGGTTACCGCCTCAGGTGGAGCTGGCAAACTAGAGCACCTGTATGATGCAGTGGCACTCGGCAAAGCGTCAGCGGTACTCTGTGCTTCCGTATTTCACTTTGGTGAAATCACGATACCCGAGGCAAAAAAATATCTGAAGGAGAGAAAAATATCGGTCAGAGACTAGAATAATCGTATCTGCATACCTGGGTAATTTTTGAATTATTGATGATTAGATAAATATAAAAAGTCGTTGAAGGAGAAAAGAATAGATAATGGCAAAGATTAACCCGTTCAATGTCGTGCAAAAACAAATAGATAAATGTGCAGAAATCCTTAAACTCGACCCACATATAACGGCTTTTTTAAAGACCCCGATGAGAGAACTGCATGTTGCATTACCTGTACGCATGGACGACGGTTCTCTGAAAGTGTTTCAGGGATTTCGTGTTCAATACAACGATGCTAGAGGACCGGGCAAGGGGGGCATTAGATTCCATCCCGACGAAACCATCGATACCGTCCGGGCACTATCTGCATGGATGACATGGAAATGTTCGTTGCTCGACTTACCGCTGGGCGGAGCCAAGGGTGGAGTTGTTTGTGACCCAAAGTCGATGTCGATGGGTGAACTCGAGCGTTTAAGCAGAGTATATATACGGAATGTTTTTCAATTTATTGGACCAGAGCGAGACGTGCCTGCTCCAGATGTTTACACAACTCCGCAAATTATGGCATGGATGATGGATGAGTACTCCAACATGATGGGGAGATCACAATTTGGTGTCATCACCGGAAAACCAATAGCTATCGGCGGCTCAAAAGGGCGCGGCGATGCCACAGCACGCGGCGGTATGTTTACTATCCGCGAAGCTGCGAAAGCACTCGGAATGGACCTCAGTAAGGCAACATTTGCCGTACAGGGGTACGGCAATGCTGGTTATTATGCTGCCAAGTTGTGCAAGGAGCTCTTCGGGGCAAAAATAATAGCAGTTTGTGATAGCAAGGGCGGCAGAGTGTGCGAAAGAGGGATAGATCCCGAAGAAGCCTTTGTTTGTAAAGAAAACACCACGTCTGTCTGCAACCTGAAAGAAGGTAAACGCATTTCAAATGACGAACTATTGACGCTCGATGTTGACGTCCTGATTCCGGCAGCTATTGAAAATGTTATTACTGAAAAGAATGCTCCAAAAATCAAAGCAAAAATTATCGCCGAATTAGCCAACGGTCCGACCACACCGGAAGCCGACGATATATTATACGAAAAAGGAGTCCATGTTATCCCCGACTTCTTGTGTAATGCCGGAGGAGTAACAGTATCATATTTCGAAATGGTGCAGAATTTCTACATGTATTCCTGGGAGGAATCGGAAATCAGGGAAAAATTAGACAGAAAGATGACTTTAGCTTATCATTCTGTACTGAATACCAGCCGCGAATATAAGATCAATATGAGACAAGCGGCATATGTGCGGGCGGTTGAACGGGTTGTTGATGCCATGAAATTACGCGGTTGGGTTTAATACTCTCTCTGATCTAATTAATCGGACATTTTAGTACGATCAAAATCCCCTCCCATAAATTTGAGGGAGGGGACTAATTTGATAACCTTTAAATAAATCCAGGATCAATCTACCTTGTTTATGAATCTAAACAGTTTGCACTTTCACATACTGGATGTGTATGATGAAGTTTATAATTGAAGTCATTACACGGCAGGCAAGCGATGAACGGCAAAATAGGCGATAAGCAAGTCGAAGATATCCTGGCTAGCCACGGTAAAAGCACCGATAATCTCGTACCGATGTTACTTGACATACAGGATTCTTTCGGATATCTGCCGGAAAATGTGATTCAGCGCATAGCTGAATTTTTAAGTGTTACCCCAGGCCAGATATACTCGGTGGCTACTTTTTATAAACGCTTTCAACTGAAGCCTGTCGGTAGACAGCGGATTACTATTTGCCGTGGTACGGCATGTCACATCCGCGGCGCACCCCAAATTATTAACGAGATTGAACAGACAATAGGAATCAAAGAAGGCGAGACCTCTGAGGATATGGAATATACTTTGGAAACTGTCGCCTGCATAGGGTGCTGTGCCCTGGCTCCGTGCTTGAAAATAAATGAATCCGTTCACGGCGCGATGACACCGCGAAAAGCCGGAACGCTATTCACAGCCTCCGGAGGTAAAAATGCCCGTTAGTAAACATACCATACTAATTTGCCAGGGTACGGGATGTATTTCAGGTGGTGCCGTACAAATGAAGGATGACCTAGAAGTTGAACTAGCCCGACATAAAATGGGCGACGCTGTCCAGGTAAAGCATACCGGCTGCCACGGTTTCTGCCAGCGCGGACCGCTGGTTATCATTGAACCGGAAGGAATATTCTATACAGGCGTGGTATCAACTGACGTCGCGGATATTGTACGTTCTCTATCACCTGGCGCTAATCCGGTGGAGCGTCTCCTTTACTACGACACAACCATTAACCGGTGTATTAAAAGTTTCCAGGATGTACCCTTTTATTATAAGCAGCAGCGTATCGTGCTTCGTAATTGTGGTGTAATTAATCCCGAAAATATCGACGATGCACTATCAGCTGGAGCGTACCAGGCTTTGCGCAAAGCCTTCGGTATGAAACCGAAAGAAATAATCGAGGAAATTAAGAAATCCGGGCTGCGCGGGTTAGGAGGCGCCGGATTTCCTACCGGTCGCAAGTGGGAAGCGGCTTTTCAAGCTCCAGGTAAGATAAAGTACATCATATGCAACGGCGATGAAGGAGATCCGGGTGCTTTCCAGGACCGTTCGGTGCTCGAAGGGGATCCTCATTCAGTGCTCGAGGGCATGATTATCGCTGGTTACGCTATAAATGCCCGGCACGGTTATGCGTACGTGCGCAACGAATATCCATTTGCAGTTCAACGTCTGGGCATAGCTATAAAACAGGCAAGAGAGCGGGGATTCCTGGGTGAAAATATTCTCGGTGGCAAATTCAGCTTCGACGTAGAAATTTTCCAGGGCGCCGGCGCCTTTGTCTGCGGTGAATCTACGGCACTCGTCCTTTCAATTGAAGGGAAACGCGGTATGCCGCGACCGCTTCCGCGACCGCGCACCACTGAGGTTGGATTGTGGGATAAACCAACACTGCTTAATAATGTTAAGACCTACGCCAATGTTCCTTTAATCATCAATAACGGCTGGCAGTGGTTTACTTCACGAGGCTCTGAAAACAGCAAAGGCACGGCTATCTTTTCTCTCACCGGAAAAGTCGTGAACTCCGGCTTGATCGAGGTGGCAATGGGAACACGTCTCCGGGACATTATCTATGATATTGGAGGCGGTATTCCTGGCGGGCGTGCTTTTAAAGCGGTTCAAACAGGGGGACCATCTGGGGGCTGTCTTCCAGCGGAAATGTTAAATATGCCCGTCGATTTCGATTCCCTTACCGCCGCGGGTTCAATGATGGGTTCTGGCGGCATGGTGGTGATGGACCAGGACACATGCATGATAGATATTGCCCGGTATTTTCTTGATTTTACACAGCGCGAATCGTGCGGACAGTGCATACCATGCCGCATCGGCACAAAGCAGATGTTCGATATTCTAAATGATATCGCCGAGGGAAGAGGTAAACCCGAGGATATTGATACCTTATTAGAACTCGGTCAATCGATTAAGGAGTCATCTTTATGCGCCCTCGGACAAAGCGCGCCGAATCCGGTACTGAGCACCATACGTTATTTCCGGGATGAATACGAAGCTCATATTTATGAAGGGCATTGTCCGGCAGGCGTTTGCCATGGTTGTCTCTAAAAGGATGATTAATGAGTAAGGTTACAATCAATATAGACGGTAAAGAGCTGGAGGCTGAAACAGGTCAGACTGTTTTCGAGGTTGCCCTTGCCAACAATATTTACATTCCTCATCTCTGCCACTACCCTGAACTGGCGTCAAGAGGACAATGTCGACTATGCCTGGTGGAAACCTCCGGCGGCGAACTCATTACGTCCTGCCGCCTGCCAGTCATTGCTGGGATGGTAATCAAAACTAAAACCGAGAAAGTGGATAAAGCTATTCGCCCCACGGTAGAAATGCTCATCGCTTATCACCATGAAACCTGCCGCGGCTGCCCGGCTCTAGGTAAATGCAAACTACAAACAATAATGAGCCATCTAAAAATCGACCGCCGTCGTGTACGCCGTTTACGTCCACCTCATGCGAAAAAGCCTACGGATAAAATGACTTTCAGATTCGAATATGACCCCAACCGCTGTGTTTTATGCGGTATCTGTATCAATACCTGCGAAGACCTTCATAAAACCAGCCTGCTTTATTACATCGGGCGCGGGCACGAAATGAAAGTAGCTTTTTATGGTGATGAACAGAAATGCGAATCGTGCCTTAAATGCATCGAGAGATGCCCGGTCGGCGCTATGGTGCTCAATAAATCCGTCGCACCTAAGAGCTAATCTTTTGAAAACAGCTTATACCGCCTCTGTTTTGTGTTAAGTTACAAAATCAAAACCGTGTTTTCGAGCCGCCTACTTTAACAACTAATCCATTATGGTATAATAATGGAGCAATACCAGAACCATTATGGAGGTACGATTAATGCCTGTTAGTGTTTCATTGAAGAATGTACCTGACGATATCGCGGACAAACTTCGTAAAAGGGCGAAGCGCCACCATCGCTCCCTTCAAGGCGAGCTTATAGCTATCCTCGAGGAAGCTGTTGGTCCTACTAGGCTCTCAGTGAGCCAAGCAGAGTCACGCCTCAAAGAGTTAGGTTTTGAAACACAGGCTGAATCCACATCCTGGTTAAGGGAATTACGCAATGCCCGTTAAAGTTGTGGATGCGTCCGTTGTCGCGGCTTGGTGCTTCCGAGAACCTCGTGCTTCGGAAGCTATGGGAATCCTTCGGGATTCCGAGTTGCACGCTCCTCTTCTTTTAGCCTATGAACTGACCAGCATCGCCAGAAGGAAATCGATAGCATACCCTGAAAAGGCAGATGTCCTGGAGGAAGCTCTTCAGATGGCGTTCGCTATCCCAATTCACTGGAGTGAGGTTGACCATTTAGCCGTGCTACATCTTGCTCTAGATGCCAATCTTACCACTTACGACACCTGTTACCTCTATCTAGCGAGGAAACTTGGCGTACCTCTGGCTACGTTTGACCAGAAACTTGCACGGGTCGCGAAGACAAGTTAAGACAACAATTATGACCATCCACTGATACCGTTGGGAATTTATTCATAGGGAGCTGCGCCCCCTTATTTGTCTGTAATGAAAATCATGTCGAATCTCTACAGGGAAGAAGAGTAATATGCAAGACCATATCGATATTTGTATTATCGGGGCGGGGGTAATTGGCCTGGCAATTGCGGCCGAACTTGCCAGAACTGATAGACGTATCTTTATCCTTGAACGCAACCGCTCCTTCGGACTGGAGACAAGCAGTCACAATAGCGAAGTAATCCACGCTGGAATTTATAATCCACCCGATTCGTTAAAAACGCGACTCTGCGTTGAAGGGAGACCTTTGCTTTATGAACTCGGCGAAAAATACAAGGTAAACCACCGGCGTTTGGGTAAGATAATCGTTGCGGCGGATACCGACGAAGCAAAGGAAATTGAACGATTATACCGGCAGGGTAAAGAAAACGGCGTAAACGACTTGACTTTTCTTACAACAAAGCAAATCAAGCAGCTCGAACCTAATGTAAAGGCAGTCGCAGGTTTTCTTTCACCGTCAACAGGCATAATCGACTCACATGGATTGATGCAAATGTTTTACGGTCGGGCACGTGAAAACGGCGCCGATTTTATTTTTAATACTGAAGTTACTGGGATAGCGAAGACAAACCGTGGCTTCAAAATTGAAGCCAGGCAGGAAGATAGTACGGCGGAGTTCAATACTTCTTTGCTTATTAATGCCGCCGGGCTTTACTCAGATAAAATCGCCGAACTGGCGGGAATTGATGTGCAGGATGCAAAATACCGAATTCATTACTGCAGGGGAGAGTACTTCAGCGTAAGTCCTCGTCTTAAGGGAATCGTCAACCGGCTTATCTATCCCGTCCCCGAGCAAGCGGGAACAGGTATTCATATCAGTTTAAACCTGGAAGGTAATCTCAAATTAGGACCTAGTGCACATTACGTTGACACGATTAATTATCGCGTAGATGAAAGCAATAAAAACGATTTCTACCGAGCATCTCATCGGTATCTACCTGCTATTCAATTTGAAGACCTTACACCCGACTTTGCAGGTTTCCGACCCAAATTGCAGGGTCCCGGTGATAGTTTCCGGGATTTTGTTATCCAGGAAGAATCATACAGAGGTTTGCCCGGTCTGATAAATTTGATTGGAATTGAATCACCTGGTCTGACCGCGTCTCCGGCGATCGCAAAGTATGTTGGGGAGAAGTTAAAAGGTTGGGTATAGGCTTGATATTTTGACAAAGAAATACATTTATGTTAACATTCCGCCACTCATGAGAAGTCACGACGACCCTCTGGAGCACATCAATGGACCTCTATTTACTCAAATTCCCCTACCGTAAAGTTTTGACTCCTCTCGCTAAAAAACTGCATTGGCTCAATCCGGATATCATTAGCTATACAGCAGTTTTCGTTGCAGCCGGTACCGGTTGGTGTTTTTATAAAGCCGCCGATTCAAGGTTGCTACTAATCATTGCTATAGGTCTCACGCTTGTAAGAATGACGCTCAACACCATCGACGGAGTCATGGCAATTCAACGCGGAAAACATTCTCCTGAAGGTGAGATAGTAAATGCCCTACCCGACCGGTACTCAGACATCCTGGTGGTTGGCGGAATTGCTTTATCTCCGCTCTGCCGTGGTTGGCTTGGACTGGCAGCACTTGCCACCATGTTTCTGGTCAGTTACACCGGTATGCTTGGAAAGGCTATCGGTGTGTCCTGGCAGCACCAGGGACCGATGGGCAAAGTGGAGCGTATGATTACGATGATGGTCTTCGCGCTCTTCCAGTTTTTCCTCCTTCCAGAACGCCAATCGATTTCAGTGGCAAACATCAGCGCCACACCAATGGAAATGGCGATGGGTCTGTTTGTTGTCCTCGGACAATACACGGTGGCCCATCGGTTGTTCGGGCAGCTCAAGGAAATTCATGAAAAGGAAGCTGCTGAACTGAAACTGTCAAATGAAATAAGAGCTGTTGTTGTTTATGATTCGATCACGGATAATACACGAAAAGTTGCATCTGAAATCGCCCGGGGAATTGGGTGTAAAGCTGTTAAAGCTTCTGAAGTGATCGATATTAATTCATTTGCACTGGTTGTTTTAGGAACTCCAAACATCAGAAGACGTCCGACCGCCGTAATTCAGAAATTTCAGGATAACACGGTATTGAGACCTCGGCTTCTGGCGGTGTTCAATACGTTTGGTCTGCCTGTCTGGGGGCATCTTACAGCCCCAATGTGCCTGCGTTTCATGGCTGAACAATGGAATATGAAACCTATTGCAGGTTTCTCCTGTCCCGGATATCACCGTAAATACAAGACCTACAAAGGACGCCCTGGTAAAAAAGACCTGGAGAAAGCTTACCGATTTGGGATCAAGCTTGCAAGAAAATTACATGAATATTCTGTAAGGGGCGCAAAGTGAATTTACCTTCAGAATTGTGGCAACGGATGCTTCTACTTGTGTGGGGAATACTCGTAGCGTGGAGTATTCCACTCATCATTATTTCCATTATCAGGAGAAGTCGCGGTAAGGAAGTAAAACCAATCTGGATCAAGTATGGCTCATGGTTCATTATGGTCCCCATACTTACCGTTCCTCTGTTACTGGGCAGGTGGGTTACGCAAGCCCTATTCCTGCTTCTCTCGTTGTATGCTTTTGAAGAATTTTCTCGCACGGTTGGACTCTGGAAAGAGCAGGCGCACATGTGGGTGGGACGAGGTTGCATTTTGCTCATTTACTCTTCGATCTTTATCGAATCTTTCGGGACGTTTATGTCCATGCCTGCCTATATCATTATCTTAACGTTCCTTCTGCCTATCCTGAAAGACCGGTACGAAGGAATGATTCAAAGGACGGTCCTGACGATTTTTGGTGTAATATATTTCGGGTGGTTCCTGGGATACCTGGCGTTTTTAATGAATATCGAGACCGGGCGTCAGTTGATTATTGCATTCCTTTTAATTATCATTACCAACGACGCCAGCGCCTATATCATAGGCTCGAACCTGGGAAAACATCACATGGTGCCAAATCTTAGTCCGAATAAGACCTGGGAAGGAGCTATCGGGGCTGGAATTGTCACCCTGGGGGTAACAGTCGCGATGCGTTTTGCTCTTTATGACATGGCTTTATGGATATCGATAATACTAGGGCTGCTTTTAGCCTTTGCCGGAACGTGCGGCGATTTATCCATTTCCTTAGTCAAGCGTGATGTTCATATAAAAGATACCGGACATTTGATTCCCGGTCACGGCGGCTTACTGGACCGACTTGACAGTATTCTCTTTGCAACGCCTGTCTTTTTTCACTTTATGAATGCCTTCTTCATCATCGAAATTTCCATGTATGGCAGGTAATCAAATGGAGGCTGATGTCGACTCAACTGCCGGAAAAGATATTGAAGGATTTAAGTGGAATTATGCACCTCCGCCCACTCCATACGACCTGGTGCGCGATAATATTCTAAGTAAATTCGGCAGGATTATGCTTCATTCCATTCTTCATCCTTTTATCCATTCTTACAACAAGCTTACGGTAATCAATCAGCAGTCTGTACTAAACAATTGGCCTTGCATCATCACGCCAAATCACTCAAGCCACATGGATACGATGGCAGTATTCTCGTCGATACCTTTAAAGCTGGTTAACCGGGTTTTTGCAGTAGCAGCAATGGACTATTTTTATCGCAATGGTTTTATCGCTTTCGGGTCTCGCCTCATTGCAAACGTAATTCCTCTCGATAGGACGGGAGTTGAAAAAGATGGGCTGCGGCTCTCTTTGTTCAAATTAAAACAAAATTGCAGCGTCCTTATATTTCCCGAAGGTACCCGCTCAACTACTGGCGACATGGGACAGTTTAAGAAAGGCGCAATCATTTTAAGTAGAGAAGCCCAAATCCCTATCATACCTGCCTATATCTCAGGTACTCTAAAAAGTATGCCAAAATCAGTAAAATTTCCTCGCCCGGAGAAAATCGGCATCATTTACGGCGAGCCTTTACGTTTCTGGGAAACCCCTCATGAAAACTATAATACTCAGGATGCTGCTACCTACCTCGAGCTGCGAGTGAAAGAATTGAAGCAAAAACTTGAGGAGGGCTTGATAAGATGAACATCTGGCTAAATACACGGATTTTGCTCGGGAGATTTACTGTGCGGACGCTGGGACAAACAAGTGATGGAATCAAGCTGGTAACCACCAAAGGGTTAACATCCGGGATTATGCTCGATTATATCTACCAAAACAAACCGCATGGTCGGTTCATTATTGGGACATGGATAGACAAAATTTATCTTTCCCACCGCGCCTGGGAAGACGTGAGAACACGGAAAAATAATTTAGAAGCATTTCTACTCGATGCGATCATTGTACAGCGATCATTGAACCGCAAACCGGTTATTGTTGATGTTGCGGCCGGCTCAGCCCGGTATTTACTCGACGTCAAATCCAAACCTGGAATGGAAGATATCGATGTTGTCTGCCGTGACCTCGATACAGATGCACTGAATCAAGGTAAATTCAATGCGGAAAAATTAGGACTGACAAATATGAAGTTTACGGCTGGGGATGCCTTAAAAGCCGAATCGCTCGCTGAAATCCAACCGAAAGCTAATATTACAGTTTCGTCGGGCTTTTATGATTGGATCAATGACGATGGGCTCGTCCGAAAAAGCATGGCGCTATTATACGATATCCTGCCTGCAGGCGGGTGTTTCGTGTTTACCAACCAGGTCAGGCATGTAAACCAGGAATTCGTTGAGGGGGTATTTGTCGATCTCCGCGGACAACCTTTGCGGATGACGATGCGTCCTGCTGACGAGTTGAACAGCTGGTCCGAAGCTGCTGGATTTCGGATTTTAAAGACAACCGGGGATAAAGATTTCAACTACTCGGTTACACTAGCGCAGAAACCGTAGCTCGCACTCACTCCACAGCCTTATTTGAATAAGAACAATCTTAAAATTGTGGTAATCACATTCAAAACTGTGGAAATGGTCTGTTCTTGAGCAGATATTTCTGGCTTTGATTTTCCTGAAAACAAGTTGCTTTCATCGACCGGCGTAGACAGGAAATTCGCCAGCCTTTTTAACGTATCGTTTTGGTTTCCACTCCTGTGCAGATCAACCAATTCTCTCAGTTTATTATCCGCGGCTGTATCTTCGATAATAATGACTTCTGGATGCAGCATGCGTTCGCGAGCTTTTTGATACTTGGTGAATTCCCCGCGGTTAAGCCAGAAACCATTACATTTCGGACATCTGACGAGGATGATACCCTGAGGAAAATTGTTATCTTCAAATCGTACTAGCTCAACCTGGTCGCGCGGACATTTCAATTTAGAATTCGTTATTAGAGATAGACTGTTTAACAGGTCCGCATCAATCGATTCGACCTTTTCAGCTTCTCCCTGTTTTGCGCGATACAATTCTGATTCGTCGAACCAGATACCTCCGCATTTTTCACATTGCTCGAGAAAAATCGGCTGTCCATAATGAGATTGGATTTGCACCTGGCGCATTTCAACGTTGTCGTTCGGGCACAGCATGAAGTCATTATAGCCCAGATAAACATTTAAGCACAAAGTTAGAAATGTGCTCCGATCCACCAATGCGGGCTGAATCGACAAACATGTATTATCTATGCAACAATTCAGACTAATAGTACTGTTTTTATTCTATGTTTCACCTTTTACCTATAACAATTTGAACGAAAGTACCATTGATTTGAAGATGTAATAGGGCAATAATGAACTGTTTTTATCAATTTGTATTCCTTTTTGCAGCAAGAATTTGCCAGAGGTAGAACATGAAGCAACATATTTACAAATGTCGCTCTTGCGGAAACAGGGTAGAAACACCAGCTATTATTATCAGGTGTCCATCCTGCAATAGTAGGGCATTGATAATGAATGCAATCAGAATACCTGTAGTGGCGAAAAAACGAACGCTTGCTCTTTCCTAAATGAAGAGCTACTAGAAGCAGCTGTTTAGTTGACAGTATATTATCAAGGTAACCTCCTTGGTGAAGAGGCACCCGATTCTCGCCATCGGGTGTTTCTTTTTTCTCGACAATCCAGTGCATTTTGACTCACAAGATTAATGAATCTAGTGTTACCTAATGTAGCGGGTACGCACTACTGATAACCACTTCCACGCATTTACCACCAATCAATACAAAGCTGATTATCTGCAACGACACTGACCTTACAACTGTTAGCGCCATATCCCGTTCAAAAACTTTGCTTTTGAAAACTCTACACATCCGTAGTATCATACTCTGAATAGTATCTGTAGAATGGTGGGCATATTATGATCAAACAGAAAACATTGATATTTTTCGGGGCACATCCTGATGATGAGACTTTCGGTATGGGCTCTACGCTGGCACAGTATGCTGCCTCCGGAGTAAAAGTCTATTGCGCCTGTTCTACTCGTGGTGAGGTGGGAACCGTCGAGCCTGAACTATTGAAGGGATATGCTAGTATCGCCGATAGACGCACTGAAGAATTGAAATGTGCCGCAGAGGTACTCGGACTCGCTGGTGTCATTCATCTGAATTATCGTGATTCCGGTATGCGTGGTACCCCGGACAATAAACACCCGGATTGCCTGGCAATGGCACCCATCGAGGACGTCACGGCAAAGATGGTTAAGGTCATCCGTGAGCTCATACCGGATGTTGTTGTTACCCATAGTGCGGGTGGAGGAGGCTACGACCACCCCGACCACAATGCAACCCATAATGCCGCGGTTGCCGCTTTCTACGCCGCCAATGATGCTAAACAATATCCTGAGGCAGGTCCGGCGTTTAAGCCTTCCAAACTGTACTTCCTAGTCCGTCCACGCGGCATGACAAGATTAACAATCATGCTAATGCGACTTTACGGGCAAGATCCACGTCGCGCAGGACGTAATAGAGATATCGACTTCACACGAAGAGTTAATGTTGAATTTCCTATCCACGCTGTAGTCCGTCTCAAGAAGCAGTCGATATTGATTCGGAATAAGGCAGCTGCCTGTCACTCCAGCCAGGGCGGTGGTCAGCTACGCCGGGGACCGTTCCGGATTGTAAGAATCATAGAACGAATACGTGGACGTGCAGACCGGGACTTTTTCATGCGGGAATACCCACCCCCGACAAAAAGGCGGGAAAAAGACCTGTTCGAGGGCTTAATCTAGTCCTGCTATATCTTCTTGCGTTTCCATCTACCTGCACGGAAATAAATGATATAAGTAAACGCTCTTCCGGCAAGGGAGATCACCATCGCCCAGCGCACTCCATATACGCCGAGATCAGTCCATTTTGGTAGAAAATAAGCCAGAGGGACCTGTAATAACCACATTGTTGCTAGTCCGGCGACCATCGGGACCATCGTGTCTCCGACACCATTGAGACACTCTGCCAGGTTCGCCGCAAAACCCATAAATAAGAAACCAACTGCCGCTATCATCAAGAAAGAACCGCCTATTTCCACAACCCCAGGTTCAGAGTTGAAGATGCGCACAAGTGGTTGAGGCCATATCAACAAAACTACCGCGCACGTCAGCATGACAGATTCCGTCAGCAGTACTCCCAGCCACCCGCCCTTTTCGGCTCGAGCAGGTTGTCCTGCCCCCATGTTTTGTCCTGCCAGCACACCAGACGCTTGACCGAAACCCATCCCCGGCATCATCACTACCATTTCCACTCTCGTCATGATGGTATGAGCAGCTATTGCCAGAGTGCCAAAGGGTTTAATGAACGATATCATCACTAATCCGACCACGCTTCTTTCCATGCCATTGACTGC
>Ga0315281_10006244_pt1 | contig 16982 bp, 14 predicted proteins | sample YL17G07_0_MG_FD_204540 | JGI IMG/M metagenome (GOLD analysis project Ga0315281, IMG submission 204540) | Sediment microbial communities from Yellowstone Lake, YNP, Wyoming, USA - YL17G07_0 | ecosystem: Environmental > Aquatic > Freshwater > Lake > Sediment | place: USA: Wyoming | collected...
TGCATTACTTTCACTGCTCCTTGACTCTTGCCAAGCACTTTCGCAACCTCAGCAGTGGACAACTCGCCAGCAAAGCGTAACTCAATCACATCTCTCTGGGCTTGAGTGAGCTGTTTCACCGCCTGAACTACCTGACTGATATCCAAATTCCTTTCCGCTTCCGACACAGGGTCTGCATCATTGCTTACTAAAGCTTCATCGAGAGGCAAGTGCAATTTTGCTTTACTTGTCCTCCTGTAGTCGATAACCTGATTATGCGCAATACGAAACAACCAGGCTGAAACAGGTACTCCCCGCCACTTGAATGATGAGATAGACTCAACTGCTTTAAGGAACACCTGCCCTGTTAAGTCCTCCGCCTCCGTCTTATCACCTACCCTTAGGGCAATGTAACGATATACCCTGGGGAAGTACTCTTCATAAATCCCAGCCCAAGTCTCGGGGTCTCGTTTTTGCAGCCCTCGGGCGGTGCTTTCCTCATCTTGCACCTGCAGCTCCTCCCTGAATTGTTAATCACCAGTATAACCCAGGGAAAGAGTGCAGGCAAAGCTTCAACCATTTAAAACAGCTTGACCGAACGTCAACCCTTTCAGCAAAACGGCTTATCTCCAGCTATCGATGGCCACAATAATCGCTTAATCTCCCCGTCCCATCATCCAGCCGTGGTTTTTCATCCAGAGACCGATCTCAGCGCCAAGATTCCTCATGGTGAGCCCCTGTAATGGCCCCCAGGTGGGAGGGCCATTCTTGCCGATATTAAGCTCTATGGGTTGCCCTGCAGCGCCGGTGAAGTTGCCACTCACGCCGGTCAGGTTTATCGTAAACGTGCCTCCACCCTGTATATTGCCGGTAATTATGTTGCCGTTAACAGCGGTCACATTACCTTGGAGCTTGAGACTGAAAGGTTTTGCAGGGACCTGCAGCAGAACTATCAGCCTGGCCACATTATTGTTAGCACACACTGCTATCCAGTCGCCGTATCCGAGGTCGCTAAATGTGACTTCCCCGCCGTTCGGCCTGGGCATCTGTCGGTACTCGGTATCAGAGTTGACAGTAATGTTGACAGTTGTGTTTCCCCCCCGTGGCAGCAAAGTGATTGTCCCAGCCCCTGCGTTCCCTGTCACCTGCATAATTGTGCCCAGCAGCAATTCGTCACAAAGCTGGGTTCTCTGTTGCACCTCATTACTATTGCCATTACCATTCCCATTACCGTTGCCTTTAGCGTAGGCGATGGTCATTCCGCTGGCCAGGGCTACTACAGCCACCAGCACACCCAGAATCAGCAACATTTTCTTCATTGGTAAACTCCTTGTTAAATCTATAATTGATAAACCTATCCTTAGAATACAGGCCACTGTGCTCAACAACCCCTACTCATGTCTCACCCCCTTATCACCTTAGGTGCTTCTAAATATTTAAAACGAAAAAAGGAGCAAAAGGTTAGCCCTCGAAGTAAAAAGCCAATAATCAATCCCATCAAGTCTACAAAAGTCTACAAAAGGCCTTGACAGCGTTTTGCAAGGCATGTATTATTCAATTCCCCACCCAAAAATCAGTTGGCTGCCACGAATTGCCAAGGCATCAGAAAGCATAATGGAGGTACAGGCACTGAGTAGCATATGGAAAGCAAGTTCCCTCTTTCCCTCCGGATTTATTCTCCATTTGACTTCGGAATTTTTATTTCAGGGCCATAGAAATAAGATAAAGGACCGCATTTGTTTGCGCTGGGGCTAATTAAACCGACAAGCTGCGTGGGCCATACAAATAATCTCGGGGGTGATACATGCTAGAGCAAGCCCTATCAGGTGTTAAGGTGCTGGATTTGACCTGGCACATCGCAGGCCCCTATTGCACCAAGCTGCTAGCAGACTACGGCGCAGACGTGATAAAGGTGGAAAGACCGGGGGAAGGGGATCCCACAAGAGCAATGGGGCCCTTCTTTAAAGATGACCCACATCCTGAGAAAAGCGGCCTCTTCCTCCATCTCAACACCAACAAGAAAGGAATCACCCTCAACCTGAAGAGCGCCACCGGGAAAAAGATATTAAAACAACTCGTGGCGGACTCCGATATCCTGGTGGAAAGCTTCAGGCCACATGTTATGCCCAGCCTGGGACTGGATTATCAAGCTCTGGAAAAAGTAAATCCCAGGCTGGTGATGGTTTCGGTCTCCAGCTTCGGGCAAACCGGCCCTTACCGAGATTTTAAGGCGTCGGAGATTGTGGAATATGCCATGGGCGGCGAGATGTACTCCACAGGAACAGCCGGCAGAGAACCGTTGAAGCTGGGGGGAAATGTCATTCAATACCAGGCAGGTACAGTTGCTGCTGTGGCAACTATGGGCGCTTTATATGCTGCAGAAGACCAGGGAACCGGTCAGCATGTAGATATCTCCATCATGGAGACCCAGGCGGGTAGCGCCGACAGAAGAATCATGTATATTCTAAGCTATATCATGGCAGGAGTAATAACCACGCGCTGGCCGCCGCCCAGAGAAGCAGTCAGGATGCTAATCATGCCCCAGGGTGTCTACCCCTGCAAAGATGGCTTCGTTAACACCCTGAGCTTGCCTCAATGGTGGTCGAGATATATAGAGGCGCTCGGGATGCCGGAACTCAAAGATGACCCCAGATTTCAAAATATCTACAGTGCCGAAGCAGGAATGGAGTTCGATGCTATTTGGTACTCCTGGCTTGCTGACCATGATAAGCAAGAACTTTTCGATATCTTCCTCAAATCCAAAATCGCCAGCGCTCCCGTCAATAGTCCTGAGGATTTGCTGAAGTACACTCAGCTTAAGGCTAGAGAATATTTCGTAGAAGTCGATCACCCGGAAACAGGCAAAGTTACCTACCCGGGCGCGCCTTTCAAGATGTCAGAGACCTCCTGGAAAATCAGACAGCCTGCCCCACTATTGGGACAGCATAATGAGGAGATTTATTGCAGGCTACTGGGATACACCAGAGAGGAACTGATGAAGCTACGCGAGGGCGGGATTATTTAGGAAGGAGATTCGTGATATGGCCAAGCTGCCGCTGGAAGGAGTGAGAGTTGTTGCTCTGCCCGTTGTATTCGCTGGCCCATTCGCCACTATGCTCCTTGCAGACCTGGGCGCTGAGGTTATTTTGGTGGAGTCGATCCATCACTTTCCTACAATTACCAGGGGCTATATGCCCAAACCACCGCAATTCCTCGTTCCTACTACCGGGGCAACATTTGGAGGCAGCGGAGGGATACAGACCTATGTTGACCATTGGGCGGGGGACAGGCCCTGGGATCGTTTCGTCATGTTTCATGCTCTGGGCAGAAACAAGCTGAGCTGTTGCATTGACCTCACCAGACCCGAGGGAGTCGAGGTCTTCAAGAGATTGATAAAGGTAAGCGATATCTTCTTCGAGAGCAATGCCGCTGATACCATGGAGAAATTGAACCTGACGTACGACGTCCTCAAAGAAGTAAATCCAGCTATCATCTATCTCAGTATGCCTGGGCTTGGCTGCAGCGGACCCCACAAGTATTGCACGGTTTTCGGCGCCCAACTTCAGGCTCTGGCCGGTCATACCTGGCTGACACGTTATCCTGACCTGGACTACACCACTACCCAGTCGCTCATATTTCACAGCGATGCCGCCTCCGGAGCCACTGCCGCCTTCGCTATCCTCTGTGCCCTGCGCTATCGCAAGCGAACCGGAAAGGGACAGTTCATCGACCTGGCACAGCTTGAATCTGTAATCCCTCACCTTGGAGAGGCGATCATGGACTACACCATGAACGGCAGGGTTCAGGAGCCATTGGGCAATCGCCATCCCTTCATGGCGCCTCACGGGGTCTACCGCTGCCTGGGCGAGGATAAATGGGTAGCGATTTCAGTATCCTCCGAGGAGGAATGGCAAAGGCTATGCCGCGCACTGGGCACCCCCCCTTGGAGCAAAGAGGAAAGGTTCTCCACACCCCTCAATCGTCTGGAAAACCAGGATGAGATGGATAAGTATATCGAAGAGTGGACCTGCCGCCACGATAATTACGAGGTTATGTACATTCTGCAAAAAGAGGGAATTGCAGCGGGTCCGGTGCTGGACCAGCGCGACGCCTTCCATAATGCCCAGTTGGCGAGCCGCGGCTTCTTCGAGGTAGTCAGCCACCGCGAGGCAGGGACTCATCTCTATCCAGGGATGTTATGGAAAATGGGCAGCACCCCACTGAGCATCCGCAAGCCACCGCCATGCCTTGGCGAGCACAACGACTATGTATTTAAAGAGGTACTCGGAATGTCTAGCGACGAGATTGCAGAGTTAGAAAAGAAGAAACTCATAGGCGGTGACGAGTACATCATGGAATCGATATTCTAGTAAGAGTTCCTTCCCCTGGAGGCTTATCTTGACACGGCGTGGCAACAGTTTAAAATGGGAGGCGTGATGCCTGAGAGGTTTATCAGATATCCGGAAAAGACGGTAGGAACAATGGGCCTGTTCTTCAAGATTACACTCCTAGCAGGAAGAACAGGCTTTTTTGTACCTAAAATTACAGAACAGCGTCTCGAAAACTAAAAAGGAGGTTCAAAACAGGTATGGCAAAAGGTAAAGGAATGCTGGAAGGTAAGGTCGCAATAGTAACTGGCTCGGGAAGAGGTCTCGGTAGGGCCCATGCCCTGGCAATGGCCGCGGAAGGCGCAAAAATTGTCGTCAACGACCTCGGTGGGGAGTGGGACGGCACAGGACAGGCCAAAGGGCCTGCTGATGATGTTGTCAAAGAGATAAAGGCTATGGGCGGAGATGCCGTTGCCAACTTCGAAAGCGTAACGGATTTCGAAGCAGCCCAGAGAATCATAGCTTCCGCTGTAAAGCACTTCGGCAGACTCGACATTCTGGTCAATAACGCCGGCTTTCTCAGAGATAAGATGACCTTCAATATGACCAAAGAGGAGTGGGACGGAGTCATTCAGGTTCACCTTACGGGAACCTTCAACTGCGGCAGGCATGCCTGTACTTACTTCAGAGAGCAGAGCAAGGCAGGGGCGCCCATCAAAGGTCGTATAATAAATACCATGTCCCACGCCGGCCTTCTGGGCAATGCTGGGCAAGCCAATTACGCATCTGCCAAGTTAGGCATCGGCGCCCTGACCATGGTCTGGGCCAGGGAGATGGAGAAATACGGTATGACCGCCAATGCCATTGTCCCTATGGCCAGGACTCGAATGACAACCCAGACTGCGGGCCTGGGCGGGATGTTCGAAAAGAAAGAGGGTGCGTTCGACGACATGGCTCCCGAAAATGTATCCCCCCTTGTCGTCTATCTCGCCAGCGACGCAGCCCAGAACATTAACGGACGCTGGTTGTCCATCAGGGGCGGCAAGCTCGAGTCGTGGCTGTCGCCGCAGCTTGCCAAGACGATTGACATAGACAGAAAGTGGAAGCCGCAGGAAATAGCGCAGAGGATAAAAGAGCTGGGTGACCTTTCTCTGCCTCAGATGACGCTATAGAATTGAAGAACATTTCTGACCTTAAAGAAGCACAAGCTTGAGGCCATTAAAATATGACCCAGCTAATGCTCTGCGACAGAGTGTTGGCTGGATAAAGTGATGTTCTATTCGAAACTTGCTGAGTTGGTTTAGCGACGTTTGTCCTTGGTACTGGCTCCTCAGAGCCTAGGTTAGGCCATAGAGGAGCCCAGTTATTGTGTTTGGATTTATATCCGATTAAAATTAGAATTGAAGGTATCATCACCTAAGAATAAGCTGACAGAAGGGAATATCAAATGGCATACAAGCGCCTTATCTGTGACAAGGATAAGAAGAACCACATCGCTATAGTAACTCTAAACCGTCCCGACAGCGCCAATTCCTTTGACTTTCTCTTGATGGAAGAAATAGACTACGTGTTCAGGGACGACCTTGAACCTGATGACCATATCCGGGCAATCGTATTGACGGGAGCTGGCAAATATTTCTCTGCCGGTGTAGACCTATCAATGTTCGTCGACAAGACTGCGCTGGTCGAAAAGGAAGAGATGGACAAAGGCGTTGCCTCATCGCGGGTTGGCGAGCAGTCGGAGGAAGTTCCCTGGGGCAAGGGGACTGTCGTGGGAGCTGTAGCTCTTATGCAAACGATGCGCAAGCCGATTATCGCTGCTGTAAATGGCCCGGCGGCCGGTATGGGCGTCTCCTTCGCCCTGGCCTGCGACATCCGGATAGCATCGGACAGGGCTAAATTTGCCATGATGTTTGTTAAACGAGGGCTCGCGCCAGATACCGCAGGCTCCTTCACCCTGCCCCGTGTCGTTGGATTTTCCAAAGCCAAAGAATTGCTGCTCACCGGAGAAACCATTGATGCTGCCGAGGCCTATCGCATAGGCATGGTCAGCAAAGTAGTCCCCCACGATGAGCTTATGACAGCAGCCAGAGAACTAGCCTGTAAAATAGGGGCGCTCCCCCCGATGGCGGTTGGCCTGAACAAACTGGCCCTGTACAAGTCTATGGCGCAAACCGACATAATCGCGCAGATGATGGTGGAAATCGAATGCCAGGACAAACTCATGGCAACCGAGGACTTCAAAGAGGCCGCAACAGCGTTTATGGAGAAGCGCCCGCCCGTATTTAAGGGCAAATAGTCTTTAAGCACTGAGCCTTTGGAAAGGAAGTTAAGTGGCTTACAAGCTCCAGACAAGAGTCACCAAGATTCTAGGCACAAAGTATCCTCTGGTCATGGGAACCATGGGATATCAATCCACCGCAGAGTTCGTGGCCGCAGCGGCCAATGCCGGCATATTCGCCTGCCTTTCTTCCGTTATGTCAAAAACAACCCAGGCGCTTCGAGAAGAGATACGCAAAACCAAAAGCCTGACCGATAAGCCATTCGGAATAAACATCAACCTTTTTCCGATGATTAGCCCGCTCCCCTACGAAGACTATATAGATGCCGCTCTCGAAGAAGGGGTCACCGTCTTCGAAACCTCAGGCCGTAGCCCTGAAAACCTTGTCCCTCGTATCAAAAAGGGCAACGCCACGTTTATGCACAAATGTGCCCGGCTGAGGGATGCCAGAACGGCGGAGCGCGTGGGTGCGGATATCGTGGAGATAGTGGGATTTGAGTGCGGCGGACATCCCAGCAAGGACAACATCACTAGTCTTGTCCTTGTCCCTCAAGTGGTAGATGCAGTGAAGATCCCCGTTATTGCCGGGGGTGGCATTGCAGACGCCAGGGGAGTTGTCGCTGCCTTTGCACTGGGAGCCGAGGGCGTACTGATGGGCACCAGATTTCTTGGCACCAAAGAGTGCCCCATCCCCACCAGCTTTAAAAATAGACTCATTGAGGCGCAATCAACCGATACCACGTTTGTAATGCGCACCTTGAGTGATCCCATGAGAGCGCTAAGCAACAAGCTGACGACAAAGGTGAGGGAGCTAGAGGATAAGGGTGCTCCCCAGGAAGAAATTATCCCCATGCTCGCAGGGCAAAGAACCTTGAAAGCAATGGAAGCCGGGGATGTTGAAAACGCTCTATTGGCTTGTGGACAGGTTGTGGGCTTGATCCATGACATTCCTACAGTAAAAGAGCTCGCAGAGAGGATAATGGGTGAGGCAACCGCTGTTTACGAGCAGCTCGGCAAAACTCTAGGCAAGAAACGCTAAAAACCATCTCTAGTGAAGGACTGGGGTATTCCCCAAATGTAGGGGCGCATGGCATGCGCCCTTCCCCCAAGAATGGGGAACACAGGGGGTTGAAAAGAGATTAATAAACAGCAGCATCTAAAGGCGCCGAGCGATTAAAGGGGAGCCGAAGATGGATTTCAAATTTACTCCGGAAGAACAAGCCTTAAGAAAACAATTTGATGATTTCTTCAGGGAAGAGATGAAGAACGCTCCTCCCGAATGGGGCACATCCATGGAGGCCATGTTCGGATTGGATGTGTGCTGGGAGTTCCACAAGAAGATGGCCAAGAAGTTAGCAGCCAAGGGCTGGCTCTCCCGTGCCTGGCCCAGAGAGTATGGCGGACAGGATGCCTCCCTCGTAGAGCAATTCATCTTCAGCGATGTGCAGGGCTACCGCAGAGGAGCGGGGGTTGACCCCTGGGGCATGAGTATGCTCGCCCCCACCCTTCTCTACGGCGGCAGCGATGAGCAAAAAAAGGAGCACCTGCCTTATATAGCACGGGCAGAGCGCTTCTGGACTCAGTTGTGGAGCGAGCCCGGTGCCGGCTCCGACCTGGCATCACTTACCACTCGCGCGGTAAGACAAGGGGACTATTATATTGTCAATGGGCAGAAAATCTGGACCAGCGGGGCTCACCGCGCCGACTGGGGCTTCATGCTCGCCAGGACAGACCCCAACTCCAAGAGAAGCCAGGGGCTCTCCTTTTTCCTGGTGGATATGAAGACTCCGGGCATTACCGTCAGGCCCATATTGAGCCTGGAAGGCTCTCATCTGTTCAACGAGGTCTTCTTCGATGATGTTCGCATCCCCGCTCGCAACCTGGTGGGTGAGGAGAACCAGGGCTGGATAACCTCTCAGATGACATCGAACTTCGAGCGCTCCATGATTATGATATTTTCCTTCCTGAAGCGAGAGCTGGAGGAGTTGGCAGAGTTCTGCAAGGAGACCCAAAAGGGTGGCAAGCCCCTGGCCCAAGACCCCCTCGTTAAACACAGACTGGCTCAGCTTGCCGTAGACATTGAGTCGGGACGCGCCTATGCCTATTTCGTGGTTTGGAATCAGATTAAGGGCGGCCTGATTGCGGCTGGGTCTTATGCCGCAGCAGCTAAGGTCATGGCTACCGAGCTGAACCAGCGCTTCTTTTATACAGGTTGTCAGATACTTGGACTCTACTCGCAGGTAGGAGAATCCAGATGGGCGCCCATGCAGGGTAAATTCGAGAAGGAATATCTGCAGTGCGTAAGCCTGAACATGGGCGGAGGCACTTCTGAGGTAATGAGAAACCTTGTCTGCTCATTAGGACTTGGGCTACCGAGAAGCTGGTAGCAAGACGAGATAAAGGAGGAAACACAGATGCCCAGGAAAGCAACAACGAAAGCAGCAAAAATACCGAGGGAAGTCGTGATGGTAGACTTCGCACGGAGCCCGTTCGGACGGGCAAGCCAGAAGAATCCTGGCTTTTTTGCCCACATGCGCGGGGATGACCTTGCGATTGCCGTCGTTAAGGAGTTGTTAAGGCGAACCAGGCTGACCCCGAACATGATTGACGAAATCACTATGGGTTCGCCAAATCTGACGGGTGAACAGCAGAACCCGGGCAGAACGGTTGCCCTGCTGACCTGTCCCTATGAGACCCGCGGGCTGAGCGTAGATAGAGCGTGCACCTCAAGCATGGCAGGCGCTCAGTTTGGCATTATGGCTCTTCAGTTGGGTTTGGAAGAAATAGTTATCGGCGGAGGCAACGAGAGCTGTTCTCATTTCCCTATCCCTCTGTTCACCGCCACCACAGACATGGATACATTCATAAAAGAGGCGATGGCAAGCGGTGCCGCCATGCGGGGTAACCCGAATCCCAAACTGTGGGAGGTCGTCGATGCCAACACCATGATAGGCATGGGTAATACCGCAGAGAATATGGCCGAGATGTTCAACGTCTCCAAGGAAGAACAAGACGTCTGGGCATGGAAGAGCAACATGCGTGCTGCTGCAGCCTACAGGGAAGGCAAGTTTAAACACGAGATAATACCCATGGAAGGCATATTCCCCGATGGCACAACAAAAATCGTAGACTATGACGAGAGTGTGAGAGCTGACTCGAAGCTGGAGAAGATACGCACTCTCCCGCCCATTTACAAGCTGGGCGGTACAGTCGATGCAGCCAATTCCTCGAAAGAGGCCGATGGTGCCTGCGCGGGCGTATTCATGTCCAAGGACAAAGCCAGGGAGCTGGGGTTAGTTCCGATGTGTACGGTAAGATCCCTAGCCTGGGAGGCAGTTGACCCCAAGATCATGGGATACAGTGCAACGAAAGCGTCCAAGAAGGCTGTGGAAAGGGCAGGCCTGACCCCTAAAGACATAGACCTCTGGGAGTCGAACGCAGCCTTCGCAGTAGCGCCGATTGTTCAGTGCAAAGAATTGGGTATCGACCCCGAAAAGATGAATGTCAACGGGGACGCCTGCTGTATTGGCCACGCCATCGGGGCAAGCGGGATGCGGATGTTAGGTACCCTGGTTCATGAGATGAATCGCCGCAAAGTCAGATATGGCTGCGCAGCCATATGCGGTGGTTATGGCCAGGGAACCGCCACGCTTGTCGAAAGAGAAGAATACTGGGACGGGCACCGCGCCTGGCTCAGCTAGAATCCTTAAGAAGGGGGCAATCATGAATCTGGATTTAACTGAAGAGCAGGAAATGCTGCGTACATCGGCACGAGATTTCCTGACCAAGGAATGCACCAAAGCATTGGTTCGCAAGCTGGAAGAAGACGAAAAGGGCTATTCCCCTGAGCTTTGGCGCAAGATGGCCGAGTTGGGCTGGATGGGGCTGGTGCTACCTGAGCAATATAACGGCATGGGTATGGGGTTCATGGACCTTGTCATCCTGCTCCAGGAGATGGGGCGCAATATCCTCCCCGGGCCTTTCTTCAGCACAGTAGTTCTGGGCAGCCTGCCCATCCTCTCCGCAGGCACTGAGGAGCAGAAAAAGGAACTTCTCCCCCAAATAGCCAGCGGAAAATTGATTTTGACCCTGGCCTTCACCGAGCCCAGCGCTAGATACGATGCCGCCGGAGTCCAGATAAAGGCTGTAGCACAGGGTGATAGCTTCGTCATTGATGGCACTAAGCTCTTCGTGGAGAATGCCCATATCGCCGATTATATAATCTGCGTTACCAGAACCAAGAAGGGAACCTCACCAGAAGAGGGCATTACCCTATTCCTGGTAGATACCAAGAGCGCCGGTATCAGATGCGAGGTAATGCCCACCATCGGCGCTGACAAGCTCTGCGAGGTTGTTTTTAAGAAAGTCAAAGTCCCCAGGAAAAACATGCTGGGTAAACTCAATGAAGGATGGCCCATACTGGCAAAAGCCCTGGAGCAAGCCACCATAGCCAAATGCGCTGAGATGGTCGGCGGCCAGGAGGCATCTCTGGATATGACCCTGGCTTATGTCAAAGAGAGAGTCCAATATGGCAAGCCCATCGGCAGTTTTCAGGTCATCCAACACTACTGCGCTAATATGTGGATGAATGTTGAGACCAGCAGGGACATCCTTTACAAGGCTGCTTGCAGTGTTGCCGAAGGCCTCCCCGGCAGCACATCAGAGGTCGCCGTGGCCAAAGGTTGGATCAACGAAGCCTACAAGTTCGTCACAGAGAGAGCGGTGCAGTGCCACGGAGCCATCGGCACCACCAGAGACCACGATATAGGGCTCTACTATCGAAGGGCTAAGGCGGGGGAGCTTGCCTTCGGCGATACGGATTTCCAGAAGGAGTTAGTTGCCCAGCAACTAGGGCTGTAGGCCCCATATTTAACTTCAGCGAGGGGGAAACGCAATGGACTTCCAGTTTACTGCCCAACAGGAAGCCTTCAGACAAGAGGTTCGCGACTATCTTCGTAAGGAGCTAGGCCCGGATTGGCGTGGCGGAAAAACCAACGAGATGTTTAACCCCGAATTCAGCCGCAAGCTCGGCAAGAAAGGCTGGATAGGTATAGGATGGCCCAAAGAGTATGGCGGACTCGGCCGCCCTCACATGGATCAGCTAATCTTCGGCGAAGAGATGCTGTACGGCAGGGCGCCTGCGGCTGCTCACATCCTGGCGCAGAATATGGTAGGTCCTACTCTAATCAATGTGGGAAGTGAGGAGCATAAGAAAAAGTTTCTGCCCATGATTCTGAGCGGAGAGGTCGTGTTTTGCCTGGCCTATACCGAGCCTCAAGCGGGCTCCGACCTCGCATCGTTGCAGACCAACGCCGTGGCAGACGGAGATTACTTTAGAATAAACGGACAGAAGACTTTCATCAGCTTTGCCGGTGATGCCCACTACGGCTGGATTGGAGTCAGAACCGACCCCAATGCCCCCAAGAAACACAGAGGAATAAGCATCTTCATTGTCGACATGAAGACTCCCGGTATCACGGCACGCAAGCTGGATACCATGTTCGACCATACCCTATATGAAGTATTTTTCGATGATGCAAAAGTCCACAAGAGCTGCGTGGTAGGCCAGCTAAACCAGGGCTGGTATTATATTACCCAGGCTCTCGACCATGAAAGGGTCTTCATGGCAGCCACCATAGCAGGCTACCAGCGCATATTCGATGAGATAGTAGAATACGCCAAATCAACGAAACGAGACGGTAAACCGATAAGCAAAGACCCCATCATGCAGCAAAAGCTGACTGAAATGGCAATAGAACTACATGTCGGACGTCTATTGGGTTATCGTCTGGCCTGGCTTCTCGAGCAGGGCATCGTCCCATTTTCTGAGGCGTCTATCTCCAAAGTCTTCACCAGCGAACTTGAGAAACGCCTGGGTAATCTGGGCATGCAGGTCCTCGGCTTATACGGTCAATTGCAGCGAGGCACTCCCCAGGCTCCTTACGATGGATACCTGGAGTGGGAATATAGATTCTCACCCATGCAAGCCGTCGGCGGCGGCGCTAACGAGATTCAGCGAATAATCATAGCCATTGCCGGACTCGGTCTCCCCAGGTAGAGTCTGTTTAAATAGAACTGCGGATGTGACTGGCGAAAGGAGGAGGAAATGCTCATTGATGCCCATTATCACCTGGTGGCTGAAGAATGGTATCCAGAAGGATGGTGGCAAACCGTATCAGGCATGTATCTCAATGGGATGAAGGCGTTGGGGATGGAGATGCCCCTGGATACGATAAGGGAAACCCTGATTCCTGCAATGTGGGACCCGGAGGGAGAAGCCCTAATCAACGATATGGTCACCAATGGCATCGACAAGACTGTTCTGCTGCCCATGGATTACTGGATTATGTACGGCGAACCCAAGTCATCTCTGGAAAAGCAACTCAAGGCGTATGCCAAACTTCAAGACAAGCACCCTGATAAAATAATCGCTCTTGCCACTGTTGACCCCCGACGTCCTGATGCAGTGAAAATAGTGGAACGCGCTATCAAAGAATGGGGACTCAGAGGGCTGAACCTTTATCCTCAGACAGGGTTCTTTGTCAACGAACCCAGGACGTATCATGTGCTGGAAAAGGTTGCCGAATTGGGAGTCCCCCTAACATGCCATACAGGCCAACTCGGTGCATCACCGCTTCGTGGCAAGTACGGCGACCCCATCCACCTCGATGATGTGATACAAGATTTCCCCAATCTGACCATAACTGCCGGCCATATGGCTTTCGGCTGGCATGAGCAGCTTTTCTATCTTGCCGGTTTGAAATACAACATAATGACCGACATCTCTGCCTGGCAGGACGTAGCGAAGTTTAGCTTCCGCAAGTTCTGCACAGTCTTGAGAAGTGCCCTGGACCGCCTGGGTAAAGATCGGGTTTTGTTCGGCACCGATAACCCCTTCGTAGCAGCCCTTATGTCAACTAAAGAATACGCAGACTTGATCAAAGGTCTGCCACAGAATGCCCCCGAGGGGATAACCTTCACCGAGGAAGAAGTCAACGCTATATTAGGCGAGAATGCTGCCAGGCTCTTCTCTATAAAGAAAGCGCCCAAAAAGAAAACATCTAAATAGATTTAAGAGCTGCTAAACATCCTCTAAATTATAAATTATTCTCCGATCGTGACAGGAGGTGATACGTTGAGCTTGAGAGATAAGTGTGCCATCGTTGGAGTCGGCATGACCAAGCTCGGCAAGAAAATTTCCGACAGGAGCACCATGAGCTTTGCCCTCGAAGCGTGCAAGAGGGCTATCGAGGACGCTGGCCTCACCAAAGATGACGTAGATGGACTCCTGTTTGTGCACCCCTCACAGCAGGGGGAGCGCCATGGCTTCTCGGGAAGAGTGGCTGATCTCTTAGGTATCTCATCTAACTTCAATGCCACCGTGGACTGCGGCGGAGCTACACCCATTGTCACAGTGCAGATGGCTGCCATGGCCATTAACGCCGGGATGTGCCATACGGTGGTCTGCTGCTACGGATGGCAGAATAATCCCATAGATGTCCCGCCCAGCTTACCCCCCAACTTTGAGTTTACCCTGCCCCAGGGAGAAATTTCAGCGGTGCCATTTCTAGCCCAGGTGACCCGCAGGCACATGCACGATTTCGGAACCACCAGCAAGCAACTGGGAGCGGTGGCCGTGACCTGCAGGAAACACGCCTGCCTGAACCCGAACGCCCAGATGCATGGCAAACCCATCACCCTTGAGGACCATCAGAATTCACGCTGGGTGGCAGAGCCCTTACGCCTGCTCGACTGTTGCCCCTGGACCGATGGCGGCGGTGCGGTGGTGGTGACCTCAGCAGCGAGGGCCAAGAGCCTCAAGCGCCGCCCTATATACATCAGCGGCTTTGGGCAGGCGCACGGAGCTCCGCTGTTACGCCCCTGGCGCAGACCCAAAGTATCCGATTGGGCTGTTTGGACCAGGGCCAGCGATATAGCCTTCAAGATGGCAGGGGTCACGCGCAAGGACATAGATGTCTGCCAGCTTTACGACGCCTTCACCATTGTGTTTCTTACACAACTGGAGGCCGCCGGTTTCTGTAAGCCAGGAGAAAGTGGTCCTTTCGTTCAGGGCGGCAGGGTGGAGCTGGGCGGAGAGCTTCCCTGCAACACAGCCGGTGGGCTGCTCTCAGAAGGCCACACTATGGGCATGGGTCACATCGTGGAAGCAGTACGCCAGCTCAGGGGAGAATGTAGTGAGAGGCAGGTGAAGAACGCAGAGCTCGCCTTCGTCACCGGTTTTGGGGGCGTGGTCAACGAGTATCCGCCGACCTTCAGTTTCTCTTCCCTGATCTTAAGGAGGTGATTATGGCACAAGAATTCAAAATCCCCAGACCGCTTCCTTCGTCAACTGAGGATTCGAAGCCCTTCTGGGATGGCTGTCAGAGGCAGGAGCTTTTGATTCAGAAATGCGATGACTGCGGACACTATCGTTTCCCACCGAGCATTCTCTGCCCCAGGTGCATGAGCATGAATTACCAGTGGGTCAAGGCCAGCGGCAAAGCCAGGGTTTACTCCTGGCAGATTACCCATCAGCCCTTTTATCCGGCCTGGGATCCGCCCTATAATGTCGCCATCGTGGAGTTGGAGGAAGGACCTCGTCTGCACAGCAACGTAGTGGGCTGCAAAAACGAGGATATATACATAGATATGCCCCTGGAGCTTGTTTTCGAAAAGGTCGAGGAGCAGGACTGGTACTTGCCCAAGTTCAAACCGGCGTCTAAGGGCACAAAACCAAATAGAGATAGATGAAAAAGAGGTGCAGGAAGCTTCCTGCCGGGGGCTTGGGGGTGTCCCCCAAACCCATAAATCCCCCAAGACTGGGGGATAAAGGGGGTTGATGTAGACTATTTCGGTAATCTCAAATAATTTAAAACAAAGGAGATAAACATGCCAGCAGTACTTTTTGAGAAGAAGGAGCACATAGCAATCGTCACCATGAACCGTCGAGAGGCGCTTAACGCTATGGACGATGAGATGATGGACCAGCTTTGCGACGCCTGGGTGAAGGTTAGAGATGACCGAGATATCTGGGTAGCCATCATCACCGGAGCCGGCAAGACCGCCTTCTCTGTGGGAGGAGACCTCAAGACCTTCCTGCCCAAGATCACCCAATCCGACCTCCGGGAACTCCAGTCAGACCCCCAGGCCGCTAAGTCGCTTACCGCTGTCCTGCGCGGATTCGACCTCTACAAGCCCGTGATTGCGGCGGTTAACGGTTTCTGCATGGGCGGAGGCTTGGAAATGCTGCTTGGCACAGATATCAGGGTCGCCTCCGAGAACGCAGTGTTCGCCATAATGGAGCCGACCTGGGCTCTTTTCCCTGGCGGTGGCACAACCGTCAGAGTGCCGCGCCAGATACCATACTGCCGGGCCATGGAGATGCTGCTCACAGCCAATCAGATCACCGCTCAAGAAGCTGTAGAATACGGCCTGATTAACAAGGTCGTGCCCAGAGAACAATTGATGCCTGCGGCGATGGAATATGCCGAGAAAATATGCACGAATGGCCCCCTCGCAGTGCAGGCGATCAAAGAGTCAGTGCTCCGAGGCCTGGCCCTTGATGCCGCCTACTCCATCGAGCGACTGATGTCCATGATGATTTTCTCCACCGAGGACGCCAAAGAGGGGCCCAAGGCCTTTATGGAAAAGCGCGCACCCTGTTGGAAGTGCAAATAGAAAAGGGGCAGGATATTTCCTGCGGGGAGGATTGAGTGATCGCCCAATCCTCCCCCTTTATTTCCGTTCCACCCTCAATCTGTATTTCCTGCTTATTATTACGATGGCTGGAACTACCAATCCCATAACAGCCACGATTATCCCTATCAGGCTCCACGGAACAACCCAGAACTCCGCTGTTCGAGATTTATTGACCAGTTCCCCATTCTGGTCTAAATAGCCAATCACAATATTTGCCTTCACCTTGCCCAATAAGGGTGCTCCCTGCCACTCCGCCTTCAGTATACCCTCCGCCTCGGGCAGGACAACCATCTGCCCCAGGTCTAACTCGCTATGCCCTCCCCAGGAACCATCGAAATAAGCCTTGCCTGCTACTGTCAGATGAACATTCCCCGAGTTATGCACCACCACACCAGCCTCGATAGGTCCTTTTCCAGCAAAACCCGGCAGAACAAGGGAGGTAATGTCAGCATTGGCAATCACCTCAGCTTCGGTGATACCCGCGACGGTGATATAGAAAAGCGTGGGGATACGCATAGACACCGAGACAGCGCTCTGATTGCCTGAAGGAACGGCCCCAAAGAAAAGGGCTGCGTAGTGTCCTCCCGGTTCCACCGTAGGGGGTGCTGAGACAACTACTTTAACCTCTTCACTTTCGCCAGGAGTAAGCTCGAAATCGGCCTTCTCTATATTCAACCACTTCGAGGCGGAGTAGC
>Ga0315281_10006245_pt1 | contig 16980 bp, 17 predicted proteins | sample YL17G07_0_MG_FD_204540 | JGI IMG/M metagenome (GOLD analysis project Ga0315281, IMG submission 204540) | Sediment microbial communities from Yellowstone Lake, YNP, Wyoming, USA - YL17G07_0 | ecosystem: Environmental > Aquatic > Freshwater > Lake > Sediment | place: USA: Wyoming | collected...
AAAGCCCTTCGTTTGGACGGCGACGGCCGAGTCTATCCTGGAGAAGGTGCAGCGGGGTCGCGTGGCCCTACACCAAGCGACGAATCAAAACTGAGACACTACACTAGAAGTCGCCCTCGCCGCGCAGGTTGCCGTTCGAGCGCCTCAGCTTCTCGAGCGCCTGCGCTTCGATCTGGCGCGCCCGTTCACGGGTCACGCCGAGCTCATTGCCGACGATATCGAGCGTCCGCGGGCGCCCGTCCTTGATGCCGAACCGCAGTTCGATGACGGTTCGCTCGCGCGGCGTCAGCACGTCGAGGGCGTTGCGGACGCGCTCGCGGAGGAGCTGGCGGCCAGCCTCTTCTTCGGGCGAGGGCGCCATCACGTCTTCCAGGACACTGCCGAGCGTGCCCTCTTCCTCTTCGCCGACGGGCGTCTCGAGCGAGACGACGGACTGCCGGAGCGCGCGGGCGGCCTCGCGGACCTTGTCCGGCGGCATGCCCATCATCTTGGACAGCTCGGTGGTCTTGGGCTCGCGCCCGAGGCGCTGGAACAGCCGCTCGCGGGCCTGCGAGTACTTCGAGATCAATTCGGTGATGTGGATGGGGAGGCGGATCGTGCGCCCCTTGTCGGCGATCGCGCGGCCTACGGCCTGGCGGATCCACCACGTCGCGTAGGTGCTGAAGCGGAAGCCGCGGCGGTGCTCGAACTTCTCGACGGCGCGCATCAGGCCGCCGTTGCCCTCCTGGATAAGGTCCATCAGGGGCATGCCGCGCCCCGCGTACTTCTTCGCCACGCTGACGACGAGGCGGAGGTTCGCGTTCACCATGTGCTCTTCAGCCTTCTGGGCGACCTCGCGTGCGCTCCGGACATACGGCACGAGGGCGCGGATGCGCGCGGCTGAATCTCTGGCCTGCTTTCTGGCGGCGGCCTCGGCTTCCTTGTACTCCTGCAGGGCGCGGGCGCTCGGCACTTTCTTGCCCTTTGCCGGCACGGGCTTCTCCGGCACGATGACCGGCTCGTCGATGTCGTGGAGAGCCCGGTCGAGCGTGTCCTGCACCGCCGGCGGGAAGATGCGCTGGGCCACCGCGAGCGTGATCAGCATGGGCCGCACCTGCGCCATGCTGCGCTTGGTCGTCGTGGCGATCTGCTCCTCGAACGCCTCGTCAAGGTGGTCCTGGATGCTCTCCCGCAGCGGCTCGAAGAAGAGCTGGTCGCCATGTCCCTTCGGAGGGAAGCCCTTCAGGGCCCGCGAGCGACGCACGATCCCGAGCCCTTCGCGCACCTGTCGCAGCAGGCGCGCCGTAAGCTCTTCAATGCTCGGGGCGGTGAGGTGCTCCTCCATGCAGGCGTCGCTCAGCTCGTCGAGGATGCGGCCGTTCTCGATCTCTTTCGCCAGCGATACCTCTTCGTCCGGCCGCAGCAGCTTGTAGCGCGCGATCTCGTTGAGGTAGAGCTCTACCGAATCGGGCGTCTCTCCGAGCGGTTCCTCTCCCTCCGGCTTGGCTGGCGCCGTAGACGGCATGACGTCGACCGGCTCGATCTCGTCGACTTCGCCGTCAACCACGAGCACGCGTGTCTTCTCTTTTGCCTTCACCATCTCGTCATTCATCCATTTCGTCTACGCGCGTGTACAGTTGAGGAGCGTGTCCACCGAACGCGTCATCGTTCCTGCGAAGGGGTTCAGCCACCTGGAGCGATGTCGCCAGATTCAGACGACGTCCGGGAGCGGCCACTTCAGGTCACAACTCAGGCATCGGGCCTGGACCATGACGCCGCCGCTCCAGTAGCTAGCCGTGAAATGCTTGCGGCAGCGAGGGCACTCAGCTTCACCCATGCGCACTTCGCGCACGGGCGCCGGGCGGTCATCCTTGACGTTGGGGGCGTTCATACTCTCTCCGTCCCTATTGTACAACGCCTCTGGCCCACGTTCTATCGCTCTGATAGGGCGATATTAATCTTCTGCATGGTCGCGATCGCCCACTGGGACGAACTGGTGTTCGGGCTCGAAGCGCATGTGGGGGGCGGGTTTGACGGGTATCGGACAGGCTGCCGGCGAGTCGCCGTTCGCGGCTAGGCGTCCTCGCCTTCGTCCTCTTCGTCCTCGTCGCTATCCATCCACTCGCGGAACGTCGCGCAGCGCCCTTCGACCTGGGGATGGCTCAGGCGGAAGTTGCCCCGGCGGATGCGCCCGATCATGTGCGCCTCGAACCCGATTAGCGCCTCGACCTCGTCTTCGGCCGTGATCTTGTCGAGCGCGACCGGATAGGGAGGCGGCAGGTAGCGCTTCGCCGCGAGACTGCCGACGTACTTCCCGCAACGGTTGCAGACGAGTCCGGCGCGAATCTCTGCGATCCAGTCCGAGAGTGACTTTGATGGCTCTACCACGGGCGCATTCTACTGTCCCGCTATCCTAAGCGCCCTCGACGTCGGACGGGGGACGTGAGTCAACTCCAGCCGAGGCGTATGGTGCTAGACGAGGCCCGTGACCACTTATGCGGGAGTTCCCTTATTCCGCTGCTGATCATAACGAGATCTAATGTGCCCATGCTGGAACCGATGACCGCACCCGCCCGCCGACCTCGCCGCGAAGTGAAGGCGCCGCTGCGCATCGCGCGCGGCGGTCCGCAGCCGAATCGCATCATCACGGGCGACTGCCTCGACGCCATGCGCGGCTGGCCGGACGGCTGCATCGACCATTGCATCGTCGACCCGCCGTTCAACATCGGCTCCGGGAGCGGGCGGAAGAGCAAGGGCGGGCTGGCGTGGGCGTTCTCGTCGCACGTGACGATGGAGGAGACGTGGGATGCGTTCACGAAGGACGAGTTCTACGCGTTCAACCGCGCCTGGCTCACCGAGGTCTCGCGCGTTGTGAAGCCAAACGGCAACATCCTCGTGTTCGGCACGTACCACAACATCTACCAGCTCGGCTTCATCCTCCAGCACGTGCTGGAGCGGCGCATCCTCAACTCGGTCATCTGGTCCAAGCCGAACGCCCAGCCGAACATCACGGCGCGCATGCTCACGGAGAGCACGGAGCAGATCATCTGGGCGGTGAACGAGACGCCGGCGAAGGCGACCGGCTGGACGTTCAACTACTGGGACGCGAAGGAGATGAACGGCGGCAAGCAGATGCGCAACCTCTGGGACTTCCCGGTGACGTCGAAGAAGGAGCGCGCGGAGGGGAAGCACCCGTCGCAAAAGCCGCTGGCGCTGCTTGAGCGGGCGGTGCTGCTGGCCTCGCACCCGGGAGAGCTGCTGCTGGACCCGTTCGGCGGCGCCGGCACGCTGGCGGTCGCCGCGGCGAAGCACCAGCGCGAATGGCTGCTCCTCGAGAACGTGCCCGAGTACGCCAGGATTGCTGAGCGGCGGATCGCCGCGGCGGGCTGATCAGGGCGTCGCCGGAGACGCGTCGCCGATCGCATCACGCCACAGCACGCCCTGGGGCGCGTGCTCGACGAGCCGCGAACACTGGATGCCGAGCAGGCGGAAGCGATCGCCCTCCACGATGACCGCATCGAGCAAGGCCCGGCCGATGGCCTCGATGTCGGGTGCGTCGTCGGTTGCGGTCTTCAGGCTCGACTGGCGGGTGACGGTGTGGAAGTCGGCGTAGCGCAGCTTCAGCGCGACGGTCTGCGCCTTGACGTGCGACGTGCCCAGCCGGCGTGCGACCTCCCCGGCGATATCATGCAGCTTTGCGCGCAACTCCGGGCCGTCGGGCAGGTCCTGCGCAAAGGTCGTCTCCGCTCCCACCGACTTCCGCTCGCGCTCAATCTCGACGGCGCGTTCGTCGATGCCGCGCGCCATCGTATGGAGCGCAGCACCATGCGCGCCGAGCAGCCGCTCGGCGTCGGCGCCGCTGCGCCGCGCGAGGTCACCGATGGTGCGGACGCCCGCAAGATGGAGCGCCTGCTCGGTCTTGGGGCCGACGCCCCAGAGCGCACGGACCGGCAGCGGCGCGAGAAACTCCGCTTCGGCGCCCGGCGGAACGACGACGAGCCCGTCCGGCTTGCGGAGGTCCGACGCGATCTTCGCGACGCTCTTGTTGCTGGCCACGCCGACGGACAGCGTCAGTTGCGTCTTCTCTTTCACCTCGCGCTTGAGTTCGCGGGCGAGGTGCTCCGGCTCAGCGCCATCGGCCACCCATCCGCTCACGTCGAGGAATGCTTCATCGAGCGACAACGGCTCGACCAGGGGCGTGAGCGCGCGAAAGACCGCCATCACCCGCTTCGACATCGCCGCGTAGCGGTCGAAGCGGGGAGGCACACGCACTGCGTCGGGGCAGAGGCGGAGCGCGCGGATCATCGGCATCGCCGAGCGCACGCCGAACGCGCGCGCCTCGTACGATGCCGCAGCGACTACGCCGCGCCCCTCCGGCGAGCCGCCGACGACGACGGGCCGCCCGCGCAGATCGGGATGATCGAGCTGCTCTACGGAGGCGTAGAACGCATCGAGATCGGCGTGGATGATCGTGCGGGTCATGGTCTCAGGATAATCGCTTCGTCCGATGTTGATCGCTGGCACGCGCTACCCAAAGTTGTGCGACTCCGGCGCCTGCATCGCCTGCGGCACCGGTAGCTTCGCGAAGCGCTCCGCCAGCACGTTGACGGTGCCTTCCTTGCGCTGCAGCTCGCCTTCGATGATCACGAACGCCTCGCCGCGCACCAGCGCGCGCTGCCGCTCGTGCAGCCATGGCGGCACGATGACGTTCACCATGCCGAATTCGTCCTCCAGCAGCAGGAAGACGAAGCCCTTCGCCGTGCCCGGCTGCTGGCGGCACACGACCATCCCCGGCACGCGCACCCGCTCTCCGTCCGGCATCTGCTGCAGGTGGCGCAGCGACGGCATCGATTCACCCAGGTGCGGGCGAATGAGCTGCATCGGGTGGTAGCCCGGCGACAGCGAGAGCAGGCGATAGTCCGCGGTCATCCGCTCCCACGCGCTCATGTCGCCGAGCGGCGTGCAGTCCTGCTCGATCGGCAGCGGCAGCAGCATCTGCGCGCTCGGCGGGCGATACAGCAGTCCCGCCTGCCAGAGCAGTTCGCGGCGGTTCAAGCCGAAGCCATCGAACGCGCCCACCTGCACCAGGTTCTCGATCGCTTCCTGGCGCAGCACAACGCCACGCGCGCCGCCGGCGACCCCCATCCGCCGCACGAAGTCCGCGAGCGACGCGAACCGGCCGTGCCCCGCGCGCTCCTCCGCGATCGCCTTCGCGACGGTACCGCCGATCCCCTTCACGTAGCCAAAGCCGATGCGCAGCGAGCGATCTTCGACAGCGCACACGGCGCTGCTCTGGTTCACGTCGGGCGAGAGCACGGTGACGCCGTGGCGTATCGCGTCGTGCGTGAGGACGTGCGGCGGATAAAAGCCCATCGGCTGCGAGTTGAGCAGCGCGCACGTGAACTCGACGGTGTAGTAGCGCCGTAGCCACGCCGACTGGAACGCCAGGAACGCGAAGGCCGCTGAGTGGCTCTTGGGAAAGCCGAACTCCGCGAACGCGACGATCTTCTCGAAGACGGTCTTCGCCACGTCATCGCTGACGCCGCGTGACCGGGCGCCATCGAGGAACATCTCGAAGAAGCGCTCCATGTTCTCGCGCGAGCGCTTGCGACTCATCGCGCGGCGCAACGCCTCCGCCTGGCCCTCGCTGAAGCCGGCGACGGCGATTGCCGCCTGCAGCACCTGCTCCTGGTAGAGGATCACGCCCAGCGTCTCGCCCAGCACCGGCTCCAGGCTCGGGTGGTCGAACGGCGGCTTGAAGTCCGGATCGGCGAGCAGCGCCTGCCGGTGGCGCACGTACGGGTTGACGGCGCCGCCGACGATCGGCCCCGGCCGGATGATCGCTACCTGCACCGTCAGATCCTCGATCGACCGCGGCCGTGTGCGGGGCAGCATCTGCATCTGTGCGCGGCTCTCGATCTGGAACACGCCGACGGTGTCCGCTTCGCAGATCATGTCGTACACCGAGGCATCGCTGAAGTCGATGCGGCTCAAGTCCTCGATGCGGCCGTGCTGTTCGGCGATCAGATCGGAACACTCTTCGACCAGCGACAGCATGCCCAGTGCCAGGAAATCGATCTTGATGAAGCGCGCGTCATCGACCGAGTCCTTGTCCCACTGGCAGATGTAGCGCCCCTCCATGGCCGCGCGCTCGACCGGCACCAGCTCGACGATCGGCTTCGTCGAGATCACCATGCCGCCGACGTGCTGGCTCAGGTGGCGCGGAAAGCCCGCGATCTGCTCCGACAACTCGATGAGGTCGCGCCAGATCGGCGTATCGATCTTGCCGGCGTACTCGGGGTACATCGCCATCTCCGCGGCGATGTCGCCGCCGCTGCCCCAGCCGGCGCGCTTCGCCAGCCGGTCCAGTTCGCTCTCGGCGATGCCCAGCGCCTTGCCGACGTCGCGGATCGCGCTGCGGAGCTTGTACGTCGGGAAGCTTGCGACGAGCGCCGCGTGCTCTTGGCCGAAGTGCTGGTACACGCGGAGGATGAGCTGTTCGCGGATATCGCGCGGGAAGTCGAGGTCGATGTCGGGCACGGAGCCGATCTCGTCGCTGAGGAAGCGGCCAAGGAAGAGGTTGTGCTTGATCGGGTCGACGTGCGACAGCCCGATCAGGTAGCAGAGGATCGAGCTGACGGAGGAGCCGCGCCCGCGGCCCGGCGGCAGGCCGGACTTGCCGCGCGCGCTGTGCTTTCCGCGCACCTCGATCGCCACCTCGCGGCTCAGCTCCAGCAGGTCGCGATAGATCAGGAAGAAGCCCGAGAGCCGGTGCTTGCGCACCAGCCGCAGTTCCTCCTGCAGCCGCGCCTCGACCGGCGGCGGGATGCGCCCATCGAGCAGGCCGTACCGCACGCGAGCGGCCTGCCGGCACACCGTCTCGAGATACGCATCGGCGTCTGTTCCGTCGGGCGCCTCGTAATCAGGGAAGTGGTAGTCGAGGTCCGTCGCGAGGTCGAACGTGCAGCGCTCCGCGATGCGCGTGCTCTCGTCGAGTGCGTCCGGCCATTCCGCGAAGAGCGCCTCCATCTCCTCCGGCGCCTTCAGGTAGTACTCGGAGTTCTCGCGCCGCTCGCGATGCGATGCCTCGAGCGTGCTGCGGTGCCGGATCGCCACCATCACGTCCTGCAGGCGGTGCCGCTCACGCTCGTGGTAGTGGACGTCGTTCGTGGCGACGTAGCGCAGACCATGTCCGTGCGCGAGATCGACGAGCCGGCGGCAGCGGCCGGTGTCGCCGTGCACCAGGTTCTGCTGCAGCTCGATGTAAAAGTGATCGCGCCCGAATATCTCGACATAACGCAAGAGCGCGGCCGCTGCTCCAGCGAGATCGCCCGCGGCGACGAGCGCGGGCACCTCGCCGCGCTTGCAGCCGGAGAGCGCGATCAGGCCGCGTGCGTGCTGCGCCAGCACATCGAGCGGGAGGCGGGGCTCCTTGCGCGCGCCTGCCAGGTGTGCGGTGGAGAGCAGGCGGCAGAGGTTGCCGTAACCCTCGGCCGTGGCGGCCAGCAGCGTCAGGTGGTGACCATCCGCGAGCGTCACCTCGGCGCCGGTGATGGCGCGGATGCCGAACGCCTTCGCCGCCTGCGCGAACTCCATCGATCCGTAGAGCCCGTCGTGGTCGGTGAGCGCCAGCGTCTCGTAGCCAAGCGCGCGCGCCCGCAGGATCAGCTCGTCCGTGCTCGATGCGCCGTCGAGCATCGACCAGCAGGAGTGGAGGTGCAGCTCGGCGCGGTAGCGGTGGTCAGGCTGCGGCATAGCAGTTATACTTTTGGCGATAAAGTAATACCAGGAGATGGCGCATGGTAACGAGACGGACGACCCCCACGGCGAAACGGTCAGTGAAACCGCGGGCAGTCGTGGACAAGCGATCGGCCAAGGCGCCGGCTGCATCGCACAGGCGCGTGGCCGCAGCGAAGAAGAAAGAAGAGCGGTTTGTGGGCAAGCACATCCTTGCCAAAGGGAAGGTGTCATCGAAGGGCTGGGTCGTCATCCCGAAGGAGATCCGCGACGAGATGGGGATCAAGCCCGGCGATGAAGTGTCGTTCGCGCTCTTTCCACCCGGGCCGTTGATGAAACAGGATCGCGGTCTGTACTCGCTCCATGTGCATCGGGAGCCGGAGGATATTGTGGCGCTCGCGAGGGGCATGTTCCGGGCGCGCCCCGGCGAGCCGTCATGGACGGAGAATCTGCTGCGTGAGCGGCGTTTAGATCTGGAGCGAGAAGAGCGTGAGATTCGGGAAGATCGGCGAAAGCATCGCGCTTGAGTCGATACGTGTTGGACAGTTTTGCGATCCTTGGATGGTACCGCCGAGAAGAGAGCGAACTTCAGGTTCAGCGACTGCTCGAGAATCAGGAGCACGAACGCTGGATGACCGTAGTTAATCTCGGAGAGGTGTACTATCGCACCGCGAAAGAAGCGGATCTGCTCATCGCTCTTGAGGCGCTGGAAATGGTCGAGCGATTGCCAATCCAGTTTGTCGAGGCGAACAGGACCCTGACGCTGGCGGCCGCCGATATCAAGGCACAGTACGCGCTGTCCTACGCCGACTGTTTCGCCGCCGCGCTCGCGCTGCAACTCGATGCAGCGGTGGTCACGGGCGACCCGGAATTCGAGCAGCTCGAACGGGCGGGCATCATCAGCATCGAGTGGCTGCCGCCGAGAGGGAAGCGACGCTCGCGCTAGTATCGCTGCAGCCACCACGCGCCTCCCGGCAGGTCCTGATACACCGTTACCACGCGATCTCCCCCGAGTTGCAGCTGGTAGTACATGCGCGAGACCGGCGTCTCCCGCCACCACTCGTCGTCGATGCGCCAGCGGTCCTGGACCGACGTCACTTCGCGCACGATGCCTTCGACCGCGACGGCGCGCGGGCAGCCGTGCGCATCCGTCTCGACACGCAGCGGCCGCGGGCCCGCTAGAGGTCGTAGTCGATGAGTGCGTAGCGCCGCTCCGGGATCCTTGACCATGGTTCTACCTCCACCACGCGCGCGACCTGCGACTCACCGCCGAAGTGCGTCTTGAGCTGCCGCAGCGCTGCCAGGAGCTGCGCCCGCCGCCGCGCCTGCTCGGCGAACAGGAGGCTGCGCTGCTTTCCCGTCTCCGACGCCAGCCCCAGGAATTCCAGCGCCATCTCCTCGACGGGGCCCGCGAGCTGCAGCGGCTCGAGCAGCTTCTTCAGCACGAAGACGATCCCCGCCTCGTCGGACAGCGGCTCCCGGAGCGTCAGCGTGCGCTCCCAGCTGCCGCTATCGAGCAGCAGCAGCCGCAACCGCAGCTGCCGCACCTGCCGGTAGCGCATCGCCGGCTGCTGCAGCAGCCTCCCCGCGAGTTGACGCGCGGCGATGATCAGCGCGCCGCTGTTCACCGTCGGCGCGGGCATCTGCATCGTCCCCGACACCTGCGTCGCGCGCTCGCGCGGGCGGAACGGCCACGTATCGATGCCGCGTGCCAGCGACCAGATGCGCTGCCCCTCGCTGCCGAACTGCGCCTGTACCGGCCCGACTGGCAGCGCGGCGATATCGCCAATCGTCTGCAGGCTGTAGAGCGCGAACTTGCGGTGAGCCTCATACGAGACGGGGAGAAACGACGTGCTGAGCGGCGCCACGAACGCCCGCTCGCGCCCCGTCGGCACGACGATCGCTTCGCCGGGCGCGCTCACCGTCGCCGCGATCCAGGCGATGAACTTGCTGCCGCCCACCCCCGCGCTCGCTTCGACGCCGCTGCCATCGAGCACGCTGCGCACGAGCCGCGCCGCCGCATCGGCCTGCGCCGTTTCGTTCGCGTGCGGGTCGATCGCGGCGAAGGCGGTGCCGGGGTCGCCGGGCTCGACGTACGGCTCCGCGCCCTCGATCGCGTCGAGCAGCGCGTCGGCGGAGCGGCTGTAGTACACGGGGTCGGGCGGCAGCAGCACCAGGTCCGGCACGATCGTCCGGGCGTCTCGCAGCGGCATGCCGGCGCGGACGCCCAACGCCGAGGCTTCGGGCGAGCAATCGATGACCTGGTTGGCGCCGGGCGGTGGTTCGCCGATCGCGACCGGACGGCCGGCGAGCCCGGGCGCGCGCAGGCGTTCGAGGGCAATGCGGAAGTTGGGGACGGTGATACAGGCCAGGCGCATAGCCGGCTCCGTTTCGGGAGATTCACCCTCGGCCCGGAGAGGTGCGCCGGGCTGCCCAAAAGCAGGGCGGAGGGCTGACGCCAGTATAGAACAAACGTGCTAGAAGTCAATACGGCAGCAGACGGGTATCCTGCCACCCGGCTTGCTGTGCCAGGACGCCTATCGCAAGGAGCGTGCAGATGACCCCGGAAGAGCAGCGCAAGTTCATCGAGGAGCACCGACTGGTCCTGGTAGGCATCCCGCGGAAGGACCGCGGCCCCCACATGTCGCCGGTCTACTACGCGCTCGATGGCGACGCCATCCTGATCTCGACGACGGCGTCGCGATGGAAGGCGAAGGCGATCCGGCGGAACCCGAAGATCTCGCTCTGCATCATGGGCGAGGCGATGCCGTTCCCGTACCTGCTGCTGTACGGCACCGCCGTTATCGAAGACCACGGCGCCGCCGGGGTGATGCGCAAGGTCGGTGAGCGCATCACCGGCAACCCGATTCCTGACACGGCGATGCCGGGGATCGAGGAGCGCGCCCGGACGGAGGGGCGCGTCGTCCTGCGCTTCACGCCGGCGAAGGCGGGCGGGACTGCGTACACCGAGAAGAAAGCGTAGCGGCGAGCCGCTCGTCCGGCGATCATCAGCGGCATCCATCGTCATCGCTCTGGCGCTGGGGTCCCGGTCCGGATCATCACCCGCGCGGCGAACCCGCTACCATTCCCCATATGCTCTATGCCGATCACGTAGCAAAGTCGTTCGGTTCCGTCGACGTGCTCGACGACATCACGTTCACCGCGAGCGCCGGTGAGCGTGTCGGCATCGTCGGGCCGAACGGCGCCGGCAAGTCGACGATCCTGCGCCTGGTCGCGGGCGACGACACGCCCGATGAGGGCGCAGCAGGGCATCGCGACGGCAGCCTCGGCTTCCTGAAGCAGGAAGCCGGGCACGATCCGGCTCGCAGGCTCGTAGACGAGATGTGGATGGCGTTCCCGGAAGCGCGCGCGATCGATCTGCGCCTCCACGAGATCGCTGGCACCATCGAGAGCGGCGGCGGCGACCTCGACGCGCTGATCGCCGAGCAGGGCGACCTCTTCGAGCAGTTCGAGGCGATCGACGGCTACCGCATCGACGCACACATCGGCCGCGTGCTCGACGGGCTGGGGTTCGCGCCGGGGGACCGGAACAAGCTCTGCGGCGACTTCAGCGGCGGCTGGCAGATGCGCATCGCACTGGCGAAGATCCTCGTCCGGCTGCCGGACCACATCCTGCTCGACGAACCCACGAACCATCTCGATACGGCGGCACGGGAGTTCCTGGCCGAAGAACTGATCAAGTACAAGGGCACGCTGCTGATCGTGACGCACGATGCGGAGTTCCTGGATCGCGTCGCCACGCGCATCCTGGATCTGCGCGACGGGCGGGTCGAGAGCTACACCGGGAACTACAGCGAGTACCAGCGCCAGAAGGCCGAGCGGCTGCAGCAGCAGGATCGCACCGCCGCCCGCCAGGGCCGCGAACTCGAGCGGCAGGAGCGCTTCATCGAGCGCTTCAGGGCGAAGGCGTCTAAGGCCACGGCCGTGAAGAGCCGCGAGAAAGCCGTCGCCAAGATTGAGCGCGTGGAGAAGACCCGCAAGGAAGCCGAGGTGCACTTCCAGTTCAGCGCCAGCGGCCGGACGGAACGCGACGTGCTGGTCCTGGAGGGTATCGGCCACGCGTACGGCGACAACGTCGTGCTGATCGACGTCGACCTGCATGTGGAGCGCGGACAGCGCGTCGTGCTCGTCGGGCCGAACGGCAGCGGTAAGAGCACGCTGCTGCGGATCGCCGCGGAGATCATCGAGCCGAGCCACGGGCGCATCGGCTGGGCGGAGCGCGCGCGCCGCCAGTACTACGACCAGCACCAGGACGAGGTCCTCGACCGCGACGCCACGGTAATCGAAGAGGTCCGTTCCGTAGCGACGAACGAGCCCGACGTGCGGCTGCGGACGGTGCTCGGCCAGTTCCTGTTCCGCGGCGACGACGTCTTCAAGAAGATCGCGGTGCTATCGGGCGGCGAGCGGAGCCGGGTCGCGCTGGCGAAGTTCCTCATCCAGCCGACGAACGTACTGCTGCTGGACGAGCCGACGAACCACCTGGACCGTACGACGCGCCGGAAACTAATCGAGGCGCTCGAGAAGTATGACGGCACGATCATCTGCGCCAGCCACGATCCCGGCATCCTCGAACGCGTGGCAACGCGCGTGTACGAGATCAAGGATGGCGGCTGCCGCGAGCTGCTGGAGCACCGGCGGGAGATCGAGAAGCGCTATTCCACGACGGCACGGCAGCTGGACTGACGTCCACGTATCCGGTCGCGCGCCCGGCCTAGCGGGCGACAAAGCCGCCGTCGACGGGGATGACCGCGCCGGTGATGAACGATGATCGGTCCGAGGCGAGGAAGAGCGCCAGCTGCGCCACCTCGCGCGGCGTCCCGAATCGCCCGACCGGCTCCATCGCCTCGAACTGCTTTCGCGCTTCCGGCGCGTCGTGCGTAAACCGGCTCACCATCGGCGTGTCGATGACGCCGGGGCAGAGGCAGTTGACGCGGACGCCGCGCGTGGCGTATTCGAGTGCGGCCGTGCGGGTGAGCTGCACGACGCCGCCCTTGGATGCGCAGTACGCCGGTATGTTTTCGAATCCAACGAGGCCAGCCACAGAGGCGTTGTTGACGATGGCGCCGCCGCCCGTGCGCAGCATCGCTTCGATGCCGTACTTGCAGCCCAGGAACACGCCTTTGAGATTGATGGCGATGACACGGTCCCAGTTCTCGACCGTGGCGTCCGCGGTGGGCGCCTGAGCGCCTTCGATGCCAGCGTTGTTGAAGAGGACGTCGAGCCGTCCGTACGTGCTGAGGGCGAAGTGCACCATCGCCTGCACGTCGGATTCCTTCGAGACGTCGCTGTGCACGTAGCTCGCCGTCCAGCCCTTGCCGGCGATGTCGTCGGCGAGCTGTTGGCCGGCGTCGTCGATGACGTCCGCCGCCACGACGATGGCGCCTTCGCTGGCGAACAACTCCGCCGCCGCCCGCCCGATGCCGGACGATGCGCCGGTGATGATCGCAACCTTGTCCTTTAGTTCCTGGCTCATCGTATCCTCCGAATCCCGAGTCCGCGTATTGCCGAAAAGACGCGCCGCCCGGCATCCGATCGCAATACCGTCGGGCCCGCTCACAATCGATCTACCTGTCCGGTGCTCCGGGAGCCATACTCCCTGTTCGACGTGCGGCTGCGAGGCAGGTATGGCACGTTGGCGTTATGGAACGCGCAGGGCCGAACGGACGAAGTTTGCACCTTCCATCTGGCCGTGACGCCGGGGTGGCGCGGTTGTAGCCTTAGGCGAGATGGAGGCCGGTATGACCAAGTATCAACTCAGCGCGTACCCGAAGCAGATCAGCACTCGCGACGGCAGGGCCGTGACCGTGCGGCCCCTGGCGGATACCGATGCCGACCGCCTGCAGCGCTTCTTTGCGCGCCTGCCCGCATCCGATCGCTACTTCCTGAAGGACGATGTCACATCGCCGCGGGTGATCGCCGAATGGATCGGGAACATCGACTACGCCCGGGTGCTGCCGCTGGTTGCGCTTGCGGACGATGAGATCGTGGCCGACGCGGCGCTGATCCGCCGGCGGCACGGCGCGCTGCGGAGCATCGCGAACGTGCGGGTGGTGGTCGACGCCGAGTACCGGCTCCAGGGGCTCGGCACGGCGCTGCTCAAGGATCTGTGCGACGTCGCCGCCGACGCCGAACTCGACAAGGTAACCGCGGAGCTATACACCGGCGTGCAGGACGACGCGATCTCGGCGGCGGAGCAGCTGGGCTTCATCCGCGCGGCGACGGTCCACGAGTTCGTACGCGACGAGCAGGGGCGCCCGCACGACATGGTGCTGCTCGTCTTGCCGCTCGGCAAGTGGTACCAGTGGTGGCAGTTCTAGCCGCGCGATCGCGGCGGACATAGCAAGACGTTCGGGCGCCGTTGAGAGTCAACGAACTGGCAAAGGCGAGCCGCGCGGCAACCGACAGTAGGACCAGATGGCGGCGATTCAGCGTCCCGAAGCGCGATAGTGGCGGGCCAGCTCGGATTGGTATCGAAGACCTATGGACGCGGCGTTGGCGCGAAGCCATTCGCTGAATTTCGTCGCTCCGGTCGGCGGGCCGTCTGTTACGAGTAGATCCGCCAGCAGGCCGTCGACTTCCTCCTGTGTCAGGACGACGTCTCGTCGCAGCAGACCGATCATCCTGCTGAGCGTGAGCGCCAGTGCTGGTGGAAGATGAACGATGCGAGCCCGGCTGTTGAGTGCGCTGGCAACCAGGGTCACGAGTTCGTTGAAGCTGAGCGTCTCCGGTCCGATTGCGTCTGTAATCGAATTGTCGGTGTGCACAGCCTGGGTGACTGCCAGGTCAGCGAGGTCTTCGACGAAGATCGGCTGCAACCGGTACTCGCCTGAACCGGGCACGACGAACAGCGGCAGCCGTCGTAGCATCCAGGCGATGTTGTTGATGAGAATGCCATCGTCGCCAAAGAGCACGGCGGGCCTGAGGATCGCGTACGAAAGCGACGACTCCCGGATAGCGCGCTCTACGCGTGCTTTGCCGCGGAAATAGCCGAGCGGTGAGGTCTCGTCGGGGTTGGTGATGCTGACGTGCACGATTCGCTCGACGCCGGCCTCCTGCGCCGCTCGGACAAGCGCGAGCGAGTTGTCAACGGCAGAGTCGTATGTCGTGAGCCCATGGGCGAAGCGGACCCAGTACGTGTTGTAGAGGACGCGAGCGCCGGCGAGATCAGATACGAGGCGCCGGGCATCGGTGAACTGGAGCGGCCTGATCTCGATCGAGTCGCGCAACGGTGAAGATCGGTCGGGATGACCGGTAAGCGTCCGGATCGCGATGCCCGCGTCAAGAAGTCTGCGAGCGATGTGCTTGCCCGTGAACCCAAACGCGCCCGTGACCACGGCCAGTTCGCCCATCCGCGTCAACTCCTCGATCTAACCTACATCCGGCGGGCGCTATCCGCTATTTCGGCGGTGCATCGCGTCCCCCGAGTCGGCTCATGCTCCATGCGGCGCGAGCGCGTCGCCACTCAAGCCGAGCCCGCACGGCCGTCCTCCGCTCGCTCTACGATGCGGTACACGACCGTACCCTGCGCGAGCAGCTTGCCCTCGCCGTTGGTGACCCGCACGTCGCTGTAGATGATCTCCTTGCCGCGCTTCAGCACGCGCCCCTCGGCGAAGATGTCCTCGCCGATCGCGCCGGAGAGATAGTTGACGTTGATGCCGACCGTGGAGCCGAAATACCTCGGCGTGGCGATTTCGGCCGTGGTCCACGCCGCCATCGCGCCGGTGGTGTCGATGAGTGACGAGATGGCGCCGCCGTGCAGGGCCTTGAACGCGGTGGAGTTCTGGTCTTGATACGACATCCTGAGCTTGGCCCAACCCTCGCCGGCGTCGACGAACTCCATCGCCAGGTGCTTCATGAACGGCGTCCGGGCGACCACCATCCGCATGCGCTCGTTGTTGGCGCTCAGCCGCTCCGGGTCTTGCGTTGTCGTCATGAAGCCGTCCTTCCGAATACTTCTCGCATCAACCGGTAGTTCTCGCGCACGCGCTCCGGCCGCACGCCGAATGATGGCGGGTAGATGAGCGTGTGGTCCAGCAGGCCATCGTATCGCGACATCTGGACGCGGCAGTCATCGGGCGTGCCGGCGACAGCGATCTGGTCGAGCATTTCATCGCTGACCGCAGCGGCCATCGCGGGCACGTCGAGCTTGCGCCAGGCGGCGCGGATGGCGTCCTTCTCCTGCTGCCAGCCGTGCAGGTCCAGGATGGCGTCGTAGGTGAGCGTCGTGGCGTAGAAGGCGATCTGGCGGCGCGCCTCCGCGCGCGCCTCGTCGCGGTCGTGCGAGATCGACGTGATGACATAGCCCGCGAGATCGAAGCCGCTGCGCGGGCGGCCGCCCCGTGTGAGCCCCTCGTCGACCGCCGGTCGGACGACCTCCGCGAGGTAGCGGCGCGAGTACAGCGGGTGGCCGACGAGGCCGTCCGCGACTTCGCCCGCCGTCCGCACCATGATGCGGTTGACGCCGGCGAGATAGACCGGGATGTCCTTCCGCACGCGGCCGGGGCGGCCGAAGAAATCGATCGCCAGGCGATAGAAGCGGCCATCGAACTTGAACGGCTTCATGCCGTCGACATCCCATAGCGCGCGCAGCAGCCGGATCACCTCCGCGGCCTTGGGCGCCGGGCTCTCGAACTTCAGGCCGTACCACGACTCCTGCATGCGTTTCGTGCCGGTGCCGAGCCCGAGAATGACGCGGCCGTGCGTCACCTCGTCGACATCGGCGGCCGCGGCGGCGGTGAGGACCGGCGAGCGGGCGAACGCGTAGGCGATGCCGCTGGCGATGCCGATGCGTGACGTCGCCTGGCCGACCATCGCCATGCGCACGAACGCATCGCGGTTGTGGAAGTCGGTGAGCCAGACGGCATCGAAGCCCGCCTCCTCCGCCAGGCGCGCCTGCTCGATTAGCTCGTCGATCGGGTCGAGGATGAGCACGAGCGATCGGCGCATCATGCCCGTGCCTCCGCTTGGGATCCAGACTTCATGACGTGCTCCGTTCGCTGATCCTTCGCCCGCGCCATCGAGTCGAAACTGCGACGCTCATCGCTCCGGTATGAGGGCGATGTGGATCGCCTGCTCGCCGGCGACCTTGCCGGCGAGCAGCGCGAGCCCACGCTCCGCCTCGGAGAGCGGGAGGGTGTGCGTGTGCATGCGCTCGAGCGGGTAGCGGCCGCTCTCGATCACCTTGACCGCGGCCTCGTACGCCGGCCAATCGACGCCGAAGGCGCCCAGCACCGCCAGCTCTTT
>Ga0315281_10006246_pt1 | contig 16979 bp, 15 predicted proteins | sample YL17G07_0_MG_FD_204540 | JGI IMG/M metagenome (GOLD analysis project Ga0315281, IMG submission 204540) | Sediment microbial communities from Yellowstone Lake, YNP, Wyoming, USA - YL17G07_0 | ecosystem: Environmental > Aquatic > Freshwater > Lake > Sediment | place: USA: Wyoming | collected...
GCGGACTGCAACCCCCTTCGCAATCAGCTCCGGCGAGTCATACCGATCTGTCTGCTGGACGTGGTCTTTTCGGGCCGAACAAGCATCCTCCGGAACCCGAACCGCAGCCGTACGCCTGCTGGAGATGACGGCCGATCATGCGCCAACTGTAGTCGTGCTCGACCAACACGCGGCCGTTGACCGCAAGCTGCTTCCGTAGGTCGTCGTCATCGAGGAGTCTCAGGATCTGAGTGGCGAACTCCTGCGGCGTGTCGGCGACGAGGAGGTTTTCGCCGGGTTTGACTTCCAAGCCTTCACAGCCGATGGAAGTACTCACCACCGCCTTGCCCATCGCCAACGCGTCGAGGATCTTGAGCCGCGTTCCGCCGCCGTCAATAATCGGGCACACGAAAACGGCAGCTTTCCAGATCCAGGGCCGGATGTCCACAGGGTCTGCAATCAGCTCGATTGCAGGGTCGGACCCCGCCAGCCGGACCACCTCCGGCGCCGGACTTCGCCCCGCTAGGTACAGCCGGATGCCAGGGCACCTCTCCTTCAGGATGGGCCACACCTCGCGAACGAAGAATCGTATCCCTGAAACGTTCGGGTACCAGTTCAACCCGCCAGCGAAAACCAGCGTGTTAGGTTCGGGCGCGGTCTTCGTGGGATGAAAGTATTCCGTGTCAGTGCCGTTTTCGACCACGTGGCAGTGGGCCTGCGGATTGCGCTTGCGCAGGGTCTGCATGTCCAGCTCAGAGACCGTCAGGTTGACGTCGAATTGGTGACAGAGCCGCTGTTCGAGCCGCCTGAGCTTTCGCGCCTGTTGCCGCAAATAGGCTCGCTTCAGCGGATTGGGTTCCTTCTCGGCGCGCCGCTCGGCCATCGCCGACTCGCAATTGTGGTGGTTCAAAACTTTCCGGAATCCTCGCGCCGCCGGGGCATAAAGAGCCAAGTCGATGGAATCGAAGTGAACCAGGGCGCCAGGATGCTGGCCGAGTGCTCCCCTCCAACGGCGGTCCAACTCAGGCGACCAGAGCGCGCGGCATCCGTAGGGCTGAGGGTAAAGCGGGCTCAAGGCCAGTTGCGCCCACCAGCGCAAACCTCGCCAAGGATAAGGCGGTTCCCAGATTTGCACCTCGGCGCAATACTTTCCCAATTCCGCCGACGATTCAGCGGCGCGCTCCGGGGTCGCATTTTGCATGTTGAGAGCGATGAGATGCGTTTCGTACTTGGCGGAAATATGCCGGATGAGATTGAAACTCCTCTGCCGAGAACCGCCGTGGGGAGGGAACGGAATAAAATGGGATAGCCAGACCAGTTTCATGCCTGTTCACACAGCGAGAAATAGAGTTGGGCGACCCGATCGGCAGTTTTGGCCGCGCTGTAATCTTCCCTGACGGATTTGATTCCCGCCTCGGTCAGGCGTTGAGAGCGAGCGCGGTCCGCGAGGACTTGCACGCACGCGTCGGCCAGGCTGCGCGGGTCGTTCGAATCCACCAGGATTCCGTTCACGCCGTCTTGGACGACCTCCGGGATCCCCCCCACGGCGCGCGCGACCACCACCACGCCTAACCCGAGCGCCTCGAGCAGAGCCATCGGAAGCCCTTCGTGATCGGAGCATAGTATCAGGACATCGAAGGCCCGAAGCACGTCGTAGATATCGTTTCGATGGCCAAGAAACAACACCTTATCCTGGAGTCCGCAGGCCAGGGCTAGAGCCCGCAACCTGACCTCCTCGCTACCGTCGCCGGCAATCACGAACCGGGTGTTCGGCAGGTGAGCTTGAATCAGCTTTGCTGCCTCCAGGAAGACGTCCAGACGCTTGACAGGTTCCAGCCGTCCCGCGGCGCCCAAAACCCAACAATCCCTCGGGATGCCCAGGCGGTCTTTAGCCTCACGCGAGCTGAGGTCCGAACGAATCTCCTCGGGGTTTATCCCGTTCGGGATCGTCACAATCCTTTGGGGATTCACCCGGCGGGCGAGCTGACGCGTCATCTCAGAGCTCACGCTGATCAAGCGATCTGTCGCGCGGCGCGCGATGAGTTGGTCCACCCATTGAATCATCGCCTGTTTGAGGCGCTTGATCCCGGAGACCGGCTCGGGCAGGCCGTGTTGGGTCCGGACGGCAAAGGAAATCCGGCACCGTCGCGCCAGCAGCGCAGCCAGTAGATTCTCCTTGTAGCGATGGGAGTGTACGATGCGAACTCCCTTGCCTCTTAGGAACCGCGTCGCCTCAGACAGTATGGCGAGGAAACCGTTCTGATTCTCGGGGATGACAGCTACTTCAATCCCGCAACGCTGGATCTCCGCGGCGAGCCGGCCGTGATTGAGAAGGATTGCCGAAAGCTGAAGTTCGTCGTGGCGGACCAGGGATTTCAGCAGAGTGGCGATCTGCGCTTCGGCTCCTGCCCAGCGATCCCCCGAAGCGATGTGGCAAACGGCGATCTTGTGCGCACGCACGGGCGCTCCAGGCCTTGGTCTGGCTCCAGGCTCAACTGCGTCGGCTAGGCTCCCACAAGACAAACTTGTCCCCCGAGCAGAATTTCCACCAAGCCACGAGTGTTGCAACATTCCCAAGGAGAAAGAAGCTGGCCAGCTTTAACAGTCCCAGTCGTGCCGCTCGGCCACCCAGGCGGGAAAGCAAGCCCGCCACGTATCCGGTCAATTGGAGGGCGAGGAACACTCGATAGAAGAGGCCAGCCTTCCATAGGAAGATATTGGAAATGAGCACCGCAAGGACCCCGAAAGGCAAAAGCCAGCGGAAGAGTTTGTGACTCGCCAGTTGCCAGGAGAAGAGCCCATAGCGAAAGGGATTGAGCAAGGCCAAGTGCGAAAAGAAAACAACGAGCCCATGCACGATGGTCCGGACCTTTCGCGAGAGTTCGGCCTTTTCAGATCGGACCACTCCGAGGCTTGCGGGACATTCAGGATCGATGACAGCGCGCAGGCCCTTCGCGACCGTATGAAGGGCGAGAAAGAAGTCGCTGGATTGGTCGGGATGCCAACCGTCGCAGAGACTACGTCGAACGGCGAAGAGCGCGCCACTCAGGCTCACGAGTGAACTGACTTGCGCTTCGAGTCGTCTCAACCCCATTTCGCCGTAAACGTAGAAATGCTCCCCCATCCAGCCTTTCTTCGTATCGAAGACCTTGTCGACGCTGCTAACCGCACCTATGGAGTCATCCGCAAAGTGGGAGACCATCTTTGCGAGAACGTTGGGTTCCGTATGGATCGACGTGTCCGTGAACACCAGCATCTCACCACAGGCCGTATCTCGTGCCAGCATCTGGAGGTGGTGCTTGCCGCGCCTCTCCACGCTTTCAACAAGTTTGACGCCCTCTTGCGCGTAGGAGCGAATGACCTCCACCGTGTTGTCCCGCGAACCGTCTGACCCCACGATGATTTCCAGCTTGTCCTTGGGATATTCGAACGCCAGTGTGTTCCTAATCTTGTCTCGGATGATCGCGGCCTCGTTGTGGGCGACGATGATGACGGATACGGTTGGGTAAATGGGTTGCCGCTCGTGTGTCCGGCGCCGGAAGAGCGAGACGATCCACAGCAACGTCGGGTAGCCAACGAGCGTGTACACGATGAAGCTGAATGCGAACCAGAACAGGATGACCATAGTTTCAGGCGGCCAGGCAACGCTCGTACAAGGACTCGTATTCCTTGACCATCCTTGCCAGTGAGAACCTGCTTTCGACCACTGCTCGGGCGCTCCTGCCCAGACTTTTGGCGAGTTGAGGATTCCGCAAGATCTCGCAGATTCCTGCGGCGAGGGAGTCCGCATCAGAGGGCGGCACCAGCAGGCCGGTGCGTCCGTCCTCGACGACCTCCTCCGGACCACCGGACCGGGTGACAACCACCGGTTTGCCCGCCGCCATGGCCTCGATGGTGGCAATCGACAACCCTTCGCTTACTGAGGAAAGGACAAAGACATCAAGGCCTTGGAGGATCCCCGGAATATCCGCGCGAAATCCCAAAATGAAAAAGTGATTCTCAAGACCGAGCTGCTGTACCCGAGCTTTCATGCGCTTGGCAATTCCTTCTTCAATTTCCCCTACCGCCACAAATCGCGCTTCCGGGATGCTGTCCATCACCTTGCGGGCAGCCTCGACAAAGTATTCGTGCCCCTTGCTCCGGCGGAGGTTGGCGACTATCCCGATCAGTATGGCACCTTCCGGGCAACCCAGTTCAGCGCGCAGTCGTCCACCTTGGCCGTGTGCAAATCGGCCGACGTCGACACCGTTGTAGATTCGCACGATCTTCTCGGCGGGGAAACCGTCCTCGACCAGTAGCCGCTTCAGATACTCAGAGACTACAACCACTGCGGTCGCCGACCGGCGTACGACCCACGCCTTAATCGCGCGCCGCAGTCCGCCGTTACGCGAGATCTGGGGCGCGCCGTGATACGTCACAATGGTTCGGCACGCCGTCAGCCGGCCTACGACACAACTGTAAAAGTTCTGGTCAGGTAAGTGCGAATGAATCAGGTCGACTCCTTCTTGCCGGACGAGGTTTGCCAAGGCGCGGGGAAGTTGCAGGTCGTACCAGGCGTCCGACTTTGCGATGATCGTGGGGATCTTTCGCTCCTGAAGCTGGCCGGGAAGCCAGCGGCCCCCGGGAAGCAGAACCACCGAACGAAAGCGATTTGTATCGAGATTGGATACCAAGTTCAACAAAACGGTCTCCGCACCGCCCGGGCCGCCGGTTTCAATGGTGTGAAGGATGGTGTGCTGCTTCACGTCGCCCGCCGCCGAAAAACGTCCCGAGCCTTACGTAGATTCCTTAACTGCGAACTCGCCACGCGAAGGAAGATCGACTTCAGCGAGGAGATTTGGGCTCGCCCGGTGGTTTGGAAAAATCGGCTTTTGACGAGGTAATCTCCTCGCAGAAGACTTGACCGAATCGTAATCGGCGTCAGACAGTCAGCTTCCGTCTGAATCGCCACGTCATAAAACGCCCGCTTTCGGTGGAGATCCTGCTCAGCGATCGCCAGTAATTTGGGATTTATACGGCGCATGCTGGGGAGTGCCTCAGGCGCTTGCGCGGACGGCAGGGACTTTCCGTCGTAGGCGACATTCCAAGTTTCCACCGCGTCTACGGCCTTCAGGAGTTCCGGCGCCCGGGTCCAGTTGTAACGGTAGGGATGCGCCAATATGGCGAGTCCTCCCTGAGCACGAACCTCTTCCGCCCCCACGGCCTGATCCATCTCGTGAGTCAGACCCATAGCGCCCAGCCCGAAGATGTGAATCCCGCCATGGCAGGAGTATTCGATGCCAAGAATGATGCAGAAGTCGTCGCGAGAGTTTTCGGTGCCTTGCTTCTTCGTGATCTCGACTTTTTCTTCACTCATGTCCTGAGAATGTTCTCCGATTGCGATGAACTGATAGCCTCGAGTCATGTACCATTCCGCGAGTTCCCCATCGTCAGCGTGCCGTCGTGGGAGAGCGTCGAGTGAACGTGCAGAGCACCTTTAAAACGCATGGCTCTCCTTACCGCCCCACCCCAATCGTCGCAGGCTGTTCCGCACGTAGCTCTTGATCTCGTACCAGCCGGGGGCCGGATCGTCGAACCGCTGGATTTCGTAGCGTAGTCCCCGCTCGTAGAGCTTGAGGAAGCTCGCCCCAGCCGCGAGGCGAGAACTCCAAGAATATCTTACACCGTTCGGACTCTGCGCGCGGGTCAGCTTGATGAGCAAATGATCGAGGTCGCCGAGCAGCCAGCGACTTTTCACGCCCGGCCGGTATTCGAGCTGGGCCGGGACTTCTTCCCCTCTCGCGCAGCGGTAGAGCAGGTGCGGGAAGTTCATTCCCGCATCGATGGCGAGCTGCAGAGACCCCCAGAACCGGCCGTTCACTTCCATGAGCTTCGGCTGGTTGTCGCGTCGATCGAGTTTGAACTCCACCATCGCCACGCCTTCCCATTCCAATGCCTTCAACAGCGCATAGGACTTGTCGGCCAGGTCTCGGTCCAGAGGGAGGCTCTCGCAGTACACGCTCACGCCGCCCCAGGGAGGCTTTTCGCGGAGTCGTCGATGGCAGAAAGCGGCCTTCAACTCGCCGTTCCAGATGAGCAGGAAGACTCCGCGACCTTCGCCCTCCAGTTTCTCCTGCACGATGGGGCAGGGAACGGAAGTCTGGGCCTGGCGGTAGGCTGCCACGAAACTTGTCGCGTCGTGAGCGTAGATCACCGCTCCGTGAATCCATCGTCCGTCGCGAAAGGCGTGAGAAAAACGTGGCTTCACCACCACCGGATAGCAGAGGCTCTGCGCGACATCTATCAGATTGCCCTCATCACAGGGAAACGTCTCAGGGCAAGGAATTCCCAGTCGCTGCGCCAGATCGAGAACCCGCCGTTTGTCCTGCGCGAGGCACACTTGCTCCCTGCCCGGAAAGGGGATGCGCACCGAGGGCGGAAACGAACCGCGCGCGGAGGCCACGAGTTGCATCGTGGCATCTGTCATCGGAAGCAGAAGCTCGTATTCACCACCTTTCAGTTGCGCGCGCAGAAAAGCCAGGAATCCTTCGCCGTCCTCAATCGGGGAGGGGTAGCAGACCCGTTTCGAACAATATCGCGAACTGCCGGCAAGATTCGGAACCTGGCTTTCACCGATAGTCACCGCGATCCCGGCCCGCCCGAGCGAGCGGACGACGGCGAGCGCTGACCGCTGGTCTCCGTCGGTAATAAACACGGCCACTGGCAATCCCTTCGCCTTAAATCAATCCCGAAAGCCTCAAAGCCACAACAGCAGTAGAAAATTCATCGCTGAGCCCTGCTACCTTGCCTTCATGGAGCATAATCCGCCGGATCGTGTAGGCATCCTCTCCCCGGCGATGCCATCCGCGAGCCGTGGTGAACGCGCATTCGTAGCCGGCCGTTTGGACCTGTTTGCGCACGCGCTCGTCCCAATTGCCATTGGGGTACGCGAAAGCGCGCACCTTTTTCTTCAGCTTTTCCTCGATCATGCGTCTGGAGGCTGTCAGCTCATGACTTACAGTTTGATCGTCTTCGTAGACCAGCAGCGGATGACTTACGCTGTGAGCCTCGATGGCGACGCCTTCCTTCTGCAACCCGGCAGCTTCTTCCCAGGTGAACATCTCGTCGGGATCTGTCTCGTTTCCGGCCCGCGCGGCTGACAACCAGGGCGCAAGGAGCCGTTCGCGATTCTGGGCCGGCAAGTGCTTGAGGTGTTCGACGATTTGCTCGAAGCTCGCGCTGGCAAGCCCGCCTTCGGCGGAGCTCTCAAGCGCTTTATGGAGTTGCGTTTGTTGCTCCGGGTCATGCCAGACCCGCCTCAGATGCTCAACCCAGAACGTCCTTCGATCTTCAACGAAGCCGGTGACTGCGAAAATGACTGCCGGCATTCGATACTTTTTCAGCCAGGGCAGTGCCGTTGTAAAGTTATCTCTCCAGCCATCGTCGAAGGTCAGGAGGCACCGGGATTTGGAATCGTCCTCGCGGCTTCTGTCCAGAAAGGCGTCGAGCGAGACGACCGTGAAATGCCGCCCAAGATATTCCAGCAGTTTTGCGAATGTTCGCTCCCGCATCACGATGCCTTCGAGCGAATTCGCGCGCTGCTTCTGTTCGTCCGATAAGACGCGATGCAGTCCGATCACGCAGACTTCCTCTTTCCCGCGTGCCCACTTGCGGACGAGAAGCCAGAGCGGCAAAACGCCGGAATAGTAAAGCAGCCCGGCGCCGAGACAGAACAGGATTCGTCGGATCTTACGAGCCATGGCTCAACATGGAATCAAAGACGTTCGCCAGTTTCCCAGCCAGACGATCGTAGCGGAATTGCTCGACGAATTCCGGCCGGAACGGACGCGGTGGTTCCGACCTCCGCCCATCGTGGAGGATTTCCCGCAGAGTTCGCTTGATGCCCTCCGTGTCTTCCGGATCGACCACCCAGCCTGCCCGACCCTCCTGGATAAACTCCGTCGTCTCCCCCCTGGGGGCCACCGCCAGAATTGGACGGCCCACTCGGAGGTAGTCATAGATTTTGCCTGACACGGCTAGGCTCGCGACGTGCGGGTCACCCAAGAAGACCAAGAGACAATCGCTCGCGCGCATCGCCTGCAGTGCTACATCGTGGCTAACGAAGCGATGAAGCTTCAGAACTCCTTCCAGCAGGCCTTTGGCGGCGTGGTCCCGCACGATTTCGTCAGGAGAGCCGATGACGTTCACGCATAACTTCTCTCTCAGTTGCGGGCACTCGCGAAGAAGATCGGCGAGAGCCTCGAAGAAGCGGCCACTAAATCCCGGGTAGACCGTCCCGAAATGCGAGAAGTGGAAGTACTCAGCGGGCAGGAAATCGCACCGGCCCTCATCCCGTGCGAAGTCACCCTCATCGTACCCATTGTGGATAACATGCACGTGACCCGGCGGGTGCGAAAAACGCTTCTCAATTTCAGTAGCATTCCCTTTGGCTACTGCGACGACGGCATCGGCCCGCGTCAATAAAAGGGAGAACAGCCCTTCGTCGAATCGTCGGCGCCAGGGGCGGTCGGACGCGTACCAAGGGTCGCGGAACTCCGCCACCCAGGGTATTCCGAATAGAGTTTTGAGCAATAATCCCACCACCGGCGCGGAGCGCGGAGGGCTGGTCGTATAGACCAGGTCAAATCGGTGCTGGAGGTGCAATTCGGCCGCGCGGGCGAAGGCCCCGGGAACCCATCCCACTGTGTCGTCCGGGAAGTACAGACTGGCCCGGATGAAGTCACCGATTGAGCGCACCCATCGGTCCCGCCGGGGCTGGTGAATATCCTGGACGCGCGATTTCAAGCCCCCGGTGGCGCGGATACCCGCCGCCGCTCGGTCCTCCCAACCCGAAATATTTAGATCTTTCGTCCGCTCGATCGGAATCTCCTGAGGAAAACCGGCAAGTAGCGTGGCGTCTTCAACATCTGACTCGCGCTGCGCGAGCGTCAGCACAACGGGCTGCCAACCCAATCGGGACAGGTGCTTGGTCAGATTTGTTGTCCTGTACACCCCGCTGGTGCGCCGCGGCGGGAAATCATAAGCGACAGTGAGAACTCTCTTCATCCCTTGAGTCGCGATCCGTCAGTAACGCTGATGGCGCTTCATGAGACTTTCCTATTCGTGGGCCGCCACCTTACGGGCGAGAACGGATTCCTTACCTATTTTCGAGCGAAAATGATATAGGCATATCCGAAATACTTGAGAAGGTCCAGGCGGACCATGAGCTTCTTAACCCACTGCGAGAGTCGGTTTTTTGTGAACCAAACGTCTTCAATGAATCGATCGCTCTTTTCTCTCAGACTCAGTATCTTCCTCGGTTGCGAGTAGGACGGGAGCGCCGCGAAGATCTCAACAGATCGGTACCCAGCCTCAGAAAACAATCGCTTGTATCCCCAATGGGAATACAAATATGTTCGGTATCTGTCATGGATTTTCACCTCACAGATGAGGTCCGCAATCGGTCGAGGTAGGACGGCGACGTGCCTCAGGGAAATGTGGGGATCCAGACCTCCAACAAGCAGGCTATATTCGGTGCGATTCTCGATCCCGACATATAGAGTCCCAAGAGGTTTGAGGAGTTCGCGCAAACGCTTCAAGTAATGGAGTTGGGCTCGACGAGGGTTATCGTGTTTTCTGCTCAACGGCAGCCATTCCAGTACACCGTTGAGCACAATGAGATCAAGGGAGTCCGGAGCGAAAGGAAGAGAGTCCGCACTCGCTCGAATAACTGTAATGTTTTCGCAGCCCTCCTGTTGAAAGCGCCGGCGCATGAACTGGACGCGCTCCTGGACTTGTTCAACAGCAAAAACGTGTCCGACAGCCCTCGAGATTGCCTGGCTTATTGTTCCCAGGCCGGCGCCGAGGTCCAGAGCCACTGAATCCGGTCGAAGCGCCAGGAGTTTGTGCCAGTCGCCGCGAGTCAAATCAGAAATGAACTGATACCGTTGTCGAACCTGGGAGGCGGGGTGATCTTTCATGATTTCGTGCCAAGTCTTCGTTTCCATTCCCCGCAGGATCTGCCTCATGACTTCGGGGGTCATCCCTGGCTCGCCCCAGTAGGGTGCCACACTGACGAAACTCGGAACGCCGTCGACAACGGGCCATTTTGAGCCACACTGCGCACACTCAATGTTCCCGCCGTTCTCAGCGATTCCACCTTGGCAATCAGGACATCTTAAGAATGCGTTCACACGGATTTCTGGGTGTCCCATGGATTGTTCTACATCAGTGCGAATTCTCCGGCGTGCACGATCGCATACCTCAATAAATCTTCCCACACTCTCGATGCTCCGTGCCATGCAGCACCATGCAAGCGATATCGGTTGCATCGCCAAAGCAGGAAGTACCGAAAGTAGCTGAATGCCAGGTTTGCATCGATTTTCAGGCCGGCGCAGTAAGTATGCAGCATTTCCTTCTCCAGATTGCTGAAGGGGCCCTTCCCAAAGAAAACTCGGACAAAAGAACGCAGAGTCTTGGTGTGCGAATCTCCTCTTAGGTGGCTGTCCCGCCATGCACCAATCGATCGGAGAAGGGAAAAGAAGTCAAAGAGCGGGGGGTACCCACCGCCTAGCCACTCCCAGTCGATAACTTCCCACCTTCGCGTGTCATGGTCCAAGTATACGTTTTCGGCGGTCAAATCTCCGTGCTGCACTGAAGGGCTGGCGAAGGGGGGCAGAGCACCTCCGCTCGGCGATGCGAGGTCGAAATTCAGGTAATTCTCAAGATAGCGGCGACCGAGGTCGGGCACCTTGTGAGATAGGTGCTCATTCAGCTTTGTATGAAGCCTAATCAAGAATTGCACGCTTTCGCGTACCAGGTCATGGATGGTTTGGTCGTTGCCACGGCGTGTGTACCGTCTGACCATGTCGGCAATCCGCATACCGCCCGCGGCCGTGGTTACGAAAATGGTTCTGGCGTCGGAGTTCTCGGCATACAACACCCTCGGCAAGCGTATTTGCTGCTGCTCGAGGCTGTCCGCATATGACGAAACAAGAATAAGATTCCCGTACTCTTGCTGCACCAAGGGCGCACCGGGAGACCCGCGATGACAGGCCTTTGCCACAGCTTTCAGTTCTGAAGTGGCTGGATCAAACACCAGAAAGAATTCTTTGCCAGCGTAAGGCTGACTGGATAGAACGGCAACCAACTTACCAGAATTCCATTCCGCGTCTTTGGCGGCTGCCAGGACTTTCGCGTAGAGGCTAAGCTGCCGTCGACTCTCAGGGGAAGAGGATTTGATCCCCACAGCCAGGAGACCGAGGAAAGGGAAGTGAATCCTCAAGCTTCTCAAGGCGAGACGCTTTACACCCTGGCGAATGAAAGATTGAACGTTGAGCCTCTTCCAGCTAGGAAAGGACGACAACGAACAAATCGCCCACGACGGGTCGTCCGAGAACGGAACGATTCTCAATGGGTTTTCGCAGTTCGGCTCGCAGAAGCAGCACCATAGGGCGGCAAGCCCTCGCACATGCAGCGCCCGCATCAGGCGGATGCGGTGGCGAATCTGGAGAATCCCGGGGGACAGCATGAATACGATCGTCCCCTCGGGCTTCAACACGTCAAGGATCGCCTCGATCCTGTCAAGACGGCTCTGGTTTGAGCGTGCAAAGGCAAAGAGCTGTTCTACATCCACAATGGCACAATCGTGGGAGCCGTGAGGAAGAGAAGAAACGGAATCGTAAGATTGCACTGCACACGGGCGAGGATCGCATTTTAGGTCGCCGATAAAGGAAATTGACACTCGGCTCTGAAGGCATAGCGTTTGGATTGCAGCTCCGGATTGGTGGGTGCCTATCCAAACGATTCGCCAACCCTCAGCCGCCGGAATGAAATTCATCCAAAGGGGCACGACCGGGGTTGCCGATTCTTGTTGAATCATGGCCATCGTCACATCCATCGGCAGGAACCCAAAAACACGTGCAAAGCTACACGAGCCATCGGCACCGTACGAGCGGCGCCCACTATTCAAACGTTCCCTAACCGCTTCGGACCAAGACACCCCGGAACTGCCGAGCTAAACTCACCGCTACTTGGCGGAACATGTTGCGTTCATCCTCCTCAAGCAGCTTCACGGTTACCAAGAGAAACAGCATAAGGAGAACGAGATTCGTCGTGATGGACTGGAAAAGGCCCAGTTCGGGAAGAGTGCTGAGCAAGTAGGCCGCTGCTGCCAAACCGAGAAGGATGGAGCTCCTTGCATATTCGTAACGAATCGGAAAGAGGCGTTGGGCTACGCAGTAACTCAAAATCAGGCTGAGCGCGTATGAAAGAACTGTGGCCACGGCGGCTCCCATGGCGTGGTATCGCGGAATCAGGAGGTAATTCAATGCAAGGTTCGCTACCGCGACCACGATCGAGATCGAGGCTAAGGAGTGCGTGGCCTGCTGAACCAGTATACCCGTATGCAAAACAGGGCGCAGGTTGGCCAAGACATAGCTTAGTGCGATGAGGGGAACAATGCGCGCGGCCGACCAGTAAGCGTTTGGGCTCATGATCCGCAACAGATCTCGCGCCAAGATGGATATGCCAAGGCCAACGAAAACACAGACAAAGAGCTGGTAACTCTGAACTCTGGCAAGCTGCTGCTGAGGGTTTTCTTGTTTGGCTAACTCGAACTGCTGCCACGACCAAGTCATGCTGAACGGCCCGCTGACCAGCAGTGCGACAATCCCTGCCAGCTTATATCCCAGACTGTAGATTCCCACCTCGGAGAGGCTGGCAAAGTGGCGAAGAAAGAACCGGTCAGAGAAGACGAGGACGAACGAGGCGAGGCTCTGCACGATCAGCGGAGCCCCGTACCGGAACATCGCATCGAACTTTTCCCGTGTCACCTTCACTCCGACCCGGGCCAGTAAGGCGGCAAACAAGCTCACGCCGGCGAGGGCATTGTAAAGCAGGTTCGCGTAAACTACGCCTTCCACCCCCTTTCGGAGGATGGCGACCGCCACAATCAGCATCGTGGCACCCAGGACAGTTCTGATCAGCCCGATGACCACGAACAGGACGGTACGCTGTTGCGCACGGAGGTAGGCGAGAGGAACTTCCGTAAGATTCGAAAAGAACAAGGTGAAGGCGACAATCCTTACCAGCGGAGCGAAAGCGGGGCTGCCGAAGGCGATAGTGGAGAGGGGGCCAGCCAGCAACTGCATCAAACCCAATACAAAAAGAGAGATCCCCGTAACAGTGAAGAGCGCCGTGGAGGTAACCGCCTTCCTGTCATCCGGCGAATTGGAAGCGACGTAGAAGCGGAAGAAGGCTGACCCAATCCCCATCATGGCGAAGATGCCGCTGAAGAAAATCGTGAGGTCGAGCAACTCCAGCACGCCGTAATCCGCCGGCACCAGATAGCGGGTGTAAACCGGGATCATCAGGAACCCGACGGACTTGGAGAGAATGGCTCCCAGTCCGTAGATCCCGCTATGCTTGATGAGCTGGCCGACTTCTTTCTTCATTCCTCTATAACCTTCGGAGAATTGCGATCATTGTTTGCAGGTCTCCCGGCTGGACGTAGGGGTGCGTGGGAAGCGTCAGGAGCCTGCGGCCGAGATCCTCAGCCTTTGGGCGGTGAAAGTCGCGAACGGCCATATGCGGGCCAATGCCCGCGATATCGCAGATAGCACTCGGGTAGAATTGGCTTGCGCCGATACCGGCAGCGCGAAGCTCGCGGACGGCGTGGTCCCGTGTGGCTTCGTCTCGGGCAATCAAAGGGAAGCGAATGTAGTTTGGCAAGCAGTCGGCAGGCGGCCGTGGGATTGTGAAGCTCGCGTTGCGCTCCACAGCTCCTGCAAGCGCGAAAGCGTTTTGCCGTCGAATCCGATTGAATTCCTCGAGCTTCTCCATCAGACGCAGCAACAGTTCCCGCACAAGGCCCGGCATTCGGAAGTCCGGAAATCCCGGGTCATATTCCGTTAATCCCAGCTTCAGAAACGGAAGCGAATTGGGGAGCCAATAGAGGCGCGGGCTGAGAAAGACTGAATAGACCAGCATCTGGAAGAGTAACCACGCCGAATGGAAAATCGAGCCGGAAGGTAAACCGCACACTTCCTTTCGAATGCCCGCGGCGATGTCGTCGGAGTTCGTGACAATCAGAGCCCCTTCGACCGCTGCGAGCGCCTTGCCTCGACCGAAACTGTAGAATCCCACGTCACCGAGCAGGCCGGCCGGGCTTCCATTCCTGGAAGCGCCCAGCGCTTGCGCGGCGTCGTCAATGAAGAACGCGCCCCTGGCTCGCGCCGCCGCGCGGAATCGGGCGCCATCGTTGGGCAGGCCAAAGAGGTTTGACGAGACGACGCAGAGAAGGCGATCGCCCGGCAGTCTTTCGAGGGCCTCACGATCACAGTCCAAAGTCTCGCCCTCGATCTCGACAGGGTAGATGCTGAGCTGCGTGCGGACGACGGCGGCCGGAACCGTAAAGCAGGTGTAGGCGGGAATCGCCACGACGCGGTTTTCCGGTCGAAGACGGTGCAGGCTCCGGAGAATCAGCGCCAGCGCCGCGCGGCCTGAGCACACACCAAACATGTGGCGTGCCTTTAGGAAGGCAGCTACAGGCTGAAGAATTTCCTCACTTTGGCGACCATTGAAAATGGCTGCCCCGGCTGAACGGATGATCTGAGATATTTCGACCGGCGCCCCCGCCGGCGCCACGAACCGCAACATTTAGTGCCCTTCTTGATATGACCCCGTTAAGGCAAGATTTTGGCCTGCGCCCGCGGCCTCAAAACCCTTCTCGCCGATGGGCATGCTGGTGATGGCCGAATGCAAGCCCACGCTCAAGCCGAGGATGACCCAGAGATGGGGATAATAAAGCACCGCCAGAAATGCTCCGCTCACCATGTAGCCAACGAGGGCCAAGTCCAGCCCCATGGCGAGGAAATAATCGAAGCTCTTGCGCTTCCCGGCGCCTTGTTCCACGAGATGCTTGCGGGTGCGCGCATTCAACTGGAAACAGCCCAGGAACAGCAAGAAAACAGATGTCATTCCCGCCAAGCCAAGCTCGGACAGAGCCTGAACGTAGATGCTGTGAGGTACCCAGCTGGAGGGATCCTGGTCGGGGTCGGCGTACCTTTCTGCGTAACTGGGGGGGTAGTTGCCCGGTCCAACGCCGAGCAAAGGGTGATCCCGGAACATTCTGAGTCCGGCTTTCCAGAGCGCAATTCGTTGGCTGGCGGTTTTGTCTTCCTGCCAGTGGAGCGCGGAGCGGAATCGGTCTTTGCTGGCTTCCGGCAGCACGTAAATCAGGCCGGGGACGAACAGCAGGAAGATCGCCGCGGCTCCGAGCCGGCGAGGGTTTCGGGCCCAGGCTGCCAACGCGGTGACGGCCGCGCCCAGCACCGCTCCGCGCGAGCCGCACACGATGATAGCGCCGGAGATACCCAGGAAACACACCAGCAAGAAGGCGCGTGGAATCTTCTTGGACTCTCCCAGGAAAAGCGCCCCCGCCAGCGGCAACACAACGCACATCGCCACGCCGAAGTCACCGGCGTTGCCAAAAAAACCGACCGAACCCGCGCCCACGCCCATCTTCGCCATGAACGCGTCGCTGCGACCAAATTCCTTTCCGGCGATGAAGCTCCGTATCGCAAACTGTGCCAACTTGAGATTCAGGAGCAGCAAAATAAAGACGAATATTTTTTGTCGCCACGGACTCATCACGATGCGGCCGATCAAGAAATAGATCACAACCCATCGGACCAGGTCAAAGAACGTCGTCCACGCCCGTTCCTGATATTGGGCGAAGCAAGCCGAAAGGAATACCACGAAGACCAGACAAGCCATCGTCACATCGACAAACCGAACGGCCAGCCGGCTTCCGGGCACGCGAGGGGCGATGAGCCATCCGAGAAAAGTGAGGCCTACCACAACCTTCCCAAGTTGGACCGCCTGGAAGACCGGGTAATTGGCCGAGAGGTGCATGTACTCGACGAACAGGTAGCCCAGCATTCCCACGAAGCCGAGGCTCCAGCGGAGTTGCGCGGGGCCTCCCGGGGCCGGAGACGAACCTTCGTTCGACGGCGAGGTGGTCGCGGCGACCGTCTTAGCCTTCAGCGTTGCATGTGGTGCTTCGCTCACCGGCATGATTCAGTTCCTAAGAGCCTCGCCGTTTTCATTGAAGAAGGACTCGAGCGTCGTGAATCCAAATTCCGACGTCAACCGGCGAATCTTCTCTTGGGTCTTCCCGAGGTTGACGGTGCATTTGAATCTTCGCACAGTCCCTATAGGCAGGCGTGAATGCTCCGGGTCAATGTCCCTCGGGTGAACGTAGAAAGTCACCAAGCAACCCTCGTCGAGGATCCTCGAGAGCTCATCTGTTTGATCAGGAAATAGGGAACGAGCCTCAAGGTGCCGCCTCCAAAGAATCAGATGGGTTCCCCGACCACGTTGGCAACGGCGATCGGCAACTCAATGAACGCGTACAACAGGAGACCACAATGGCAAGGTTCCAGCGTGGCTCAGGTGAAAAGGTCGGAAACCAACGGGACGGCGCCTGCGCCATCCTTTTTTCTACATTGACGAAACTCCCTGTCGCCACTAGCGGCTCCCCCTGCCCAGCAAAACAATTTTGGCGGTCTGGAAAACAATTAAAAGGTCCAAGCTCACGGATATGTTCTTGATGTAGTAAAGATCGTATTTCAGTTTTTCCCTGGCTTCTTCCATTGAGGCGCCATAGTGATAGCGTGTTTGGGCCCAGCCGGTAAGGCCTGGGCGGATCAGGTGGCGGAGGTGGTAATAAGGAATTTCGCGGCTCAGCCACTCGACGAACTCCGGGCGCTCGGGCCGGGGGCCGACGAAGCCCATATCCCCCCGGAGGACATTCCACAATTGCGGGACTTCGTCCAATCGCGTCCACCGGAGAAAACGCCCGACGCCTGTAATGCGCGGATCGTCCTTGCTAGCCCATTGGGGCCCGCCGTGTGCCTCGGCATCGGATCGCATGGTTCGAAACTTGAAGCAGTTGAACGCCACGCCGTTCTTTCCCACGCGTTTCTGCCTATACAGCACAGGGCCGGGTGAATTCAGTT
>Ga0315281_10006247_pt1 | contig 16978 bp, 14 predicted proteins | sample YL17G07_0_MG_FD_204540 | JGI IMG/M metagenome (GOLD analysis project Ga0315281, IMG submission 204540) | Sediment microbial communities from Yellowstone Lake, YNP, Wyoming, USA - YL17G07_0 | ecosystem: Environmental > Aquatic > Freshwater > Lake > Sediment | place: USA: Wyoming | collected...
GCCGGAGTACATCAAGGACACGTTCGACAAGCTGGGCATCCCGGAGGCGGAGAAGAAGTCGCTGATCGCCGGCGTCGGCGCGCAGTACGACTCGGAGGTCGTGTACCACAGCATCCGCGAGGACCTTGAGAAGCTGGGCGTGATCTTCACCGACACGGACAGCGCGGTGCGCGACTACCCGGAGATCATGCAGAAGTACTTCGGGACGATTATCCCGCCGGCGGACAACAAGTTCGCCGCGTTGAACAGCGCGGTGTGGTCGGGCGGCAGCTTCGTCTACGTGCCGGCCGGCGTGAAGGTGGACATCCCGCTCCAGGCCTACTTCCGCATCAACAAAGAGAACATGGGCCAGTTCGAGCGGACCCTGATCATCGCCGAAGAGGGCAGCTACGTGCACTACGTCGAGGGCTGCACGGCGCCGACGTACTCGACCGATGCGCTGCACAGCGCGGTGGTGGAGATCATCGTCAAGAAGAACGCGCGCGTGCGCTACACGACGATCCAGAACTGGTCGACCAACGTCTACAACCTCGTGACCAAGCGCGCCGCGGCGTACGAGAACGCGGTGATGGAGTGGGTGGACGGCAACCTCGGCTCGCGGCTGACGATGAAGTACCCGAGCGTGTTCCTGATGGAGCCGGGTGCGCACGGCGAGGTCCTGTCGCTGGCGATGGCGTCGAACGGGCAGCATCAGGACGCGGGCGCGAAGATGGTGCACGCGGCGCCGAACACGACCTCGACGATCATCTCGAAGTCGGTGTCGCGCGGCAGCGGGCGGACGAGCTACCGCGGCGCGCTGAAGGTGTACCCCGGGGCGACGGGATCGCGCGCGACGGTGCGCTGCGACGCGCTGCTGATCGACAAGGAATCGCGCTCGGACACGTACCCGCTGATGGAGATCGAGGAGGAGCAGGTGACGATCGGGCACGAGGCCTCGGTTTCGCGCGTCGGTGAGGACCAGCTGTTCTACCTGCAGAGCCGGGGGCTGAGCGAAGTTGACGCGACGAAGATGATCGTCAACGGCTTCGTGGAGCCGATCGTGAAGGAACTGCCGATGGAGTACGCGGTCGAGCTGAACCGGCTGATCGAGCTGCAGATGGAAGGCGCCGTCGGGTAGCGTGGCGAATGAGGACGATGAGCGCGACGATGCGCCGCCCGCGATACCGCACCGGGAGCCGGGCGATCTCGCGCGTCGTATCGCCCATGGGCATGCCCATCTGGAGCACTTTCCTGATCTCGATGCGGCCGATCTCGCCCGGCTCATCCAGGACGCGCTCGATCGCGGCGAAAGCAAGGCGTTCGGTGGCAGGGCGATGTACTGGGACGAAGAGGAACGCATCGTGGTCATCGTGAACGCGGCGGATCCGGATGGCGGAACCGCCGTGCGAACCGACCGGCGCTATTTCGACGCCTGGGGAGAGCAACAGAGGTAGAGCGCATGAAGATCAAACGAACTGAGCCGGACAGCGCGGATCTCGAACTATCCTTGAAGGAACTCGATCTCCTAAGGAACGGCCTGAACGAAGCTCGACTCGCCGTGAAGGGCGATGCGGATTTCGAGACGAGGCTGGGTAGCTCGAAGGCGGAGGCAGATCAGCTCATCGCTGCGCTGCAGTTGCTGATCAGTGAGATCGCGCGGTCGGAGCGATCCACACGACGGGCAGCAGGATAAACGCACGAGATGACAGCACAACTCATTACCGCCGGTATCACCGGCCTGACGCAGACGGACGTAGAGAGCATCGCCTCGCGACGCGATGAGCCGGCGTGGCTCGTCGCGCGGCGGCGCGAGGCGTGGCGGCTCTACGAGTCGATGGACTTCCCGGACCCCAGCGACGAGGAGTGGCGCCGCACCGACGTGCGGGCGATGGTCTTCGACGCACTGAAGCCGCTGAGCGCATCGGCGCCGGTGACCGATGTGGCGGCGCTGCCGGCATCGCTGCGCAGCGCCTGGGACGACGGCGCGAGCGCGGGCCGCGTCTTCCAGCACGACTCCGACGTGGTGTTCACGCAGCTGGCGGATGACCTGCGGGCGAAGGGCGTGATCCTGACGGACCTGCACACGGCGGCGCGCGAACACCCGGAGCTGGTGCGGAAGTATCTCTCGCTGGCGGTGAAGCCGGGTGAGTGGAAGTACGTGGCGCTGAACGCGGCGATGTGGAGCGGCGGCTGCTTCCTGTACGTGCCGAAGGATGTCGAGATCGAGCTGCCGGTGCACCTCTCGACGGGCGTCTCGGCCGAGGGGCTGGCGGTGTTCCCGCACACACTCATCGTGGCGGAGCGCAACAGCAAGCTGACGTTCATCGACGAGACGCTGTCGCCGGACCAGGACGCCAAGGGCTTCGTCAGCGGCGCCGTCGAGATCTACGTTGGCGACGGCGCGCGCGTGGAGTACTACTCCGTGAACCGCTGGGGCGGGAACGCCTACAACTTCAACACGGTGCGCGGGATCGTCGGCAGGGATGCGCAGTTCCTCGCGATGGCGGCCGGCATCGGCGGCAAGATGACGAAGATGCGCATCGACGCGGAGATGCCGGAAGCGGGCGGGCGCACGAACCTGCTGGGGATCACCTTCGGCGACGGCGAGCAGCACTTCGACTACAACACGCTGCAGAACCACGTCGGCCACCACACGATCAGCGACCTGCAGTTCAAGTCGGCGCTGACGGGCGCGGCGTCGCTGGTGTGGTACGGCATCACGCGCATCAACCCGACCGCGGGCGGCAGCGAGGCGAACCAGACGTCGCGCAACATGCTGCTGAGCGAGCACGCGAAGGCGGCCCCGATCCCGATCCTCGAGATCGAGGCGTACGACGTCGCGAAGTGCAGCCACGGCGCCACGGTGGGGCCGGTCGACGAGAACGAGCTGTTCTACCTGCAGGCGCGGGCGATCCCGCGCAACGTCGCCGAGCAGATGCTGGTCGAGGGCTTCTTCGCCGACGTGATCGAGCGCATCCCGAACCCGCGGCTGCGGGAGCGCGTGGTGGCGGCGGTGCTGCAGAAGGCCGGCGGCGCGTCGCGCGTGCTGTTCTACGACGAGGTGCTGGAGGCGTAGTGCTCGGCGCTGGAGTCGGGAAGCGCGAAGCGGGACGCGGAAAGAAGAGAAGGACGGCACAGTGACATTGACGACGATCGCCAAAGTGAGTGATACGCCGCCCGGCACGATCAGCGTGCACGATGCAGGCGGGGTGCGCATCGCGCTGTGCAACGTCAACGGGCGCTTCTACGCGATCGACGACGTGTGCACGCACGACGGCGCGCCGCTGGACCAGGGCGAGCTCGAGGGCGACCTCGTGGAGTGCGCGCGGCACGGCGCGAAGTTCGACGTGACGTCGGGGCGCGCGGTGGTGCTGCCGGCGATCCGGCCCGTGAAGACGTACCCGGTGCAGATCGAGGGCGACGACGTGCAGGTCGACGTTGGGTGAGAACCTAGAACCTGGAGCCCGGAACCGGGCCTTCGGGCATGACGATCGAGATTACGTGAGCTACGACATCGAGAAGATACGGAGCGACTTCCCCATCCTGGAGCGCAGGGTGCATGGGAAGACGCTCGTGTACCTGGACAACGCGGCGACGACGCAGAAGCCGCGCTCGGTCATCGACGCGCTGGTGCACTACTACGAGCATTACAACGCGAACATCCACCGCGGGCTGCACACGCTGGCGGAGGAGGCGACGCTGGCGTACGAGGCGACCCGCCAGAAGGCGGGCCGCTTCATCAATGCCGAGCACCCGGGCGAGGAGATCATCTTCACGCGCAACACGACGGAGGCGATCAACCTCGTCTCGAACGCGTGGGGGCGGAAGAACCTGAAGCCGGGCGACGAGATCGTCATCACGGCGATGGAGCACCACAGCAACCTGATCCCGTGGCAGTTCATCGCGGCCGAGACGGGCGCGACGCTGCGGGTGATCGACATCGATGACGACGGCAAGCTCATGTGGGGCGACGTGCAGGAGAAGATCGGCGAGCGCACGAAGATCGTGGCGATCTCGCAGATGTCGAACGTGCTGGGCACGATCAACCCGATCAAGGAGATCGCGCGCCTGGCGCACGGCGTCGGCGCGGTCGTGCTGGTCGATGGGGCGCAGAGCGTGCCGCACATGCCGGTGGACGTGCGCGAGCTGGACTGCGACTTCCTGGCGTTCTCAGCGCACAAGATGCTGGGGCCGACCGGCGTCGGCGTGCTGTACGGCAAGCGCGACATCCTGAACGCGATGGACCCGTTCCTGGGCGGCGGCGAGATGATCAAGCGGGTCACCTACGAGAGCAGCACCTACGCGGACCTGCCGAACAAGTTCGAGGCGGGCACGCCGAACATCGCCGACGTCATCGCCTTCGGGGCGGCCATCGATTACCTCGAAGGCATCGGCATGGCGGCGGTGCGCGCGCACGAGATCGCGATCACGCAGTACGCGATCGATGCGCTGAGCGCGGTTGAGGGCGTGAAGGTGTACGGGCCGAAGGACGCGCGCGAGAAGGGCGGCGCCGTGACGTTCAACTACGGCGACCTGCACCCCCACGACCTGAGCCAGGTGCTGGACCAGGAGGCGATCGCGATCCGCGCCGGCCACCACTGTGCGCAGCCGCTGATGCGCCGGCTGGGCGTCATCGCGACGGCGCGCGCGAGCTTCTACATCTACAATACGCACGAAGAAGTCGATGCGCTGGTCACGGGGATGGGCGCGGCGGACAGGATATTCGGCAATGCAACGGCAAGAGTTGGAGCTGGATGAGCTCTATCGAGAGCTGATCCTCGACCACTACAAGAACCCGCGCCACCACACACCGCTTGACCACGCCGCCGTCGTGGCGGAGGGGTATAACCCCGTGTGCGGCGACGAGATCGAGATGCAGCTCAACTTCGACGACGGGCGGCTGACGGAGATCGGCATCATCGGGCGCGGCTGCTCGATCAGCCAGGCGTCTGGGTCGATGATGTCAGAGCTGGTGACGGGGAAGAGCATCGGCGAGATCCGGCGCCTGACGGACGAATTCCAGCAGATGCTGACGCAGCCGGACGGCGACGTGCCGGAGGAGCTGGGCGACCTGGAAGCGCTGCAGGGCGTGGCGAAGTTCGCCGTGCGGGTGAAGTGCGCAACGCTGGCGTGGCACACGCTGGCAGACGGCATCGCCCAGCACGAGCGAGGTGACGGCGCCGTGCGGCGCGAGGAAACGTGATCTGGATGCGTGATCTGGATGTTAGATGTTAGATGTTGGACGCCGTGGGGGCGCAGGTAACGCCGCAGATGAACAGGGAGGCGATGCTATGTCGGTGAAGGGGCTGCTGTCGGAAGAGCTGGTGATGGAGCGGTTGAAGGACGTCTTCGACCCGGAGATCCACCTGAGCATCGTGGAGCTGGGGCTGGTGTACGGGGTCGAGGTGCAGGACGACGGCGAGGTCGTCGTGACGTATACGCTGACGAGCCCGGGCTGCCCGCTGGGCGCGGTGATCGACGGCCAGATCCAGGACGTGCTCATCGATCTGCCGGGCGTGAAGCGGGTGGTGAATAAGCTGACGTTCTCGCCGCCGTGGGACCCGAAGACGATGGCAAGCGACGACGTGAAGATGCAGCTGGGGATCTGGTAGGGGTCGCCTGCGGCGACCAGAACAAACAGCAAACAGCAAAGAGCAAAGGTGTTTTACTGCGTCAGCGTGGCTTGCGGTTCTGGCGGCTGGCCAGCGAGTTGCCGCACTGCCGCCCGCAGTGCGTCGTCTGTCGCGGCCGACGCGTAGTACGGAGTGCCCCCGTCGCGGCCGGACGTGGCGTTCCAGATCGCGCCTGCCTTCGTTTGGACGAGTACGCCGCGTGCGCCCGCCGTTGCCGGCGGATAGTACGAGTACTCGGCCGGCCGCTGCGCTTCGGGAAAGGGATCGACGCCGCGCCGCGACACTGTCAGCGTAAGCGGCTGGGCGTTCGCCGGCAGCGTCGCCGCCTCGTGGTCACACACGTCGACGCCGGGCGCGCAGTCGGTTCTGTCGGGGTCGACGCCGTCGACTGACACGTCCTGCGTGCCGTCCGACACCGTCACGTGGTCGATGCGCATGGTCATGTCAGCATCGAGCAGCGGTATGATGCGCGTGTCAGCGTTCTCGACAGGCGCACCTCCAACGAACCCGAGGCCCGCCATCAAATCGTCGAGCTGTTTCGGCACGCTGTACGCGTGCTGTGCGTACGCGGGCGGGTCGAGCAGCGCACTGACCTCCCAAACGTCGACCTCCGGCGTGCTCATGAGCAGCCCATAAGGCGCGACGGGGCCCGGTGGGATGTACGAGAACGTCAGCGTCTCCGTGTCGAGGCGTACGTCGACGGTCGCGGCCTTGAGCGCGCGTTGGCCGACACCGCGGCCTCGCAGCCCGAAGCGCATCGGCGACGAGTCGCCGAGTAGCGAGAGGAAGGTGCCGGCGTCCGCATCGGACAGCGCACGTCCGGCGACCGAGACCGATGTCGGCGCTCGGCGCTGCGTCGCGTAGATCGATTGGCCGAGCGTAGGCTGATCTGTCACAGCGTCGCCGAGCGCGATGTACCGATCGAGCAGTGCAGCGAGCACTGGCGGCGCCTGCTGCCAGGATTGTGGCGCTGCCGCCGACGCACCGATATTGGGCGGCTGGAGCCGTTGCGCCGGGCCGCCAGCGTACGCCCCCGCAGCTCCCACTGGCGTCGCTCCGTCGCCGGCGCACACGAACTGGACGCGATACCGGGTTATGATTGGCGCTGGCGCCGCCGTAGGCGCCCCGACCCACGATTGGCGCCCTAGATCGGTCGCCAGCAAGTATTCCGTGAACGGCACCGTGATGGGATGCGGCAGGTCGCCGCCCGAGATACGGAGCGTCGTCCACGGTACGATGCCGGCTTCGGTTGCCACCTGCTGGCCGCAGCCATGATCGGCGGCTATCGTCGCGGGTGCACGGACACTCGCGAGTCGCGTGCCGTCCCTGGATGCCATCACGCCCCAAGCGAGCAGCGCGACGGCGACGGCCGCGATGCCGACGAGGGCCGCGCTCACGGCGGGGGTGACGACACGTGGGACGTGGCGGAGCATCGACAGCGGCGCCAGCCATCCGGGCTGGCGCGACGGTGCGCCGGGCGCGTCCGGCTGCCAGAGTGCTGCTTCGCGGCGGTCGCGGACGCCGAGCTTGCCGATGATCTCGGAGACGTGGAACTTGGCGGTCGCGAAGCTGATGCTCAGCCGCTCGGCGATCTGCTCGTTCGAAAGGCCGGCGCGGATCAGCTCGAGTACCTCCTGCTCGCGCGGGGTCAGCACGCCGGGGTGTTTGGGGCGGCCGCGTCTTGCCATGCTGCGATAGTAGACGACGCTTCGCCGAATTACACTAGCCGGGGTCGCCTGCGGCGACCAGAACCGAGAACCAAGAACCAAGAACCGTGGCCGTGGGACCTGAGCGGGCGGCAACCGGGGCCGTGCGGTCACTGTCGACGCCGCTCTTGCTGCTTTAGATAGCGGGTGCTTGTCAAAGCGGGCGCCGCTCGGGTAGTATCTCGTCACCTCTGGATGACGCTCTGACGGCCGTTCGCGGCTGCGTTGGAGATGGGCGGGTCGCTTCGGCGACCCTCGCGCGTTTCTCGGGGGCTCCGCGGCGCGGGCCGGGTCTCGTCGATTGTGAAGTGTGGTACAATACCCCACTTCCAGCCGGATTACAGGGTCATTTCGTGAACGTTCCGCTCCACAGGCCCGACGATGAACGGGACGCCTGCGGCACCGGCTTAATCGCCGATATCGCCGGCGAGCCTTCGTTCCGCCCGCCTGAGAGGGCGCCGTCCCATCGACCCCTGCCGTTCAGCGCGTTGCCCGCGGCGAGCGGTCTCTACGACCCCAGCTTCGAACACGACGCGTGCGGCGTCGGGTTCGTGGTCGACGTCACGGGGGCCAGGAGCCGCGACATCGTCGACACCGCTCTGGGCGCACTCTGCAACCTCGACCACCGCGGCGCGTCGGGCGCCGAGGTGAACACGGGAGACGGCGCCGGGATCCTCATCCAGGTACCGGACGCGTTCCTCCGGGCCGTCAGCCGGTTCTCGCTGCCGCCCGCCGGCGCCTATGGCGTCGGGCTGGCGATGCTGCCGTTGGAGGCGACCGCGGCCGATAAGGCGCGCGGCGTGGTGGAGGACCTCGCCGAGGAAGAGGAGCTACGGGTCATCGGCTGGCGAGGCGTCCCGATCGACGATTCGATGATCGGTCCGTCGGCGCGCGCGGTGATGCCCAGCTTCTGGCACTGCTTCGTCACGGACCCGGCCGGTTCGGCGGGCATCGACCTGGACCGCAAGCTGTTCGTGCTGCGCAAGCGGACCGAGCACGAGATCGGCGGCGACCTGTCGATGTACTTCGCCTCGTTGTCGAGCCGCACGCTGGTCTATAAGGGCATGCTGACAACGCCGCAGCTCGGTGAGTTCTTCCCCGATCTGCGCGACCCGCGCATCGAGTCGGCGCTCGCGCTTGTGCACAGCAGGTTCTCGACCAACACGTTCCCATCGTGGCCGCTCGCGCACCCGTACCGCTTCCTCGCGCACAACGGCGAGATCAACACAGTGCAGGGCAACCGCAACTGGATGCGCGCGCGCGCGGCGCAGATCTCCACCCCATTGATCCCCGACCTCGATCGCGCCTTCCCGATCATCACGGAAGGATCGTCCGACACCATGAGCTTCGACGAGTGCCTGGAGCTGCTGCATCTCAGCGGCCGATCGCTCGCGCACTCGGTGCTGATGATGATCCCGGAGGCGTGGGAGAACCACGCGACGATGTCGTCGGCCAAGCGCGCGTTCTATCGCTACCACGCTTCGCTCATGGAGCCGTGGGATGGGCCGGCATCGATCGCGTTCAGCGATGGCACGGTGATCGGCGCGGTGCTCGACCGCAACGGCTTGCGGCCGAGCCGCTACTGGGTCACCGACGACAACCGGGTGATCATGGCGAGCGAGACCGGCGTGGTCGACATCGACCCGGCGCGCGTCGTCAAGAAGGGCCGGCTGCAGCCGGGGAAGATGTTCCTTGTCGACACGTCCCTGGGCCGCATCGTCGAGGACGAAGAGATCAAGGACACGCTTGCCGCCGAGCATCCGTACGAGGAGTGGTGCGAGCAGGGTCTGGTGCATCTGAGTGAGTTGCCCGACCGGGAGCACATCGTCTATTCGCACCAGTCGGTGGTGCGGCGCCAGATGACGTTCGGATACACCCACGAGGAGTTGAAGCTCCTCGTGGCGCCGATGGCGAAGGTGGGCATGGAGGCGACCGGCTCGATGGGCACCGATACCCCGGTGGCGGTGCTGTCGGATCGTTCCCGGCTGCTGTTCGACTACTTCCAGCAGCTCTTCGCGCAGGTCACGAATCCGCCGCTCGACGCGATCCGTGAGGAGCTCGTCACCTCGCTCGCGTCGACGATCGGTGCGGAGGGCAACCTGCTCGATGCCCAACCCGATGCGTGTCACCAGATCGCCCTGCCGTTTCCGATCCTCGATAACGACGAACTGGCCAAGCTGATCCACATCAATGACGACGGCGACCGGCCGGAGTTCGCGGCACGCGTGATCCCCGGCTTCTACCGGGTCGCGGGTGGCGGGCCGGCGCTGCGCGACGCGCTGGAACGCGTGCGGGCCGAAGCGTCGGCGGCGATCGAGGAGGGCGTGCGGGTCATCGTGCTCTCGGACCGCGACTCCGGTCCGGACCTCGCCCCGATCCCTTCGTTGCTGCTCGTGTCCGCGGTGCACCACCACCTGATCCGTGAACTCAAGCGCACCCAGGTGGGTTTGGTGCTGGAGACGGGTGACGCGCGTGAAGTGCACCACATGGCCCTCCTCATCGGGTACGGCGCGGGCGCGATCAACCCGTACCTTGCCTTCGAGTCGATCGAAGACCTCGTCGCGCAGGGGCTCTACGGGCTCGGTGAGATGGACCCGCACCAGGCGATCAAGAACTACGTCAAGGCGGCCGGTAAGGGCGTGCTGAAGGTGATGTCGAAGATGGGCATCTCCACGGTCGCTTCGTACCGGAATGCGCACGTCTTCGAGGCCATCGGGCTGGGCTCGGAGCTTGTGGACGAGTACTTCACCGGCACGGTGTCGCGACTCGGCGGCATCGGCCTCGACGAGATCGCCGAGGAGGTCGCACGTCGCCACCGGCGCGCCTACGTCCCCCGCCCCAGCGAGCTCGCCCACCGCGATCTCGAGCTGGGCGGCGAGTACCAGTGGCGCCGCGAGGGCGAGTACCACCTGTTCAACCCCGAGACCGTGTTCAAGCTCCAGCACGCGACGCGAGCGAAGCGATACGACGTCTATAAGGAGTACACGCACCTTGTCGACGACCAGTCGAAGCGCCTCGCGACGCTGCGCGGCCTGTTCACGCTCCGCGAGGGTGTGCGCCCGCCCGTCCCGATCGACGAGGTGGAGCCCGTGAGCGAGATCGTCAAGCGCTTCGCGACCGGCGCGATGTCGTACGGTTCGATCTCGAAGGAAGTGCACGAGAACCTCGCGATCGCGATGAACCGCATCGGGGCCAAGTCCAACACGGGCGAGGGCGGCGAGGACGCCGACCGCTACGTGCGCGACGCGAACGGCGATCTCCGCCGTTCGGCCGTGCATCAGGTTGCGTCGGGCCGGTTCGGGGTGACTTCGGAGTACCTCGTCAACGCGGACGATCTCCAGATCAAGATGGCGCAGGGTGCGAAGCCCGGCGAGGGCGGGCAGCTGCCCGGCCACAAGGTGTACCCGTGGATCGCCAAGACGCGGTACAGCACACCGGGCGTCGGACTGATCAGCCCGCCGCCGCATCACGACATCTATTCGATCGAGGACATCAAGCAGCTCATCCATGACCTGAAGAACGCCAACCCGGCGGCACGGGTGCACGTGAAGCTCGTCGCGCAGGTCGGCGTCGGCACGGTTGCCGCCGGCGTGGCGAAGGCGCACAGCGATGTCGTGCTCATCTCGGGCCATGACGGCGGCACCGGTGCGTCACCGCTCACTTCGATCAAGCACGCGGGCGCGCCGTGGGAACTCGGGCTCGCCGAGACGCAGCAGACGCTGATGCGCAACGGGCTGCGCGACCGCATCGTGGTGCAAGTCGACGGACAGCTGAAGACCGGGCGCGACGTGTTGATCGCCGCACTGCTCGGGGGCGAGGAGTTCGGCTTCGGCACGGCGCCGCTGGTCGTGAGCGGTTGCGTGATGATGCGGGTGTGCCACCTCGACACGTGTCCGGTCGGGATCGCTACCCAGAACCCCGAGCTGCGCAAGCGCTTCGCCGGGAAGCCGGAGTTCGTCGTCAACTTCTTCGAGTTCATCGCCGAAGAGGTGCGCGAGTACCTGGCGGCGCTGGGCTTCCGCACAATCGCCGAAGCGATCGGGCATACCGAGGTGCTCGACGTGAGAGCGGCCATCGACCACTGGAAGGCGCACGGCCTCGATCTCACGCCGATCCTTGCGGAAGCCGAGAACCCGTATGAGGGACAGACCCGCTTCCGCAGCCGCGGTCAGGAGCATGGCCTAGAGCGTGCCCTCGATCGACTGCTCATCGAGGAGGCTGCTGCCGCGATTGCTGACGGAAGCCCCGTCGAGATCGAGGCTCCCGTGCGCAATACGAACCGCTCCGTGGGCACGATGCTCGGCTCCGAGGTGACGAAGCGGTGGGGCGGTGCGGGACTGCCTGACAACACGATCCGCATTCACCTGCGCGGATCGGCGGGTCAGAGCTTCGGCGCGTTCGTGCCGCGCGGCATCACGCTGCGCCTCGAAGGTGACGCCAACGACTACACCGCCAAGGGTCTGTCGGGCGGCATCGTGATCGTGCACCCCGACCGAGACGCGCTCTTCGCGGCCGAGGACAACGTCGTTGCCGGCAACGTCGTGCTCTACGGCGCGACATCGGGTGAGGCGTACCTGCGCGGCACGGTCGGGGAGCGGTTCTGTGTGCGTAACTCCGGCGCGACGGCGGTCACCGAAGGCATCGGCGACCATGGATGCGAGTACATGACCGGCGGACGGGTGGTCGTGCTTGGTCCGACCGGACGGAACTTCGCCGCCGGGATGTCCGGCGGGATCGCCTACGTCTATGACCCTGACGACCGCTTTCCGGCGCTGGTCAACTACCAGATGGTGGAGCTCGAACCGCTCACGTCCGACGACCGCGAGTGGCTCCGCACGACGGTCGAGCGTCACCGCGAACTCACCGGCTCCGACGTCGCCGACCGCCTGCTCACACAGTGGGAGAGCGAGGTCGAGTCGTTCCGCAAGGTGATGCCCCAGGACTTCAAGCGCGTGCTCGCGGTCATGCACGAGGCGGCCGCGGCGGGCCTGTCGGAGGAAGAGACGCTCAAGCGGGTGATGGCGGCGGCACATGGGTGAGACGACAGGCTTCCTGAAGTGGGAACGGATCACACCCAAACGGCGTCCCGTGTCGGTGCGGCTCCACGACTGGCACGAGGTGTACGAGCCGTTCGCGCGCGACACGCTCAAGCAGCAAGCCGGCCGCTGCATGGATTGCGGGATCCCGTTCTGTAACAACGGGTGTCCGCTCGGCAACCTGATCCCCGACTGGAACGACCTCGTCTACCGCGACCACTGGCGCGATGCGATCGAGCGGCTGCACGCGACAAACAACTTTCCCGAGTTCACGGGGCGCGTGTGCCCGGCGCCGTGCGAGGCGTCGTGCGTGCTCGGGATCAACCAGGACCCGGTCACCATCAAGCAGGTGGAGGTCGAGATCGTCGACCGAGCGTGGGCCGAAGGCTGGATCCGGCCGGTTGTGCCGACCGTTCGGACGGGCAAGCGTGTGGCCGTCGTCGGATCGGGCCCGGCTGGCCTGGCCGCGGCCCAGCAGCTCACGCGCGCGGGACACGGCGTCGTGGTGTTCGAGCGCGCCGACCGCATCGGTGGGCTGCTCAGGTACGGCATCCCCGAGTTCAAGCTGGAGAAGCGGCACCTCGACCGCCGGCTCGACCAGATGCGCGCCGAGGGCACCGAGTTCCGGGTGAACGCCAACGTGGGTGTCGACATCGCGGTGTCGGAGCTCCGGGCGTTCGACGCCACGGTCCTCGCCGGCGGCGCGACAGCGGCCCGCGACCTGCCGATCCCCGGGCGCGAGCTGCGGGGGATCCACCAGGCCATGGAGTACCTGCCGATCGGCAACCGGGTGCAGCAGGGAGACCTCGCCGAGCCCACGATTACGGCGGCGGGCAAGCGCGTCGTGATCATCGGCGGCGGCGACACCGGCGCCGACTGTCTCGGCACCGCGCACCGCCAGGGCGCCCTGTCGATCCACCAGCTGGAGATCCTGCCGCGGCCGCCGGAGCACCGCGCGCCCACGAACCCGTGGCCGACGTGGTCGAACGTCTTCCGCGTATCGTCGGCGCACGAGGAAGGCGGCGAGCGCGTTTTCAGCGTGAACACGGAACGCTTCGTCGGCGACGAAGAGGGGACCGTGCGCGCGCTGGTCGCGCACGAGGTCGAGCTGGTCGATGGCCGCTTCCAGAAGATCGAGGGCACCGACTTCGAGCTGCCCTGCGAGCTCGTCCTGTTAGCGATGGGCTTCGTTGGCCCCGAGCAGGCTGGATTGCTCGAGAGCCTCGGCGTCGGCTTCGACGCGCGCGGCAATGTCGCGCGTGACGTCTCGTTCATGACCAGCGTGCCGGGCGTGTTCGCCTGCGGTGACATGGGGCGAGGCCAGAGCCTCATCGTGTGGGCGATCGCAGAGGGGCGCGCGTGCGCCGCCGGCGTCGACCGGCACCTCGAAGGGGACACGCAACTCCCGGCGCCGATCGAGCCGACCGCGCGCCCGCTGCTCTGACCGCGACGGCGGCTACACCACCGATCATCCAGCCGCACCTGAACTCCATTCGCGAGGCGCTCGAAGGCGGATCAGCGCCCGGCCCTATCCATGCGCCTCGGCCGGATTCAACCCCGACACCGATCCCCTCGGCGAGCGGGCTTGACAAATCGATGAATATAAAGGAGAATCGATGGGTTATGAGCAAACCACGCCGCACCATGCCCGCCACAGAATTCCGCGTCCGCCTGGGCGAAGTGTTGCGCTCACTCGGCCGCGAGGACATTGTCATCGAAAAGGGCGGCATCCCGGTTGCCGTGCTGACGGCGTATAGCCCGGCGGCGGTTGAGATAGCCCGCCGCGCGCCCGTCGCCGGGATCGAATCCGAATACGACCGTGCCGTCTCGAAGCGCGCGGAACCACGCGGCTGGGAACTGATGGACGAAGCAATGGCCGCCGGCTGGGCCGGAATCGAACCGGACGAACTCGCGGCCAACGTCTATCGCTGGCGCCAGGAAGGGCAGACGTCTGAGTTCGCCACCTGGGATGGGGGCATCGCCCCGACGGAGGAGGATGCTGATGGCCGCGAAGTACCTGCTGGACAGCAACATCTGCATCCTCGCGGTCGGCGGCCGCAGCAGGCGCGAGTCGCTGAGAGGGATGGTCCAGGCTATACGCCCTGAAGGGCTGGCGATCAGCGTCATCACCTACGGCGAAGTGCGAGAGGGTGCGCTCTACTCGGAGCGGCCCACGTGGAACGTCGACCTGTGGGACGGATTCACCGCGGGGCTCGACGTCCTGAGCGTGACCGCACCGATCGCCGACGTCTGGTCCGAGGTGCGGGGCTGGCTGCGCAAGCGCGGCAACATCGTCAAGGACAACGACCTGCTCATCGCATCGACCGCGCTGTACTTCGATATGGCCGTGGTGACACGGGACGCCAAGGACTTTGCCCGCGTGCCGGGCCTGGATCTGCTCGTGATCTAAGGCGGGGCGACGCGGATTGGATGCGACAAAGCGGCCGGGCTTCGGAGCCCGGCCGCTTCGTGTGCGGTGCACGGGGCTGGCGGCCCCGGGTGCAGGCGTTCGAGCGCGGGACGGGGGCGGGCGGGAATCGAGGCGCCGGTATTGACACGGCGGGCGGGCGAACCTAGGATATCCTGAGTAAGGAACTACTCTCCTTAGCAATTAGGGGGTCCGCATGGCCGACAACGACGTAATGGTACCGGCGCGTGAGCTGAACGCGGAGAACTTCCTGTCGGCGGACCTGCTGGCGAAGTGGATCCGGCCGCTGATCGCGGAGTTCATCGGACCGTTCGCGCTGACGCTCATCGGCGCTGGCTCGATCATGCTCAGCGTCACGCAGGGGTTCAAGCTGGATGGCGGCACGCTCGTCATGATCGCCCTGGCGCACGGACTGGCGATCGGGCTGATGGTGGCGGCGGCGGGGCACATCTCGGGCGGGCACTACAACCCCGCCGTGACCATCGCGCTGTGGATCGGCGGCAGGATCGGCGCGATGAAGTCGGTGGCGTACATCATCGTGCAGCTGCTCGGCGCCACCGTCGCGGCGCTGGTGCTGAAGAAGATCTTCGACTCGTCGAACGCGACGCTGGCGAACGCGATCCCGTCGGTGAACTACGGCGGCAAGCCGGACAATGACTTCATCATCATCGGCAAGGAGAACGCGCTGATCCTCGAGGTGATCCTGACGTTCTTCCTCGTGTACGTGATCCACGGCGTGGCCGTGGACGGGCGCGGGGCCGGCGCGATCGCGCCGCTGGCGATCGGGCTGACGATCACGATGGACATCCTGATGGCGGGGCCGCTGACGGGCGCGGCGATGAACCCGTCGCGGCACTTCGGCGTGGCGCTGGTCGACGGCACCTGGACGGACGGCTGGATCTACTGGGTCGGGCCGATCGTGGGCGGCGCGGCGGCATCGATCGTGCAGAACTACATCCTCATGCCGAGAAGCGCGCCGGATTAGCGCGATTCGCTGGAGGCGGCCGTTGGATGTAGTCGGTGCCCGCGCATACACCTCGACACCGGCTGCGGGCCGTGGAGTTCGCCCCAACCGCCCGCAAGGGCTGATGGCTCCTGCCGGCGACGGCAGGGGCCTGTCCGTTGTGCGGCGATGAACATCATCTATCTGGCAGTTGGCGGCGCGCTGGGGACGCTGTCCCGGTACTACGTGACGGGGCGCGTGTCCGACTGGAACGGGCCGGCTGGTCTGGGCGTGTTCACGGTCAACATCGTCGGTTCGTTCGCGATCGGCCTCTTCCTGACGCTGAGCGAGGACCGGTTCATGTGGTCGCCGCAGCTGCGGCTGCTGGTGGCGGTCGGCTTCCTCGGCGGATTCACGACGTTCTCTTCGTTCACGTGGGAGACGCTGCAGATGCTGGAGCTGCGGGATGTCGCGGGCGCGTCGCTGAACATCGGCGGCAGCATCGTCTGCGGGTTGTTCGCGGTGTACCTTGGCAGCGTGCTGGGGCGGACGATCTGACGCCGCTCGGCGCGCGACGGAGGTGGCGGAGATGGACATCACCGGGCCGGCGAAGATGCTGAAGATCTACATCGGCGAGTCAGACAAGTGGCAGGGGCGGCCGCTGGCGACGGCGCTGGTGCAGCGGCTGCGGGCCGAGGGCATCGCCGGGGCGACGGTGCTGCGCGCGGTCGAGGGCTTCGGCGCCAACAGCCGCATCCACACGGCGCACATCCTGCGGCTGTCGGAGGATCTGCCGCTGGTGGTGGAGGTCGTCGACCGGGCGGACCGCATCGAGCGCGTGCTGCCCATCGTCGACGAGATGGTGGGCGACGGCCTCGTGACGATGCTCGACGTGGCGGTGGTGCACTACCGGCACAGCAGCGGCAAGGATCGCGGCGCGGGCGCGTAGCGCTTCCCCGAAGCGGGCGGCGGGCGTATGATCCGCGCACGATGCGGGTCCGGATTCCGCGCGCGTGTATGCACAAGGAGATCTCAGATGGCGGATGCAAAGCAGGTCGTGCGTGACTTCTGCGCGGCGTGGGAGGCGATGGACTCGCAACGGATCCTCGACTCGTTCACGGACGACGGCGTGTACCACAACATGCCGATGGCGCCGGCCGTCGGGAAGGACGCGATCAAGGGGCTGCTCGGCATGATCCTCGCGCCGGCGTCGGCGGTGACGTTCGAGATCAAGCACATCGCGGCGGAGGGCG
>Ga0315281_10006250_pt1 | contig 16975 bp, 11 predicted proteins | sample YL17G07_0_MG_FD_204540 | JGI IMG/M metagenome (GOLD analysis project Ga0315281, IMG submission 204540) | Sediment microbial communities from Yellowstone Lake, YNP, Wyoming, USA - YL17G07_0 | ecosystem: Environmental > Aquatic > Freshwater > Lake > Sediment | place: USA: Wyoming | collected...
GAAAACACAGCCACATTTATAACACGATTCCACAGCCGTTCAATCCCAAAATTGTCAAAGAACCAAAAACACACTAATTACACGGTCTCTTTAGCCCGTCCCACAGATGGCACGGTCTGAAGATTGCCCCCCTCGGGCGGGACCGTGCCCTACACCGCTGGAGCGTCGCGACCGACCCTTTAATGAAACGGGACGGACAATCGAGTCCGTCCCGTGTTTTTTTTGCCGCCGTGTCAGGGCAGGTCAGGAGTGGGCGGCTGGACCGGCGGCGGACCAGGCGCGGGATTCGGTCCGGCCTTCTGGATGTCGGACAGCCGCGTGAGTTGCACGTCCACGGTGAACTCCTGGCCGTTGCGCATGATTGTAACCTTTATCGTGTCGCCGGGCTTTTTTGTCTTAATATAATCTATGACGGCGGTGAGGTTCGCCATGGCGTTGCCGTCGATCTTGGTGATAATATCGCCCGCGGCGAGGCCGCCCTTTGCCGCGCCGCTGTTGGGCGTAACGGATTCCACTTTCGCGCCGCCCTCCGTGAGCTGCGTGTCGAACACGGCGCCGAGGACCGGCCTGTCGGCGTCCTGCCTTTGCTGCTGCTGGGGCGGCAGTTCAAGCCCCTGGCCCATCGGCTGCCAGGGGATACGCTCCGTCTTGCCGCTCAGGACCACTTCCTTGCCGTCGCGCATTACCGTGATTTTGAATTCCGTCTGCTCCGGCGCTTTTGTTATCAGCAGGAAAAGGCGCGCGGCGTTGTCAACGGGGGTGTCATTCACCTTCACTATGAGGTCGCCGGCCTTGAACCCCCACGAGGCCGCGCTGGTGCCGTTCTGCACCTGCTGGACGTGCACGCCGGGCTGGGCGTCGGGCGGATTGTCCAGTGCGAAGCCGTTTATCGTGCCGTGATAGATGAGGTCGCTTTTCTTTAAGAGCGGCAGATAGGTCTTAATCTGGTTGGCGGAGACGGCGAAGCCGAGGCCGGTGCTGGCCTTGAAGCCGTAGCGGGTGAAGATGAGGCCGTTAATGCCGAGCACCTTGCCGTCGAGCGAAATCATCGGTCCGCCGGAGTTGCCGGGGTTCATGGCGGCGTCGGTCTGGAGCGCGTCAACGTAAAGGAAAGCCGTGCCGAGCGGGGCCAGCGAGATGAAGCGGTTCTTGGCGCTAATGACGCCGAAGGACATCGTGGGCTTCGAGTCGTTCGAGAGGCTGAAAGGGTTGCCGTAGATGATGACCATTTCGCCTATTTTGACGGCGTCGCTGTCACCGAGTTCGAGGAAGGGGACCTTCTGCCCCTCCTTCAGGTCAATCTTGCAGAGTGCGGTGTCGCCCAGGGGGTCCCAGCCGACGCGCCGCGCGACGAAGTGGTTGCCGTCGGCGAAGGTGACGGTGATGGTCTCTGACTGGCGGAACGCCTCAACGGCGACGTGATAGCAGGTTATAAAATAGCCGTCCTCGCTGATTACGACGCCGCAGCCGCCGCCAACTTTGAGGAAGGCGGGCTGGGTCTTGGCGATGAGGGACTGGATGTCCTGCTGTAGGGCCAGCGCCTTCTGGAGGTCGGCGTCCTCGGCGCGCGCGCTCCCGCTTGAGCAGGCCGCCATAAAGGATAGCGCGAGGAGCGCGACCGCCGCGAATTGTAATTTTCTGTTCACTGTCATGCTTTCAATCCTGCCATGTGGTTATCTTGTTGTTTTACAGCCGGGGGACAATCACATTCCCGGAGGCGCGGCTTTGAGGGTTATCTCAAACGTGAGCACTTTGTCGCCGCGCTTGATCTTCAACTGAACCTTGTCGCCGATCTTCTTGGTCTTGAGAATCGCAATCACTTGACTGGGGTTGGCAATGGCCTGGCCGTCGACCTCGGTGACGAGGTCCCCTGTCAGGACGCCCGCCTCTTCCGCGGCGGTGCCCTTGAGCACCTCGTTAATGAGAGCGCCGTCGTTCTTCAGGTACGCGGGATCCATTTGGATGCCGATGAACGCCCTCGACGGCAGGGTTATGACCTTGCCGGCCTTGAGGTCGTCCATCATGCCGAGCAGTTTCACGCAAGTGTTGGCAAGGCCGACGCCGGAGGACTGTCCGAGACCGTTGGGGGTTGCCGGCGAATTTGGGTAACAGTAGGCGATGACGCCGAGGAGGTTTCCCTCGATGTCAACGAGCGCGCCGCCGGTGTTGCCGTAGTTGACGCGGGCGTCGAACTGCCAGGCCTGTATTTCCGGCCTGTGGCGGCCGGTCGCGGTCATGAGGCCGAAGTTGAGAGTGTGCTGGAAGACGTTTTCCGCGCGGCCGATGGTCATGACGAACGAGCCGACTTTCGCGGGCTTATCGGTGAGCGTGAGGGCCGGGAAATTCCCCGGCCCGCCGTCGATCTTCAGGAGTGCGACATCCAGGTCCCTGCTGCGCCCCAGCAGTTTCGCGGGGTAGCGCTTGCCGTCGCTGAAGGTTACGGTGATGCGGTCAACGTTCCCGGAGATGTTGAAGTAACTGGTGAGGATGAAGCCGTCCTTGTCGATGCAGACGCCGCTGCAGGGTCCGTAGGGCCGCGTCATGTAGCCGGGCGCGATGTTCTGCATCTGCAGCATCGGCTGGGTGGGGATTTTCTCGTAAACGGGTTCCTCGTTGCCCTTGCGGAAGACGCGTATCTGGACGACCGCTTTGGCGGCCTGGTCGCCGTTCTTCATGATGACTTTCTGCAGGGCGGCGATTTCGCTCCCCAGCGCGAATGCGTGGGCGGCAAAAGAAAGGGCGAAGGCCGCCACGAGCGCGCAGATGATTGTTCTTCTTTTGGTCATTGTGTCCTCGCTGTCCGCTCAAAATTCCGGCGCGGGGCGCCGTCCGTTTCGCTTGCCGACCACCACCTTCAACTCCTTCTTCCAGCCCTGGTCGTTTTGCAGAGAGAGGGTAATTTCCTGGCCGATGCGCATTGTGGCGAAGAGCGCCTCGAACTCCGCGACCGACTTGACGGCCTTGCCGTCAACGCTGATGATTTTCTGTCCCACCGACACAATCGCGGCGGCCGCGGGCGAGCCGGGCTCAACGTCCACGATTTCCACCGAGCCGTCCTTGTCCGCGAGTTTGAAACCGATGTAGGGCACGTCGCCGGGCTTGGGCGCCTCCACGGGGGGTTTCGCCTCTCCGCCGGGCTTCGCCTCGCCGCCCGGAGGCGCGGGCTTCGCCGCCGGGGGCGCGATTTCCTTGCCCTCCACCCCCTTGCCGAGCGTAACCGGCAGAATCATTTCGTCCGCGCCGCGCTTTACCGCGATGTTGCAGGTGGTGCCGGCGGGAGAGTTGGCGAGCATCGTTGTTACGTCGTCGTCCGTGGCGATGATGACGTTGTCGATTTCAGTGATTTTGTCGCCCTTCTTGAGGCCGGCGGTTTCAGCGGGTGAGCCCTTGTCCACCTCAGTTATCCCGGCGTCCTTGAAATGCGCGCCGAAATAGCCGGAGAAGATTGGGCGGTTGGCCTTGAGGTCTTCAAGGACAAGCGCAACCTGGTCGATGGGGACGGCAGTGCCAAGGAAGCGCGAGCGGGAGTATTGCTTGGCGATGACGCCGACGACTTTGCCGTCCGCGTTCACGAGCGGCCCGCCCTCGGAGCCGAGGTTTATCGCGGCGTCGGTCTCGATGACGCCGCCGGAGTAAATCTGGTCGCCGTTCAAGCGGTAAAGCCCGCTGACAAGGCCGACGCTATAGGCGGCTTCCCCCTCGTTCTGCAGGCTGGCGAAGGCGTTTGCGACCGTCATGACGAACTGGCCGACCTTAACGTCCCTGGAGGCGCCGAGCGCGAGGGGCTTGACGCCCTTGGGGTCGGTCTTGAGAAGGCAGATGAAGTTGAAGCGGTCGATTGCGACCACGGTGGCTTTGCGGCGTTCGCCGGAGGTCAACTGGATGATGACTTGGTTCTGCCCCGCGGCGCGGGGGACGTCGCCGTTGGTGAGGATAAGGCCGTCGTCGCTAATGAAGAAGCCGCTGAAAATCTCGGTGCCGGCGGTAACGCCGACCACGCCGTCGCGCACCTTGCTGTATGTCTCCAGGTATTCCTTCTGGAGGGCCTCAAGGGCTGGAATCTTGGGTGCATCGCTTTCAACGCCCCTGACGGCGAGGGGCATGATAAGGACGGCCGCGGCCGCGGCCGCGAGAAGAAGGTTCCGAAAGATGGCGGACATATTGTCTCCTGCAAATTGGTGTGCGCGCGAGGGCGGCAGATTCCCGCCAAAGGGTTCCGCGCGCCCATGCGCGGACCAACCCCCTTCCGGCGGGGTTCTATCTTATACAGGCGCAAGCGCCATTTGTTTGAAGTGAGTTCGGATGAACTGCAATACAAAATGGGCAGGGTCGGAATCGGACCGACGACACCAGGATTTTCAGTCCTGTGCTCTACCAACTGAGCTACCTGCCCATATAGTCAGTCGCGGTTTTTCGGGCACGGGTCCCCCGCCGCGAAGGAGAGATTATATTGAGGCCGTCGGCCTTGTCAATGATATTTCAGGATTGGCGGCGGGGCGCGGGCGCGACCGCTGCGGTCACCCGTCGCGGCGGCGCTACTCCTCGCCCTGCCCCCTGCCGGACAGGAGACGGGGGTCGTCGAGAGACGCCGGTTCGGTCGTCGCGGGAAGGAGTTCGGCGCGGGAGACGCCGTACTGCATCACGGCAAGCGTCACGAAGTCTTCCATTTTTTCGTTGGTCTCGTTGGCGCGCGCTATCAGGATCATGGAGCGGAAAGCGCGGGTCAGGTATTTCCTGTCCTTGTCCATGTCCAGCAGGTGGTTCATGCCGCGTCCATACATGGGCTGCGATTGGCCGGATATCTTCGCATAGCAGGCGTTCAGTTCATCCCAGACCCCGCCGGGGATGTCGCCCTTTGCCCACTGAGCCATGGTCAGCGCCCGGCACAATGAGACAAACGCGTCTTCGCACAGACGTTTCACCCGGGCCGGGTCGTCGAGGTGGAACCTGACCTGATTCATCAGGATTTCCGCGTATATGATGTTGGCCTGAGGGTCGAAAAAGCGCATCAGGACCGTTGCTCGTGCGCTTGCTTCGGCTTCCTCGAGGAAGTTCTGAGACGCCCGCGAACCGGCTGCGTCCTGCGCCATAAAGGAGCACGCTTTGGCCATTGCGGCGTTCAGATCGAAGTTTCCCAGCACGGCCGCGTTTGACCCAGGGGCGCCGGATTTTTTCTCGTTCACGTATTCCTGGACGCCGGCACGGTCTTTTTCCATGCCTTTCTTCAGGATTTTGTATGCGCTGTCGAGATATTGCGCCGCGGCGGCGGGATTGCCGGCGCTTCCAGCGCGCTCGTACATCGCCAGATACACGTTGCCAAGCGTCGAATAGATGCCAATGCCGCAGTGCGGCAACTTCAGCGCCTCTTCGAGAAGGTCGCGGCTCTTTTCGAGATCGAGCCGGCTGTTCAGAAGGACTTCCGCATAGCCCTGCAATGCGCGCTCACTGCGCGGGCTGGTCTCGGCGGTCTTGCGCCAGAAGGCCAGGTCCGTTTGCCAGTCGATGTTCCTGAGATGCGTGCGATAGCAGTATAATCCGAGGACGACTGCAACGAATGCGCACGGCAGGGCAAGCGAACGCGCATTCCACCCGCGCGCCGTGCGTGAAATGAGGTATGCAGCCGCAAAAGCAAGCGCCCCGGCCCAGCCGAGAGAGGGCACATATAGCAGCCTCTCCGCGCCGATGGTGCCGACGATAAGCAGGATATTGCTCACCGGGGCCAGCACGAGAAAGAAGAAAAGCATGAGGAAAGAGACGAGCGGGGATTTCCTCCAGAAGTATATTGTTATTACGGCGATGGCGGCGAGCGCCGCGACTGAGGCCAGCAGGCGCCAGTCGAACACGGACTGCACCACCGCTATCTGCTCGGGCGAATAGTCAGCGGAAAGGGTCACGGGCCACACCATGCGCCAGAGGTAGAGGCCAAGGACGACTATCGCGGTGGCTTCCCGCTGGAGGAAAGGGAAGTACGCCAGAGGGTTATCAACGTAGCCGGGGCGCGAGACCGGTTCGTCTTTCAGGACGAAGTATCGGGCCAAAAACCACAGGGCGATGACAAGGGCGTAGAACCAGTACGAATGAGCGATTCTTTGCAGCGCCCATTTGCCGAAAGATGCTTCGCCTTCCCGCCGGGGGAAAACGAAGAGAACGTCGTACGCGGCGAAGACGGCAATCCCCGCGATTGCGTTTTCCTTGCTGAGCATGCCGAGGCCGAGGCACACGGCGGCCCCGAGGCAATATGCGATGGCGCCCTTTCCGGGTTTTCGCACGCCGGCCATGTGAAGCAGAAAGCCGCAGAGCAGGAAGAACATGACCAGCAGGTCCGCGCGGCCCACCACGTTTGTGACGCTTTCGGTGGTGATGGGGTGCGCGGCGAACAGCGCCCCGCCGAATGCGGCCAGGAGGACGTTGAGGCTGTCGTCGCCGAACTTCCCGGCTGTCCGCGCGAGCCGCAGAAGGACGAAGAAGACGAGCAGCGCGTTGGCGGTGTGCAGCAGGAAGTTGACAATGTGGTAAGGCTGCGGATCCTCCCCGCACTCGAAGTTTACATATTGAAGGTGGTACGAGAGGATGGTGAGCGGACGGTAGAGGTTCGAGGTGTTTTTGCCCGCCCAGTAGTTGCTGGAGAATATTTTGGAGAGGTTGGCTTCCTTGGTGACGACCGGGTTTTCCTTTATTATGTGCAGGTTGTCGAAGAAGAGTTCGCCGTTGAATGAGTTGGCGTAAGGAACGAGCGCCGCGCACGCCACGACGGCAAGGCATATTGCGGTAAGCGCAAAGGGCGCGCGCCTCCGCTGGTCCGGAACCTTGAAAGGCTTCTTGGCGCCATCCGGCTGTCTCTTATCGGACTTCTTCCTGCTCGCCATCGTGTCGCCTCCGCATCCCGAAAAGTAGGGCCGAAAAGTAGGGTCTGACCCTACTTTTCTCCTCAGAGCCGCACGGGTTTAAATAGGGTCTGACCCTACTTTTCCCTTTAGTCGGGCGATGTCGTTCTTTATCGCTTCGGCGAGCGCGCCGGGCGTGCTGAATTTCTCCTCGTCGCGCAGGCGCTTGATGAACATTACTTCCATGCGCTCGCCATAGACGTTGTTGTCGAATCTGTCGAGTATGTGCACCTCCACGCGCAGGGGCGCTTCGTCCGTGACGGCCAGAAAAGTCGGCCGCGTGCCGATGTATGTCGCGCTCTCGAACCGGCGGCCGGAGTGCTTGCCGGTCTTGAAAAGCACGCGCGTGTGATAGACGCCGGACGGCGGGCTGATTTCATGGTGCAGGTTGAGGTTGGCCGTGGGGTAGCCGATTTCGTGGCCGCGGCTGTCGCCGTGGATGACGGTGCCCATGACGGAATAGGGGCGGCCGAGGAACTTCGCGGCCCTTTGCATGTCGCCGGCCTCGACGGCCTTTCGTACCTTCGTGCTACTGACGCGCTCGCCGTCGATGAAAACCGCCGGGACCTTCCTGGTCTCGAAGAGCGGCGAGCCGTCTTCCGCCGTCAGGTTGCGCAATGTTTCGATGTTGCCGGCCCCTCCGCGGCCGAAGCGGTGGTCGTAGCCCAGCACGACGCGGCGCGCGCCGATGGCGCCGGAGAGCACCTCGCGCGCGAACCGCTCCGCGGGCATGTCGGCCAGCGCCGTGTGGAACCGCAGCACGATGGCGCAGTCAATGCCCAGTTCGCGGAACAGTTCCAGCCTGTGTTCCAGCGACGTGATGAATTGGGTGGGCTCGTGCCTCAGCACCGCGCGGGGATGCCGGTCGAACGTGATGAGGACCGACTGGCCATCCGTTTCGCGCGCCCACTTGATGGTCTCCTCGATGACTTTGCGATGCCCCAGATGCACGCCGTCGAATGTGCCGAGCGTTACGACGGGATTGCGCAGGAGGCCGGAGCGAATGTTGTCTAGGCCCAGGAACTCTATCATCGTTCTGATCTCGCAAAGGCGGATTCCAGTTCCTTGAGCCTCCTGGAGACGATGGTGCGGTCGGCGGACGACATGCGTGAGACGAAGACGATGCCGTCGAGGTGGTCGATTTCATGCTGGCAGACGCGGGCAAGGAGGTCCGTGGCCTGTATCGCGCGCGCCTTGCCCGCCAGGTCGTAGTACTCTACCACGACCTCATGGTGCCGCGGGATCTTGCCGAAAATTTCCGGGAAACTGAGGCAGCCTTCCTCGCCCATCTGCTCTCCAGCGCGCTCCACTATCTCGGGGTTGATCATCACGATGGCGTCCGCCGGCTCGCCGGTGGGGTTCGTGACGAACATGCGTATGTCCAGGCCCACCTGGTTGGCCGCCAAGCCGACGCCGTTGGATTCGCGCATCGCTTGCAGCATTTTCTTCGCGATATCGGCCAGGTTGCCGCCTATCTCGTCCACCTTTTGGGTTCGCCGGAGCAGAAGAGGATGTGGGTAATGCAAAATCTTCATCGCAAGACGCTACCGCGTATTCGGGAAAATGACCTAAAATGGCCCGATTGGCCCCTGCCAGACCCGTATTTTATCATTTATTGGCCGGATGGGCAAGGCCGATGAGGGGCATTTTGCCATTGACCGGCGGGGGATTGGGTCAGACCCCAGTTACGGAGCGCAGGACGCCCAGCGTCCCAGCTCGTAGAGTGGGGTCTGACCCCTTGACGCGGCTTGTACAATAGGCTCTGACCCCCAAAAATGCAACTGAGAGTCGGTGACCGCCCACGATTCCTGCATGTCCGCAGGGGGCATTTTGCCATTGACCGGCGGGGGCCCTGATGATATAGTAGCCCGTTTGAACGAGGGGGGGACGACCGGCATTTTCCGCTGACATCATGTCAGAGTGCGCGCGATGGATATAGAAAAACTGTACGATACCGGCTACCAGGCATTCGAGCGCGGCAATTACGAATACGCAATAGAGATGTTCAAGCGCATAATATTCGTGACGCCTGAACACGTAAAGGCCCGCAAGTCGCTCAGGGCGACGGAGCGAAAACTCGTGGGCCAGCCGAAAAAGGGGTTGGGGGGTATCAATTTCAAACTCATGTTCGCCACCATTGGCAACATGAAGAAGAAGGCGAACAGGTTAATAGAGACATGCGAGGAAATCCTGGTAAAAGACCCGTGGAACAAGCAGGCGCTGACGGTGCTGGGGCAGGCGGCGCTGGCGGGCGGCTTCCCGGAGACCGCGGTGCTGACCTTCGAGGACCTCGCCTCCATGGACAGGGAAGGGAAGGATATCAAGGTGCTCAAGTTCCTGGGGCGCGCCTACAAGTTGAAGGAAGATTACGAAAACGCGATAAAGACGTTTCAGAAACTGCAGAGGATCAAGCCGAACGACAACGAGGCGAGGGATGAGATGAGGGACCTGGGCGCAAAGCAGTCCCTGAAACTCAGGCAGGACAAGGAGAAATTCACGTCGCTGGTGCGCGACGAGCAGACCGCGAAGGACCTGGCGTCCGGCGAAAGAATGATCCGGACGGACGCGGAGATGGCTTCGGCCATCCGCACCACGCAGGAGCAGTTGTCGCGAAACCCGAAGGAGCCCAAACTCCTGATGAAACTGGGCGACCTTCACAGGCAGAACTTCAACAGCGCGGAGGCCAAAAGGTATTACCAGATGATAATGGAACTCGACCCGAACAACATGAGCGCGCAGGCGAAGATCGGCGACGCGGACATCGCCGAGATGGAAAAGAAGGTGGAGGCCGCGAAGATGCGGCACGCGCAAGAGGGAACGTCCGCGAGCAAGGGCGAGTACGATAAACTGCGGAAGGAAAAAATGCTCTACCAGGTCCATGAGTTTGAGAGAAGGGTCAAGGCGCAGCCGACGGACATGATCCTGAGATACTCGCTCGGGATGCTCTACTTCGAGGCGGGGCTTTATGACAAGGCCGTGGCCTCCTTCCAGCGCGCGAAGAACGACCCGAAGATAAAGAGCCGCGTGCAGATTATCCTGGGCCGCACGCTTATCAAGATGGGGCAGAACGACCTTGCGATCTCGGTGCTGGGCGAGTTGATCGAAGGCAAGATCATGATGGACGAGGAGAAGAAGAACGCGCTCTACTACCGCGCCGAGGCATACAAGAACATGCGCAAGAACATGGAGGCGCGCAAAGACCTGGAGACGATTTATCTCGAGGACATCGGCTTCAGGGACGTGGCGAAGAAGATAAAGGAGTTGGACGACCTTATGAGTGGAACCGCTGAAGGCCCGGTACAAAAAGAACAAGTTGAAAGGGAATGGACGGCAAAAGTGGCAGAGTTGGAAAAATGGTTTGACGTTGAATTTTCCGCGCATAAACCTCCGGGCTTGGCGCAAGAGATAGACCGGTTGAAGGTAAGATTGGATGAACTGAGTCCCACCAAACAATATGAGATGGGGGACCATATCCGCAAAATACGGGACAGCCTGGAAGAGCCGGCCGACGTTGGGACGGGCAGATGGGTTGAACTTCATGAAATGTGTGATGCCTTGGACAACATTATACACAGGTATGCGCCCTATTTTCGAAGGTAACAATCCCGTGGATTGGTTTTTGTTCCTTGAGGGGCAGTTATTAGTTATTTCCGGTCACGCGTAACAAGTGAATCGGGCAAACATTCAGGAGGTTTAGCGACAAAATCACATGGCACATTCAAGATCAGCAAAAAAAAGGATCCGACAGAACATAACGCGGCGGCTCGCGAACAAGTCGGTCCTGACGTCGCTCAAGACGCAGGTGAAGAAATTCGAGGCCGTTGCGGCGGGCGGCGACGCCGCGAAGGCGAACCAGGCATTCCTCCGCACCGTCAGCATGGTGGACAAGGCCGCCAAGACCGGCAGGCTGCACCCCAACACCGCCGCCAGGAAGAAATCGCGCCTGGCGCGGCTGCTCAACAAGGCGCAGAAGACAACCGCGTAGGCGTTGAGAGAACCAAAGGAAGTTGATGCCCGTCCGGCTGCGCGGCCGGGCGATATTTCGCAACCGAAAAGGCCGCAATCCGCATTCCGCGGCCTTCTTTATGGGCTTGGTTCTCGCGCCGGGCATGCGCGCTCGTCTGAACCAGCCCCGCGCCGGAACACAATAAGCATGCTTGTACTCGGAATAGATACGTCGTGCGACGACACGTCCGCGGCGCTGGTGGAGGACGGGATGAGGATCATCTCGAGCAGGGTGTCCTCCAGCGTGGACCTGCACCGCGACTTCGGCGGGATCGTGCCGGAGATCGCCTGCCGCTCCCACATCCGCGACATCGTGCCGGTCATCGACGCAGCCATGAAGGACAGCGGGCGCGCTCTCAAAGACGTCAGCGCCGTCGCGGTAACAAACCGGCCCGGCCTCATCGGCGCGCTGCTTATCGGGCTTACCGCGGCGAAAACGCTGGCCCATGTTCTCGATGTCCCGCTTGTCGCGCTGGACCACGTCTCCAGCCACATATACTCCGTTCACATGGATAACCCGGCGCTCGCGTTCCCTTACGTTGCGCTGGTGGTGTCGGGCGGGCACACGCACCTGTTCCACTGCGTCAGCCACTTTGAGCGCCAGATGATAGGCAAGACGCTTGACGACGCGGCGGGCGAGGCGTTCGACAAGGTCGCGGCGATACTGAACCTGGGCTATCCCGGCGGGCCCAACATAGAGCGCGCGGCGAGCGGCGTTGCGCCGGGCGCGCTGCGTTTGAAGAGGACGTACCTGGGGGAAGAGTCGCTGGATTTCAGTTTCAGCGGGATAAAGACGGCGGTGCTTTACCAGGTGAAGGGCCAGGACGCGGGGAGGTGCCGGCGGATACGAAGGCATCGGGCTGGGGCGGTCGCGCGCGAGGCCTCGCCGGCTGAAATCGCCGCGGAGTTCCAGGAAGCCGTGACGGAGGTGCTCGTCGCAAAACTGATGTCCGCGGCGCGGAAAATGAACGTCCCTACCGTCACGGTGTGCGGGGGCGTGGCGGCAAACAATCATTTGAGGGAGGCCGTGGCGCGGGCGTGTGCGCGACAGGGGCTTTCCTGTTTCTTCCCTTCCCAAACCCTTTGCACGGACAATGCGGCCATGGTGGCGGGACTGGGCTGCCGATACGCCGAGGCCGGGAAATATTCCGCGCTTAATATAGATGCTATTGCAACAAGTTGGTAGAGACACCACAAGATAGAGACACGTCCACGTTTTTTCCCATCTGGGGGGCGATTTTGCCCCACCGTTTGTTACTCCAAGAAAATCCGCGTGTTATGACAACGATTGTCACCGGGACTGACGAAAATCGTCAAGTTTAGCCCTCGCAGAATGGAGGAGGGCGACCATTCACGGGTGTAACGTCTTGTATTTCAAAGCGTTACCGCCGGGTTGATTTTGGCGGGGAACGGCACGGCGATTGCTATCCTACTAATAGGTCGGGATGTGGGGGCTGCGAATAAAAAACTAAAAACTAGGCTTCGCAGGCCCCCCAGCACCCGACCTGGCATAATGATCTTTGAGAAGTTAAGGAGAAATCCAAGCCCACGCACCTGGGGAAATTGACCCCACTCAAACACTTTCACCTTGGCATATGTGCATAATGGAAACGTGAGAGCGGAGAACTTTTCCCCACCCAATGCGTTTAGAATAAATGGACATGGCGAAAACATGGGGCGGGGCGAGCAAATAGACTACGCTATTGATAAAGACAGCCCGACGCCCTATGTCTTGAAAAGAGCCCGAGCCTCGGGATAACGATAAAGGCGCAAATCTTGAGTTAACCGGAACAGGATGCCGGCGGTTCCGGAGGGGAGGTACGCAGAAATGTTAAGAAGCGTGGGGTCGGCATTTAGAAAAAACCTAATTGTCCGGATATAGGCCGACCCCATGCAGCAATGATACTCCTTTTTCTCCTTTAACTCCTTTTTGCAGAGCAGTTATAGTCAAACTCGTTAGAGCAGGCTATGACTGCTTTGCCCTTTTATGGGGAATCTTTCTCCGTCCTCGAACAACAATGCCTCTTGCGGCGGCCCCTTGCAGTGATTCATCGGCGAGATTGACCCTTCTCATGCTCCCCCGTTTCCAGCGGTAGCGACTTGCGGCGCATTTCAATTTTCCGGGGGCGCGGAGGCTGGCTGGGAGTTCTTCGCGTGTTCTTCCACTTTGGTCTTAGCGGCGCGGGGTTTCTTCACCTTGGCCTCAGGGGCGTAATAGTCGGAGTATGCGTCGCTGAAGTAATGGTACCTGTATAGGTATTTGGGAATGTAGTTTTTCATCTGTGATAGCACGACGCCCAGCACCTTGGCGTTGGACTGGTACATGAGGCTGATAGCCTGTTCGACGGACTCGCGCTGGGTGAAGCCGGTTTTCACCACGAGTATGATGCCGTCGGACATCGCGCCCAGTATCATCGGGTCGGTGGTGGAAAGGATGGGCGAGGTGTCTATGATGACAAAATCGAACGCCTGCCTCAGGGTCGCCAGCAGTTTCACCATTGCGGGGGCCTCGAGCATTTCAGTGGCGTTGGATTGCCCGCGGCGCGTCAGGAGGAGGGAAAGGTTGTCTTCCTCCGAATGCACCACGGCGTCGGTGATTTTGCATTTGCCGGCCAATATGTCTTCCAGGTAATAGTCACATTGGGCCGTGATATGGTTCTTGATTTGCGGCCTGCGGAGGTCGCAGTCAATCAGCAGGGTCTTGCGGCCCTTGCTGTGCGCCATGAAGCGCGCGGCGTTCACTGCGGTGTGCGTCTTGCCTTCGTTGTGGTGGGAACTTGAAAAAACTATCACCTTGATGCCCTTGTCCGTCTGCAGGGTCTGAAGGTTGGCGCGGATTTCGCGGAACTTCTCCCCGACCTCGCTGGACTGGGAGAAGGAGCATTCCTGGGAGAACTCGAACTTGCCCACGCGCTTTACGGCGTTCCAGAAATCCGCCGTCTCGACGAGGGGCTTCGCGATGTTTCTCGCCGCGGCGGACGGATGCCCCAGGGGCGCGGAGGCCGTCCGGTGCTCGTCCTGAAGGCGCAGCGCCGTGTCTATGAGGCTGTCCAGTTTGTCAAGGTTTGCGTTTTTCATGTCAGGGCTTTTCCTCCGAGGGAATGACGCCGGGGTCGAGCACTTCCATTTCGGGAGCGGCGGGGGCCTGCGGCGCTACCGTCCGCGGGATGGCCGGCTCCGGGGCAGGCGCCTGAGGGGCGAAGGATTTTGTCTGTGAATTGGCCGGCGTCCGGGCCGTCGCCGTTTCGCCGCTCCAGTCCAGGAAAGCGACGGGGAAGGCGAGATGGTTTTTTTCCGCCACTGGCCCTCTCCAGTGCATCTGCTGGTTTATCAAGTCGCTTGTTTCGCGTTCAAAGATGAAGGAAATCACCAGCAGGGACACCACGGCCGTGACGGTTGCGCACGTGAGGGCTTTGCGCGCGCTGAGCCCCGTGTTCACCTTGATGCCCTTGGCGGTCTTGAAGAACTGCGGGACCGTGCCGAGGACCGGCAGACCCAGGTGCCGCTTTACGTCAGCGGCGCCGCGGATTGAGCGGTCGGCGTATTCGACGAAGAACAGGAGCACTGCGGCCGCGGCGGCGCCCAAGAGCAGTCCGAGCAGGAGGAGCAGCCTGCGGTTCGGCTTGTAGGGCGCGGCGGGCATTGCGGTGGGGTCCGGTTTCTCGAAGCGCATTCCTTCGTCGCTGTCAACTTCCAACGCCTGGGTGATTTCGGCGCTGGACTTGCGCTGCAGAAGGTCGCGCAGGGTGTTGTTGTCTTTGACAAGTTGCGCGGCCAGGCGCGTGTGCCTCTGCAGGATTTCGGGCAGTTGCTGGGCGCGCTCGCGGTAGTATCCCAATTCCTTTGCGCGCGCGGCGCCGTCGGCCTGGAGCACCTGCGATTGCGTTTGCGCCTTGGAGAGCCGGTCCAGCAGGTCGGTGTGAATCGGGTTCTTGATGTGCTCCGTCTGGGTCACGACCAGTTTGTCTTCGGAGTCGATGATTCCCTTCAGGCGCTCGATGGCGGCGGTTATCTGCTGGACGTGCGGGTGCTTGTCCGTCTTGGTCTCCAGCATCTTGTTGCGTTCTATTATCTTGTTCTGCAGTTCTTCCATCAGCCTCTTGACGTGTTCGGGCGTGGATTCGGTCACGGAGCCTTCCACGTATTCGGGCGTTGTTTTCAACTGTTCGCCCAGCGTCTTGATTTCGGCCTGCCGCGCCGTGATGTTGCTGTCTATTTCGTTGCACTTCTCCTGGAGCGTCCGGTATTGCGTGAGGATGTACGGCACCGGCATGTCGGTCGGCACGATGGTGCCTTCTCGCACAAGCCTTTCGTAAAACTCCTGCGTGCTCAACTCGCCCGGCGAGGCCTCCAGCACGTAGAGCCTCTGGAAGTCCTTCAGTTTCCCCTCCTCGTCAGCCACCTTCTGCTGGTACTCCTCTATCTTTTGGTCCAGTATCTGCGCCGTGCCGACGATCTCCTGCTTCTTTATCGACAGGTTCTCGAACTCCAGCCTGACCAGCGTCTCATCGACGACATCCTTGGAGAGTTGCGGGTCCTCCGACTCGAAAGAGACGGTGATGCTGTTGCCGTTTATGCCGACCTTGAGGCCCGTGAGGAGCGAGTCGATTGTCTTTTCGAGCCGCGCCTGTTCCTCGTCCTGGCCTTGCCTGCGGGACTTGATGAGCAGGCGTATGTTTTCGTTCTGGGGCTCCTTCTTGCTGCGTTCAACAAGGCCCTGCAGTTCCGCGTCGCCGGCCTGGATTTCGCTGATGCGGTTGTCCGTGTCATGTATCTTCTTTTGCAGTTCCTCTATCTGCGATTCACACAGGCGTTTGTCGCGCAGGAGGTCTTCGAGGACGAAGGAGAGGCTGCGCTTTTCGGCGGCCTCGCCGGCCTTAATCATCTCGGAGTTCATATCGACTATCCGGCTGTTGATGTGGTTGAGGCGGTAGTCGAGTATCCCGCGTTTTTGCGCCAGCACGTCGCGGCGCTTGTATTGCACGATGGAGGAGGCGGGGAATTTGTCGGAGAGATAGTCGATGCTTGCGACGATGGCGGTGATTCCGCTGCGGCTCGTTATGCGCTTGACGCTTGTGTCGATTCGCTTGCCCAGGTCGCTGGTCATCGACAGGTTGCCCAGGATGGGCCTGTTGGTCTTGTTGTCCAGCACGACCACGCGGTTCTCGGCCTTGTAGATTACGGGCGCTATGATGAAGGCGTAAATCGCAAGGCAAAGCGGTATTCCTATCACCGGCAGAAGGATGAACTTCTTGCGGTGGAATATTACGCGTACGTAATCCCGGAAGGTGGATTTAATTAGTGAGCCATCCATGGCTGTTGTTATCCTCCCTAGCTCCTCGTAGGGATTCCCCCCCTCCAGTTGCATTATGTTACTTCAGACCTCTATAAGGGATTCATGGTATCGGCGCTCCGGTCGCATATTTCCCGAAGCCATCCGTGCCAACTTTATCGCCGTATCTTACGCTTCCTTCGACATCCTGGACGCGGCGCGTCTGGCCGATTATCTCGTCCAGGGTTTTTGTTATCTGGAAGTAGATGGTGGTCGGAACGTAAATGATGTCGCCCGGCTTCAGAACCACGTTGTCGCGGAGTTTCCCCTGCAGGATCGCCGCGCCGTCAACCGTCACATAGGATGGCTTGTTGTCCCTGTCGGGCGTTATTATGTAAACCGTGCCCGTCTTGGCGCCGTCGCCCCAAAGGTCCGCCTCGATGATGGCGTCCCGCACCGTGACGTCCTCCAGCCCCATGAAGTACCTCCCCTCGTGCCTGACCGCCCCCAGCATGTAATACTCGCGGCTGCGGCTCAGCAGCACCTTCACCCGCACGGTCGGACTGCCGACCACGAGGTCCCGGATGATGTCGTGTATGCGCGCCTCGGCCTGCCTGGGCGTCAGCCCGCTCATGTGCACGCGCCTGAAAACCGTGGGCAGTTCAAAAGTCCCGTCCTCTTCAATTTTGAAATTCCCGCCGAACTCGGCATGGTCCACCACCTCCACGGAGACAATGTCCCTCAGACCGATGGTGTAGTTCATCTCCGTGGCGGAAATGCTGATGGGCTGGTCGGCGGCCAGGACCGCCGGGTC
>Ga0315281_10006252_pt1 | contig 16973 bp, 18 predicted proteins | sample YL17G07_0_MG_FD_204540 | JGI IMG/M metagenome (GOLD analysis project Ga0315281, IMG submission 204540) | Sediment microbial communities from Yellowstone Lake, YNP, Wyoming, USA - YL17G07_0 | ecosystem: Environmental > Aquatic > Freshwater > Lake > Sediment | place: USA: Wyoming | collected...
GAGCGCAGCGATCAGGAAACGCGTTCTTGGTGCGCACAAACGCCAACTGGAACGCCAGGGGACGCCCAACGCACTCCTCGGCACGCGCGAGATCGACCGCTTGTGCGCCACCGACAAAGAGGGCGATCAACTGCTGCGCCACGCACTGGCGCGCCTCCTGCTCTCGGCGCGCGCCTACCATCGCGTGCTGCGCGTGGCGCGAACCATCGCGGATCTTGCCGGCGATGCTGCCATCGGTGCCGCGCATATCGCGGAAGCGATTCAATACAGGCGGCTGGACGCGAGTTTTTGAAGTTATAGTCGTTCCTGATGGCTACGTACGCGATCGGCGATGTGCAGGGTTGCTTCGACGAGTTGCAGGCGCTGCTCGAGCGCGTAGGTTTCAATCGCGTGCATGACCGGTTGTGGTTCGTCGGCGACCTGGTCAATCGGGGGCCGAAGTCGCTGGAGGTGCTGCGTTTTGTGAAGGAGCTTGGCGACCGGGCGGTGGTGGTACTCGGCAATCACGACCTGCATCTGCTTACCCAGTACGAGGGTCTCGAGCGTAAGCGCGCGGATGATACGTTCGATGATGTACTGGGGGTACCGGACGCGCATGAGCTGGTGGAGTGGGTGCGTACGCGGCCGATGATGCACGTGGAAGGCAATTTCGCGATGGTGCACGCAGGACTCCTGCCGCAGTGGACGATTCAAATTGCGTTGTCATTGGCAAAAGAGGTGGAAGCAGCGCTGCGAGCGTCCAACTACCGCGATTTCCTCGCCAGCATGTACGGCGGCAAGCCGGAGCGTTGGGACGATACGCTCGCGGGCTGGGACCGGCTGCGGGTGATCGTCAACGCGATGACCCGCATGCGCTTTTGCACGGCAGAGGGAACGATGGAGTTCCACAGCAGGGGCACGGCACCGCCACCGGGTTATTTTTCCTGGTATGAAACGCGAACCGCCGCGGAGCCGATGATCTTGTTCGGCCACTGGTCGCAGCTCGGTCTCAAGCTCACCGGGCGCATCGCCGGGCTCGATTCGGGCTGCGTCTGGGGCGGTGCGTTGAGCGCGCTGCGGCTGGAAGATCGCTGGCTGGTGCAGGTGCCCAGTCCCGGCTATCAACCAGTGGGAGAATGAAGGGAACGGGGGGGAGAGAAATGAGCGACTGCGTGTTCTGCAGGATCATAGCGGGCCAGATTCCCTCGACGCGCGTATACGAAGACGAGCATACGCTCACCTTCATGGACATCGGCCAGGTGAATCCGGGGCATGTGCTGGTCACAGTGAAGAAACACGCGGACAACCTCTACGCGCTGGACGATGCGCAGGCGGCAGCGGTGGCGCATACAAGCGCACGCGTGGCGCGGGCAATCCGCGATGCATTCAAGCCGGAAGGGTTATCGGTGTATCAGGCCAATGGCAAGGCGGCGGGACAGACGGTGTTCCACTATCACGTCCATCTGCTGCCGCGGCACGCAGCGGACGGCATGGAGCTCACCTGGCCGGTGAAGAACCCGCCGCGCGAAAAGCTGGAAGGCTACGCGGAAAAAATTCGCAAGCAATTCGCTTAAAAAGGCGAAGAACCAAATGCCTTCCTGTAGCGCACCGAGATTTCATCGCGTGAGGGGGCGTGGTTCTGGGCGCCACGGTAGGCGATCTTGATCGAGCCCATGACAGAGGCGAGGCGCCCGGTGCTCGGCCAGTCCCAGCCGTGCGCGATGCCATAGAGCAGCCCAGCACGGTAGGCATCACCGCAGCCGGTGGGATCGAGCACTCCATCGGCTGCCACGCAGGCAATCTCGTAGCGCTTGCCAGCGGCGAATATCACCGAACCCTGCCCGCCCAGCGTCAGCACCAGCGCTTTCAGGCCGCGCGCGAGGTCTTCGAGCTTCCTGCCGGTTTTTTCTTCCAGCATCTTGCCCTCGTAGTCGTTGACCGCGAGGTACGAGGCAAGCCGCACCATTTCCATCAATTCCTCGGAGGAGAACATCGGCAGGCCCTGGCCCGGGTCGAATACCAGCGGAATGCCGTGCGCGGCGCACTGGCGCGAATGCTGCAGCATGCCCTCTTTTCCGTCCGGCCCGACGATCGCCAGCGTCGCGCCCAGCTCGGGGCCGATCTGGTTTTCGTGCGAGTGGTTCATCGCCCCCGGGTGAAAGGCGATGATCTGGTTGTTGTCCAGATCGGTGGTGATGAATGCCTGCGCCGTGAATTGTCCGGAAATGCGTTTCAGCAATCCGGCGCCGATGCCGAGCCGCTTGAAGCGCTCGAGATAGGGCGCGATGTCTTCGCCTACGGCGGCCATCAGGAGCGGATCGTCGTCCAGCAGGTTCAGGTTGTAGGCGATGTTGCCGGCGGTGCCGCCGTACTCGCGCCGCATCTCGGGCGTGAGGAAGCACACGTTCAGGATGTGCAGCTGGTCGGCGAGCAGGTGGTTGCGGAAACGGTCCGGAAACACCATGATCGTGTCGTATGCCATCGAGCCTGTGACCAGCGTTTTCATGTTCCCTGGACCGGCGCGCTACAGGTAGGAAATCGCAAGGCGATACCCAAACGCGTTTTCTTCATTAGTTTCAAAGAGTATTCGCACTTCGATGGCCGAGTCTCCCGGGAACCCCGATCGTGCCATATCTGCGCTCTTCGATTGAAGGTATTCCTGTGGCGAGATCGCGCGCCGCGCCAAGACATCGTCCTTTGAGTCGGTCAAAGTGAGAATCAGCGACGGATACTCATGGGCGACCGGAGAAAAATTCCGAATCGTGGCGTCCAGTTCAACAACACGCTCGCTCGAGGCGTGCCTGCGAAGTTCTGACGACTCGATTTTGACGAAATTGCCGTAGCGGGGCAGCCGAACTTCGCATCCGACGTATTCACAGGCTACGGTTAAATAGCGGCGCGACTCGGGGAACCAAGCCGCGATGTCTGCGCGGAAGCAGTGCACCGTCTGCGCCGCGAGCACGATGAGGGCGAGTGCGGCGGCGAAGGCCCAAGCCACGCGGCGCCGGGGGCGCGGCGCCTGTTCCAGGAATTCGGCTACCGGCGCATCCTCGTTTGCCGCTTCGCCCGCACCGCTGATAGGAGTTTTGCGCGACGCCTCGAACAATGCGAGCTGCGGCGAGGGCTCGGTCTCGGCTTGAGCACCCTGCCCGCCTTCCGCAACCAGCGCGGCCACGCCGTCAAACACGTGCGTGCATTTGCCGCAACGGACCTTGCCGCCGCGCGCCGAGAGCTGAACCGGCTGGACGCGAAATGCTGTACCGCAACTCGGACAGCGCGTCGTAAGGTTCACCTGCGTATTCCTTCCACCAATGCCCAACCCTCCTCCGCGGCGATGAGGCCGGCTTCGAAATCCTGCGCATAGGCGGCGACCACTTCGCCCACCTGCGATTCGAGGATCCCCGAGAGCACGATACGCCCGCCCGGGCGCGTGCGCGCGGCAAGCAGCGGCTCGAGGGCGATAAGCGGACCGGCGAGGATGTTGGCTAGGACCAGGTCGTAAGTTCCAGGGCTAAGGGAATCGGGCGCCGCCACGCTCAGGACGACGCCGTTGTCGGCCGCGTTCGCGGCGGTGGTTTCGAGCGCCTGCGGGTCGATATCGGTGGCGGCGATTTCGCCTGCGCCGAGCTTGCCAGCGACGATGGCCAATATACCCGAGCCGCACCCGTAGTCCAGCACGCGCTCCCCGGTATGAATGTTTTTTTCGAGATACTGCAGAACCAGGCGGGTGCTGACGTGGCTGCCGGTACCGAAGGCCAGCCCCGGATCGAGCCGCACGACGATGGCCGTCGGGTCGGGTGGCGCATGCCAGCTCGGCACGACCCAAAGACGGGCAGCGATGCGGATCGGGCCGAATTGGGATTGCGAGCGCTGCACCCAGTCCTCGTCCTCAACCCGCGTGACGCCAAATGCAGGCGGCGGCAGTCCAGCCGCAGAGGCTGCGCGAGCGACCAACGCCGCAGGATTGACGCAGGTGTTGGTGAGCACGGTGACGCGCATCTGCGATCCTGCCGGGTCGAGCGCGACGGATTCCGCGCCCGCCTCGAGCAATGCCTCCGACAACGCCTCGGCCTGCACGGGATCCAGCTCGAGCGTGATCGAGAGCCAGGCCACCGGCTTATTTCTTCTTCTTCGTCTCTTCGGCGAGCTTTTGCTCGAGGTAGTGGATGGAGGTGCCGCCGCGCATGAAGCGCAGGTCGTGCAGCAGCTCCAGGTGCAGCGCAATGTTGGTCTGGATGCCCTCGACCGCCATTTCGGAGAGCGCGATGCGCATGCGCCGGATCGCCTGCTCGCGCGTGGCGCCGTAGGCGATCACCTTGCCGATCATCGAATCGTAGTTCGGCGGCACGGTGTAGCCCGCGTAGACGTGCGTATCCACCCGGATACCCGGCCCGCCCGGCGGGTGGTACGAGGTGATCCGCCCGGGCGAGGGCGTGAAACGGTACGGATCCTCGGCATTGATGCGGCATTCGATGGCGTGGCCGCGCAGCTCGATGTCCTTCTGCCGGAACGGCAGTTTCTCGCCATTGGCGATGCGGATCTGCAGCTGCACCAGGTCGAGGCCGGTGATCATCTCGGTCACCGGGTGCTCCACCTGCAAGCGTGTGTTCATTTCGATGAAATAGAACTCGCCGTTCTCGTACAGGAATTCGAAAGTGCCGGCGCCGCGGTAGCCGATCTTGCGGCAGGCCTCGGCGCAGCGCTCGCCGATCCGGTCGCGCTGCCGCGCCGAGAGTTCGGGCGCGGGCGCTTCCTCGATGACTTTCTGGTGGCGCCGCTGCATCGAGCAGTCGCGCTCGCCGAGGAACACCGCGTTCTTGTGCTCGTCGGCCAGCACCTGGATCTCGATGTGGCGCGGGTTCTCGAGAAATTTCTCGATGTACACGGTGCCGTTGCCGAACGCCGCAAGCGCCTCCTGGCGCGTGAGGTTGACTGCGTTGAGCAGCGCCGCCTCTGTGTGCACGACACGCATGCCGCGTCCGCCGCCGCCGGCCGCGGCCTTGATGATTACCGGGTAGCCGACCTTGCGCGCGATCTTCACGATCTCGGCGCCCTGCTCCGGCAGCGCGCCCTCGGACCCGGGCACCACGGGTACGCCCGCCTTGATCATCGCCTGCTTGGCGCTGACCTTGTCGCCCATCAAGCGGATGTTTTCCGGATGCGGGCCGATGAAAACGAAACCGCTCGCCTCGACCTTCTCGGCGAAATCGGCGTTCTCGGAGAGAAAGCCGTAGCCCGGGTGAATCGCCTCGGCGTCGGTAACCTCGGCCGCGCTGATGATCGCGGGGATGTTCAGGTAGCTCGATGTCGCCGGTGCGGGGCCGATGCAGACCGACTCGTCGGCGAGTTTCACGTACTTTGCCTCGGTATCGGCTTCGGAATGGACCACCACCGTGCGGATGCCCAACTCGCGGCAGGCGCGCTGGATGCGCAGCGCGATCTCGCCGCGGTTGGCGATCAAGACTTTCTCGAACACCTAGCTATCCAATTATGAAGAGCGCCTGGCCGTACTCGACCGGCTGGCCATTCTCGACCAGGATCGCCTTGATGGTGCCGGAGGCGTCGGCTTCGATCTCGTTCATCAGCTTCATTGCCTCGATGACGCAGACCGCCTCGCCGGCCTTGATCGTGGCGCCAATATCGACGAAGGGCTTGCCGTCGGGAGAAGGGGCGCGGTAGAAGGTGCCTACCATCGGCGACTTGACGACGTGGCCCTCGGGCGCCGCGTCGGCTGCCGCAAGCGTGGTCGCGGCGGGAACTGTCGGTGCGGCCGCGCCCGCCGTGGTAGCGGCGGCGACGGGCGGCGGGGCGGCGGCGAGAGGCGTCACGCTGACCGCCCCACCCCGCGCGATGCGGACTCTTTCCTCGCCCTCGGTAATCTCCAGTTCGCCGATGCCCGATTCCTGGACCAGGTCGATCAGTTTTTTCAGCTTGCGCAGATCCATCCGGACTAGCGGGCTTTGAGCCGGGCGATGGCGTAGTCGAGCGCGAGGTCGTAACCGCGGCTGCCCAAGCCAAGGATGCTGCCGACGGCGACCGCTGTGAAATAGGAATCCGCGCGCCAAGGTTCGCGGGCATGGATGTTCGACAAGTGGACCTCCACGAACGGGATCTGCACCGCGGTCAGCGCGTCGCGCAGTGCAACGCTCGAGTAGGTGTAGCCCGCCGGGTTGATCAGGATGAAGCCGACCCCCTCGCCCCGCGCCTCCTGGACGCGGTCGACCAGCACGCCTTCATGGTTGGACTGGAAGCACTCGAGCCTGACCCCGGCCGCCTTGGCGGTCGCTTGCAGGCGGCGGTTGATGGCCTCGAGCGTCTCGTGGCCGTAGAGCTCCGGCTCGCGGGTTCCAAGCAGGTTGAGGTTCGGCCCGTGCAATACCAGGACGGTTTTGGATTTTGGTTTTTTGGCCATGTTCGCTACAGAAGACCGCATTTTAGCCGAAATTGCACCGCCCTTCCCAACTTGGCTTAGTTCAGCTTCGGGCCAAGGAACCCAGGATACCGTCCAGTTCGTCCTGGCTGAATGCCCCCAGCTTGCGGTGAACGACATCGCCCTGTCGGTTTGCGACGACAGTATAGGGCAGGCCGCCGGCGCTGTTGCCAAGCCTGCGCATGAGATCGAGGCCGTTTGCTTCAGCTAATAAGATCGGATAGGAGATCTTGAAAGATGTTGAGAATTCGCCGACTTTAGCAGCATTATCGATGGCGATACCGACAATTTCGACCCCGGCGGAGGCATATTTTGCCCTCGTGGCCATTAGCAATGGGATTTCCTCCCGGCAGGGCGCGCACCAGGTTGCCCAGAAATTGCACAGCAGGATCCGGCCTTGCCATTCGCTCAGCTTGCGCGGTTGGCCGACAAGGTCGACCAGGGTCGCCGAGCGCAGCGCGGTGTCCCCCCAGACCGCGCCCGAGTTGCTCCCCTTCGTCGATTGAAGCAGGAGCGGCCCAAGCAGAAAGCCGGCGGCGCCTGCCGCAAGGCCGGCCGCGGCCAGGACCAGTGCCTCACGCCGGCCGGACTTCATCCGCAGATTCGCCGGGCCCGAGGTCGACCAAGGCGCGCACTTCCGCGATTTGGGCGCGCACCGTTACCCGGCCGGCAAGCGTCGTTTTCAGCGCCGAGCGTTCGTCGCGCGGGTCGAACACCGACAGGCGTAGCGGTACCCCCTGCCAGTCGAGCGCAATTACGGCCACGGCCCGCGCGCGGTCTCCGGTATAGCGCCGCTCGTCGCTGGCGTCATAAGGGATATTGCGGTCGATGAGAAAGAGCTCGACCTCCTTGGTGCTTTCCGGGAACAGCTGGAGCTCGATTTCAGCATAAGGCCCGGCGGTGCCCGCAAGCACCGGTCCGGTCAGATAAGGATTGAAGCGCTCCAGCGCGCGCATCGCCTCGAGCGCGAGCCCGCGCAGCTCGGCGACGCGCTCCGGATGTTCAACGGCCTGATAGAGCGCCAGGTAAGCGCGCAACTCCGCCTCGATTTCGTCGTTGCCCGGAAGCGCTTCCGTATTGGCGGCGCCCAGTCCGCGCGCGGCTTTGCGCTTGGCGAGCGCGTAGTCGTTGATACCGTCCTCGGCCATGAGGCGGGCCGCGGACGCCGCGATGCGCGCCCGCATGCCGTTTTGCCGCGCGCTGTTGCGACTCATGCGGACGATGATAGCGCAGCGCTCGCGTACAATCGCCGCCTTCCCCCGTCCGGCAGCGTGTTCGCAGTGCATCTCCACATCCTTGGCGTCTGCGGCACTTTCATGGGCGGCATCGCGGCCATTGCGCAACAGGCCGGATTTCGCGTCTCCGGCTGCGACGCCAATGTCTATCCGCCGATGAGCGACCAGCTAAGCGCGCTGGGCATAGAGCTGATCGAAGGCTACGGCGCCGACCAACTGCGCCTGGCGCCGGACCTTTGGGTGGTCGGCAACGTCGTGAGCCGTGGCAACCCGCTGATGGAAGCGATCCTTGACCGCGGCGACCGCTACCTCTCTGGCCCCCAGTGGCTCGCCGAGCACGTATTGATAAGTAAGTGGGTACTGGCTGTTGCTGGAACTCACGGAAAAACAACCACTTCCTCAATGCTGGCCTGGATCCTGACGTGTTCGGGCCGGAACCCGGGCTTTCTTATTGGTGGCATCGCGCAGGATTTGAAGGTCTCGGCCTGCTCGAGCACTTCGCCCTACTTCGTGATCGAGGCGGACGAGTACGACACTGCCTTTTTCGACAAGCGCTCCAAGTTCGTCCACTACCGCCCGAAAACCGCAATTTTGAACAATCTTGAGTTCGACCACGCCGATATCTTTGACGATCTGGCGGCAATCGAGCGGCAGTTTCATCATTTCGTGCGGACCGTGCCGGGGACTGGCCGGATCATCGTCAATGGTCGCGATGTTGCTTTGAAGCGCGTTCTTGAACAAGGCTGCTGGACCCCGCGAGAGGAGTTCGGCGTTGCGGCGGGTTGGGAGGCAGGCGATCCCGACGGCGACGGCACCGTCGAGATCGCCTGGCAGGGGAGGGCGCTCGGCAGGCTCAAATGGGCGCTGGCAGGTGAGTACAACCGCCTGAACGCCATCGCCGCCATTGCAGCCGCACGCCACGCCGGCGTAGAGCCGGAAGCTGCGATCGAGGCGCTCGCCAGCTTCAGCGGCGTGCGGCGCCGTCTGGAGTTGAAAGGTACGGTCCGGGGCGTTGGTGTGTACGACGATTTCGCGCATCACCCGACGGCGATCAGGGAAACCATCGCCGGGCTGCGCCAGCGTAACCGCGGCGGCCGTATCCTCGCGGTGTTCGAGCCGCGCTCGAACACGCTCAGGAAAGGCGTCATGAAAGATGTGCTTCCCGGGAGTTTTGTCGGCGCCGATCGGGTCTATATCTACAGCGCCGGCCTTTCCTGGGATGCCGGATCGTTGTTCGCGCCGCTCGGGCCCCGCGCCCGGTGTGAGGCGAACCTCGACGCGCTGGTGGCGGCGATCGTCGCCGAAGCCCGGGACGGCGATCAGGTTTTGGTGATGTCGAACGGCGGCTTCGGCGGCATCCACCGGAAGCTTCTCGAGACCCTCTGAACGCGATGCTCGTCTATCTGCATGGCTTCAATAGTTCGCCGGCCTCGCACAAAGCGCAGGTGATGAAGACGACCATGGAGGGCAGGGGGCAGGGGCATCGATACGCCTGTCCCGCTCTGCCCGATACGCCGCGCGAAGCGATGCACGCGATCGAGTCTGCGATATCCGGCCGCGATCCGCGCGCCGTCACGTTCCTGGGCAGCTCACTCGGCGGCTTTTACGCCACCTACCTGGCGGAAAAGCTGGGCTGCCGCGCGGTCCTTATCAATCCGGCGATCACGCCGCACATCGGGCTCGCGGCTTACCTCGGGACGCAGAAGAACCTGCATACCGGCGCGCCCTACGAACTCACGCGCGCGCATCTCGACGGCTGGCGCGCCCTGGCGGTCGAGCACATCGACCCGGAGAAGTACCTCTTGCTGCTGGAAACCGGCGACGAAGTGCTCGACTGGCGCGAAGCGGCGCGCAAATACGAGGGCGCGCGCACGGCGATACGCGACGGCGGTGACCACTCGCTGAAGTCCTTTCCCGACCACATCGGGCGCATCCTGGCGTTCGCCGGGATGAGTCCGCGGGCATGAACGTCCTGTACGAGGAGGAGGGCGAGTACAAGGCCGGCGCGGTACTCTCGCAAAGCCCCGCCCACTACCAGGTCGAGAGTCCGCACGGGCGCCGCACCAAGATCAAGGCTGCCAACGTGGTTCTCAGCTTCGAGCGGCCCTCGGCCGGGGAGCTGCTTGCAGAGGCGCGCAAACTCGCCGACGGATTGGACACCGATTTCCTCTGGCAATGCCGCAAGGGGGTCGAGTTCGGTTTCCAGGACCTCGCGCGCGACTATGTCGGGCACGATCCGGCACCCGTGGAGAGCGCCGGGGTGCTGCTCAAGCTGCACGACGCGCCGATGTATTTCTACCGCCGGGGCCGGGGGCGTTTCCAAGCGGCGCCGGAGGGTACGCTCAAACTCGCGCTGGCAGGGTTGGAGAAGAAAAAGCGCCTGCAGGAGCAAATCGCACTGTGGGCGGCGCAGCTCTCGCGCTTCGAATGCCCGCCCGAGATCGCGTGCCTGCGCGATCAATTGCTGTATGCGCCGGACCGCGCCAAACCCGAGACCAAGGCGACCGAGCAAGCCTGCGCGCAGGCCGGCCTGACCACCGCGCGCCTGTTCGAGCGCTGCGGCCTGCTTGGCGACAGCCACGAGTACCACCTCGGGCGCTTCGTGCACGAGTTCTACCCGAAAGGCACCGGTTTTCCCGCTCACGACGCGCCCGTGGTGCTAGACGACCTGCCGCTCGCCGGGTGCATGGCCTTCAGCCTGGACGACATCGGCACCACCGAGATCGATGACGCGTTCTCAGTCACGCGCGTGTCGGAGGACGAACTACGCATCGGCATCCATATCGCGGCGCCGGGTCTTGCGTTCGCACCCGGCTCGGCGCTGGATACCATCGCCCGCGAGCGGCTCTCGACGGCCTACATGCCGGGACGCAAGTTCACCATGCTTCCCGAGGACGCCGTGGAGCGCCTGTCGCTCGACGAGGGCCATGAGCGGCCGGTGGTATCGCTCTACCTGATTGTGGGGGCGAAGGATTTCGCGCTACGCGGACGGCATACAAAACTGGAGCGCGTGAAGGTGGCCGCCAACCTGCGCCATGCCGGGCACGATGCGCTGAACGCTGCCTTCGAAGCGGGCGGGGCGACTCCTGTGCGGCTCGGCCTTGCCTTCGAGGAGGAGCTGCATACGCTATGGCAGCTGGCGCTGGTGCTCGAGAAGCGCCGCGGCAAGCCGAGCGTCAACGCCGCCAACCTCGATTACGTTTTCCGCGTCGAGGACGGACGCGTGGCGATCGAAGCGCGCAAGCGCGGCGCGCCGCTCGACAAGCTCGTCTCGGAACTCATGATCCTTGCCAACACCAGCTGGGGCGAGCAGCTTGCCGAGAAGGATATCGCCGGCATCTACCGCGTGCAGTCCTCGGGCAAGGTCAGGCTCAGCGTGCATGCGGAAATGCACGAAGGCTTGGGCGTGTCGTCCTACTCCTGGATGACCTCGCCGTTGCGCCGCTACGTGGACCTCATCAACCAGTGGCAGCTGGTGGCCGGTTTGCGCGGCCAGCGCCCGCCCTTTGCGCGCAATACCGAGGCGCTGCTCGCGGCGCTGCGCGCCTTCGAGGTCACCACCGCTGGCTACGACGAGCATCAGCGCGCGATGGAGCACTATTGGTGCCTGCGGTGGCTGGCCCAGGAACGCATCACTGAAGCCGAGGGCACGGTGCTGCGCGAAAACCTGGTGCGCTTCGAGCGCCTGCCGCTGGCGGTGCGCGTGCCCACGCTGCCGGAACTGGACCCTGGCACACGCGTGCGGCTGGCGCTCGAGCCGCCCGACCTGATCGAGCGCACCGTGGCCTGCGCCTGGCGGGAAACGCTCGGGCAGGGAGTGGCGTAAAAGTCTAAAATGCCCGCAGAACATCGCCGTCAGAGGTGATTTTGCACGGCAACACCGCGAGCCTATTGCTGGATCCGCGTGAATACTGGAGCGGACTCGACCGCCAATCCCGGGTGCTGGCGGTATCGGTCGCGGTTTCCATCCTGCTGCATGCGGTCCTGCTGACGATCCAGTTTCGCTTTCCCGACGCGCTGCGCTGGAAAGCCGCCAGTCAGCCGCTTGAAGTGATCCTGGTGAACTCCAAAACACGCGACAAACCCTCGCGCGCCAAGGCGCTCGCGCAAGCCAACCTGGAGGGCGGCGGCAACACCGACGAGAAACGGCGCGCGACCAGCGCGGCGCCGGTCACCAACCCGCGCGCTCCCGGTTCCGACCTCGCCGAGACGCAGCGCCGCCAGCGCGAGCTGGAGGCACAACAGCAGAAGTTGCTCGCGGTCAACCGGGAGTTGGGCGCGAAACTGCCCACTGATTCGCGGCGCCAGGCCTCCGAAGAGGCTTCGCCGCAGGTTTCCGGGCGCGACATGGCGGAGCGATCCCTCGCGATCCTCCATCTGCAGGCCCAGATCGCGCGCCAGACGCAGGCCTACCAGGAGCGGCCGCGCAAGCGCTTCATCGGCGCCAACGCCAGGGAATACCGCTTCGCGCAATACGAAGAAGACTGGCGCGCCAAGATCGAGCGCGTGGGAACGCTCAACTACCCGGCCGAAGCGCGCGGCAAGCTCTACGGCGTGCTGCGCCTCACGGTGACGATCCGTCCCGACGGCACGGTCGATTCCATCGATCTGGACCGTTCCTCCGGACTCAAGGTGCTCGACCAGGCGGCATTCCGCATCGTGCAGATGGCGGCGCCATTCGCCGTCTTTCCCGCCGACATTCGCAAGGACACCGACCTGCTGGTGATCACGCGGGCCTGGTTCTTCGCACAAGGCGACAAGGTCTGGACGGAGTAGGGCATGGCCGATCGCTACGCGGTGATCGGAAACCCGGTGGCGCATTCAAAATCGCCGTGGATTCATGCCCAGTTCGCCCGCCAGATGCGCCAGGACATCGAATACGTGCGCATTGAAGCGCCGCTCGACGGCTTCGCGAGCACCACGGATGCGTTTCGCGCCACCGGCGGGCGCGGCGCCAATGTCACTTTGCCATTCAAGGAACAGGCTTTTCTCTATTGCCGCGATGCGTTCACCGGCAGGGCGCGCGCGGCGGGGGTCGTGAACACCCTGATCTTCGACAACGATGGCGTGCGTGGCGACAACACCGATGGTGTGGGCCTGCTGCGCGACATCACCGTCAACCTCGGGCGCACGATCGCGGGTCGACGCGTGCTGCTGATGGGGGCGGGTGGTGCGGCGCAGGGGGTTCTTGGCCCGTTGCTCGGTGCCGGCCCGCAGCGCCTGGTGATCGCGAATCGCACCGCAGCCAAAGCGCGTTCGCTGGTGCAGCGCTTCGGCGCAACGGCAGGCGGCGGATACGGGGAACTCGGCGGCGCGCAGTTCGATCTCCTGATCAACGCCACCTCGGCGGGCCTCGCGGATGAAGCACCGCCGCTGCCGCCGGGCGCGTTCGCGCCCGGCGCGCTCGCCTACGACATGGTGTACGGCCGCGACACGCCTTTCCTCGCCATGGCGCGTGCCGCGGGCGCCGAGGCGCGTGACGGCGCCGGCATGCTCGTTGAACAGGCCGCGGAATCCTTCCTGCTCTGGCGCGGCCTTCGTCCGGACACCGCGCCAGTACTCGAAGCGCTGCGCCAGCGCTGATGCCGGCCGCGGCAGGCCACGTGTTTCGCACCACGCGCATCGTCTGGAAGGTTTTCTGCTACGGCCTGGGTGCGCTGGTGCTTGTCGTGGCCGCCGTACAGTGCTGGTTCTACGCGCACGTTTTGTGGTGGCGCGTGTACCAGCCCGCCAACACCGCGTTCATGGAAGCGCGCCTCGAGGTTATGCGCGAGAAGGCACCCAAGGCAAAACTGGCGCACCAGTGGGTGGACTACGAGAAGATCTCGACGCAGCTCAAGCGAGCGGTGGTTGCCGCGGAGGACGCGAAGTTCGTCGGCCACGAAGGCTTCGACTGGGAAGCGATCTCCAGGGCGATGGAAAAGAACGAGAAAAAGGGCCGGGTAGTGTCCGGGGCCTCGACCATCAGCCAGCAGCTGGCGAAAAACCTGTTCCTTTCGGGGGAACGCTCCTGGCTGCGCAAGGGCCAGGAGGCGGTGATCACCTGGATGCTGGAATCCACGCTCGACAAGCGCCGCATCCTGGAGCTCTATCTCAACTTCGCGGAATGGGGCGAAGGGGTGTTCGGCGCCGAAGCCGCGGCGCGGTACCACTTTGGCATCAGCGCGGCGGCTCTGGATGCCCCGCAAGCGGCATTCCTGGCGGCGATCCTGCCCAGCCCGCGGCGCTACGCGCCGGGACGTGTCACGCTCTACGTTGCCGGCCGTATCGAGACGATCCTCGCGCGCATGCCGGCGGCGCAGATACCCTGACCGGACGCGCCCGCATGAGCGAATTTCCGACGCGCCTGGAAGTCGAAGACCTGCAGCAGAACCTGCATGCGGTGCGGGACAGCCTTGCGCGCAAGGGTGCCCCTGTCGAACTGCGCGCCATGCTGGACAAGTTGCACCCCGCCGATGTCGCCTACATCCTGGAGGCGTTGCCGCTGGAGGAGCGGCTGGTGGTCTGGAACCTGGTCAAGGCCGAGCGCGAAGGCGAAATCCTGCTCGAACTCTCGGACGCGGTGCGCGAGGCGCTCATCGCAACCATGGATTCGAAGGAGCTGGTGGCGGCGGCCGAAACCCTCGAAGCCGATGAAATCGCCGATCTCGCGCCGGACCTGCCGGAAGGGGTCGTCCAGGATGTCATCCGGGCGCTGCCGCAGGAGGAGCGGATTTTGCTTCGCGCGGCGCTTTCCTACGACGAGGGCACCGTCGGTGCGCTGATGGACTTCGACCAGATCGCTGTGCGCGAGGATGCGACGCTGGAGGCGGCGACGCGCACGCTGCGCAGCCTGGATGAACTGCCGGCGCATACCGACCAGCTGTTCGTCGTGGATCGCGTCGAACGCCTGACCGGCACGCTGCCGTTGGCGCGGCTGATCGTGTCCGATCTGGACCGCGTGGTCGGCGAGGTCATGGTGCCGGAGAGCGTGAAGCTGCGCCCGGAGGACCGCGCCGAGGACGCCGCGCAGGCCTTCGAGCGCTATGACCTTGCGTCGGCGCCGGTGGTCGATCTGATCACCGGGCGCCTGGTGGGCCGCGTTACGGTAAACGCGGTGATGGACCACATCCGCGAAAAGAGCGCCGAGACGCAACTCGCCGAAGCAGGCCTTTCCAGGGAAGAGGACGTCTTCGCCCCGGTGTGGAACAGCTTCAAGAACCGCTGGGCATGGCTGGCGGTGAACCTGGTGACCGCGTTCATCGCCTCGCGCGTGATCGGCGCCTTCGAAGGCTCGATCGAGAAGCTGGTGGCACTCGCCGCGCTGATGCCGATCGTTGCCGGCATCGGCGGCAACTCGGGCAACCAGACCATCACCATGATCGTGCGTGCGCTGGCGCTCGGCCAGATCCAGTCCTCCTACTGGACCAAGCTGATCACCAAGGAACTCGGCGTGGCCACCTTGAACGGCGTGATCTGGGGCGGACTGCTCGGCTGCGCGACCTATCTGCTCTACGGCAGCGTCGCGCTGGGCGGCGTGATGGCGCTCGCGATGCTGATGAACCTGCTCCTCGCCGCGGGCATGGGCGTCGCGATTCCCTACCTGCGCACCCGCTTCGGCCGCGATCCGGCCGTCGGCTCCTCAGTGCTGATCACTGCCTGCACCGACTCGGGCGGGTTTTTCATTTTTCTCGGCTTGGCGACGCTGTTCTTGCTATAAGGCATGGCCCGATTCTCTGGAGAAAGACAAATGAAGCCCGCAAGCATTGCAGCCCAGGCGCTTGGCTGGGAGGACGAAAAAACCCGCGCCATCGTGCCGCCGATCCACACCTCGACGACGTTCATACGCGACGCGGACAATCAGTATCGCTCCGGCCGCATCTACGCGCGCGATCAGAACCCGACTTTCGACCAGGCCGAAGCGGTGCTGACGGCACTCGAAGGCGGCCATGCCTCGCTGCTGTTCGCCTCAGGGATGGCGGCGGCAACGGCCGTTTTCCAATCATTGGCGCCGGGTGACCATGTGCTGGCGCCGAAGGTGATGTACTGGTCGCTACGCAACTGGCTGATGAATTTCGGCACCCACTGGGGTTTGCGCGTGGAGTTCATCGACATGACCGACGCGGAGGAGGTGCGGCGGGCGGTGCAGCCCGGCAAGACCAGGCTGGTCTGGATCGAAACGCCCGCGAACCCGCTCTGGACGATTACCGACATATCCGTCACCTGCGACATCGCGCATGCGGCGGGCGCGGTCGTGGCGGTCGATTCCACTGTCGCGACCTCAGTGCTGACGCGCCCGCTGGCGCTGGGTGCGGACATCGTGATGCACGCGGCGACCAAGTATCTGAACGGCCACTCGGACGTGATCGCGGGAGCGCTGACGACCCGCGAGGACACGGCAATGTGGCTGCGCATCAGATCCATCCGGGCGCAGATTGGCGGGGTACTCGGATCCTTCGAGGCGTGGCTGCTCACTCGCGGCATGCGCACGCTGTTCCCGCGAGTGCGCTCTGCGTGCGCCAGCGCGCAGGCGATCGCGGAGCACTTCGCGCAGCATCCGCTGATTGAGGAAGTGCTGTATCCGGGCCTTCCTTCCTTCCCAGGGCACGCGGCTGCCGCGAAGCAGATGCACGGTGGTTTCGGCGGCATGTTGTCCATTCGGGTGCGGGGCACTGCATCGATTTCCGGCGAGGCCGCCGCCATTGCCACAGCCGCCAAGGTTGGACTGTGGAAACGCGCGACTTCTCTCGGCGGCGTGGAAAGCCTGATCGAGCACCGCGCCAGCGTGGAGGGCGCGGGCACGCCCGCACCAGGAAACCTATTGCGCCTATCCACGGGCATTGAAGACACGGGCGACCTGATCGCAGATCTCGAACAGGCCCTCGGGCGCTAGCTTTCGTTCAGGAATTGAGAAATTCTTCGGCAAGAGCGTCGAGTCGAGACTTCCGCCGCTGCCACCGCGGCATGTGCACGTCCAGCAACCGGTAGAACTTCCTACTGTGGTTATGTTCCCGCAGGTGGCATAGCTCGTGAAGTAATACATAGTCGATGCATTCCCGCGGTGCCTTCACGAGATGCGGGTTCAGCGTCAAGCGGCCGGCCGGCGAGCAGCTTCCCCACTGCACCTTCATTGCCTGAAATCGAGTGGGCGGCGGTGTGCGAATCCATCGCAGCGTTTCCACCAGATCTTCCAGCCGAGACAACAGCACTTCTTTGGCTTTCGTCCGATACCAGGCGCCCAGAGCGGTCCGGACCACAGCCGGATTTCGCTCACTCAATGTGACCTCAACGTAGCCGCCACGCAATCGAACGATTGGCGGCTTCTTTGTACCGACCGTGACTTTGAGGCG
>Ga0315281_10006253_pt1 | contig 16972 bp, 21 predicted proteins | sample YL17G07_0_MG_FD_204540 | JGI IMG/M metagenome (GOLD analysis project Ga0315281, IMG submission 204540) | Sediment microbial communities from Yellowstone Lake, YNP, Wyoming, USA - YL17G07_0 | ecosystem: Environmental > Aquatic > Freshwater > Lake > Sediment | place: USA: Wyoming | collected...
AACCCACCTGATCGACATGGACGAGGTGGCTGCCCTGGCTCGCGAGCATCGACCAAAGATGATCGTCACCGGGGCCACTGCCTACCCGCGGCTTTGGGACTTCGCCGCGTTCCGGCAGATCGCCGACGAGGTTGGCGCCTACCTGATGACCGATATGGCGCACTTCGCCGGCCTGGTGGCGGCCGGGGTCCATCCGTCGCCGGTTCCACACGCGCACGTCGTCACCACCACCACGCATAAGACCCTGCGCGGACCGCGCGGCGGCATGATCCTGTGCATCGCGGTGCTCGCAAAGGCGATCGACAAGGCTGTCTTCCCGGCCCTCCAGGGCGGTCCGCTGGAGCACGTGATCGCCGGCAAGGCGGTGGCCTTCCGCGAGGCGATGAGCCCCGAATTCAAGCGCGACATGGCCCAGACGGTCGCCAATGCGCGCACGCTGGCCGCGTCGCTCGCCGAGCGCGGCGCTTCAATCGTCTCCGGGGGCACCGACAACCACCTGATGTTGGTCGACGTACGGCCGCTGGGGGTGACCGGCAAGGAGGCCGATCTTGCCCTTGGCGAGGTCCGCATCACCGTCAATCGAAACACGATTCCCTACGATCCGAACCCACCAATGGTGGGCAGCGGGATCCGCATCGGGACTCCAGCGGTCACCGGCCGCGGGATGCGTGAGGCGGAGATGAGGCAGATCGCCGGGCTGATCGTCGACGGGATCGCTTCCCGCGGCGATGCGGCTGCCCAGGAGGCGGTCCGCGCCGGCGTGGCCTCGATCGTCGACCGCTTCCCGGTGCCCGGTCTGCCTGGCACGCTGGTTGGCAGCGCCACCCCGGCCTGAGGTCGCCCGGCTGGCGCCCGCGATCCGTTGCCCGGTCGCCAGTCTCGCGGCTGTCCGGTATACTCGCGCCGTCCGACCGCTCTGAGTCGAACTCGACATGGCCCAATTGACTCCCCTCGGGCTGATCCGGATCATGGGACACATCTCCGCGATCATGGTGATCCCGATGGTGGGTGGCGCGGTGCTGGGGATCCTGCTGGACAGGGCCCAGGGCACCTCGCCACTCTTCGTGTTGAGCGGGTTTGCGGTGGGCAACCTGGTTGCGATCGTCGGCATCTGGCTCTACATCCGTTGGCACGCCCGGCGTGGCTTCGGCCGTCCGGCATCGGGCGACGATGCCTGACCTGCCGGGCAGCGGACAGCGGAACGACCCTGCGGGGCCGTCGCGGAAGCCCCCGATCCCGCCAGCGAACTGGGGATTGGCGTTCGACCTTGGGCTTCGGCTCGGGGTCGCGGTGATCATGGGCGTCGGGCTCGGCGCACTGGTCGACAACTGGCTGCACACCAGCCCGATCTTCATCCTGATCGGGACCGGGCTCGGATTCGGCGCGGCGATGTACACCATCTGGGAAGTGGCTCGCGAGGGGATGAGGTAGAGGCGGATTGGTACACGTCGAGATCGCGGCTGAGAGGCTCTTCAGCCTCGGGCCGCTGATTGTCACCAACTCGATGGTCGGGGCGCTGCTGGCCTCAGCCATCCTGCTGCTGGCTGGATCGTGGTTCGCGCGACACGCCTCCGTGGTGCCCACGCGCGCCGGGAGCCTCATGGAGCTGCCGATCGAGTTCTTGGCCGGGATCGTGCGTGGGACCGGTGGCAGGCGCTGGCGGGAATTCGCCCCCCTAATCTTCGCCATCTTCCTCTTCGTACTGGTCGCCAACTGGCTGAGCCTGCTGCCCGGCGTGGGCACCATCGGGCTGGCCGAGGAGATCGACGGCAAGCAGATCATCGTCCCGTTCGTTCGTGCCGGCGCCGCGGACCTCAACTTCACGCTGGGCCTGGCTCTCATCTCGTTCGTCTCGTTCATCGCGTTTGGTCTGCGGGCCAACGGCGTGCGCGGCTACCTGAAGGAGCTGCTCATCGCTGAGCCGGCGTACATGACCCCGCTGCTCACCCCGATTCATCTGATCAGCGAGTTCTCGCGCCTGATCAGCCTCTCGATGCGGCTCTTCGGCAACGTATTTGCCGGCGAGGTGCTCCTGGCAACGATGCTGGCGCTCACCACCGCGACGCTATTCATGCTGCCGCTGGCGTTCGTCATCCCGGGCGTCTTCATCGTTCTCGAGCTGCTGTTCGGGCTCGTCCAGGCGCTCGTTTTCGCGCTCCTGTCGATGACCTACATCACGCTGGCGATCGCGGAGCACCGCCAGCACGCTCACGCGGACCATCCGGGCGAGGCGCCCGGCCAAGCGGCGACCCCGATCGAAGGGGCTGCCTAGGAAACGGGAGCTCCGCCCATCTGTGGAGCACTAGGAGGAAGACCACTCGTGGATCTGCACACACTCGCCGCCGGACTCGCAATGGGACTCGGCGGCATCGGACCCGGGATCGGCCTGGGGATCGGCTTCAGCAAGGCGATGGAGGCGATCGGTCGCAACCCGGAGGCGTCCGGCACGCTCTTCGTGCCGTACATCCTCGGCCTGGCACTGACCGAGGCGATAGGCATCTACGCGCTGGTCGTGTCGCTGATCATCCTCTTCGCCACCTAGGAGAGGCACAGCAATGGCATTCTTCGGCGCCTTCGGGGTCGACCTCTTCAAGCTCGCCTTCCAGATCGTCAACTTCCTGCTGGTCCTGTACCTGCTGAATCGATTCCTGTTCAAGCGGGTGCTGGCGCTTCTCGATGAGCGGCAGGCCCGCATCGGGAAGGGGCTGGAGGAGGCCGAAGCCGCCGCCCGCGATCGCGAACTCGCGCACGCCGAGCGCGAGGCTGCCCTGGACGAGGCGCGCAAGGAGGCACAGGCGATGATCGTGCGTGCGACCAAGATCGCCGAGGACTCGCGCGTCGAGATCGTCGCCGCGGCACGCGCAGAAGCCGAGAAGGTCGGCGCACGCGCACGTGATGAGATCGTTGCCGAGAAGGAGAAGGCGATCGCCGAGCTGCGGTCCCAGGTGGCGGACCTGGCCCTGCAGGCAGCCGGCAGGCTCGTCAACTCCGAGATGAACACACCGACCCAGCGCCGTCTTGTCGAGGAGTTCCTGACCGAGCTGGCGCCGAGCGAAGAGGGGCGAAACTAGCCCATGGCGCGACGTGTGACGGCGGCCCGGCGCTACGCGGAGGCGGCCCTGGAGACGGGGCGAGCCGAGGGCACCCTCGACGCCTGGGAGCGCGATCTGGCGATGCTGGGCGATGCCGTCCGACACCCTACCCTGCGGCGGCTGATGGAGCACCCCGCGGTGCCCTACGCCACCAAGGAACGCGTGCTGCGGAGCGTGGTCGGGTCCACGGTTGCTGCACAGCCACTCAACCTGGTGCTGCTCATGGTCCGGCGCGGCCGGCCCGGCGGCATCGAACCGATGATCACGCGCTTCGCCGAGCTTCTTCGGCGGGAACGTGGCATCTCGCTGGCCGAGGTGCGGACCGCTCTGCCACTCGACCAGGAGCAGCGGACGGCCATCGCGGAGCGGTTGGCGCAACTGACCGGCGAGCGCGTGGAGATCGACGAAACAGTGGACCCCGCGCTGCTCGGCGGGATCGCCGTGCGGATCGGAGACAAGCTCTATGACGCGAGCGTGCGCAGCCGCCTGGAGCGGCTTCGGGCTCGCCTGACCGCCGCCTAGGATCGGAGGACGAGGAACTTCATGACGATTCGATCCGACGAGATCACGTCGATCATCAGGAACGAGATCAGCGGCTTCGACGAAGGGGCCGATGTTTCGGGCGTGGGCACCATCGTGGAGGTCGGCGACGGGATCGCGCAGATCTACGGTCTTTCCGGGGCGCTCGCGTCCGAGCTCCTCGAATTCCCCGGCGGCGTGATGGGGATGGCTTTCAACCTGGAAGAGGAGACGGTCGGCGCCCTGATCCTGGGCGACTACACCAAGCTCAAGGAGGGGGACCAGGTCAAGACCACCGGTCGCGTGGTCGAGGTGCCGGTCGGTGACGCGCTGATCGGCCGCGTGGTCAGCCCGCTGGGCGTGCCGCTCGACGGCAAGGGACCGATCGCCGCGACCGGCAGCCGCCCGGTGGAGCGCATCGCCCCCGGCGTCATCGTTCGCCAGCCGGTCGACACCCCGGTGCAGACCGGTATCAAGGTGATCGACAGCATGATCCCGATCGGCCGCGGCCAGCGTGAGCTGATCATCGGTGACCGGCAGACCGGCAAGACCGCCATCGCGGTCGACACGATCATCAACCAGAAGGGCCAGGACCTGATCTGCATCTATGTGGCGATCGGCCAGAAGATGTCGACCGTCGCCCAGGTGGTCGCTGTGCTCGAGGAGCACGGCGCCATGGAGCACACCATCGTGGTCGTCGCCTCGGCATCGGATCCGGCGCCGATCCAGTTCCTGGCGCCCTATGCCGGGGTGGCCATGGGCGAGGAGTTCCTCGACAACGGGCGGGACGCGCTGTGCATCTACGACGACCTCTCCAAGCACGCCTGGGCCTACCGCCAGGTCTCGCTGCTGATGCGCCGCCCGCCGGGGCGCGAGGCATACCCGGGCGACATCTTCTACGCGCACTCGCGGCTGCTCGAGCGCGCAGCGCGGTTGAACGCGGAGCACGGCGGTGGGTCGCTGACCGCGCTGCCGATCGTCGAGACGCAGGCCGGCGACATCTCCGGCTACATCACGACGAACGTGATCAGCATCACCGACGGCCAGATCTTCATGCTGACCGACCTCTTCAACCAGGGACAGCGTCCTGCGGTCAGCGCCGGCCTTTCCGTTAGCCGGGTGGGCGGGAACGCCCAGATCAAGGCGATGCGCCAGGTGGCAGGCAAACTGCGCCTGGACCTGGCCCAGTACCGGGAGTTGGCCGCGTTCGCCCAGTTCGCCTCCGACCTCGACAAGGCGACGCGCGACCAGCTCACGCGCGGCGAGAAGCTCTCCGAGATCCTGAAGCAGCCGCAGTTCGCGCCGCTGGCGGTCGAGAAGCAGGTGGCCATCATCTGGGCCGCAACCAACGGCTACCTCGACGACGTCGAGACCCCGAAGATCCGCGACTTCGAGACCGGCTTCTACCGGTTCGTGGAATCAACTGATGCCGACCTCCTGGCGTCAATCGCGAAGGAGAAGGCGATCTCCGACCCCCTGACCGAGCGGCTGAAGAACGCCGTGCTGGAGTACCGACGGCAGGGCGGCTTTGGGGAGGACGGGGAAGAGGCCGCGCCGCCGAACGCAGCGGCGATGGCACCGGCTGAGGAGACACCCAAAGCCGCCCCGCCAGCCACCGACGAGGAGCCACCGGCCGAGAAGCCGAAGGCGGCGCGGAAGACAGCTGCCGGCGCTGCCGGCGGTACGGCCCGGGCCAGCCGGAAGAAGGGGACCGGCGCCTAGATGGCAACCCTGCGCGAGGTCCGTCGCCGGATCGCCTCGGTCACCAACATCGCCCAGATCACGCGGGCGATGCAAATGGTGGCCGCCTCGCGCATGAAGCGCGCGCAGGACGCCATCCTTGCAGCGCGCCCATACTCCGACGAGCTGCGCGATGCACTGGCCCGCGTTGCGGCTGCGGTCGATGCCGAGGTTGACCCGCTGCTGGCTCGCCGTCCCGTGCGACGCGTCGCGCTGGTCGTGGTCACCACGGATCGCGGCCTCGTCGGTTCGCTGAACGCGAACGCCGCGCGGGCCGTGCTGCGGCACGTCGCGGAAACGGCGTCGGATGGCGAAAACGCGGTGGAGGTTTCCGCCGTGACCGTCGGCCGCAAAGGTCGGGACGCGCTCCGGCGGGCAGGCGTACCCATCGCTGCGCACTTTGCCCAGCTCGGTGACCGCCCGACCTTCGCCGACGTGACGCCGATCGCCCGGCTCGTGACGGAGGACTTTCTGGCCGGAACCTATGACCGGATCGAGATCGCGTACTCGACCTTCATCAACACGCTTTCGCAGCGACCGGTGATCCGCACCGTGCTGCCGGTCGAACGGCCCATCATGGGCGAGGCGGAGACGGAGTCCAACGACGAGTACCTGTTCGAGCCGTCGCCGGTGGCCGTCCTGCGGCGGCTGCTGCCACACTTCGTGGCGATTGACATCTACCGCGCGGTGCTCGAGAACCGTGCCTCGGAGCAGTCCGCCCAGATGGTCGCCATGCGCAGCGCGACCGATAACGCGCATGACCTGATCGCCGACCTGAAGCTCGTCTACAACAAGACCCGCCAGGCCAACATCACGCGCGAGATGACCGAAATCGCCTCCGGGGCGGAAGCCCTCGGCTAGGCCAACCAGGACAGGAGACACGAGAAGACCGATGGCGACCGGAAAGGTGATCCAGATCACGGGCCCCGTGGTCGATGTCGAGTTCCCGCCGGGCGAGCTGCCCGGGATCTACAACGCGCTCCAGATCAAGCGACCCACTGCCGCGGCGGGGGCCGACGACACGCTGGTGGTCGAGGTGCAGCAGCACCTCGGCAACAACTGGGTGCGTGCCGTGGCGATGTCGACGACTGACGGACTGTCGCGTGGCCTCGACGCGGTCGACACCGGTGCGGCCATCACCGTGCCGGTCGGGTCGGTGACCCTTGGGCGCGTGTTCGACGTACTCGGGCACGCGATTGACGGCAAGGGCGCCGTTGCCAAGTCCGACACCCTGCCCATCCACCGCGCCGCTCCGGGCTTCGACCAGATGGAGACGGAGGCGCAGGTCTTCGAGACCGGCATCAAGGTGATCGACCTGATCGCTCCATTCAAGCGGGGCGGCAAGGCCAGCGTCCTCGGCGGCGCCGGCGTTGGGAAGACGGTCATCATCCAGGAGCTGATCCGCAACATCGCGGCTGAGCACGGCGGCTACTCCGTCTTTGCCGGCGTCGGTGAGCGCTCGCGCGAGGGAAACGACCTGATCGGCGAGATGACCGAGTCGGGCGTGCTCGACAAGACGGTGCTCGTCTTCGGCCAGATGAACGAGCCGCCCGGAGCCCGGCAGCGGGTTGGCCTGACCGCCCTCACCATGGCCGAGTACTTCCGGGACGTGGAGCACCGCGACGTGCTGCTCTTCATCGACAACATCTTCCGGTTCACGCAGGCGGGTGCCGAAGTCTCCGCCCTCCTGGGCCGGATGCCCTCGGCGGTCGGGTACCAGCCGACGCTGGCAACCGAGATGGGGGACCTCCAGGAGCGGATCACCTCCACCAAGGACGGCTCGATCACCAGCCTGCAGGCCATCTTCGTACCGGCCGACGACTACACAGACCCGGCCCCCGCCACCACCTTCGCTCACCTCGACAGCAGCGTGCGTCTTGAGCGCTCGATCGTGGAGCTCGGCATCTACCCCGCCGTGGACCCGCTTACCTCGACCTCGACGATCCTCGACGCGCGAATTGTGGGCGAGGATCACTTCAACGTCGCGCGGGAGGTGCAACGCACGCTGCAGCGATACAAGGACCTCCAGGACATCATCGCCATCCTTGGCATGGACGAGCTCTCCGAGGAAGACAAGGTGACCGTCTCGCGGGCGCGTCGCCTGCAGCGCTTCATGAGCCAGCCGATGTTCGTCGCGGCGCAATTCACCGGGCGCGACGGCAAGTACGTCGAGCGCGCCGAGACCGTCCGCGGCTTCCGGGAGATCCTCGAGGGGAAGCATGACGGACTCCCCGAGCAGGCCTTCTTCATGGCGGGGCCGATCGAGGACGTCATCGCCAACGCCGAGGCGATGAAGTAGATGGAGGCTCACCGATGCCGCTGAAGCTCGAGATCGTCAGCCCCGAGCGGCGCGCCTACTCCGACGAAGTCGACATGGTGACCGTGCCGGGGATCGACGGCGAGCTCGGCATCCTGCCGCACCACACCAGGCTGATCAGCGCCCTGGGGATCGGTGAACTGCGCATCAAGAAGGCCGGCACGGAGCAGGTGATGTTCATATCCGGCGGCTTCGTGGAGGTTCGCGCAGACAAGGTCATCGTACTGGCCGACCTGGCCGAGCACACCGACGAGATCGACGAGGCCAAGGCGGTCGAGGCGCGCAAGCAGGCCGAGGCGGAGCTTGGCGAGGTCCACGACCCGGTCGACCTCGCCCGAGTGCGTGCTGCCCTGCAGACCGCTCTGATGCGAGAGCGAATCGCAACGCGCCATCGCGGCCGAGGCTAACTCACGCCGATGACCGACCAGGGACCGCGCTCGGGGCCGGGCGGCAAGCCGTTCCGCCGCATGCAGGAGCTGCGCAAGATCAGTCGCGACTACCAGTTCATCTGCCCGGTCGATTTCCTTCCGCATCGCGGCTCCCCACCCGGATCGGATCCGAACCTGGACCCGACCTTCGTCGAGCGCCACTCGCGCGACGACGGGGAGCACTACCTGGCCTGATGCAGTCCTGCGATCACTGCGGGGCCCGCCTCGCCCTGCTGCCGGTGAGGATCGAAATCGTGCGCGAGTCCGGGCCGATCGGGCTGCCCGGCGCACCGGCACCCGGGGCCAGCGGCAACTTCACGAAGGGCTACGCGTTCTGCTCATCGGACCACGCCTATTCCTGGGCCAGGGAGCGCCGCTACATGCTGTGTAACGCCGGGCCGACGCCGTTCGAGGCGGGGATGCAGCCGTTCCTGCCGTCGCGGCATATGGGTGGGCGCGTCGGGCTGTGCGACGGTCACCACCGCGGCGCGCACGAGTGGAAGGAGGCGTGGCCCGCCTGAAGCCATCGGTACACTGGCGGCACCCATGCAGAAGTTCATCATCACTGGTGGCGTGCCGCTTCGCGGCGAGGTGCGGATAGCGGGCGCCAAGAACGCCGTGCTGAAGCTCATGGCGGCTGCTGCCCTGACCGATGAGCCATGCACGCTGCACAACGTCCCCCGCATCAGTGACGTGCAGATCCTGCGCGCCACCATGGTCGATATCGGCTTCGAGTTGGGGCCGGGCGGTCAGGAGAGCCTTCGAATCCAGGCGCTCGCGGCGGACTGGCCCTTCGTGCCGCTCGAGGCGGCCATGAAGATGCGCTCGTCGTTCATCCTCCTCGGGCCGCTGTTGACTCGCTTCGGGAGGGTGATCATCAGCAACCCCGGCGGCGATCGGATCGGGCGCCGCCCGGTCGACCTGCACGTCGAAGCGATGCGGGCCCTCGGGGCCGAGATCGACTACAAGAACGGCTACTACTTCGCGCAGGCCCCGGGCGGACTCCGCGGCGCGCGCATCGAGTTCCCCTACATCACCGTGATGGGCACCGAGAACGCGATGCTGGCAGCCACCCTGGCACGCGGCACCACGGTGATAGAGAATGCGGCCTCGGAGCCTGAGGTCGAGGACCTGATCAACATGCTGCGCTCAATGGGCGCGCAGATCGAGCGCACGGCTCCGCATCGGCTCGAGATCCAGGGGGTGGACCGCTTGCGCGGGACAGAGCATCGGGTCATCGGCGATCGGCTGGAGGCCGGCACCTTTGCGATCGCGGCGGCGGTGACCGGCGGCGAGATCACCATCCACGGGGTGGATCCGGGCCACCTCGGTTCCTTCCTCGAGGTGCTGGCCCGCATGGGCGTGCCCTTCGCCACCGCCGATGACGGCCTGCGCGTCGGCTCGTCCGATGTCTACCGCCCAGCTGAAGTCGAAACGCAGCCGTATCCGGGATTCGCCACCGACCTTCAGGCTCCTCTCGCGGTGCTGATGACCCAGGCTGACGGCGAGTCGACGATCCACGAGACGATCTACGAGGACCGCCTTGACTACACCATGGAGCTGGTGAAGATGGGCGCGATTGTTGAAGTTGTCGACGAGCGCCACGCCCGGATCGCCGGCCCGACCCTGCTCCATGGGCGAGAGGTGGAGATCGCCGACCTGCGCGCTGGCGCGACGCTGATCCTTGCCGCGCTGGCGGCGGAGGACACCAGCATCATCTCCGGCGTGGCGCACGTCGACCGCGGCTATGAGCAGATCGAGTCGAAGCTGGTGGCCCTCGGCGCCCAGATCACTCGGATCGACGCATGAAGATCGGCATCGACCTCGGCACGGCCAACATCCTCGTCTATGTGAAGGGCAGGGGAGTCGTCCTCAACGAGCCGTCCGTGGTGGCGATCAGCGACGACGACAATCGGCTGATGGCCGTCGGAGAAGAGGCTCGCGAGATGATCGGCCGCACACCCGGCAACGTGCGCGCCATCCGACCGATGCGCGATGGCGTCATCGCCGACTATCTGATCACCGAGGCCCTGCTGCGCTACGTCATCAACAAGGTCGCACGCGTGCGGATCTTCAAGCCGGACGTGGTCATCAGCGTGCCCTCCGGCGTCACCAGCGTCGAGAAGCGCGCCGTGCGCGACGCGGCGCTCAAGGCGGGAGCGCGGCACGCGTATCTCCTGGCCGAGCCGCTGGCCGCCGCAATCGGCGCCAATGTGCCGATCTCCGGGCCTAGCGGCAACATGATCGTGGACATCGGCGGCGGCACGACCGAGATCGCGGTGATCGCGCTCGGAGGCATCGTGGTGGCCCATTCGGTGCGCGTCGGTGGTACCAAGTTCGACGAGGCAATCGCCTCACACATCCGGCGGAAGTACAACCTGATGATCGGCGAGCGAACCGCCGAAGACCTGAAGATCGCGATCGGCTCCGCGTTGCCACTCGAGGAACCAATGCAGATGGATGTGAAGGGCCGCGACATGATCGCCGGCCTGCCTCGCACCATCCCGATCAGCTCCAACGAGATCACTGAGGCGATCGATGCGCCCATCCAACAGATCATCACCGCGGTCCGCGGTGTGCTCGAGCAGACTCCGCCGGAGCTGTCGAGCGACATCATCGACAAGGGCATGGTGATGACCGGCGGCGGGTCGCTGCTGCGCAACCTCGACACCCTGCTGACGCAGGTCACCGGAATCCCATGCCACGTTGCCGAGAATCCGCTCAACTCGGTGGCGGTGGGGACCGGGCTGGCGCTGGATCACTTCCATATCTACCGGAAGAGCCTGGTGAGCGGATCGTGACCTCAGCGGGGCGAGCCCTCGCCTTTGCCGATTTCCACATTCACACCCGCTACAGCCGCGACTCGCTCCTCTCCGAGGACGGACTCATCCGGCGAGCCATCGAGCGCGGGTTGACCCACGTCGCGATCACCAACCACGACAACGTCGAGGGGGCGATTGCGGTGCGCGACCGAGTCGCTGCCCAGGGGCTCGCGGATCAGCTGCATGTAATCCTTGGCGAGGAGGTGTCGAGCGCCGACGGAGAGATCGTGGGGCTCTACCTCGAGCGCACCATCCCGCCGGGCCTCTCGGCCGAAGAGACGGCCGATGCCATCCATCAGCAGGGCGGCCTCGTCTCGGTGCCGCATCCGTACGACCCCTTCCGCCGTTCGCATCTGCGCGAGCCGGCGCTGCTGCAACTCCTGGAGGCGGGCAAGGTCGACGCCATCGAGGTCTTCAACAGCCGCGTCACCTTCGCTCGCCACAACGAACAGGCGGCAGAGCTTGCCGCGCGCTACGCGATCCCGGGCATCGCGTGCTCCGACTCGCATTCGGGCGTTGAGGTGGCGATGAGTTTCAACGCCCTCCCCACCTTCAGCAACGCGGCGGAGTTGCAGGCCGCACTGCGTACTAACGAGTGGCATGGCAACCGATCCACGAAGCTGATCCACCTGACCACGCGCTGGGCGGTCTGGTCGAACATGGTCCGGCGCCGTCTTGCTCGCCGCTCGTCCCCCCATGGCAGGGCCTCAAGCAGATGAGCGGTCAGCCGAACCACCCTACCGGACCCCACGAGCACGGTCATTCGGTCTATGAGCCCGGCGAGTTCCTGGACGCCCCGGCCGCCGAGACGATCGACGAGCGCGAGGTCAGCCTTGCACGCCGCTTTCTTAACCTGCGCACCATCGGCTCGATCTTCTTCGGCGTGGCGATCCTCTTCCTCCTCTTCCGGGTGGTGCTGAACATCGACTTCGGGGCGACCTGGCAACGGATCGCCGGCGCCAATCCGATCCTGCTGGCGCTCGCCGTGCTGGTCTACTACGCCACCTTCCCGCTGCGCGGCTACCGTTGGTCATTTGTGCTCAGCCGGGTGGGGACCCGGCTCGGTGTTCGCGACGCCACCGAGATCCTCTTCCTCTCGTGGTTTGTCAACTGCCTGGTGCCCGCCAAGCTGGGCGATCTGTATCGCGCCTACCTGCTGAAGGGCAACTTCGGCGGCTCGATCTCACGCACGGTCGGCACGATCTTCATCGAGCGCATCGCCGACATCGTGGTGATCTTCGGCCTTGCCCTGGCAGCCGGCTTCTGGAGCTTCCGCGGCCGTTCACGCCCCGAGGTCGATGCGCTTTTCCTGGTCGGCCTGGCCGTTGCCACGGTGCTGGTGCTGCTGGTGATCAGCCTGCGCTACCTCGGCGGCCGACTCACCCGTCTCCTGCCCGCCTGGGCAGCCGACCTGTACGAGCGCTTCCACGAGGGGAGCACCGGCGCCCTGACCGCGCGAAGCCTGCCCGTGATCGGCGCGCTGACGGTGGCCATCTGGCTGCTCGAAGGGCTGCGCCTCTTCTTCGTGATTCGCGCCCTGGACCTGCCGGGTGCGGAGTTGGGCATCAGCGCGTCCGTTTTCGTGGCGCTTGCAGCGTCGTTGTTGACGGCGATCCCGCTGACCCCGGCAGGGGTCGGGTTCGTCGAGGCCGGAATCGTCGGCGCCCTGTCAATCTACGGCGTAGTCGCCGAGCCCGCCGTGGCAGTGGCGCTCACCGACCGCGCCATCAGCATCGTGACGGTGATCATCCTGGGCGGATTCGTGTACGCCTTCTCCGCCAAAGTGCGCCGTGCACATCGCGCGGGAACCACCTGAGCGGCCATTCGGATCGGCCGATGCGCGGTACGCGATCGGTACCTTTCTCCCATTGGCCGACTGCGCCCGCACTGCGATTCTGAGGTTGCTCGCACGCACCACCAGGCGATCTACCGCTCGGTGGGCGACGGCGCAGGACGAAGCTGCATGACGCTCCAGACGCCGCGGTCGTTCAACAGCTGGCTTCGCGGCCAGCTGAAGGAAAAGAAGATGAGCCAGCGACAACTGGCGCTGCAGTCGGGGGTCGATCACTCGACCATCTCCCGGCTGATCAACGGTGACCGCATGCCGTCGCTCGGCACGGCCACCAAGCTCGCGCGTGGGCTCCGCGAGATCCACGAGCAGTCCGATGGGCCCGCGTATTTCGCCAGCCAGACAGGACGTCAACTGCAGCCGACGGCCCGCGTCGAGTACGCGCTGCGCGGCGACGAGATGCTGGTTGAGTCCGATGTCCGCGACCTGATGCAGGCCTACATCGGGGTCCGAAGCCAGCGCATCCGCGAGGCGAACGGGAACGGCAACGGTCACGAGAACGGCAACGGGCACGATCACGTGGCCGGCAACGGATTCGGCTAGGTCAGCGTCGATTCGCGCGTGAGGCCGCCCGCGACCGCAACACCGGCAGCGATTCCCCGCCTCGATACAGGAGCCAGCCGCGCCGCAGGTTGACCGCATCGAAGCCCTTGTCTGTTCCGGGCGTCTCTGTCACCAGCGCGGTTCGGGCGGGAAGCGTTGGGTCCTTCAGGAACGCGGCCAGGCGGCGCCCAGGGGGCCAGCTGAGTCGGCGACGCGGCCCGGGTCGTGCTAGGGTGCCGGCCATGGAACAAGGGCCACGCCAGCCGCGCTCGATCGACCTGCTGACTGTGGCGGTGCTGGTCTTCTTCGTCGCACTGATCGTGACGGTGGCAGCCCTGCTGGTCCTCCCGAACGTAGCGCCCTGACGGGCGCCGTCGCGCTCCGCGTCCCCTCCGCTTGGATCAGACGACCGGGTCGATCAGTCCGTAGCTGCCGTCGCCGCGACGGTAGATGACGCTGATCCGCTCCGTCTCTGCGTTGAGAAAGACGAAGAACGCCTGCCCCAGCTCCTCCATGCGGACGATGGCGTCCTCCTCGAACATCGGCGTCATATCAAATCGTTTGATCCTGACCACCCGGGGACCGAGAGGCGCCTCCTCGTCGAGGAAGGTGCCGCCGACTGGCAGGTCAGCGACGGCTCGCGCCCGCTGCTCTTCCTCCTGACGATCACGGACGCTGCGCGGGCGCTCACGCGCCCGCACCGCCTGCCGCTCGAGCCGATCGACCAGGATGTCCAGCGCAGCGACCAGGGAAGGGCCGGCCGCCACCGAGCGCAGCACCGTCCCGTTGTTCACGAGCGATACCTCGGCCACGTGGGATGTCTCCGAGGCCCGCGAGGCGTTCACGATCAACTCGACGGTGGCATCCGCGTCGGGGTGGGCGACCCGCTCGAGGCGGTGAAGCTTTCGTTCGATCTGGCCCCGCAGCCGATCGGTGAGTTCAAAGTTGCGTGCCTTGACGGTGGTCCTCATGTCGGTCCTCCGCTACGGTAGGCCGCTACGGTTGGCCTCTACGTTAGCACCGCTGCGGGCGGACCTCGCGTTTACACCTCCCGCGCAATTGCAAAGCCGAACACGTGCTTCGATCCTGCGCGTCGCAACGTCTGGGCGCATGCCTCGAGGGTGGCCGAGGTGGTCAGGATGTCATCCACCAGGATTGCGGTGGCGGGCGCTCGGTGACCATCGCGCACCGCGAAGGCGCCCCGCAGGTTGTGGAGCCTTGCGACCCTCCCCAGCCCGTGCTGGCGTGCGGTCTCGCGACGTCGCTCGAGGAGGTCGATCACCTGCAGGCCCGCTGCACGACCCAGCTCATCGGCAAGGAGTCGCGCCTGGTTGTAGCCCCGTTGGCGCAGGCGAGCCGGATGCACGGGAACCGGGACGAGCGGCTGCGGTCCGGCGAGGGTGAGCAGCGCCTCCAGCGCCGGGAGAGCTGCTCCGGCCAGCGGGACGGCCAGGCGAGCGGCCCCGCCGTACTTGAGCCGTTGCAACGAACGGCGAGCCGGCCCAGCATGGGCGACGGCGGCGATCGCAAGCTCCAGGGCGTCTCCGATCACCGTTCCGGGATCCGCACGCGCGAATCGGTCGTCGGGGTCCCCGGCTGGCCTGAACGCTGTCAGACAGTCGTGACACAGCAGCTCGCCGTAGCGCCCGCAACCCGCGCAGGCCGGCGGCATGAGGAGTTCCAGCAGGCCCATCGCGCGCAGCGTGCTCCCATGGCATGTACCGGCGGCTTACCGAGGGCTTAGCGGCCGTCTGAGCGCCTCTGGGAGCGGGTGGCTCAGGTGGCCGGCTCGAAAACTAGCTGGTCTCCTGACTGTGTATCGGTGCCGCCGAGCGCCCCTGCACGCAGCTCCACGCAATCCCGGGCACCGCGTGCCCACCAGATGACCCTCCAGGGGAGCAGCTTCGAGACGGTGCGCGTCACGCGTCCGGCGCGATCGACGAACACCACGTCGATCGGGTAGCGCATGAACAACATGTGGATCGACGTGGTGCGCTCGATCAGCAGCCCTTCCCCCGGCAGCACCTCGGGCGTGGCCAGCAGCCCAACAACGCGGTCGCGCATCGAGGTGGCCACGCGGCACCGCTCAGCGATCAGCGTGCCGCGGGTCATGTTCTGGATGCGGACGTATCTTCTCATGCCATGGTCATGCTAGCGGCCGTCCCGGCGTTGCAAGGCGCGTCCGGCATCGCGGTCATCGCACGATCCGCCCCGCCTCATGGCGACCGCGACCCGCCGGGCCCCCCATCAGTCGGCTGCTTCTGCCCCTGCTGGCTCGGCCGGGAGGCGAATTCGCATCGTCGTGCCCCGTCCCCGGCGGCTCACTGCGGAGATGTCGCCACCCATCGCCCGGGCCAAACCACGGGCCGCATAGAGGCCGATCCCGGCTCCGTCGGGGACCCGTTCACGGGCCTGCTCCCCGCGGAAGAATTGATCGAAGGCTTGCGCGGTGGTTGCCGAATCCATTCCGTGGCCGGCGTCCCTCACGGTGACCACGGACACGAGACCTCCGCCCCCCATCGGCGACGTATCGACCCGGACTGCGATCTCGCTACCCGGGTCGGAGTACTTGGCCGCGTTCTCAAGAACGGCCCACAGGATCTGCTCGAAGCGGTCCGTGTCGCCGACCACCAGGTGATTCTCCCCGCCCGACTCGAGAATGAACGGATGGTCGGCGAGGTGCAGGGCCTCCCAGGCGCGGCGGATGATCGGTTCCTCGCGGAACAGGTCCTGGCGAGGAACCAGCGCACCGGCCTCAAGACGCGAGACGGCGAGCAGTTGGGAGACCATGCGTCGCAGCCTCTCAGCCTGCTGCTCGATGAGCGCCAGCGTGTTGTCGGAGTCGTCCGGCAACGGGGACGCCTCGCGGAGCTCGGAGGCGAGCACCCGGATGCTTGTGAGGGGAGTCTGGAGGTCGTGCGTGATGGCGCGCAGGAAGTCGCGCTGGAACACCGCCATGCGGTCCATCGCGGCGGCCTGTTCGTTGCGGCGAGCGTAGAGGAGCGCGTGGTCGATGGCCGTCGCTGCGTTCTGGCCGAGCAGGCTGAAGAGGCCCAGGTCGGCCGTGCTGGGGAGCGGGCGCCCCTCCCACGGCGCATAGAGGACAGCGCGCAGGCCGTCGGCGCTCTCCAGCTGGACCAGCACGAACGCGCCCCATGGGCCCTCCGCGTGGATCGCTGGAAGCATGCCGCCGCTCCGGTCCAGCTCCCGCTCCTCCAGGCGAACGGTCGACGCCCAGCGGTGCAGCTCTTCGACCGGGGCGACCGGCTGGCCGGGCTCGTAGGTGCCCACCGAAAGGAGTGAGTCCTCCGGACTGACAAGAACGGCCAACGACCACGTCGGATCGCCGGTGACATCGCGAGCGGCCATCACCACCTGGCCTGCAATCTCGGATGCCGGGGCGGTAATGGTTGCGGCGCTGACATGCAACGCCAGATCGTGGAGTTGGCGGTCTCGCACCTCGAGGGAAGCGGCGAGCCGGCTGTGCGCCGAAGCCAGCTGCGCCAGCTCGTCCGACGGCGCTCCGGGGCTCGGTGTGCTGAAGTCGCCGCCACGCACTCGCTCGGTGAGCCGGGTGATCTCGTCGAGATCGCGCCCGATCAATACGATCAGCGCGACGCTCAACAGGATGGCAAGGGCGATCGCCACCACAACGAAGGCGA
>Ga0315281_10006254_pt1 | contig 16968 bp, 15 predicted proteins | sample YL17G07_0_MG_FD_204540 | JGI IMG/M metagenome (GOLD analysis project Ga0315281, IMG submission 204540) | Sediment microbial communities from Yellowstone Lake, YNP, Wyoming, USA - YL17G07_0 | ecosystem: Environmental > Aquatic > Freshwater > Lake > Sediment | place: USA: Wyoming | collected...
AAGCCTCTACAGATGCAAGAAATCTGGCTTCTCATAAGGTCTTGGAAAAAGCAGGTTTCAAAAAGGATGGAACAATGCGTAAATACTTTTTTCTCAGAGGAGAACTGAGAGATGTTTATGTGTATAGTATCCTCAGGGAAGAGTGGAAAGAACCAAAAATACTAACAAAGACTTCGTGAGAAATCGGGATTAAACTCTACCCCCAAACGAAGAAAAGAGAGCAAAGACAGGTAGAGCTTTCTGCTATTAGTCCTTTTAAGCAACTGTTTAATTATCTATTTGTTGGAGCAAAAGGATTTCTGACATAGGATAGCAGACTTCGGGAGACAGCGCGCGCGAATCACTTGGGATGTGCTTCTTTTACTAGAAATATGGTTATGACGAACGCAGGGATAGTTAGCGCCAAAGCAGTATAGAATGGCAGCTGTGGTGCAAAAGCTATGTACAAATAGTTGCCCAAAAGCATGCCAAACCCCATTGCTATGTAACTCATGAAGTTTATGAACCCGTTTACTTTGCCTCTGTATTCTCGTTCTACTAGGTCTGTTGCCAGAGCCATTGAGGAGGACATTACAAGTAATTGCCCTAAGCCGAAGAGAATCATCGCTATTGAGACGAGAAGAAGATCGCCTACAATGAATGTTGCAAGACCAGCGTCGAACACAACTAGTCCAAGGATCAATGGAATTTTTCTTCCGAACCTATCGATCGCCTTACCGACTGGGATGGAGGCAACGATCATCGCGATTGTCAGGGGTATGAAGACAAGCCACCACTGGGATTTGGGGATCAAGAGCACGTCTCTTGCATAGACGGCGTTGATTACGAAGAACATTGATAGCCCAAGCATTATGAGAATCTGAGAGACGGCAAGCCAGAGCATCGAACGTGGCAGCGTTTTCCACACTCTGAAACTCTCTTTTATGGCTTTGGGGTAAGATGAAAAGAAGTAGCGGAAGCGAATCGGCTCTGTGCTTTGCACAGTCTCCTTTAGTCTCAGACGCCAGACTGCCGCCGTAAGAAACAGAGCCGTCATAATCAAGTAGATTATTCTCATGCTCCATTCTAGTCCAAACTGCAAAAGGAGGAAGCCAGCGATTGCAGGGCCGGGAGTGTTGAAGGTGCTGTGAATGAGCTGAATGATGGAGGATCCCATGCCTCTACGTTCAGGAGGAAGGGAATCCTGGACCATAGAAAAAAGGGCTGGCTGATAAATGAGGCAGAGACTGTTTACCGCTGTTCCTAAGAGGACGAATTGCCATGTCGGGGCGAATGCAAAGAGAAGAAATGAAGACGCCATCCCGAAGGTCATGGTAGTTATGAGCCAACGTCTGCCATACTTATCAGCCAAGTAGCCACCCGGAAAAGCCACAGCAGCCATACAGAGGAACCCAACCAGCCCTATCAACCCAAGTGCCAGTCCGCTACCGCCCAAAACCTCTTGAACGTAATACTGAAAATTCGGCGAGGGCATTTCGCTAGCAAGATCCATTATTATCCAGCTGATGACCAGAATCCTGTAGTTACCAGTTATGAACGAGAATTCCCGCTTAATAGAATCTACTATTCCCACGAGCATTTCCTCGCGCAAACCTTTGCAGTCATCGATATAAGCATTGGCGCGTGTGTGTTTGGGTTTGGGATAAAACTTTACCCCAACCAACCAAAATCGTCGTATGCTACAGGGTGAATGTGATCGATAGTCACATTTCAGTTGCATCAATGTAAAGTTTCCTTTCTCCAAGATTAGGCAATCTTTCCTGTCTGAGCGATTTAGTGAAGAAGTATGTTTTATGACTTGTGTGTCTGAACTGCGAAAGAACTGCGGCTATCGGGTTATTTGGGTCTACCGTTGCATGAATGAAGTTTATCTTGTTCTCAAGTGCAATGTTGATTATGTTTCTAATCAGTTCTGTCAGGCTTTCAGGGCTCCTGTAAGCCATGATCGTCAGATTATAGCTTAGGAGGGGTTCCCCATTCTTGGGAACATGGGGCATTTTGGTGAACAGGCCAAATAGCCTTATCAGATATGTCTGCGTTTTCAGCTTCCAATTGAGTTGTCGTACGATGTATCTTCTCACTTTGTTGTAGTTCCAGTATCCTAGGCAGGCTTTGATGTCACCATTGTCTTCAAGAATGAGGATATTGTGAAAGTCAAAGTGTGGCATCCTTCTAAGAGATTCAAGAAAATCCTTGGGCTGATAAGAAGCGAAGAAGTTGTAGTTGCGGTACGTTTCGTTAATCAGGTTTGTCACACCATCAACGTCTGCCTCGCCCATACTCCTTATGTTTGCCCTTGGTGCTGTCTTCTGCTTCTTGTACGGCATCAAAGAGAATGTCGTACAGTCTTTCACTTTCTCGAATCCCAGTTTGGAAAACAGGCTAGTCGAGGGAGTGTTATCCTCGAGTATGTCTAGATGCAGTATATCGACATCCTTCTCCAGCACTACTTGCTCGATGTGCCTTTGCAGTTTCTCCCCAATTCCTTTTCGCCTGTGAAGAGGGTCAACGATGAAACCATATTCGTAAGCAGTTTTGAGCTGCTTTCCTTCAATACAGGTATCGCTAATTGCGTATGCAGCAGAACCAACTATTGTACCATTCTCAACTGCCACGAGAACGTGCCAATCTTTGAATGGTCTAGACCGAGCGAAATAGTCGGGCGAACTGTCGACTCCAAGAACTAGGTTGGTGCCCATCGGACATTTCTTCTGAAGTTCGTTAAGAGCATCATTATCGTCCTCAGTGGCCTCTCTAATCAGTGTCATAGTGCTCCCATGCCCCAGACTCTTTCTATATGAACCAGAGAATCTATTTAGCATTGGTGTTTCCACCGCATGTGTGCGGAACAGAACTCTCCCCCAAACCACGCGTTCCAAAAGAGCAGCTTGCACCAAACTTATAACACAATACTTGCCCTCGCACGCCCTCTGATTTTCTAATCTCTAATTCTAAACAAGGAAAAATACTGGAAATTCTATTTTTTCCCCATTTAGGATTTAGAAAACTGGAAGAATAATTGTTACCTGAAAATGCGATAGTATGAACAGTGATAGTGCTGAGTGGTTGTTCAGCTATGGTTAGGTTCTGAAGAACTAGGAGATTGTGAAGAGATAGACCAAGAGTGCACGAAGTGCACGTTACTTGAATACTGGACTGTAGCTCAAGAAGGGCTTTGGTGACAATGTGCCAATACTTGCACTATCTTTGTCCCTTTCAATAAATAGAACAATCGTGTTCTTTGCTCTTGCTGCTTCCTTTCTGGTCTGTGACACAAAATCACCTTTGTGAATCCAGTCTCTCACAAAGACAAGTTGATAGCCATGCTCAACCTCATTCTTGCTTCCTGTGAGTTTTAGCAGGTCCCATTTGAAATGGTGTAGAGCAGTTTCAAAAGTGCGATTTCTTTCGATCAAGTCAAATTCTATCGCAATAAATGTGTGTTGTTCATTCTCGAAGTCTGAATGCTCTGCTCGAAACACTCTTTCTCTTGCTCGTTCAGGGTTCCAAATGCATAAGTCAAAATGACCCCTTGCACCTCCTGAATTGACTTCTCTCGGGGTCTTTGCATCATATCTTGCCTTGGTTGGGTACTCCTTGTGTAACAGAATACTTGTCTTCTCATCTGAGGTAATGCATTGCCATTCCTCGCGAGGCAAGCTACTGAAAATCCTGTTATGCAGATAGCAATGTAGATCATTCTCTGTGTAGAAGAAATATGGAGTTGACTTGAAGCTAGTTATCAAATCATCTATCGATGACCGAGTTTTCTGAACCAACCATTCTTTTGATACCATGGCAGAAGCCTGATGAACCATTATCTTTTCAATTTTCCTTATATGGATTCTATAATAAGAAATTCATAAAAGACAGTGAACTGGCAGAAATTGAATTGAAGATTATTCCACAAGTCATAAGAACTGAAGCAGGAGACATAGTGCATGATGCAAAATGGGTAGGAAGCTTTTGCTGTTAATGCTCTTGGCACTTCTAATAGGCACATTGAACTTGGCATCGAGGGTTGAGAAGGCAAAAGCAAGCGGAACCATTTACATAAGGGCCAATGGGATCGTTGAAGGCACAGACAAGATTTCTAATGTGAATAACGTCACCTATACCTTCACAGACAACATTAATGACTCGATTGTTGTGGAGAGAAACAACACTGTAATTGATGGGGCGGACCACACCCTTCAAGGCGCTGGAAGTTGGGCAGGAATAGACCTCACCGGAAGAAGCAATGTGACAATCAAAAGCGTAGTTATCAAAGGTTTCCGTTATGGCATTGACATTGACAGTTCCTCTGACATCAGCGTATGTGGAAACAACGTAACAAACAACATAAAGGACGGCATCATTTTCGACGGATCTTCACACAACAGGATATTTGGAAACAACGTAACAAATAACGACGAGGATGGCATAACTCTTGGATATTCTTCAAACTATAACGACGTATTCGGGAATAGCATAATCGGAAACGACTTTGATGGCATCGTAGTCCACTATTCTTCGAACTATAATAGCATATTTGGAAGCAACGTAATAGACAATGGTGAGACTGGCATCGATTTCTATGAGTCTTCACACAACAACGTATACGAGAACATCATAACAGAAAACTGGGTTGATGGTATCGACCTCGACTATTCAAACAATAACAACATATTTGGAAACAACATAACAGAAAACAACTATTATGGCATCTCACTCAAGTTTTCTTCAGAAAACCGCATTTATCGCAACAACTTCATAAACAACACCATGCACCTTCCAGATCACTACACAAACACTTGGGATGATGGTTACCCTTCGGGCGGGAACTACTGGAGCGACTACAATGGAACCGATGCAAATCATGATGGAATAGGTGATACTTCACACGTTCTTGACGCAAACAACGCAGACCATTACCCACTCATGACTCCGTACATCATTCCAGAGTTTCCATCATTCATCATCCTACCATTATTTATGATAGCAATACTGTTCACAGTCATAGCCTACAAAAGAAAACACAATGTACAACTCAATTCAAGAGAACAGTATTTACACAAAAAATGAATTTTCTAATTTCTAAATTCCAAAAAAGAAAGAAACAGTAGCGCGCGGTCCCAAAGTCCGATTGGAGATTTCTATCGAATTCTTATGTCGCTTTTTCTCTCGAGCAAATCTGTGATTTCTTCGGATTCACTCGTGTAATCTTTGTGTTCTTTGACCAGTCTTTTTAGTCTATTTTGGTTGAAACTTCCAGTATAAATTCCAAACCCAAACACGGCGAGCAACGCCCAGAAAAAGAAGTTGGAAAACGCGTTCAGACTCTTTGTGTAAATTTCTAGTGCTATGGGAATGGATGCGCCCAGAGCTGTGAAATAGCCAGTAGTCGTTCCTATGAGAGCTCCCTTAAGATCGTCTCTGTTATCGTTTATGTTTTTGGCTAGACCCGCTTTTCTTTCCCACAGATTTGAGGTGTCGCCACAGTCTATAGCACTGAACAATTCATCAAAGGCTTTGACTGGATCATTGTTTGTGCGATGTACGAATGCGCTATTCATTTTTTCATGGTACAACTCTCTGCTCTCTAAGTAGTGTGTCTTGAGGGCTATGTTGTCTACGTAAAGAGTTTTCCTCTGTTGCCAAGCATACCTAATGTTTTCTAAGAAGCCCCTCATTTTTTGTATGAACCTGACTGTTTCTTCTCAGTTTTGTTAATAGGAGAATCTTAGTCTATTTAAGCATGGGTTTTGGGACATAACTCTCCTCCCAGCCCCAACTCATAAGACGCACTCTATCTCTATGGCCAAGCACCAGATTTATAACACAGAACTCAGCGCGCGCCCTCCCACATTCTCTAATTTTCCAATTTCTAATTCTAAACAAGAAAAATGTTGGAAATTCTATTCCTTTCTCCACTTAGAATTTAGAAGACTGGAAAACCTAGACGTTATCTGAAAATGTGACATTTTGAACAATGACAGCGTTGAATAGTTGTTCAGTAACAGAGAGGCTGAAGAGAACTAGGAGGTTTTGAAAAAGGTTAGTCGTCGTGTGCTCGATAGAGCACGTTAAGAATGAATGTGAGATAACTGGAACTATTTCTTTAGTTGCTTTTCCTTATGTTTTTTCCTTTTCTCTTCTCGTTCTTTCTTAGTCATCGGTTTCTTCTTGGCACTTCCCATGCTCAAAACAATCACCACTCAAGAATAGACAGAACAATGAATAAGGTTTTTGCACATAGAGAACCAAGAGAGTCTCCAAAGAGGTTTGAAAGAGGTTGGCTCGTCGTGTGCACGAAGTGCACGTTATTGGGACTCTGTTTGCTGTTTCTATGACTTTGCGGAAGAGTTATAGCCGAACCGAATCTTGGTAATTGCTATGAGCGTCCCTTTAGACCCTGTTGGCAGCACAGAACTATCTCTTCAGATAGTGATTTTGTTCTTGCTGGTACTTGGTCTTCCCTTTGTTAAAGGTAGAGATAGCAAGAGGAATGTCACAAGACATGGCTACTTGACTACACTAGCACTCGTGTTGCATACGGTTCTAATCCTTATTGTCATGATTCCATCCTTCAACACCAATTTTGAAGCTATAGGCAACCTTTCCATTCTAGAGTCAATAGCCATCTGGTCACATGCAATACTTGGAACAACAGCAGAAGCATTTGGCGTCATATTGGTTGGCTTCTGGATGTTTAGGTCGCCATCAAAAGCGACATGTGCAAGAAGAAAGAAATGGATGATGCCTCTTTTTGTCATCTGGGCTATATCTTTAGTCAATGGCGCTCTGATACACATTCTCGGAATAATATAGCATAAAGCTGGATAGCTTCACTCCAACCAAACCACTCAAGGATGTTGCGGAAAAGTTATAGCTGAACTGAAAGCAACTGTTTGATTGGTGATCTGGGTTGCTTGAAGGTAAGAGTGTGAATCTGAGGGTCGCCGAGAAAGAGGATTTGCCTCTACTTTCTGAGTGGTTCAACCGCCCTGAATTCGCAGGAAGATACAATCCATTAGACGCACAAGAGTCCAAGACAGATATTGAGAAAAGGTATGAAAAACTGGGTTCTGAAAAAGTGTGGTTTCTGATACTGAAAAAAGATGGAAGCAGGATTGGTTATTTGGGAATGGGTCTTGTTGGACCGTATTGGGAGATTGGCTACGCATTGATTTCTAGCGAGAGAGGTAAGGGCTATTGTACAGAAGCTGCCCAACTTGCTGTAGACTACCTTTTCATATCCAAAGACGTAGTCAGAATTCAGGCGACAACTCACATAGAGAATGTGGCTTCGCAGAAGGTTCTGGAGATGGCTGGTTTCCAGAGAGAAGGAAGAATACGAAGAGGGATATTTGCTTGGGGTAATTGGGCTGACCTTATTCTTTACGGCATTCTGAGAGAAGAATGGAAAGAACCAAAAATACTGACAAAGACTTCGTGAGAAATCTGGATAAGACCTTACCCTAAATCCACTTCTTTGTTTGGCCAGATTATCCAAGACAGATTGTGCTTAACCGAAGGTCTTTTTAGTGGGTTCTGGTGATAAATAAATTCAGGTGATATTTTTGCCAGAAGCAAAGTTTGAATGGTACAAGGATAAAGCAGGAAAATTCAGATTCCGTCTAGTGGCACCTAACGGGCAGACGATTGCTGTAAGTGAAGGATACGAATCGAAGGATGCATGCGTTAACGGCATAGAATCAGTGAAAAAGAATGCCCCGATTGCCAAGATAGTGGAATCCAAAGCATAGCAAAACTGCAAAACATCTTCCCTTTCTTTTTTTGGGTTTTGGGGTAAAACTTTACCCCAATATCCCGCTTTTTTTAGACTCTTGCTCTCTTTTGTGCTCTCTCATTAGCACGCGCGATCAGATGCCGAGCTGGTTTCGGACAAAGTCTGCCATTTTCTCTGCCCAAAGCTCCAGATACTCTTCTCCTTTGTCAGCTTCTGCTTTGCGAGGATCACCAAGCACACCGTTCTTCGTTACGGCCTTAATGCCTTGATTCCACATAAGATCCATCTTATCTTCGAAACTTCCCACAAAACCTTTTTCGGCGTGATTCATATCGACCAGGTCTTTGCGTATGGCCAAAACCATTGACGTCTCGGATTCTCCTGCGTGAGCTCCTGACTCAGCAGCTGAAACTCCATGTTTAGATGAAAACTCAGCAAGGAATTCAAGGAGACCTTTCAGATCCGTGTAAGATACGACTTTAGTTCCTTCAAGACTTTGGTTGAGCTCATCAGTTACCTCTCGCACGGCATTGAAATTTCCGCCATGAGATGGGAGTACGATGATATTCTTGAACCCCTGCTTTGCTAAGCTAGCGCAGTAGTCTCGGATCAAACTTTTCAGCGTTTCAGGTCTAAGACTGATGGCTCCAGGGAACACCATGTGGTGGGCTGAGCATCCCACATTTATGGAAGGTGCTTGAAGAGCTCTATCAAGCTTCCCAGCCACTTTATTGGCCAAGACATCACCAATCAACGAATCCGTACAGGTAGGCAGATGAGGCCCATGCTGTTCATTTGAGCCCACAGAGAATACAACAGTGCTAAAACCTTTGTCCAAGGCTTTCTGGATATCAACCCGCGTCATCTCGGACATGCGAACCTTAACCATTTATGTATCCTCTTTGATTCCAACACAAGCGTGCCACCTCACAGATTGTCATAAGCAAGCAAAAAAGTTTTCTTACGCAGTTAAGTAGCGTGCACGCGTGTTCCGAAATTAGTTTGTGAAGTTCTGATGCCTATGGATTTGCTTGGTTTGGTTGGATAAAACTTTACCCCAAATCATCTATTCTAGAAGAACAACATGCACCAGACTTATAACATAGAAAGTGCCCTTGCACTCAATTTTCTAATTTCTATTTCTAGAAGAGAGAAAATATTAGAAATTCTATTCTTCTTTCCCCGATTAGAATTTAGAAAGCTAGAAAACCTAAACGTTACCCAAAAATGTGACAGTTTGAACAGTGATCGTGCTGATTGGTTGTTCAGCTATGGGGAGGTTGTGAAGAACTAGGAGATTGTGAGGAGATAGACCGCGTGTGCACGAAGTGCACTATACTTGAAAGTCAGTTTGCAGTTGAGTTTGCTTGAGATCGTTTAGGATGTTTTGGGGTTAAATTATCTTTGGATTTTTTCTTATATGGATTCTATAATAAGAAATTCATAAAAGATAGTGGACTTGCAGAGATTGAATCGAAGATTCTTCCATAAGTAATAAGAGCTGAGACAGAGAACACAACAAATGGTGAATCTGATTGCTTGAAGGTAAGACCGTGAATCTGAGGGCTATGGAGAAGGAAGACGTGTCGTTCTGGCATAAATGGGCTAACAATGTGGATTCGGAATATTTCTTGCCGAGTCAAAGGTCTAAAGCAGAAATGGAAAAAGCATTGTCAGAACCTAGTCCCTACGAGTTCAAGGACTTCATAATAGAGAAGAAAGACGGAACGAAGATTGGGTTGATTACTCACTTCCACGTATTACACCCGATGGGCAAAACGTTGGAAATAGGCTCTGCCCTAATTCCAAACGAGAGGAGAAAAGGCTACGGCACCGAAGCCGCACAAATAATGGTTGACTACCTGTTTCTCAGCAAAGAGGCTCCCTGTATTCAAGCAACAACTCATATCAAGAACACAGCGTCACAGAGAGTCCTAGAAAAAGTAGGCTTCAGAAGAGAGGGCATAATGCGGAAACGTAGCTTTATTCGAGGAGAATGGACAGACATAATTTTATGCAGCATCCTAAGAGAAGAATGGAAAGAACCAAAAATACTGACAAAGACAACTTGAAGAAACTGGGATAAAACTTTACCCCCAAACCTTTACGTCTGTGTTCTCAACCACGTACACTCTTACACTCACTCAAACACTCAACGGGCTTGCCTAAGCAAGGATCTTGACTATTTTCTCTCTAGCCTAAAGATCACTGGTCTCAATCCGTCTGGGCAACACGCCACTGCAACTCCAGGTTCATCAAAATACTCAGGATACCATGGGTTGCCACCAAACCTGAGCGTCATAATTATCGCGAACATTGCCTCCCAAGCCCATGTGCAAAACTCGTTTGGCCTACAACAGTGTTCATCAACCTGGAATACTTGTCCTTCTTTGAAGACGGGACATGGACCACTGTACTTTGCTTTGATTGGAAGATCTTTGAATACCTCTTTGGTGTCAAAACGCTTGAGCACTGTAATCTCTAAGTATGCCTTCTTCTCCAAATAAACGCCTCACGCATTGTCTCACTTGCAACACTATATATGGCTTAGGGAAAGACCTTCGTTTGGGTTTTGGGCTTTGGGATAAAACCCTGCCTCAAATCGTGCATGCTAAAAGAACAACAATCACCAAACATATAACAATGAACCTCCCTTCGCACCTTTGAATTTTCTATTTCTGAACAATAGAAAATACTAGAAATTATGTTCTTTTCTTCGCTTAGAAAATTAGAATTTAGAAATCATATCCGTTACGTTGGCTGATAAAACACAGTAGATGAATGAGCGTTTTGGTTGAATAGTGGTCTCGTAACAGAGAGGCTTGAGAGAACTAGGAGGTTTGCAAAGAGATTGGCTCGTGTGCATGAAATGCACGTTACTTAGATGCCAGTTTACAGTTGAGTTTACTGAAGTCCGCCAAGAATGTCTTATCGCGCGCAAATGAGTGTTGCCTCATTCCTTCACGGGTTGTCATTTGCTTATCAAAAGGCAACTAAAGAAATCCTTGGATTAGAATGCGAAGTATTCCTGCGTCCTACGCTCGAGATTTTGGAGAAAATGGATGCACGCGCTCAGAGCTGCGCTGGGTTTGCAGCAAGATAGAAGAAAGTTCCATAGGATTTATATTGGTGTATATGAACAAGGTATTATTCAATAATTGGAGCCAAAAAGCGAAATGAAGTTTCAGCTATTCAAAGAATCAATAGTAGCAATTGCATTGGTGATTCTGCTGTCACTGCATGCCTTCGCTGACATAACTGTCCTTGTTAGTGCTGCAGCCATTAAATATCCAACTGTTTGCGTTAATGGCAGTGGTTCTGTAGAACTAACTTGGAAATCTGGGAAATCACAAACATACAGTTCTGATGCCTATCCAAATTTGGGTGGCTTGGACACTGTTATTATCGTTCCAGATCATGGTTGGCATATCGATGCTATTGTCATTGACGGAAAACCACAAAACATCTTAGACGATGATGAATTCAGTCTTGTCAGTGTTCAAGCCAGGAACATGATTTCTGCCACTTTCTTGGAAAACGATGGAATAGACGATGTAGAGACAGGGCCCAACGTGGAAGCTTATCCATATCCTAATGTAGGCCTGATCTTCGACAATGTGCTGGTAAACGGGTTTGCACATGCGTATACAATTGGGCTGCAACCGCCTGATGCAAAAGGTGAGTTTTGGGATATTCAGACAAACGCTGTTTTCGATCAAAGCGTAATAGTCATACTTGCATTAAGTCTCACTGACTTGGGTGGTTTTGACCCGACAGCGTTGAAGTTGTTGAGAACCGAGGTTGAGCTCGCTCGCGCAGACGTCAACTCAGACGGGAAGGTAAACGGAACTGACGTTTCAATCGTGGCCAATGCTAACCCCTCAAAACCCGGTGATCCGAAATACAATGCGAGACTCGATCTGGACGGCAATGGCGTGATAGACGATGAAGACGTAAACATAGTGAATAACTACATTGGAGAATCAGTTTGGGAAGATATTACATTACGAGTTGTCGTAGAGAATAGACTCGTCTATGTCTATGGATTGACCGATCACTTCTCGATATTCGGTGTTCACTAATGGACAGACACTAGGCAGATCCAAAGCACATTCCTAATTTCCTTGTTTGCGTTTGAACAGCGATAGGCTCTATCATGTACTCTGGATGAATTGTTTCTGTTCTTTTTCCCATTTCTGGGTTCTGAACGCAAACTAAAGACATCTACATCCTTGTGGATGAGTCCCTCTTCCTTTACGGTATCGTCCTTTCGACACGTTCCTTTTCTGGGGTATATATGAAGGAATCGCCAAATTCTGCGACGTTTGCGAAGAAGCGGCAGGCATATATAGATCTGCGAGCGTCAAAATGAGCATCTCTAAAGCCAGCTGTGGCAGTAGTGAAAGCAGGGTTAAAGACTATGTCGCGCGCGTGGAAGTTACCCCGCATCTGGATCAATCTCTGTAACGGTGCACGTTGGCTTTCAAATACGCGGCTTACTGACTCTGGAACGAGTCTAGTCATTCCTCACCTTCGAATGCATCTTCACCGTCATGATCCACGGCACTATTTTCGGAGTGAATTCAAAATGAGACAAGTACGCGAAAAATCCCCTTTCTTTTGAGCATGCAAAGGAATTCATAGTCGGAAGTACTATTGACAAGCGATAAGTCATGCCCCAAGATCTTGGCGCAAGTTCTCTAATGAAAGAGGCTGAAACGCAAGAAAAGAAGTATTGCTGGTCTGAAGCCGCAATGCTCTACGAAAAAGTGTTGCATTCCAAATCGGAAGACACTCCCTCTGCAGCTGAGACTTGGGAAAGAATAGGCGTCTGTTACGGTTGGGCTTCTAGGCAAACTGAGGATTTGGAGGAATTCAAGAAACTCAGAGAATCAGCAGTAGAAGCATACAAGAATGCAGCTAGACTATTCGAAGAAGGCAGTTTAAAAAACAAAGGAAAGAGCGCACGCTGTAATGCCATCGCTGCATATTTGTGTTCTTGGTTAGCATGTGACCCTTCAGAGAAGAAGAAAATTCTCAACGAATGTTGCAAATTCGGAAGAGAGGCTTTGGAAGCACAAAAGAATGCTGGAGACAACATAGGCTTTAGAAACACTTGTACAAGCCTATTATCATGCCTTTTTGAGCGGTTGTATATTGTTTCTGACGCTGGAGAACAGCGAATCATCGCTCGGGAAGGAATAGACTGCGGCAACGAGGCCATTTCAGTTCTTTCAAAACTAGAAGACAAGAATGGACTCCTCCTTGCCTATTCAATAGCCAGCCTTCAAAACTGGTACGCTTCAAACATTAGCGAAGATGAAAAAGAGGGAAAGGAGCTGGCAAACAGAAGCTTAAGCTACTCGGAGAAGGCACAGACACTTTCCAAAGAACTTGATAGTCCATATTACAAGGCTATGTCACTCTGGGCAGCGGCCTTTTCCACACTTTTCTTTACAGGAAAGATTGAAACCTCACTGGAATATGCCAAGCAAATGCTACAGGAGGGTCTTCTTGTTAGGGACAACTACATAAAAGGCATTGCATGCTACATCCTCGCGCAGATCACAGATTGGATGGTTCCAAGAGAAGCGAACCCTGATAAGAACAAAGGAAGATACGCAGAAATCATTGAATACGCTGAAAAGGCCATAAGCTATCTCCAATTGGTCTCCCAAGATTTCTTCGTGGCAGAAGCCTACTCGCTCAGTGCCGAAGGACACTCTCTTCTCGCACGTAGCATAGAAGTTCATGTAGAAGAAAAGCGTACTCTACTGAAAAAAGCAGCAGAGATTGGCAGAAAAGGAGTAGAACACGCTTTCCGTTCAGGTTCCCCGGATGCCATAGGCTCTACTCTTCACGCCTTAAGCAAATCACTTCATTTCTATTCTAGTTTGGAAACTGAAAAAGATAAGAAAACAAAGCTTCTAGAAGAGGCTTTGAGTCATAGAAGAGAATACGTGAGGCTCGTAGAAGAAACGTTTCCATCTAACGATTGGATTCTCGGCGTTGGCAACTACTACGCAGGATTAATAGAAGCTGAACTAGCCAAACTAGAAACAGGCGAAAACCAAAAGATAACCCTTCTTAGAAATGCTGTCTCAGACATGGAAAAAGGAGTTTCACATTGCAAGAAATGGACTTTGTCTCGCTCCACACCGTCGCTTCTTGCCATGGTTGCCGGTTTCGAAGACACGTTTGGAGGGGGATTGAGCGAACTATATTCGTTGACTAAAGAGGAAGAAGCGTTAATCATTGCTATCGACGCTCACCGCGACGCTGCGGAAAAATTCAAAGAAGTCGGCTTACCAAGCCGCGCTGCAGAGTCATACTGGAAAATCGGAAAAAACTACGATCTCCTTGGTGAATACCAGAAAGCTGCAAAAGACTTTGAAAACGCTTTCGCGGAGTACAAGGCAGCGGCTCAAAGATTCTCCCAGTTTCTTGATTTTTACCTAGATTATGCTCTCTACACAAAGGCATGGAGCGAAATTGAAACAGCAAAGTCCGCCCACAAAAACCAAGAATATGACGTGGCGACTGAACATTATGAAAAAGCAGCAAACCTTCTAAAACAATCAAAACTTTGGAGCTACTTATCCTCAAATTTCCATGCGTGGTCGCTTCTTGAACAGGCAGAGGATTTGAGTAGAAAAGAGAATAGTCTGAAGTCAGCAGAGATCTTTAGGAAAGCAGCTGAGCTCTTTGGCGAAGCCCAAGGAACTCTTCGAGTTGAGTTGAGCAGAATTGAGAAAGCAGACGAAAAAGACTTGGCTAGCAGGCTCATTGAAGCCTCAGATAGAAGAAGGAAATATTCTCATGGGAGAGTCGCCGTCGAAGAAGCAAGACTTCTTGACAGACAGGGCGACCACGATGCGAGCTCAAGAAAATACAGGTCTGCAGCAGAAACGTTCCAAGAAATAGTAGAAGTCGAGTCAGAACAAACACGCAAAGAGTTGAAACCATTAGTCTTTCTCTGCCAAGCCTGGCAAAAAATGATGATGGCCGAAGCAAAAACCTCACCAGTAATGTATGAGGAGGCAGCAGAACTCTTTAAGCAAGCCGCAGAACACGCCCCTAACCAGCCCACAGGCTTGCTAGCTTTGGCTCACAGCAGTTTCTGCAGAGCCCTAGAAGCCGCAACAGAATTCGAAATCACTAGAGACGTTATCATGTGTTCAACAGCAAGAAAACAAATGGAAGCTGCTGCAAACTACTATCTTAAAGCTGGCTTTGAAACCGCCTCAGAATATGCCAAAGGCATGCAACGCCTCCTTGATGCATACATTTTCATGGACAACGGCAAGAACGAGACAGACCCGGAAAAAGAAGCAAGATATTACACGATGGCCGAAAAAGTTCTGCAGATCTCGGCTGAATCTTTTGCGAAAGCACGGCATACCGAAAAAACCGAACAGGTTCAGCGCCTTCTGGAAAAAGTGAAACAGGAAAGGAAGCTTGCTGTGTCTCTGAGCGAGGTTTTGCATGCACCGATCACTACTTCGTCAACCGCAAGTTTCGCCACCCCGACTCCGAGTGAAGAAACAGCAGTGGGCCTGGAAAGATTCGAACATGCTGACATTCAGGCCAAACTAATCCAGATCGAAAAGGAAATCAAGATTGGAGAAGACTTCAAACTGGAAATGCAAATTGCAAACGTGGGAAAGGAAGCCGTCTTAATAGACAGGATTGAGGAAATTCTTCCTGATGGCTTCGAGCTAGTCGCGAAACCCGATTACAGTCACTTAGAAGACTCATGTCTAGACATGAAGGGAAAACGGCTTGATCCTCTGAAGACCGAAGATGTGTGGCTTGTCTTAAGGCCGCTAAGGAAGGGCACTCTTGAAATAAGGCCAAGAGTGGTCTGCTTTGACGAAACTGGCCATCAAATGCTGCGCGGTCTGGAACCTGTAACAACCACCGTGTTAGAAGCCGTTCTTCCAGGTCGCATTACTACAGGATACGGGGATCTTGACAATCTCCTGTTCGGCGGAATACCTGAAAACTACGCGGTCATTCTGACATCACCTTCATGCGATGAAAGAGACCTCCTGATCAAGAGATTCCTTGAAGAGGGAGCAGGAAAGAGTCAAATCATATTTTTCGTAACAACGGAAGCAAGCAGAATAGAGACCCTCGCAAGGAACTTCCAATCAAACTTCTATCTTTTCATCTGTAATCCCAAAGCAGACGCGATGATCGAAAGCTTCGCTAACGTTTTCAAACTGAAAGGCGTGGAAAACCTGACCGACATTGACATTGCCTTGACGAAAGCTTTGCGCGGATTAGACGAAGCGCCAAGTGGCCCAAGAAGAGCTTGCATCGAAATAGTCTCAGACGTTCTCCTGCGCCATCGTCCAGTTTCCACCAGGGGGTGGTTAGCAGGGCTTATTCCAGACCTAAGATCAAAAGGCTTCACAACGTTGGCAGTGATGAATCCGCTGATGCATCCCTCAGAAGAAACCCAGGCAATTCTAAGTCTGTTTGAAGGAGAAATCTGCATCTACGAAAAAGAGACCGAAAAAGGTTCAGAAAAACTGCTAAGAATCAGAAAAATGTATAACCAAAAATACACAGACAGTGCATTGCCCCTCAAGAAAGGAAAATTAGAAACATGAAATCAAAAGAGAAGGACCGAGACGTAGCTAGCGCGCGTCCAAAATGAGTCTTACCGGAGTTCTGAACTACTTCTGATGCCCGTTCAAGGCTGTAAGAACTAAGAGGTTAGAGAGAGGTTGGCTCGTCGTCGTGTGCACTAGGTGCACTCTATTAGAATGTCAGTTTATAGTTGAGTTTTCTGAAGTCCACAAAGGATGTTTAAGGGTTCGATTATCTTTGGATTTTTCCTTATATGGATTTTATAATAAGGATTTTTCAAAAGATAGAATTTCAAGAATTGAATCGAAGATTCTCCACAAGTCATAAGAACCGAAACAAGAAGACACAGTGGATGGTGTTGGTAATTGCTTGAAGGCAAGAATGTGAACCTTAGAATAGTGGAGAAGGAAGACCTACCGTTGCTACACGAATGGGACAACAATCCCGATTTTAGGGGAGAGTTGGAACAACTCAGAGAAGAGACGAAAACCGATTTGGAGAAACTTTACGGCAATCTAAAGGATTCTCAGTGGTTCTTTATAGAGAAGAAGGATGGAACAAAGATTGGAAACATAGCTCACCTTTTGTCGGCAGGAGAGGTAGAGGTCGGATACTTTGTCGTGCCTAATGAACGAAAA
>Ga0315281_10006255_pt1 | contig 16968 bp, 23 predicted proteins | sample YL17G07_0_MG_FD_204540 | JGI IMG/M metagenome (GOLD analysis project Ga0315281, IMG submission 204540) | Sediment microbial communities from Yellowstone Lake, YNP, Wyoming, USA - YL17G07_0 | ecosystem: Environmental > Aquatic > Freshwater > Lake > Sediment | place: USA: Wyoming | collected...
CCCCCGATTACTTCCTCGGCAACTCGCACGGCTTCAACACCGTGCACGGGCGCATGCCCTCGGTGCTGACCGGCGCCAACCTCGCCAACCGCGACCTCGTCTACCTCGGCGTCTCGGGCGACGGCGACTCGGCCTCCATCGGCCTCGGCCAGTTCGCGCACGTCATGCGCCGCGGCGTCAACATGCTCTATATCCTGGAGAACAACGGCGTCTACGGCCTCACCAAGGGCCAGTTCTCCGCCACCGCCGACGCCGGCTCCAAAGCCAAGCGCGGCGCGATCAACAAGGATGCCGCCGTCGACACCGTCTCGCTCGCGCTCCTCATGGGCGCCACCTACGTCGCGCGCTCCTTCTCCGGCGACAAGAAGCAACTCGTGCCGCTCATCAAGGCCGGCCTCGCGCACGAAGGCGCCGCCTTCATCGACGTCATCAGCCCCTGCGTCGCCTTCAACAACCACGCCGGCAGCACCAAGAGCTACGACTACATCCGCGACCACAACGAGGCCGTGAATCGGCTGGACTTCTGGCCCAGCCGCGAAGCCATCAACATCGACTACAGCGAAGGCAGCGTCATCGAAGTGCCGCAGCACGACGGCACCATCCTCAAGCTGCGCAAGACCAACCCCGCCTACGACCCCACCGACCGCATCAACGCCATGACCAACATCCAGGCGCACGCGGCCAAGGGCGAAGTCCTCACCGGCCTCCTCTACGTCAACCCCGACTCCGAAGACCTCCACGCCCACCTCAACACCTTCCCGACCGCGTTCAACGCGCTGGGGGAGAAGGATCTTTGCCCGGGGGCGGGGATGCTGGAGAAGATCAACGCTTCGTTGCGCTGATCTTTGATCTGAAGTTCAAGGTACAGCCTTGCCTCCCGGAATCGGTGATGGGGCAGTCTTGGAGGTTGAGAAACCGCACCGCGTTCCCTGGAATGGCTTTCCTAATGTCGTTATTACAACGGATGAGAGCGCCGTCAAACGGCACGCGGAGTACGAAGGAGCCAAGACAGGCGACGTTCCAGCCGCTAAGCGCTTGGCGGCGCAACTAACCGGCCCTCGGATTCTCGATGCGATTCGCGAACTGATCGGCGACCGGCAAGTCGCTTTGTTACCGGTACACGCGCTCGAAAATCAGGGATACAACCGGATTCCGGCGGCCTTCGCGGAACTGCTCGCGGAGAAACTCGGTCTCGAGGTGGAGACCGGGATTGTTCAGGCAAATGTGGTCAATCATACCGGCGCGTCCGGCTGGGAGCGCATGGTCCGGCCCCCGGTCTTCGATGGCGCGGTAGTCCCCGAAAGTGACTACCTGATGGTCGATGACTTTGTGGGTCAAGGAGGCACTCTCGCCAATCTGCGCGGATACCTGATCGGCGGCGGAGGGAGGGTCTTGGGTGCGACGACATTGACCGGCAGGGCGGATTCCGCCACACTAGCACTGCAGCCGACTACGCTGGCTGCACTAAGAGGCAAACATGGCGAACAAATTGAAAACTGGTGGCAGGGAACCTTCGGCTACCGCTTCGACTGCCTCACGGAAAGCGAGGCACGGTATCTCCTTCGTGTCGAGGATGCTGACACCATCCGAGTGCGCCTCATTGCGGCAGGATCTGAAGAACAGCATTGAGATCGCGAAATCGGTCAAAGTCTAGATACCTACCTCCGCATCACCCAGCGCAGCATATTTGGGTGAGCGGACTACACGGGGCTCCTGCGGGAGCCCTTTTTATTTGGGAGAGGAAACGGATCGCGTCGCAAGGCTCAAGCTGTTGCAGCCTTAGCGGGCCGAAGGGAGACGGGTTCAGACTTCGTTTGGCTATGCCTGGCTCCTGTTTGAACCGTCTTGTCATGAAAGAGAAAGGCGTCGCCGTTGCTGCTGAAGACGAACGGGATGTCGAGTGTTTGAGCGTAGCCGAGAGCTTGCTGGATACCGGCGTTGACCGAGTGGTTGTTGTCCTTGGCTTCGACGATGGCAATCGGAATATTGGGCTTGTAGTAGAGGATGTAGTCAGCCCGCTTCCGGGCCCCGCGAGCATGGAGTTTTCCCCGGACGTAAATCCGTCCATCCGTAAAACCGACTTCTTCGCGAACCTGGGAATCGACATCCCAGCCCGCCGCCACGAGGTTGGGCGTGATGAACTTGGTGCAAATGTCGCGTTCGCTAAGGTTTTTCTTGTTCATTTAGCAAGTGCGCGAATTTTATTGCGCGTTCGGGAAGAAGCTAAGCGGTCACTTCACTCGATACTTCGCCAGCGATCGTCCACCAGCTCCAGCCGCTCGGCGGGCGAGAGCTTGCGCGCTCAGGTTCTTCGCGGTTTCGGTCATGGCGTCATCTGCGACGGGCAGCGCGTGTCTCGGCCACTGCGAGGCGCAGCGCCTGGTCCTCGGTGAGCGCGGCCCGCGCTTGTGGAGTCGAACCGGCTTAAGTGGTATCCGCTGCATCCCGGGCATGCCGGCATGCGCCGTTCCCGCAGCGAGCGTCAGCCTGACTTGCTTGCCCAGTGCGAGGGCGGCACGGCAGATGGTGGCGAGCGTTACGGAGGGATCGCTGTCGTCGAGCAGGCGGCGCACGACGGCGCGGCTGGTCTTCATACGGCGCGCCATTTCCGCCTGGGACACGCCGGCGGAGTCCATGGCGCGCTGAATTTCCCAGGCGAGAGCGCGCTTGATGGCGACCGCGGTCGCTTCTTCCAGGCGGCCCTCGTCCCGCAGAAAGCCCTCGAAGTCGCCGCCGATGCGGGAGTGGGTCTTGCGTTTCGTCACGTCAGTTCTCGCTTTTCCCGTGGCTTCTATGCCGCTGCCGTCAGCGGCGTGATCTCCGCTTCGAGCCGCTTGCGCAGCCCCCGCTGGGCGACCTCCAGGTCGTACTGGGCCTGAAGATTCATCCAGACCTGCGGGTCGATTCCAAAAAGCCGCCCGAGCCGTAGCGCCGTGTCGGCGCTTATCGCGCGTTGCCCGGAGCAGATTTCATCGATCCGCCGCTGTGGGACGTTGATCGCCTTCGCGACCCTGTAGCGGGTCAGTTTCATCGGCTCGATGAAGTCCTTCATGAGCACCTCCCCGGGATGAACGGGTTTCAGTTTCTTTCCCGTGCTCACCGACGAGAAGTCCATCGCGGCCAGCGCCTTTCTGTCGATTGTCATCGCCATTCCTCAGTGGTAATCAACGATCTGCACGTCCACGGCGCCATCCCGCTCCCACCGGAAGCAGAGGCGCCACTGGCTGTTGATCCTGATGCTGTGTTGCCCTTTGCGGTCATGCTTCAACGCCTCGAGCCGGTTTCCCGGCGGCATGCGAAGCGCATCGAGGCTCGGTGCCGCATCGATGAGCTTCAGTTTGCGCCGCGCCGTCTGCTGGATCTCCGGCGGAAGCCGCTTTACCTGCTCGCCGGCAAACACGGCCGCCGTTACCTTGTCGGCGAAGCTCTTGATCACCGCCCATACTAACGCGCCGCAGTAGTATTATCAAGCGGTGCTAACGCTGCGCCGTGGCAGCGTCGGGGTATAACGGTTCCATCGAGTCAGCAGCAGAGGTGTTCTGATGGCCAAAAGCATCGAAATCGACCGCAAAAAGCGCCTGCGCGAGGAGCCGCACAAGGGGCATAACCGCTGGCACCCGGACATCGCGCCGGTGATCGAGGCCGCGCCGGGCGAGGAGGTGACGCTCGAGACGCGGGACGCGAACGATCTGCAGATCCATGCCGGGACGACGGCGAAGGATCTGGAGAAGCTCGAGCGCACGGTGGCGCATCCGCTCACCGGGCCGGTGTACGTGAAGGGGGCGGAGCCGGGCGATCTGCTGGAGATCGAGTACCTGGACATCAGGCCTGAGCGCTACGGCTGGACGCGCTTCGCGCCGGGCGGCGGGGGTAAGCTCCTTTGAGCGCACCAATTGAGCGGCGGCGTAGAATCGCGATCAGACGGGTCCCGGAGGCAAGCGGCCATGAAAGAGTTCGAGCGCATTACGCACGACACGCAGGTCATGGGCGGAAAGCCCACGATCCGGGGCATGCGCGTGACCGTGGGGGCGATCGTGGGCCTGATCGGCGCGGGCCACACGGTCGAGGAAGTCCTTGCCGATTACCCGTACCTGGAGCGTGAGGATCTGCTGCAGGCGTTGCGTTACGCCGCGTGGCGGGCCGAAGAGAAGGAAGTCGCGCTACCCGAAGCATGAAAGTACTGGTTGACATGAATCTTTCGCCGCGCTGGGCGGAGAGGATTCGGGCGGCAGGCATCGAAAGCGTCCACTGGTCCTCGGTGGGCGAGCGCACGGCGCCCGATCCGGAGGTGATGGACTGGGCCAGGCGCAACGGCTATCTGGTCCTGACCCAAGGACCTCGATCTTGGCGCGATTCTCGCGAGCTCGCGTGCCGGCGGCCCGAGCGTGGTGATTCTCAGGATGTCGGCGCTGCCCAACGATGCGGTGGTTTCCAGAATCGTCGCCGCGCTGCGCGGTGCCGCGGACGATCTGGAGAAGGGCGCGGTTGTTTCGGTGGATGCAGCGCGCTCGCGCGTCCGCATCCTGCCGATCGCGTAACGGCCGGTATCATCACGTGCTTGATCCAGGGAGATGGCGATGAGCGTCGCGCGCGGTTGGCAGTTCTTCATGCATCCAGGCCCCACCAATATCCCGCATCGGGTGCTGCAGGCGATGCAGCGGCCGGCGGTGGATTTCACGGGGCCGGAGTTCGTCGCGCTGCGCGACCGGTCGCTGGAGAGGCTGAAGGGGGTGCTGAAGACGCGGCAGGGGTTCGTCATTGCCTACTCGGCTTCGGGCCACGGGGCGTGGGACGCGAGTATTGCGAATCTCTTTTCGCCCGGCGACAAGGTGTTGGTGTGCCAGGCGGGGTATTTTTCCGAGAACTGGTCTACGACTGCGCGCCAGTACGGCGTTGAGATCGAGGTCGTGGCTGCGGCTGAGCGGCGGGCGATCGATCCGAACGCGGTGGCGGAGCGGCTCGCGGCGGACAAGGGGCACGCGATCAAGGCGGTGCTGATCGTGCAGAACGAGACCGCGACGGGTATGCGGCATCCGGTGGCGGAGGTGCGGGCGGCGATGAATCGCGTGCGGCATCCGGCGCTCTATCTGGTGGACACGATCTCGTCGCTCGCTTCGTACGACTTCCGCAAGGACGAGTGGGGCGTGGACCTCGTGGTCGGCGGCTCGCAGAAGGGCCTGATGATGCCGCCGGGGATGTCGTTCACGGCGATCAACGCGCGCGCTTGGGAGGCCTCCCTGACGGCGCGCAGCCCGCGCCGCTACTGGGACTGGCGCGCCATGGTGGAAGGCGGCAAGCAGCTGCGCTTTTGCGGCACGGCGCCGATCCCGTTCTTCTACGGCCTGGAGGCAAGCCTCGACATGATCGAGGAGGAGGGGCTGGAGAACGTGTTCGCGCGCCACCGGCGCCTCGCGCAGGCAACGCGGGCCTGCGTGCGGGCGTGGGGGCAGGGAGGCGGGCCGGAGATTTATTCGCTGGACCCCGAGGCCGCTTCGGATTCGCTGACGGCGGTGCTGACGCCGGCCGGGCACGACGCCGACAAGGTCCGTGCGATCGCCTCCGAGCGTTATAGCGTCGCGCTGGGTCGCGGCCTGGGTGCGCTGCAGGGACGCGTGTTCCGCATCGGCCACATGGGCGACTTGAACGAGCCCATGCTGCTGGGCGCGCTTGGCGCGACCGAGCTCGCGTTAGCGGAAGCCGGCATGCCGCACGCGCGCGGTGGAGTCGAGGCGGCGATGGATGCGTTGCGCGCGCCGGAGGTGGTGCGCAAGTCCGTTAAAGCTGTGTAAAACCTGGGTCCCCGCTTAAAGCCGCGGGGACGACGGCAATGCGGCTTACGCGGCGAGTTTGAGCCTGACTTGTTTGCCTAGTGCCAGGGCGGCGCGGCTGATGGTGGCGAGCGTCACGGAGGGATCGCTGTCGTCGAGCAGGCGGCGCACGACGGCGCGGCTGGTCTTCATGCGGCGCGCCATTTCCGCCTGCGACACGCCGGCCGCGTCCATGGCGCGCTGGATTTCCCAGGCGAGTACGCGCTTGATGGCGACCGCGGTCGCTTCTTCCAGGCGGCCCTCGTCCCGCAGGAAGTCCTCGAAGTCGCTGCCGACGCGGGAATGGGTCTTGCGTTTCGTCATGTCAGTTCGCGCTTTCTCCGTCTTGCCAGCCGCAATTCATCCAACGGCGTCTGTTGCGACTTCTTGATGAATCCGTGCAGCAGCACCGCTTCGCCCTCGAATGTCGTGAACAGCACTCGCGCAATGCGGTCCGGCAGGCGGGTACGGACTTCCCAGATGCCGCTTTCCAGATTGCGCACCAGCGGCATTCCGAGCGGCCAGCCGAACTGCATTGTTCGCAGATCGTCTCCGATGGCCTTGCGCTCGTCTGCCGGCAGGTCCTTCAGCCATTCCCGCACCGGCTCCCGCCCTTCGGCGGTGCGAAAGAACCGGATACGCAGAACCGGAAGGCGAGCGGGCATAGTGTATCAAAAAAGAGCCATGATGGCGAGTATCCCATTCCCTTAACGCGGCACATCGTATTGAGATGACGTAATCCTGACTCGACGCGCTGGAGACGCCGTATGAGTTCATCTGTAGCATCGGGAAATGGCCAAAAGCATCGAGATCGACCGCAAGAAGCGCCTGCGCGAGGAGCCGCACAAGGGGCATAACCGCTGGCACCCGGACATTGCGCCGGTGATCGAGGCGGCGCCGGGCGAGGAAGTGACGCTCGAGACGCGGGACGCGAACGATTTGCAGATCCATGCCGGAACGACGGCGAAGGATCTGGAGAAGCTCGAGCGCACGGCGGCGCATCCGCTCACCGGGCCGGTGTACGTGAAGGGGGCGGAGCCGGGCGATCTGCTGGAGATCGAGTACCTGGACATCGTGCCGGAGCGCTACGGCTGGACGCGCTTCGCGCCGGGCGGCGGTTTCCTGCCGGACCTGTTCGACTACCACTTCGTCGCGCACTGGGACATTACGCCCGAGTACGCGACTTCGCCGCAGTTGCCGGGGGTGCGGATTCCGAACGGCGCATTTATGGGGACGGCGGGCGTGGTGCCGTCGCACGAGCAGCTGCGCCGGTGGACGGCGCGCGAGGCGGAGCTATTGGCGCGGGGCGGGCGCGTGTTCCCGCCGACTGCGGCGCACGCGGTACCGGCGCAGGGCAAGGTCGCGGAGGAGGGCCTGCGCACGATTCCGCCGCGCGAGAACTGCGGCAACGCGGACGTGAAGCAGCTGACGAAGGGATCGAAACTCTTCGTGCCGGTGGCGGTGGACGGCGCGTTGTACTCGGTGGGCGACGGGCACTACGCGCAGGGCGACTCGGAGTGCTGCGGCACGGCGATCGAGATGGGAGCGACTGCAGTGGTCCGCTTTCAAATTCACCGGGGAATTGCTAGAGAAAAGAAAATTATTTGGCCGCGCTTCTCGCACCCGGGCTTCTTCCAGGATCCGAAGCACGCGATGCCGCGCAACTTCATCGCCACCATGGGCATGCCGATCACGGCCGAGGGCCGCAACGAGAACTGCGATATCTCGCTCGCCGCGCGCAATGCGGTGATCAACATGATCCAGCTCTTGCAGGAGCGCGGCTGGACGCGCGAGCAGGCCTACGTGCTGTGCAGCGTCGCGGTGGACCTGCGCGTCTCCAACGTGGTGGATGTGCCGAACGTCACGGTGTCGGCGCTGCTGCCGGAGGACATCTTCAGCCGCGACTAGGCGGCCTGCCCGCTACCAGGGCGAGATCAGGGGGATGCGTTCGCGGCCGTTGCGCCGATAGGCGTCGAAATCGCGGTCCAGGGTGAAGATCCGCGACTCCCGGTGAAGCTCGCTCATGCGCACCAGGCATGCGTCGGCGAAGCTCATCGGCGTATCGGCGTACTTGCGCAGCAGGCGCAGGACCGGGTCGCGCTCGTCCTGGAAGTCGAAGCGCACCTCGACCGCGCCGCGGTCCACCAGCGCGGCCAGACGTTCGTGTCCGCCGGGAACCGCCCGCAGCAGGTAGAACGCCTCAGTGAGTACGGCCTCGCAAGTCGCGAGCGGATCGGACAGCGACGACAGCTGCGCGCGCGCCCAGGCGTGGTCACGGTCACGGGCGCGCAGCGCCGCGACCAGCGGTCCGGTGTCAGCGACGACGAGAGCGGCCAAGGCCCCGCAGCCTCGACTTGTCGCGGGCGAGGTCCCTGGGCGCCGCGTCGTCCGCGATCACGAGATCGCGCATCCGGTCCCAGAGCGAGCCGCCGGCGGCGCCCGGGCGCTCCAGGCGCTCGCGCACGACCGCCGAGCGCGTGGTGCGGCGCGCCCGCGCCTCGGCCTCGATATCGGCGAGCACGCGGTCCTTGAGCTTCACGGAGACGGTGCGGTACATGGGGACAGCGTAATACGAATCAGGCATTTTCGCAATACGCCGGCGCACGACGGCGCGCGAGGCGGAGCTGAATCGCGTAGCGTGGCTATAGCGCCGCTTCGAACTCCTTCATCAGCCGGGCGTGCGTGGTCCAGAAGGGATGTGGTTTCACGCCGTTCAGCTGGTCGGCAAGGATGCCGACGTGCGTGGGCCAGCCGCCGCCGACGCCGCAGATGAGGCCGCGGTCCTCCGGCAGGCGGTGCTCGATGGTGAGCAGCACGTCCTTGCCCTTCAGGGTGAGTTCGTAGAGGACCTCCGAATCCTTGCCATCCCAGTCCCAGGCGTAGCCGAGGGCGCGCAGCGGTTCCAGGCGCGTGATCTTGCCCTCGAACTTCCTGACGCCGCCGCCGTGCGGCACGTCGTCGGAGAGCTTGTCGTTGTCGAAATGCAGCTCGATCTTGCCGCCCAGGCGCAGGTCGAACTCGCCCGCGGCGAGCCAGGTGGCGCGCTTCTTCGAGACCGTGAGGTATTCCCACACGCGCTCGATGGGCCCGGGCAGCAGGCGCTCGAGGCGGATGGTGGAGGGCTTTACAAGGGTGGCGCGCGGGTTTTCCTGCATGTTCATTGCTTTCTCCCAGGTTTGGATTTGGCTTTTGCTATTGCATCTTCAGCACGCAGTGCGGCCTCCAGCCGGTCGAGGCGGGTGGTCCAGGCGGCGCGCTCGCGCTGCATCCAGGCGGCGGCCGCGTCGAGCGGCGCGGGATCGAGCGAGAGGAAGTGGTCGCGCCCTGCGACGCGCCGGCGCACCAGGCCCGCGCGCTCCAGTATCCGGATGTGCTTGGAGACGGAGTTGAGCGAGATGTCGAACGGCGCGGCGATTTCGGTGACGCGCGCGTCGCCCGCGGCGAGGCGCTTGAGGATGCCGCGCCGCGTCTCGTCGGCGAGCGCGACCAGGGTGTCGTCGAGGTCCATGGCTGCAACGTTAACCTAAAAGGGTGAACGATGCAAGTCCCGGCCGGGCCTCAGGCAATCAGGCAGCGAGCTTGAGCTGTTTGGTCATGTCAGCCGCGCGGAACGCGCAAGCCCGCGTCGGCGGCGGCCGACGCCTGCCGCCGGTCGTAGGTCATGAAGGCGAGGTCCCCCGAGTAAGCCGATTGCAGCCACAGCGCGCTCGCGAGGTGGATGGCGTCGAAACCGCGCAGCGCGTGCAGCTCGGCGATTTCACCGGAACTGCGCGTGACCGCGGGGGTCAGTTCCACGACGAGGTAATGGATCCAGTCGCGATCGAGCTGCGAGACGCGCCGGCGATGCAGTTTCCGGCTGGCGGGCCGTTCCCGCGCAAGGCGGACGAACGCGGCGCGCGCCTCGGTATAGGCCACCGCCGAGGTGGCGATGGCTTCCGCGGCGCTGGTTTCACGGCGGACCGCCGCCGATCCGGCCTCGCGCGCATAGAGTTTCACGAGCGCGGAGGTGTCGAGGTACAGGATCAACGCCGGTCCTCGACCACCCGATCCGCGAGCGTGACACCGCGCGGCAGCCGTTCGCCTTGCGCGAGGCCCCGGGGCTTGCCGCCCCGCCAGACGAGGCCGGGCATTCGTGCGAGTTCTTTCAGGCTGTCCCCGCCCGCGACCGGCACGATGCGCGCCACGCGGCGATTGTGCACGCGGACGGTGAGCGTTTCGCCGCCCTCGACTCTGCGGATGAGGCCGCTCAGGTTGGCCTTGAGCGCCCGGATGTTGGTATCCATAAGGTAGTCACCAGATTCGGATTGTGACTACATTATACCTGTACTCCGCCCCTCAGCGCAGTTCCAGGTGCTTGCCGTTCATCTTGCCGCGGTACTCGTGGCCACCGGCGGTGAAGGTGATTTCCTCGCCGCGCACTTTGCCCTCCAGCGCGTGGGTCTTGCCTTCGGTGGTCAGGGTGCCGGAGAGCATCTGGAATTCCTGCTTGAGGACGAGTTCGCCCTTTGGCAGCTTGTGGGTGCCGGCGACTTTGGCGGGAACGATCCAGAAAAGGGCGGTGCACCAGGAGGTGGCGCAGCCCTGTTCGGCGGTGAGGGTGGCGGTCTCGTCCGCTTTCCAGTCGCCCATGGTGAAGCTGTTCGAGACGATGCGCGTGCCGGGCTTGAGGTTGAGGATTTTCGGGCGCAGCTTCAGGTTGATGTCCGGCAGCAGGAACATGGTGATCACGCTGGCCATGGAAAAGTCGGTCTCGAAGAGGTCGGCCTTGACGAAGCTGGCCTTGCCGGTGACGCCTTCTTTCTCGGCGTTGCGCCTGGAGAGCTCGACCATGTCCGGGTTGTACTCGACGCCGAGGGCGCGGGCGCCGCGCTTGGCGGCGGTGATGACCGTGCGCCCGTCGCCGGAACCCAGGTCCATGACGAAGTCGTTCGGCCTCACCCTGGCCATGTCGAGCATCTTGTCGACCACGACCTGCGGGGTGGGCACCCAGACGACGTCCTTGCCTTCCTGGCCCGAGGTGGGTTCGTAAGTGGCAGGCGCCTTCTGTGCTTGCGCGAAGGCAAGCGAGCTGAAGGCGGTGAGAAGGAGGGCGAGGCCGGTGCGGCGGATCAACGAGGCGGCGGGCATTTCAAGGGCTCCGGGGATTTGAAGGCGTACATTATCGTTTATGAATACCCAAGACGCCGTTTCCCTTACCCGCGACCTGCTGCGCTTCGACACCGTCAACCCGCCCGGCCGGGAGCGCGATTGCGCGCAGAGGGCGGGAGGCTTGCTGCAGGAATGGGGTTATGCCGTCGAATATTCTGAATATGAAGAGGGCAGGACCAGCGTCATCGCGCGTGCGGGAGGCTCGGATGCAAAGGCGCCCCTGTGCATGACCGGGCACCTCGATGTCGTTTCGCTCGGCACGCGCAAGTGGTCGAAGGATCCGTTCGCGGGCGAGGCCGAGGGCGACAAGCTCTATGGGCGCGGGTCGTCGGACATGAAGGCGGGCGTGGCGGCGATGCTGATCGCCGCGAGAGGGTTTGCGAAGAAACTGAACAACACCCCCGGCATCGTGCTGGTGCTCACGGCGGCCGAAGAGGGCGGCTGCGTGGGCTCGAAGCACCTCGCGCTGCTGCCCAGGCTCATGGGCAAGGCGGGCGCGATCGTGGTGGGCGAGCCGACCTCCAACTACCCGATGGTCGGGCACAAGGGCTCGATCAAGTTGCACGCGGCGTTCAAGGGCGTGTCGGCGCACGGTTCGATGCCGCAGTTGGGCGTGAATGCGATCTACAAGGCGGCGAAAGCGATCGCCAAATTGGAAGAGTTCCAGTTCGGCGTCAAGGAGCATCCGGTGATGGGCCTGCCGACGCTGAACGTTGGCACGGTCGAGGGCGGCAGCGGCGTGAACCTGGTGCCGGACCTGGCGACGATCGGCGTGGATATCCGCACCGTGCCGGGGACAGATCATGAGGCTTTGCTTTCTCGTCTGAGGAAATTGCTTGCAGAAGCAGAAATACAGGTATTTGCCGATTCGCAGGCGGTATGGACCGAGCCGAACGAGGCCTGGATGCAGCGCGTGTTCGAGATCTGCACGCCGATCCTGAAAGAAACACCCGTGGCGCGCACCATGCCGTACATGACCGACGCGGCGAACCTGCGCAAGGTCTACGCCGGCGCGCCGGTGGTGGTGCTGGGGCCGGGCGAGGCGGCGATGGCGCACCAGACCGACGAGTACTGCAACATGGAGCGCATCCGCCAATCGGTGGCGATTTACGAGGCGCTGATCGAGGATTGGGTTTCTTGAATCGCAAGCGCGTAGTGCGCCTCGACCTGCCGCTCGATCAGGCCTTCGACGAGCGGCTGGCGCGCGAAACGGATATCGCCGTTGCCGTATGCGCGAGGGCGGGGCCGGAGGCGGCGATCTGGGAGGCGCTGGGGCAGGCGCACATCTACCACGTGTCCGCCGCCAAGGACGAGCTGCCGCGCCGCTGGTTCGTCAATGCGGAGTTGCTCGAGCGCTGTCCATCCCTGCTGTGCATATCGTCCAGCGGCGCGGGCTACGACACGGTGGACATGGCGGCCTGCACCAAGGCCGGCGTGGCCCTGGTCAATCAGGCCGGCGGCAACGCGGCTTCGGTGGCCGAGCACACGCTCGGCCTGATACTCGCCTTGTCCCGGCGCATCGTCGAGTGCGACCGGCGCCTCAGGCGCGAAACCGGCTTCGGACGCAACGAGGTCATGGGGCGCGAGATCCGCGGCAAGGTGCTCGGCCTGGTCGGGCTCGGCCACATCGGCACGCGCGTCGCCGGCCTCGCGAAGGCGTTCGGCATGAGCGTGCTGGCGACCGATCCCTACCTGACCGAGGAGGAAATCGGCAGGCGCGGGGCACTGTGCGTCTCGCTGGAAGAGTTGCTGGCGCGCGCCGATTTCGTCTCCCTGCATTGCCCCCGCAGCGCCGAAACGCTCGGCATGCTCGACGCGCGCGCCTTCGGCCGGATGAAGCGCGGCGCCTTTTTCATCACCACCGCGCGCGGCGGCATCCACGACGAAAAGGCGCTGCTCGAGGCGCTGGTCTCGGGCCAGGTCGGCGGCGCGGGCCTCGATGTCTGGGACGTGGAGCCGCCGCCGCTCGATCATCCCTTGCTGACACTGGATACCGTGGTCGCTACTTTCCATACCGCCGGGGTGACCCACGAAGCGCGCCGCAACATGGCGGCCATCGCCGCCGAACAGATCGTCGGGGTGCTGAAGGGTGCCCGGCCGCCACGGCTCGTCAACCCCGAGGTCTGGCCGGCGTGCGCCGCGCGACTGGAAGCCGCGCTCGGCGTGCGATCGCAGGTTTTGGATACGCAATCCGGAGGAAATTCATGAAAACCAAAGTCACGGAAATGCTCGGCATCCGGTACCCGATCATCCAGGGTGGGATGCAGTGGGTGGGTTACGCGGAACTCGCCTCGGCGGTATCGAATGCTGGCGGTCTCGGCATCCTCACCGCGCTCACGCAACCGACGCCGGAGGACCTGCGGCGCGAGATCGAGCGTTGCCGGCAGATGACCGACAAGCCCTTCGGCGTGAACATGACCATCCTGCCCTCGATCAAGCCGCCGCCGTACGCCGAGTACATCAAGGCGATCGTCGATTCGGGCATCAAGATCGTCGAGACCGCGGGCAACAATCCGCGCGATGTGGCGCCGAAGCTCAAGGAGCACGGCATCCTGGTGGTCCACAAGTGCACCTCGGTGCGCCATGCGCTATCGGCCGAGAGGAGCGGCGTGGACATCATCTCCATCGACGGCTTCGAATGCGCCGGCCATCCCGGCGAGGACGACGTCACCAACCTGATCCTGATTCCGGCCGCGGTGCGCGCCTGCAGGATTCCGGTGCTGGCCTCGGGCGGGATCGCCGACGGCTACCAGATGGCGGCCTGCCTGGCGTTAGGAGCGCAAGGCATCAACATGGGCACGCGCTTCATGTGCACCAAGGAAGCGCCGATCCACGACAAGGTCAAGCAGGCGCTGGTGGACGCCGGCGAGCGCGACACCAATCTCATCTTCCGCACCATGCGCAACACCTCGCGGGTGCTGAAGAACGCGGTGTCCGACGAAGTGGTGGCGATGGAGAAAAAGGGCGCCGCCTTCGAGGAAGTGCGCCACCTGGTGGCGGGCGCGCGCGGCCGGAACGCGATGCAGACTGGCGAAGTGGAAACCGGCATCGTCAGCGCCGGCATGGTGGTCGGGCTGATCAAGGACATCCCGAGCTGCAAGGAACTGATCGAGCGCATCGTGCGCGAGTGTCGTGAAGCGCTGGCCAATGCCCGCGCGATGGCGGCCTGACCAACGGGAGCGAAAAATGAGACAAGCAAAGAATATATTCTTAGCGCTGGGGTTGGCGTCGGCGGTGCTGTTGGCGCCGGTGCAGGCACAAGTCAAGGACTTGCCGCGCGCCAAGGCCGAGGCCGTGGGCATGTCCACCGAGCGCCTCGCGCGTATTACCGCAACGCTCGGCGCCGACGTGGAGGCGAAGAAGATTCCCGGCGCCATCGTCCTCGTCGCGCGTCACGGCAAGGTCGTGCTTTACGACGCGGTCGGCAAGATCGATCCGGCCGGCAGCGCACCGATGACGAAAGACGCGATATTCCGCATCTACTCGATGAGCAAGCCGATCACCACGCTCACGGCGATGATGTTGGTGGAGGAGGGCAAGCTCCTGCTGACCGACCCGGTGTCGAAATACATCCCGTCGTTCGCCAAGATGCAGGTCGGCGTCGAGAAACCGGATGCCGCTGGCAAGCCAGCCCTGGAGCTCGTACCCGCGCGCCGGCAGATCACGATCCAGGACCTGATGCGCCACACCTCGGGCATTACCTACGGTTTTTTCGGTACCGGGTTGGTGAAGGCGGCATATTCGGAGGCCAATCTGGGGGATGTCAGCCGCAGCAATGAAGCCGTTGCCGAAAAGATCGCCACGCTGCCGCTCGCCTACCAGCCCGGATCGACCTGGGACTACAGCAATTCCACCGACGTGCTGGGCCGCGTGATAGAGGTGGTAACCGGCAAGTCCCTGTACCAGGCGGAGAAGGAGCGAGTGCTCGATCCGCTCGGCCTCGCAGACACCTCGTTCTACGTGACCGATGCGGCCAAGCACAAGCGCGTAGCGGAGCCGTTCGCCGATGACCGCAGCATTGGCGTCAATGCCGCGTTCGGTGATCCGCGCGTCGCGGGCAAGTACGAGTCGGGCGGTGGCGGCATGATGTCCACCGCGATGGAATACGCGCGCTTCCTGCAGATGCTGCTCAACGGCGGCACGCTGGAGGGCAAGCGCTACGTGAGCCCGAAGACGCTCGGCTACATGGCCTCCGACCACCTTGGACAGGCGATCGCCACCACTCCGCTGTACCTGCCGGGCCCCGGTTACGGTTTCGGCCTGGGCTTCGCGGTGCGCAAGGCATCGGGCGAGGCCGCGCACCCCGCCGAGGCGGGCAGCTACTTCTGGGGCGGCGCCGGCGGCACCTACTTCTGGGTGGACCCGAAGAGCGGCCTGTTCGTCGTGTTCATGATGCAGTCGCCGAAGCAGCGCGTTTACTACCGCACGCTGCTGCACGACATGGTTTACGCGGCGGTGATGAAGTAGCTCAGCGCTCGCCGCGCACGCGGTAGAACTCGTTGATGCCCGCCTGCTCGCGCAGCTCGGGCACGTCGCTGCCGCGCGCGGCGGTGGTGTAAGGGATGCCGATGGCGTCCGCAATCCGCACGAAGCCGTGGAAGGCCGCGACGACGGCGGCAGCGTCGACGAATCCCGCTTCGCCCAGCGCCGCGCGCAGGGTTTTGCGCGCGGCTTCGGTGCGCGCCGCGTCGCGCAGCACGACCGCTTCGGTGAAGTCAATCAGGGCGGCGGCGTGCGCAATGTCAGGGTCGCTGTCGAAACCCTGCGTCACGCCGCGCACTTCCACCATCTTGCCTTCGGTTTGCATGCTCTCACGGAGCATGTAGGAATGTGCCGTCGTTCAATACACGCACTGATGCATCGCGGAGACGCGTGCCGCGATGATCTCCACCTGCGGCCGGCGGATGGCGCGGATGGACTTGTCGAACTGGTAGACGAATTCGCCCGGCATGTAATGGCAGTTGGCGAGCGACCAGTAGTCGCGCAGCGACTGCGGTACCAGCGACAGGCCACGATAGATGTAGCCCGCCTTGGGGTTCGGGTAGAGCGGTCCGTCGGCTTCGGTCGCGTCTTCGGGCTCGACCAGCGGCAGCCAGGCCGCTTTCTTTTTCGCGCCTGCGGGGCAGTGGCGCGTCGGCTCGCCGCCTTTCGGCGCGGGCAGCGCACGTTCGGGCAGGCCGAGGGCGCGCAGGCAGGTGTCGAGCATCATGACCATCGCCACCAGACCGACGATCTCGACGTACTCGCCCTCCGAGAGGCCGAGCGCGAGCACCGACTGCGACCATTTTTCGCTCAACCGCCCCGGATCGCCGACCACGCGATGGATGAGTTCGACTTCCGCTGCACCCAGTTTTCCCAGGCTCTCGTGCGCCCCCGCGACGCCATTGGGCGAGAGCGCGGCCTTGATGCGCGCGCAATGCGCACAGTCGCGTGCATGGCGGATTTCCGCGACGACGGCGATGCGCTGCGCGCCGCTGAGCCAGGTTCCCGGCGAAGCGATCGCCGACCAAGCACGCTCATGCGCCTCAGCGAGGTCGTTGCGCACGGCAAATCCGCTTCCTGCGAATGATTGGGCCGCCATATTGCCTCCCGGTCTGGCTATTATAGGATGTTGCCCCGCATGTCCAACCGCCCTCTCTCCTCGCTGCCCTCGGTCGATCGCGTGCTCCACCAGGACGCCTCGAAGGCGCTCGTCGCGCTGCACGGCCGCGAGGCAGTGACCGATGCGGTGCGCGGCGTGCTGGCGGAATTGCGTTCGGCGAAAACGCCGGAGCTTGGCGCAGCCGACGCGGTCCTCGCGCGCGCGGCGGAGAACCTTGAACGCAGTTCGCGGCCGTCGCTGCGGCCGGTGTTCAACCTGACCGGGACCGTGGTGCACACCAACTTCGGGCGCGCGCAGTTGCCCGAGGAGGCGATCGAAGCGATGGCCGCCGCGGCGCGCGATCCGGTCAACCTGGAATACGACCTCGAAACCGGCAAGCGCGGCGAGCGCGACGCGCATGTCGAGGAAATT
>Ga0315281_10006256_pt1 | contig 16968 bp, 17 predicted proteins | sample YL17G07_0_MG_FD_204540 | JGI IMG/M metagenome (GOLD analysis project Ga0315281, IMG submission 204540) | Sediment microbial communities from Yellowstone Lake, YNP, Wyoming, USA - YL17G07_0 | ecosystem: Environmental > Aquatic > Freshwater > Lake > Sediment | place: USA: Wyoming | collected...
GGTCGAACGGATCGTCGGCGAGGTGCCGCGCGCGCCCGGCGCCGTGCCGCGCATCAGCGTCCGCGCTGACGGCTCGGCCGATCTCGACGGGCTGGCGCTGGTTGCCGACGTCAACGAGCAGTTCGCCCTGCACATCGACGAGGCGACGTTCACGACGGTCGGCGGGTACATGCTCGGCCGGCTCGGCCGCCGCGCGCAGATCGGTGATGCGATTGACGTCGACGGCCGCCGGATGCGGGTGGATGCGCTCGACGGGCTCCGCGTCGCCCGGGTGTGGTTGTCGACAACCGGAAAGAGATCTACCACGGAGGACACGGAGGACGCAGAGGGGAAATAGGTAAGACTCGGCTGGCTGAGCCTGACTGTTATTTCTTCGGCACGCGCGTCTTCAGCTCCTCGAACCAGTTCTGCACGAGGTTGATTTGTGTCGCGACGGGCGGCTGGCCGCAGACCATCAAGAACCGGCCGTTGCGCGCGACGTCGTAGGTACCTTCCTCCGCAGTGATACCGTGCGTTCGTTCATGAGATTCGCCGCCACTGCCCCGACGGGACTCTCGAGGAACCGTCCGCCGATCGGTCGTGGGCCAGCAACTCTTCCACTTCGCGGCGCAGCTCGTCATCGTCACGGCAGGCCGCCGACAGGAACGCGCTCCGCTCGCTCGCGTCACGTTCCAGCGCCGCCTGGCACAGCGCTTCGACGCGCCGCCAGCGCTCAGACGCCATCGGTATTCCGGGCAGCCGCGGTGGTACAATCTCTACATATGGCACCAATGACCGCGCGCGGTGTCTCGCACGATCGTCGCGAGGAAACGCCCGAGGCAAAGGCCCGCTGGTTCCAGTCGCTGACGCTCGCCGAACGAATGGACATCTTCTGTTCGATCACCGATCTCGCGCTCACGGCCAATCCCCGCATCGCAGACGAGCGCCATGCTCAATCGACTTCAGGACGTATTCGCGTCCTTGAATCGGCATAACGTTCGGTACGTGGTGATCGGCGGCATCGCGGCGGTGCTGCACGGTGTGCCGCGCGCCACATTCGATCTCGACATCCTGATTGATGCCACGCGGGACAACGCGCAGCATCTGATCGACGCACTCCTGGCCGCCGGACTCGGCACTGCGGCATTGACCACAGCCGCGGATATTCTCGCCAACGAGATCACGGTCTTCAAGGACCGCGTGCGCATCGACGTTCAAACATCCACTCCTGGGCTCCTGTTCGCGGACGCGTGGGCGAACCGCCTTTCGATGGATTACGACGGCCAGCCCTTCCATGTCGTCTGCCGCGCGGACCTCGTTCGAGCGAAACGCGCCGCCGGACGCCCCGTCGACTTGGAGGATGTGCGGCTCTTGGAAGCGGGAGACGACCAGCCGCGCTGACGTCACGCGCGCCCGCCTTCGAGTTCGCGCAGCAGCCACATCTTGGCCAGCCGCCAGTCCCGCTTGATGGTGTCGTTCGACACGTGCAGCACGTCGGCTGTCTCCTCCACGCTCAAGCCCCCGAAGAACCGCATTTCGCGGGACGCGTCGACGCCGCGAACCAGCCGTCGGTCGCTGTCGTCGCGTTCAATCAGGCCGGGATCGACGCCGGCATCCTGGCGCGCGCGAAGACAGAGATCGCGCGCATCTACGCCGAGGCCGGCGTCGGCGTGACATGGATGGATCCTGCCGCTGTCGAACCAGCCCAGGCGTTCGCGATTCAGCTGCTGCTCAGGCGACGTCCGGTTCACGATTCGGGTTCGGTGATGGGCACCGCAATCGTGAGACGCACGAGACCGGCGGAACGGCATTCGTCTTCTACGACCGCGTCTTGCGCAGCGCGCACGACCGGCACCAGGACATCGCCCGCGTGCTCGCCTCTGCCATGGCGCACGAAATGGGGCATCTCCTGCTCCCCGCGTCCGCGCACTCGCCTTCGGGGATCATGCGTGCCGACTGGGACGGCGACGATCTGCGCCGGATCGCGAGCGGATCGCTGCAGTTCACGGCCGCGCAGGTGGACGCGATCCGCGTGAAGGTCTCAGGCTGCTGCGCAGCATCGGCCTCGGCAACGAGGCGAGGCGGTGGCTGAGTGAACACAAGGTCTTTCCCTTGTGTCCTTCGTATCCTTTGTGTCCTTTGTGTCCTTTGTGTCCTTTGTGTCGACTCAGCGCTGCGACTAATCAGCGCGCAGCAAACGCAACGCGTTCGCGATGACGATCACCGACGCCCCGGTATCCGCGAGCACGGCCATCCACAGCGTCGCAACGCCGGCGACCGCAGCGACGACGAATGCGGCCTTGAGCGCGAGCGAGATCGCGAGATTCACCCGGATATTGCGCACCGTCGCGCGGCTCAAGCGGATCGTGTAGGGAATCTTCAGCAGCTCGTCCGCCATCAGCGCGACGTCCGCGGTTTCGAGCGCGGCGTCGCTGCCGGCCGCGCCCATCACGATCCCCACGTCCGCGGTCGCGAGCGCGGGCGCGTCGTTCACCCCGTCGCCCACCATCGCCACCATTCCGAACCGGCGCCTCAGATCTTCGATCGCCGTCACCTTGTCTTCCGGCAGCAGCTCGGCGCGGACCGCGTCATCGTCAATGCCGAGTTCGGCGGCAATGGTGCGCGCGGCGCCGCGGCTGTCGCCGGTCAGCATGACGATCGACGCCAGGCCCTGCTGCCGCAACAGCGCGAGCGCGTCCCGGCCGGCGTCGCGCGGCCGGTCGGCGATGGCGATGAGCCCGATGAGCGTCTGGTCGCGCGCGACGAGCACCGCCGTCCGGCCCGCCGCATCGAGCGCCGCCAGCCGATCGTGAATCTCCGGCAGGCAGATTCCGCGCTCTTCGAACAGACGATGGTTGCCGACGAGGATCGGCACGCCGTCCACGCGCCCCTCGGCGCCGCGCCCCGGAATCGCGATGACGCCGGTCGCGGGCGCGGACGCGATGTGCGCCTGCGCGGCGTGCGCGAGGATGGCGTGCGCGACGGGATGCGTCGACCGGTGCTCGACCGCCGCGGCGAGGGCGACGATAGAGGCGAGGCCACCGCCGGCGTCGTTGGAGCGCTCGTCGAGCGCGACCACGTCGACGACCTCGGGCGCGCCGCGCGTGAGCGTGCCGGTCTTGTCGAACGCGATGCACCGGACCTGAGCCGTGCGTTCGAGGTGCCGGCCGCCCTTGATGAGCACGCCCTTGCGCGCGGCGCCGGCCAGCGCCGCGACGATGGAGACCGGCGTCGAGATGACGAGCGCGCACGGGCACGAGACCACGAGCAGCACCAGCGCGCGGTAGATCCACGCCTGCCAGCTGAGGTGCAGCGCCAGCGGTGGCACGAGCGCGATGGCCAGCGCGAGGACGATGACCGCCGGCGTATAGACGCGCGCGAAGCGCTCGACCAGCGTCTGCGACGGCGCGCGCTCGGCCTGCGCCCGCTCGACGAGATGGATGATGCGCGCCAGCGTCGTGTCGCGCCGCAGCCGCGTCACGCGGACGTCGAGCGCGCCGCGGCCGTTGATCGTGCCGGCGAACACGCCGTCGCCCGGCGCCTTGTCGACCGGCAGCGATTCGCCGGTCACGGGCGCCTGGTTGACCTCGCTGTGCCCCGCGATCACGTCGCCGTCGAGCGGGATCTTCTCGCCGGGCCGCACGACGATGACCGCGCCGGGCGCGAGCTGCTCGACGTCGACGCGCCGCTCGCCCGACGCGTCGCGCACGAGCGCGACGGCCGGTGTCAGGTCCATGAGCGCGCGAATCGCGTGGCGCGCGCGGTCGAGCGTGTACGTCTCGAGCATCTGCGCGAGCGCGAACAGGAAGACGACGGCCGCCGCTTCCGACCACTGGCCGAGAATCACCGCGCCCGTCGCCGCAATCAGCATCAGGACGTTGATGTCCAGCGAGCGGGCCCGCAGCGCGCGCCACGCTTTTCCCGCAGTGAGCGGAATGCCGGCGGCCAGGGACACGATGAAACACGCGAGCGCGACGACGCTCAACCACTGGCCCGGCTGAAGCCGGACACCACTGGTCTGTCGGGCGAGCCAAGCGAATCCGTGGCGTCCGGCGTCAGCCGGACCGACGGCGTCGATCACCAGGCCGATCGCCAGCGCGACACCCGACGTCCAGACCAGCGCGCGACGCCGGGCGCTCTGCGGCACGCTCGACGCGACCGGCTCCTCGTGCTCGAGCCACGCGCGCATGCCGGTGTCCGCAACCGCGCCCGCAATCGCCGAGGCGGACAGCTTCGCCGCGTCGTACTTCACGTGCAGCCGCTGCCCCATCAGGTCGGCGGAAAAATCTTCCAGCCCGGTGAGGTGCTCGAAGCGGCGCTCGAGCAGGGCCACTTCGTCGCGGCAATCCATGCCCTCGATCTTGAAGGTGGACTCGGCGTGCAGCTCGCACACGGTACAGGTCGTCGTCATGGATCCCTGGGCTCCCTGGGCTCCCGGCGCTCCTGCACATGTTCGAGGCCTTGCTTGAACAGCTTGGCGATGTGGTCGTCGTCGACGACGTAATAGATGTGGCGGCCGTCGCGGCGCGAGCGCACCAGCCGCATGCTGCGCAGCAGGCGCAGTTGGTGCGACACCGCGGATTGGGAAAGGCCGAGCACGCCCGCGAGGTCGCAGACCGGCACTTCCTCGCGTGCGAGGGCGTCGAGGATCCGCACGCGGGTGGGATCGCCCAGGACCTTGAACGTCTCGGCGAGCAGGGCCGCCGACCGGTCGTCGAGCAGCCGGTCCTTCACCGCAACATATGAGCGTGTGCTCATATGAGCATGATAGCGCGGATTAGGGCTGAGAGCAAAGGGCTGAGGGCTGGGGCCCCCGACAGCCCCTTAGCCTTCAGCCCTTTGCCCTGAAGGTTCAAGCGAGCGAGGCGAGCGCCGCGAACACTTTGTCGTACGCCGGCTCGTTCCGCGCGTCCTCCAGGACCTCGCGGTGGCGGACGACCCCGTCCTTGTCGATCACAAAGACCGCGCGCTTGGCGATGCCCTTCAGGCCGATCATGTCCTCGTTGAACACGCCGTAGTCGCGGATGACCTGCTTGTTGAAGTCGCTCAGCAGGGGAAACGTCAGCTTCTCGTGATCGGCGAACGCCTTCAGCGTGAAGAACGTGTCGACGCTGAGGCCGTACACCTGCGCCTTCGCCTGGGTCAGCGTCGACAGCGAATCGCGGAACGTGCACATCTCCTTCGCGCAGACCGAACTGAACGCGGCCGGGAAGAACGCGAGCACCACCGGCTGGCCCTTCTGCGCGCTCAGCGTGACCGGCTGGCGGTCCTGATTCATCAAGGTAAAGTCCGGAGCCTTCGATCCAACGTCTACAGACATGTATCCTCCATAACCTCTATATAATGGCAGCGTAAAAGCGATCCTCTACACAAAACCGGCCGGTTCGGGTTAGCATTTTCGGTTGGCGAGGGCCTTACCCCTCAGCCCTAAGCCCTTAGCCCTTGCGTCTTTTGCATTCGACAGGAGTCCTCTTGTGATCGAGGTCCAGCACCTCAGTAAACGGTACGGCCGCGTGAATGCCGTCAACGACATCAGCTTCAAGGTCGAGCGCGGCGAGATTCTCGGGTTTCTCGGACCGAACGGCGCCGGCAAGACGACCACGATGCGCATTCTGACCGGCTACATGCCGGCCACGGAAGGCAAAGCCATCGTCGCCGGATTCGACGTCTTCGAGCAACCGATCGAAGCCAAGCGCCGGACCGGTTACCTGCCCGAAACGCCGCCGCTCTACCCCGACACGACGGTCATCGACTATCTCGGGTTCGTCGCGCGCATCAAAGGCGTGCCGGCCGCCGAGCGAAAGCAGCGCATCCAGCAGGTCATGGAGCGCACGCGCATCGCCGACATGGCCACCCGCCTGTGCGGCAAGCTCTCGAAAGGCTACCGGCAGCGCGTCGGCCTGGCGCAGGCGATCATTCACAACCCCGACGTCCTGATTCTCGACGAACCGACGGCCGGTCTCGACCCGAAGCAGATTATTGAAACGCGCGAGCTCATCAAGGAGCTGGCCGGCAACCACACGATCATTCTCAGCACGCACATTCTGCCCGAGGTCTCGCAGACGTGCCAGCGGGTGGTGATCATCAACAAGGGCAAGGTCGTGGCGATTGACACGCCGGACAACCTGACGGCGCGGCTGCGCGGATCGGAAACGATGTACGTCCAGGTGGACACGAGCGGCGCCGACGCGGCCGCGGCGCTGGGCCAGGTGCCTGGCGTGACGCGCGTCGCGGAGTCCGAGCGCAAGGAGCACTACATCAGCTACGAAGTCGACAGCGAGCGCGGCCGCGACGTGCGGCGCGACCTCTCGCGGACGATCGTGAACAGCGGCTGGGGTCTCCTGGAGCTGCGTCCGATGCGGATGAGCCTGGAAGACATCTTCCTGTCGCTGACGACCGACGAAACCCCGACGCCGGCCGCCGGCGCGGACGCCCCCGCCGCCGAAGCCGCCCCCGGAGTGGAACTATGAGGAACATCCTCGCGATCGCGCAGAAGGAAGTGAAGGGGTACTTCAACGGCCCGATCGGCTACATCGCCGTCGGCGTCTGGGCCCTGATGTACGGCTGGTTCTTCAACGCGCTGCTGCAGTTCTTCGTGCGGCAGAGCATGCAGATGGGACAGTTCGGCCAGGGCCCGCAGGCGATGAACGTCAACCAGCAGCTGATCCGGCCGCTGATCCAGAACGTGACCGTGCTGATCCTCTTCGTGATGCCGAGCGTCACGATGCGGACGTACTCCGAGGAGAAGCGGTCGGGGACGATCGAGCTGCTGCTCACGTCGCCGCTGACGGACTTCGAGATCATCATGGGCAAGTTCCTCGGCGCGATGACGCTCTACGCCGTCATGCTGGCCGTCACGCTCATCCACATCGGCGTGCTGTTCGTCTACGGCAGCCCGGAATGGAAGCCGATCGTCACGGCGTACCTCGGGCTCTTCCTGCTCGGCGGGTGCTTCATCTCGGTCGGGCTCTTCATCTCGAGCCTGACGAAGAATCAGATCGTCGCGGGAATGGTGACGTTCGGGGTGTTCCTGATGCTGTGGGTCATCACGTGGATCGGGAGCTTCTCGGGGCCGACGATCGACGAGCTCACGAAGTACCTGTCGATCATCGATCACCTCGACGACTTCGGCAAAGGCGTCGTCGACACGACGCACCTGATTTACTACGTGAGCTTCATTACGTTCGGATTATTCCTGACGGCAAAAGCCGTCGACAGCGAGCGGTGGCGCGGATGATGAACCGTATTTTGAGTTTGGTCGGCTGGCTCGGCACGGCGATGGTGTTCGTCGCGGTGGCGATCCGCTTCGGATTCCCGGCGAAGGAACAGTACGCGTACTACCTGGCGTGGGCCGGGCTGGTCTGCGTGCTGGCGTACACGCTCGGGCAGTGGCGCGAAATCTCGACGATCTTCGCGCGGCGGCAGACGCGGTACGGCACGCTGGCCGCAACGAGCGTGCTCGTCGTCCTCGGCATCCTCGTCGCCATCAACTACATCGGATCGAAGCAGCACAAGCGCTGGGACCTGACGGCGAACAAGCAGTTCAGCCTGTCGGACCAGAGCCGCAACGTGCTCTCGAAGCTCGACTCGCCGATGCAGGTGATGGTCTTCGCGCAGGAGCCGTCGTTCCCGCAGTATCAGGACAAGTTGAAGGAGTACGAGTACTCGACCAAGCAGATCAAGACGGAGTACATCGACCCCGACAAGAAGCCGACGATCGCCAAGCAGAACCAGATTCAGCAGTACGGCACGATCGTCATCAACTACAAGGGCCGCACCGAGCGCGTCACGACGGACAGCGAGCAGGACATCACCAACGGCATCATCAAGGTCGTCAGCGGCCAGCAGCGCAAGGTGTACTTCACGGCGGGCCACGGCGAGAAGGACACGGCCTCGGCCGAGCGGGACGGCTACAACGCCATCGCGGCCGCACTCGGGCACGAGAACTACGGTATCGAAAAGCTGGTGCTCGCGCAGCAGGGCGCCGTGCCGGACGATGCCGCGATCGTCATCGTCGCCGGACCCCGGACGGACTTTTTCGCGCCGGAGATCGACGCGCTGAAAAAGTACCTGGACAAGCAGGGCAAGCTGCTCCTCGAGCTCGACCCGCCGGACAAGCCGGACAGCGCGCCGGTGACGAACCTGATCGCCCTCGCGCACGACTGGGGCGTGCAGCTCGGCAACGACGTCGTCGTCGACGTCAGCGGCATGGGCCGTCTGATTGGCACCGACGCGTCCGTGCCCGTGGCGGCCAATTACCCGTCGCATCCCATCACGGCGCGCTTCACGCTGCTCACGGCGTATCCGCTCGCGCGATCGACGTCTCCGGTGAGCGGCGGCGTGAACGGGCACACGGCACAGACGTTCATCGAATCGGGCGCGCGCAGCTGGGCCGAGGCGGACATCAAGGGCCTGCTGACCAGCGGGCAGGTGTCGCTCGACGAAGCGAAGGGCGACAAGAAAGGCCCCGTGTCGATCGCGTCCGCGGTGTCGGCGGCCGCGCCGTCCTCTACGGCGGCGCCGGGCGCCACGCCCGACGCGCCGAAGCCGGAGACGCGCGTCGCCGTCATCGGCGACTCGGACTTCGCGGCCAACTCGGGCCTCGGCATCCAGGGCAACAAGGACATGTTCATGAACACGGTCGGCTGGCTGTCGCAGCAGGAAAACCTGATTTCGATCCGCGCCAAGGAGCCTGACGATCGACGCATCACGATCACGGCGACGCAGCAGTCCAACGTCGCGTGGCTGTCGCTGCTCATCATTCCGAGCTGCATTTTCGGCACCGGCATCTACACGTGGTGGAGACGACGCTAGTCGAGAGTCGGTAGTCAGGAGTCGGTAGTCAGTAGTCGGAGAGACGAACAACTATGCGTGGGCTGAAGTCGACACTCTTCTTTATCGTGGTCCTGGGCGGCCTCGGCGCGTACATCTACTTCTACACGTGGAAGACGCCAGAGGGCGGCGGTGACAGCACTGCGGCCAAGAAGGAAAAGGTCTTCGACAAGCTCGAGGCGGACAAGATCGACGAGCTGAAAGTCAGCTCCTCCGCCGGCGAGTCGACGACGCTGAAGAAAGAGAACGGCGCGTGGCAGATGACGGCGCCGGTGACGGCGAAGGCCGACGAGACCGAGACGTCGGGCATCACGTCCGCGCTCGCCGCGCTCGAAATCTCCCGCGTGGTCGACGAGAACCCGGCGAACCTGAACGACTACGGCCTGTCGAATCCACGCATCGCGATCGACTTCAAGGCGAGCGGCGACAAGGACTACCGCAAGATCCTCCTCGGCGAGAAGACGCCGACGGGCGCCGATCTCTTCGCGAAGCGGAACGACGAGAAGAAGGTCTTCCTCGTCCAGGCGTTCCAGGAAGCCACGTTCGACAAGAAGACGTTCGACCTGCGCGACAAGGTGCTGCTCAAGTTCGATCGCGAGAAGGTCGACGGCCTCGACGTCGCTGCGGGCGGCAAGGCGCTGGCGTTCGCGAAGGACGGCGGCGACTGGAAGATCACGAAACCGGTCCAGGTGAAGGGCGACTTCGGATCCGTCGAAGGCCTGATCGGCAAGCTGCAGAACGCGGCGATGAAATCGATCGTCGCGGACCAGCCGAGCGCCGCCGATCTGAAGAAGTACGGCCTGGACAAGCCGGAGGCGACCGTGAATCTCGCCGCCGGCAGCACGCGCGCGACGCTCGTCGTCGGTGGCAAAGGCGAGAACAACACCGTGTACGCGCGCGATCTCTCGAAGCCGATGGTCGTCACGATCGACGGCTCGCTGCTCGACGACCTGAAGAAGAGCGCAGACGACTACCGCCGCAAGGATCTCTTCGAGTTCCGCGCCTACAGCGCCACGCGTGTCGAGTTCACGCGCGGCACGCAGACCACCGTCTTCGAGCGCGTCAAGGGCGCTAAGGAAGGCGACCCCGACAAGTGGCGGCGCGTGTCGCCGAACGCGGCCGACGCCGATCGCGACAAGGTGGACGCGCTGCTCGCGAAGCTCGCGAACATGCGCGCGGCCTCGTTCGTCGACTCGCAGGCGAAGACCGGCCTCGACAAGCCCGCGCTCGTCGTCTACGCGAAGTTCGACGACGGCAAGAAGGAAGAGCGGATCGCGTTCGGCCAGGTGGACAAGGACGTCTTTGCAACGATCCCTGGCGCATCCGGCGCCGCCAAGACCGACGCCGCCGACTTCACCGAGGCGTTGAAGTCGCTCGATGAGCTCGCCAAATAACGGCTCGCAGTCGTGAGTCGGTGGTCGGTAGTCGTGAGTCGTTGGTCGACACCGCTGACGCTCGTTCTCGCGCTCAGCGCGTGCCACGCGACGCCGCAGGTCCGGCTGAAGCCGGACGCCACGACTGCTGCCCCACCCGCCCTTTCCGTCCTGTCGCACGGCATCGACGCGATCGTTGCTGACCCGGCGCTCGCGCACGGGTACTGGGGCGTCGTCGTCAGGTCGCTGAAGAACGACGAGACGCTGTACTCGCTCAACGCGCGCAAGCTGATGCTGCCGGCGTCGAACATGAAGATCGTCACGCTGGCCGCCGCGGCCGAGCGGCTCGGCTGGAACCACACGTACGACACGTGGGTGTTCGGCACCGGCCCGATCGCCGCCGGCGTTCTCGGCGGCGATCTCCTCGTCGTCGGCTCAGGCGATCCCGGCATCGGCACGATCGACGACATGAGCGATCGGTTGTTCGCGGACTGGGCCGACCGGCTGAAGAGCGCGGGCATCCGAACGATCGCCGGCCGCGTGATCGGCGACGACAACGCGTTCGACGATGACGAGCTCGGCTTCGGATGGTCGTGGGACGACCTGCAGGATGACTACGCCGCCGGTATCAGCGCGCTGCAGTTCAACGAGAACATGGCGCGCGTCACCGTCGGGCCGGGGCCGGCGGCCGGCACATCGGCGGCGGTCTCGATCGCGCCGGCGTACAGCGGCCTGGCCATCGACAGCGCGGTCACGACCGTTGCGGCGGGCACGACCGCGTCGGTCGACGTACGCCGGCTGCCCGGCAGTGCCACGCTCGCCCTGCGCGGGACGGTGGCACTGGGAGCCGCACCGCGCGTGCTCACCGTCTCGGTCGACAATCCGACGCTGTTCTTTGTCAACTCGCTGCGCGCGGCGCTCATCGCCAACGGCATCGACGTGCGCGGGCCGGCCGTGGACGTCGACGATCTGCCGAGTGCGCCGCCGCACCCGGGCACGCCGCCGCTCATCGCATACACCTCGCCGCGGCTCTCAGTGCTCGCGATGCGGCTGATGAAGATCAGCCAGAACCAGTACGCGGAGACATTTCTGAAGACGGTGGGCGCTGCGGCGGGCACGCCGACGGCGGCCGCGGGGCGCGCGGCCGTCCAGACGACTTTGGAGGCGTGGGGTGTGCAGCCGGCCGATTTGATTCAGCGAGACGGCTCGGGATTGTCGCGCTACGACTACGTCACGCCGGAGGCGCTCGCGACGATCCTGGTCCACATCAAACGCGATGACCGGTTGCGCGGGCCGTTCGAGACGTCGCTGCCGATCGCGGGCCGCGACGGCGGGCTCGCCAATCGCATGAAGGGCACGCCGGCCGACGGCAACGCGCGCGCGAAGACAGGGTCGATGACGAGCGTCCGCGGACTCTCCGGCTACGTGACGACGGCCGACGGCGAGCCGCTCGTCTTTTCCATCCTCGCCAACAACTTCGACGCGCCGCCCGCGACGATTACGCAGGCGATGGACGCGATCGTCGTCCGCCTGGCGCAGTTCAAGCGATAGAAAAAGGGGACGGGTGTAATTTCCCGGCCCACAAGCCCTGCTCGGAAATTACACCCGTCCCCTTTTTCAGGTCACGATCGCCGCGCGCGCGGCTGCGAGTATCGCGTCACTCGGCGCGTCGAGACCGCCGCCCTGCGCCATGTCCGGCTTACCGCCGCCGCGGCCGCCGAACGCCGCCGTCAACGCCGTCAGGATCTGATTCGCGGCGACGCCAACGTCCGCGGATCGCGCGATAACGGCGAGCGCCGGCCGCGACGTCGAGAAGAGCGCGACGACGAATCCGGATTTCTCGGTGATGGCCGAGGCGAGCGCTTTCAGCCCGTTCGCGTCGGCGTCGATCGCGCGCAGCACGAGTTTCGCATCGATGGTCCGGCTGAAGCCGGACGCTACGGGTCCGGTAGCGTCCGACTGTAGCCGGACTTCTTCCGCAGCCACGGCCAGCTCCTCGGCGCGAAACCGCGATAGCTCCGTCTGCAGCGCGGCCATCGCCCGTTTCTGATCCTTCGCGTCCGATTGCAGCCGCTCGATCGCCCCCGGCAGTTCTTCCGGCAGCACGGACAACAGACGCACGCTCGCGGTCACGGTGTCGCGCAGCGATCGCAACCGGCCGAGCGCGCGGCCGCCGCAGAGGAATTCGAGCCGCTGGCCGCCTTTGAACCGCTCCCACGAGGCCGCCGCGATGACGCCGATGCCGCCTGTCCGCGCGACGTGCGTGCCGCCGCACGCCGAGAGATCGAAGTCCTCGACGTCGATCAGCCGCAGCGTTCCGCCGCGCACCGGCTCCTTGCGCAGCGGCAGCGCCGCTGCGTCCTCGGCCGTGACGAACCGGACGGTGACCGGGCGGTCCTCCCAGACGATGCGGTTGGCTTCGGCCCCGGCGGCGGCAATCTCCGCGGGCGTCATCTCGCGCGCGAGATCGACCGTCGAGACGGCGGCGCCGAGATGAAAACTGACGGTGCGCACGCCGAAGAGACGATCGAACGCGGCGGACAGCACATGTTGACCGGTGTGCTGCTGCATGTGGTCGAATCGCCGGTCCCAGTCGACGATGCCCTGAAGACGGGTGCCGGGTGCGGGGTGCGGAGTGCCTGGTGCCGTGCCTGGTGCGGGGTGCTGGTTGCGGATGCCGGGCGCGGGTGCCGGGTGCTCCAACACATGCGCGATCGTGCCGTCGTCGCGATCGATCACGTCGACGACGATGAATGCGCCGAGCGTGCCGGTGTCGAACGGCTGGCCGCCCGAGGTGGGATAGAACGCGGTGCGGTCGAGCGTCACCAGTACCCTGTCGTCGCCATCGCCGGCGCGCGCGGCCGTCTCGACCTGCGCGTCGAACGTCCGGAGGTACGGGTCAGTGTAGTACAGGCGGTCGGTCATCGGACTTGGAGGGCGTGCGATTCGACGCCGACGAGGGCGGCCGCGGCTCGGCGGACGGCAGCTCGAAGAAGAACGTCGAGCCGCCCCATTCGTTCCTGACGTAGCCGATCGCGCCGCCGTACGAATCGATGATGCCGTAGCTGACGGACAACCCGAGCCCGGTGCCCTTGCCGACGGGCTTGGTCGTGAAGAACGGCTGGAACAGCTTGGGCTCGTCCGCGGTCTCCACACCAGGACCGTCGTCCTCCACGTCAAGGCGCACGCGCTTGCCGCTGTCGTAGACGCGAATCCGGATGCGGCCCTTCCGCCGCCCACCGGATTCAATCGCCTGCTGCGCGTTGATGACGAAATTCAGCGCGACCTGCTCGAGCTCCGTCACCGTGGCGAACACTTTGCGCGTCGACGCAGTCTCGACCTCCAGCGCGATGCCCGTGTTGTCGAGCTCCCTCCGTCTGAGCTGGACGACTTCGGCGACGACCTCGCGCAGGTCGACGAGCGCGGGCGGCCCCGAGTGCTGGCTGCTGAAACGCGACAGGTTCCGGATGATTTCCTTCGCGCGATGGCTCTGCGTCTTGACGATCTGCAGTTCTTCCACCGCATCCGGCGGCAGGTCGCGTCGGCGCTCGAGCAACTCGGCCGAACCGAGAATCGCCTGCAGCGGGTTGTTCAACTCGTGCGCGACGCCGGAGACGAGGACGCCCACGGCCGCCAGCCGTTCCTGCCGGACGACCTGACGCTGCAGCGTTTCGAGCGTCTCGCGCATCTTGCGCTCCTGCTCGATCTGATGGTCCAGCGCGCTGCGGGTGTCGCGCAGGTTCGATGCCATGTTGATGAAGGCGGTCTGCAGGCGGCCGATCTCGAGGTTGGGCGACGCCATCTGTTCCGGCGGCGACAAATCGCCGCCAGCGACGCGTTCGACGGCGTACCGCACGCGATCGACCGCGCCGCTCATGAGCCGCGACAACCAGAGCGCCATCAGCACAACGGCTGCAGTCGGGATGAGCACGAGCACCAGGTTTCGGATGTAGAGCGGCAGCAGCCTCGCGAGCACTTCGCTCTGCGGAATCCCGACGCTGAGCAGCCAGGGACCACGATCGACCGCGGCGTTGCCGTAGAAACGCTGGACGCCATCAATGCCCGCGGCCAGCTGCGTCGGTGGCACGTCGCGCGGAGCACGCGATTGCACGCCGATTGTCCGTCCGATGTACTTCTCCGCATCTCTGCTGCGCGCCAGGACGCGGCTGTTCGCGTCCGACAGGGTGATCACGGATCCGTCCGGCAGCGGGATGCGCCTGAACAGGGTCTGCATCCCCTGCAGATCGAGGCCGAGCGCCAGCACGCCGACCACGGTCCCCTGCGCGCCGCGCACCGGATACCCGAGGATAATCGTCGGTTTGCCTGAGACTTGTCCCGTCAGGAGTTCGCTCACGATCGGTTGGCCAGTGGAGACCACCGCGTTGACGTAGGCCTGCGCCATCGGGGAATTCGTCGCCGCGCGAGTCGGCAGCCCGGTCCCCCTGATCGTGCCCACGGCGTCGGTGACAACGACGTTGAGGAGCAGCGGCTGCGCGCGCAGAACGTCGGCGAAGAGCGGATCGCACTGCGCGCTGTCCAGCGCCATCACGCCGGGATGGCGGGCCAGCGCGGACGCCATCGAATCGAGGCCGGTCAGGTACTGCTGAAAGTAGGCGGCCGCCGTCGCCGCCACCGATCCGGCCTGTTCGCGCACCTCGGCTTGACGCTCGAGCCGCGTCATGTTCGCGGACAGCGCCGCGGCGATCGCAAACGGCACGAGGACCGTGACCGTCGCGGCGGCCACCTGCCGCCGAATGGTAAACGTATGGAAAGGCCGCACGGAGTTGGCGTGATTCTAGCGCAGGAGGAGAGGATCGGCCACGCCGGCCTCCGCGAAGCCTCTGGCGCGCAGCACGCAGCTGTCGCAGCGCAGGCAGGGCCGGCCGTCGTCGCCGGGCGCGTAGCAGCTGTGCGTCAGCCCGTAGTCGAGGCCGAGCGCGATGCCGCGCCGGATGATGTCGGCCTTGCTCAGCGCGATGAGCGGCGTGTGGACGCGAAACCTCACGCCCTCGACCCCGGCGCGCGTGGCCAGCGCGGCGAGCTGCTCGAAGGCGCGGACGAACTCCGGGCGGCAGTCGGGATAGCCGGAGTAGTCGAGCGCGTTGACGCCGATCACGAGATCAGTCGCCCCGAGCACCTCGGCCCAGCCCAGCGCGAGCGAGAGGAAAATGGTATTGCGCGCGGGCACGTACGTCGACGGGATGCCGGCGTCGCCGAGGTCGCGGTCGCGCGGCACCGGCGTATCGGACGTGAGCGAAGACCCGCCGATCGCGCGCAGATCAAGATCCAGCTCGAGGTGACGCGCAACGCCGAGCGCCTTCGCCACGCCGCGCGCCGCATCGACTTCAACGGAGTGTCGCTGTCCGTAGTGCACCGTCAGCGCGAACAGCGAGAAGCCTTCCGACCTGGCGATTGCGGCGGCGGTGTAGGAGTCCAGACCGCCGGAAAGAAGAACAACGGCCTTCATGAGAGCTGAGGGCTGAGGGCTGAGGGCTGAGCGCTCATCGATCACACGCCGCGCGTCGTCGGCGACCATATGTACTTGTGCAGTTGGAGCTGCAGGCGCACCGGCAAATGGTCCGCGAGGATCCACTCCGACAGCGTCTGCGGATCGAGAACCCCGTGCACCGGCGAGACGAGCACGGCCGCCGTGCGCGACGCGAGCGCGTGGCGCGCGATCACGTCGCGCGCGAAGTCGTAGTCGGCCCGATCCTGAACGACGAACTTCACTTCGTCGTGCGGCGCGAGCATGCCGAGATTGCGCCAGTCGTTCCGGCCGGCCTCGCCGCTGCCGGGGCACTTGACGTCGACGACCTTCACGACCGCCGCCGGGACTTTGTCCAGGGGCCGGTGTCCGCCTGTCTCCAGCATGACCGTGCATCCGGCCGCGAGCAGCCGATCCATCAGCGGATAGACATCGTCCTGCAGGAGCGGCTCGCCGCCCGTGATCTCGACCAGCGCGCACCCGTGGCCCTCGACCGCGGCCATCACGTCGTCGACAGACATCTTCCGGCCCTCGTGGAACGCGTACGGCGTGTCGCACCACGTGCAGCGCAGGTCGCAGGCCGTCAGACGCACGAACACGCACGGCCGCCCGGCGCGGGTGGACTCCCCCTGGATCGAATAGAAGATTTCGTTAATGGTCAGCAATCTCCACTATCTTATCTCTATGGCGAAACCGACCTTCTACACGAAACCCACGTGAACCACCTGCAAGAATGCCAGAAGTTTTCTGGACACAGCAGGCGTGGAGGTTGAACAGATCGACATCAACAAGGAACCGCCGCCGCGCGAGTTCCTGGAAAAGCACATCGAGGCCGATCGCTTCCTGGATTTCGTCAGCACGCGCAGCCCGGTCTTCAAGGAGCGGCCGCTGCCGAAGTCGAAGAAGGAGGCGATCGATCTGATGATGAAGAATCCGAATCTGATTCGCCGCCCGATCGTCGTCAAGGGATCGAAGATCATTTTCGGATTCGACAAGGATCAATACGCCAGGCTCTGACCTCCGCATCGGCACGTCGGGATGGAACTACCCGTCCGGGAGCGGCACCTGGAACGGCGTGTTCTATCCGCCGGCACGCCGGCGGCCGAAGGGCCCTGGGGGGTTCGACGAGCTCGCGTTCTACGCCGAGCACTTCAACACGGTCGAGGTGAACTCGACGTTCTACGGGCAGCCACGCGCCGACGTCTGCCGGAAATGGGCGGACCGCACGCCGGCCGGCTTCGAGTTCTCGGTCAAGCTCTACCAGAAGTTCACGCACCCGAAGATGTACGGCGAGCGGAT
>Ga0315281_10006257_pt1 | contig 16967 bp, 16 predicted proteins | sample YL17G07_0_MG_FD_204540 | JGI IMG/M metagenome (GOLD analysis project Ga0315281, IMG submission 204540) | Sediment microbial communities from Yellowstone Lake, YNP, Wyoming, USA - YL17G07_0 | ecosystem: Environmental > Aquatic > Freshwater > Lake > Sediment | place: USA: Wyoming | collected...
CATCGGCGCAGAGTGGTGCGCCTGCACCTTGCAGATCCGGCCTCCGGGCTCGGTCGCGTGGAGTCAATGATCATCGACGCAGCGGCCACAACGGAAACCTGATGGGAGGACAGATGCAGATCGGTATTGCCGGCCTCGGCCGGATCGGCGCCGGCATGGCGCGCCGCCTGGCACGCGGCGGCCACCCGGTGGTCGCCTGGAACCGCACCCCGTCGGTCGCCGTCGACCTTGCCGCCGAGCCGGAGAACGCAGGCCGCGTGACCGCGGTCGAGTCGCTGGCGGCGCTCGCGTCACACCTTGATGCGCGTCGCCACGTGCTGGTGAGCGTCCCGTCCGGCGATGCCACCGCGGAGCTGATCGAGCACCTTGCCGCGGTCCTCAGCCCCGGCGACGTGATCGTGGATGCCGGCAACAGCAACTTCCACGACTCGCAACGGCGCGCGGCCGAGCTGGCGACCCACGGCCTGGAGTTCCTGGACATGGGGGTCAGCGGCGGCATCTGGGGCCTGCAGGTCGGCTTCTGCGCCATGATCGGCGGCAGTCGCGCGGTCTTCGACGGGCTGGAGCCGGCCATCGCCACGCTGGCTCCAACGGGTGGCTACCTGTATTGCGGTCCGGCCGGCGCCGGGCACTACGTGAAGATGGTCCACAACGGCATCGAGTACGGCCTGATGGAGGCCTATGGCGAGGGATTCGACATCCTGCACGCCTCCGAATTCGACCTTGACCTTGCCGCCGTCGCGCGGATGTGGAACCAGGGATCGGTGATCCGCTCCTGGCTGCTCGAGCTGGCAGGCGATGCCTTCGAAAAAGAGGGGAGCGACCTGGCCGGGATTCGCGGCTGGGTCGCCGACTCCGGCGAGGGGCGCTGGACGGTGGCCGAAGCGATCGAGCACGACGTCCCGGCCCCCATCATCACCCTGGCGCTGCTGCAGCGCTTCCGGAGTCGCCGCGATCCGGACAGCTACGCCGATCGCGTTCTGGCAGCGCTGCGCAACGAGTTCGGCGGGCACGCGGTCAAGGGCAGCGGCGAGGACTGAGCCGGACCCGATGTCGATCGCCACGCCGCGACCCAGCACGACCGCTGCCGACCACGGCGACGGGTCGGTGGCCTCCGCAGCCGCCAATCCGCTGCGCGAGGGGCTCCGCCTGGAGCGGATCCCCGAGCCCTGCACCATGGTCATCATCGGCGCCACCGGCGACCTCACCGAGCGCAAGCTGGCGCCGGCCCTCTACAACCTGATGCTCGGCGGCTTCCTGCCGCCGGAGTTCACGGTGGTCGGCTTCGCCCGGCGCGACCTGACCGATGAGGCCTTCCGCGGGCACCTGCGCGCAGCCGTGGATCAGTACAGTCGCAACCGGCCGGCCAAGCCCGCCATCTGGGATTCATTTGCCCGATCGGTGGAGTACCACCGCGGCGAGTTTCACGACCCGGAGGCCTTCGCGGCGCTCGCCAAGCGGCTCGAACGCATCGATCGCGATCGGGGGACCGCCGGCAACCGGCTCATCTACCTGGCGGTGCCGCCTGCGCTCCATCCGGAGATCGTGCGGCAGCTCGGCGTCGCCGGCCTGGCAGTCAGCGGTGACGGCCGAGGAACCGGTCGCAAGGGATGGACGCGGGTGGTCGTCGAGAAGCCATTCGGCTCGGATCTCGCCTCGGCCCGACAGCTGACGCGGCAGATCCGCGAGGTCTTCGACGAGGACCAGATCTTCCGGATCGATCACTACCTGGGCAAGGAGACGGTTCAGAACCTGGCCGTCTTCCGCTTCGGGAACGGCCTCTTCGAGCCGATCTGGAACCGACGCTACATCGACTCGGTGCAGGTCACGGTGGCGGAGACGGTCGGCATTGAGGGGCGCGGCGAGTTCTACGACCAGACCGGCGCGCTGCGCGACATCGTCCAGAACCACGCGCTCCAGCTGCTCGCCGTCTTCGCCATGGAGCCGCCGATCGAGTTCCGAGCCACCGACCTGCGGGACGAGAAGCTCAAGGTGCTGCGCGCGGTGAAGCCGATGACCCACCGCGAAGTCGCCCACAACACGATCCGCGGCCAGTACGTGGATGGCTGGGTGGCTGGCGAGCGGGTGCATTCGTACCGTGATGAGCCGGAGGTGGCACCCGATTCGGACCGCGAGACCTATGTGGCCCTCAAGCTGGCGATCCAGTCCTGGCGCTGGGCGGGCGTGCCGTTCTACCTGCGCACCGGCAAGGCGCTGGCGGCCCGGGCGACCGAGATCGCGGTCCAATTCAAGCAGGCGCCCCTGGCCCTCTTCGAGCGGGCCGGAGCACCGCCGATGGACCCCAACGTGCTGGCCATCCGCATCCAGCCGGACGAGGGGATCCTGTTGCGGTTCGGCGCCAAGGTTCCCGGACCGGGTCTCCAAATCCGCGGCGTGAACATGGACTTCCGCTACGGCTCCAGCTTCGCGGTCGATTCGCCGGATGCGTACGAGACCCTGATCCTCGACTGCATGATCGGCGACGCGTCGCTCTTCACCCGGGCCGACGAAGTGGAGCGTGCCTGGGAGATCCTCGATCCGATCGAGGAGGCCTGGGCATCGGGCGACGGCGGTGCGCTCCATTTCTACGGCGCCGGGAGCTGGGGACCGGCCGCCGCCGATGAGCTGCTCGATCGCGACGGGCGCGCCTGGCGGCGTCCATGACCCGACGGTCCGGCGCTGCCCGCGCGCTGGCGCTGCATCGCCACCTGATGCGCTTCGGGGAGGCCGAGACCAAGGTCGCCGAGGCCTGGAGCGCGCGCGGCACGACGGTTGCCGCGGTCGGCCATCGCCTTGCCGGCCTCTGGTCGGGGAGCGGCCAGGCGCCCGGCCAGGTGATGGCCGAGCGGGGATTGCCGATCGGCCTGCCCCACGCGCGCGCATCGGTCCTGAACCTGATCATCACCGTTCCCGACGTGCGCGCCGCTGCGCGAGTGGTGCGCACCATGCAGGGCCTGGGCGCTCAACACCCGTCCCGCGCGATCGTCCTGGTTGCCGACCGTGATGCCCCCGGCCCGCCGCTCGATGCGTCGATCAGCGCTCATTGCCACGACGGGAACGGTGGCGGCGACCAGGTCTGCTACGACGTGGTGGTCCTGACCGTTCGAGGCGAGGCGGCGGAGCACCTCGCCGGCTTCGTCGCGCCGCTGCTGATTCACGACCTGCCGACCCACGTCTGGTGGCCGGGGGACCCACCGTTCGAGCACCCGGTCTTCGACCAGCTGGTCGAGATGAGCGACCGGGTGATCGTGGACAGCAGCGATATCGCAGATCTGCTGATCGGGTACCGGCGGCTCGCCACGCTCCGCCGTCGCAGCGGGGTCGGCGACCTTGCCTGGCGCCGGCTGGCCTGGTGGCAGGAGCTGACGGCGCAGTTCTTCGATGGCCCACGCTATCGGCGCTACCTGCCCAACCTGAATCGGCTGGCGATCCGCTACGCGGTCGCGCCGGCCGATGGGCGCCGTCCTCGCGTCGCTTCTGCCGATGTCGCCCCAGGTGTCGCGTCCCCGTTGGCGAGCCCGATGCTCTACGCCGGCTGGCTCGCCTCGCGACTGACCTGGCGCCGTTACCGAACGATCGGACCGCTCGGGCCCGATGGCATGCGCCTGCAGTTGGAGGGTGCGCACGAAATGGTCGACCTCCGCCTCGAGCCGGTGGCGAGCTCGGAGCACCTGCCGGGCGAGCTGCTGTCGGTGCGTCTCCAGGCACGGGGCGAGATGGGATCGGCGGAATTCATTATCGACCGATCCGGTGACGAGGCGACCGTGGCGACGAATGCCGACGGCATGACTGCGCAATTGCGTCGGATGACGATGGAGCGCCCGACCGAGTCCGAACTGCTGGCTCTCGACCTGGTCACGGACCGCCACGACCCCATCTACGAGGCATCGCTGCGGGCAGCCGCCGTCTTCCTGTCCTCGGCACGCCCCAGCGAGGCGAGCGCGTGACGCGTCGCGTGGTCGTGCTGCCGGACCCGGCGGCGGTTGCGGCAGCCACCGCGGACCGGGTGGTCGCCACGGTGCGCAACGCCATCCGACGGCGCGGGGTCTGCCGCCTCGTGCTGTCCGGCGGAGCAACGCCGCTGTTGGCCTACCCGCTGCTGCTCGCGCCACCGCGTGTTGACGCAGTCGACTGGTCGAGCGTCGAGTTCTTCTGGGCCGACGAGCGGGCCGTTCCTCCCACTTACCTGGATTCGAACTACAACGCCGCACTGGGGGTCTTTCTGTCGGACCTGCCGGGCGTTCGACTGAGCGCCGTGCATCGCATGGAGGCGGAGCGCGGCGATCTCGACGCTGCAGCCGCCGACTACCAGGCGGAGATCGCCAGGGCGTTCGGGCTCCGGGGCGCCGACGCGGCCATTCCCGCGTTCGATCTTGCCTGGCTGGGAATGGGACGTGACGGCCACACCGCCTCGCTCTTCCCGGGCTCGGCGGCGCTCGGCGAGCGGCGGCGTTGGGCGGTTGCCAACTGGACCGGCGGGGCGGCGGGCTGGCGCATGACGCTCACCTATCCGATCCTCAACGCCGCCCGCGAGGTCCTCTTCCAGGTCTGCGGTCCAGACAAGCGCGATGCGCTCGCGGCAACCCTGCGCGGCGAAACCCCGGCGGCCAGGGTCCGCGCCCGCCGCACCCTCTGGCTGGTCGATCGCGAGGCTGCCGGGTGAGCGGGTGGCCCTTCCTGCTGGCTGCCCTGGCCTTCGCGGCCGGCGCCACACTCCTCGCGCGGCCGGCATGGGACGCGTACCGATCGCGACGTCGGCGCGACCTCAACGCGGAGCGCTATCTCGCGTGGCGCGGTCGCGCGGATCGCAACCCGGCGGCAATGAGCATGACCGAAGGCGAACGCCGCCGGCTGTGGGCCGCGGCCCTCCTTGCGTCCATCGCAGTGGTGTCCCTGCTCCTGTTCCTGGGAGCTCGCTGAGCCGGTGCGCGTCGAGCTGCTCTACTGGGACGCGGACCCGCATTACATGACGGCGCGGCAGCGCCTCGTCGAGGTGCTCAACGAAGATGCGTTCGAGACGACGATCCAGATGATCTCCGTCAACACGATCGATGACGCGGAGATGCTCGACTTTCGCGGCTCGCCGACGATCCGGATCGACGACACCGATATCCATCCCTCGCCACCGGCGGAAACCGGCCTCCGGCTGCGCGGCTACCCCGCCGACCCGGAACCCTTGGGGGCCGACACCGAACCGGCGCCGGGCAAGCAGTTGATCCGTCGTGCTGTCGAGCGGGCGCGCGGCTGGGGTCACGGGCGGGTGCGCTAGACTCGGCCAATCATGGTGACCCCGCGATGAGCGGCAACAAGCGACCCAGCACCTCCAGCCTGCGCAGGTTCATCAGCTCGCGGCCGTACGTGGCGATTGCGGAGTTGCGGCGTCGTTTCGCCCTGGACGAGCCGGACGCCGTTTCGCGCCTTGAGCGGGACGGAACGGTGGCCTGGGTCGGACTCCCGGAGCGCGAGGCGACGAAGATCGAGGATCTCTGGCGGCGCAACGAGATCGGCATGGAGCTCTCCGTCGAGGTCCGAGCGCCGGTGGTGGTGGGCATCTACCCGATGCGCATCATGCACTACGCGATGGACGGCGGCCAAGCCACCAGGTGAGCGTCGCGCTGGTCGCGCGCGACCTGATCTTCGGCTCGCGGATCCTCGCTGCCGCCGCGCCACGAATCCCGGTCTTCCGGTGCGACGATCCGTCGCAGTTGCCGCCGCCCTTCGGGATCGACCTGGTACTGGTGGACTGGAGCGAACGCCAGCCGGGCTGGGCGACGGCCCTCACCGACTGGGTGGCCGCGGCGCCGGCGCCTCACCGTCCTCGCGTGATCCTCTACGGCCCGCACACCGATCTGGCCGCGCATGCCGAGGCTCGTGCGGCCGGGCTCGGACCGATGTGGGCGCGCTCGCGGATCCTGCGCGAGCTCCCCTCGCTGCTCGCCAGGGCGTAAGAACAAGCCTCCCTGTGCGAGGCGGACCGCACGGCCGGCGTCAGCGGGCGACAAGCCTGCCGAGCTCACCATCGCCGGCACCCCGCCGCCTAGTCGCGGAGGGTGGTGACCTGCCCTTCCGGCGTGTCGCGCACCTCCACGCCCATCGCCGCCAGTTCGGCACGCAGGGCGTCCGCGGTGCCGAAGTCACGCGCCGCGCGTGCCGTGGCGCGGTTCTCCAGCAGTTCCGCCGCCCCGGACGGTAGCTCCGTCGACTGGTGCTCGGTCGGCGCGTCGAGGCCGAGGCCGAAGACCCGATCGAAGTCGAGCAGCAGCGCGCGCTTCTCGACCGGGACGAGGTCCTCGGCCCCCGCCACGGCATGTGCCACCGCCAGGGCCGCCGGCAGGGCGAGGTCGTCCGCGATCGCCTCCACGAACCGGGCGCGGTAGCCGGCCATCGGCTGGCGGTCGAGGTCCACCGCGGCCGCATCGGTCGCCGGCGCGGCAGCCACCGCGCGGCGCAACCGACGGAACCCCGAGGCCGCGGCCTGCATTGCTGCTTCGGTGAAGTCGAGCTTGGACCGATAATGCGCGGTCAGGGCCAGGTAGCGGAAATCGAGCGGCTTGAATCCCTTGGAAGGCAGTTCGCTGACCCGGATGATGTTGCCGGCGCTCTTGGCCATCTTGGCGTCCGCCAGGGTCAGGAACTCGCCGTGCATCCACAGGTTGACGACACGGTGCCCGGTGGCGCCCTCGCTCTGGGCGATCTCGTCCTCGTGATGTGGGAACTTCAGGTCGATGCCGCCGGTGTGGATGTCGAACCGCTCGCCGAGGTACTTCATGCTCATCGCCGAGCATTCGATGTGCCAGCCGGGAAACCCCTCGCCCCACGGTGAGGGCCACTTCATGAGGCGGCTGGCGTCGGCCTTCTTCCAGAGCGCGAAGTCGGCGGGGTCGCGCTTCGCGGACTCGACATCCACCCGGAAGCCAGCCTGCGTGCGATCGGTGCGCTGGCCGGAGAGCTTCCCGTAGCCGGGGAAGGCCGAGACGTCGAAGTAGACCGTGCCGTCCACCTCGTACGCCAGCCCTTTCGCGATCAGGCTCCGCGTGATATCGATCATCTCGACGATGTGATCGGTCGCCTTGGGCAGCACATCGGGCGGTGCGATGTTGATGAGCGCTTCGTCCGCCAGCCAGGCCGCGGTGTAGAACTCGGCGATCTCGTACGGCGTCTTCCCCTCCTCGAGCGCCGCCAGCACCATGCGATCCTCGCCGGTATCGGTGTCGTCGTGCCGCATGTGACCGACATCGGTGATGTTCTTCACGTACAGGACGTCGTAGCCGAGGTACGCCAGCGTGCGCCGCAGCAGGTCCCCGAACAGGTAGGTGCGCAGGTTGCCGATGTGCGCATAGCGGTACACCGTGCTGCCGCAGGTGTAGATCGTCACCCGCCCGGGGGTGATCGGCGCGAGCGCTTCGACCCTGCGGTTGAGCGTGTTGTACAGGCGGATCGGGCGCATGTGGCGGCTATTGATAGGTGGCGCCGGCCAGATATTTGAGCCCCGAGTCAACCTGCACGGTGACGACTCGATGGCCGGGGCCCAGGCGGCGGGCCACCTGGAGCGCGGCGCTCATGGTGGCGCCGAACGACACCCCGGAGAAGATCCCCTCCTCCCTTGCCGCACGGCGGGCCATGGCGAAGGCCTCCTCGGTGGGGACGGCGATCACCTCGTCGAAGTCGTCTTTCGCGAGCAGCGGTGGCCAGAAGCCCATCCCGCCGCCCTCGATCCGATGCGTCCCGGCGCGTCCCTCCGACAGGAACGGCGACTCGCCAGGTTCGACCGCCGTCCGATGCAGCGCCGGCCAGGCCTTGCGCAACTCCCGTCCCGCGCCCGCGAAGCAGCCGGCGGTGCCCACGTAGAGGACGAATGCGTCCGCGCCAAGGGGGAGCTGCTCGAGGAGCTCGCGCCCAAGGCTGGCGAAGCCGTCGAGCACGTCAGGGTTGTTGAGCTGGTCGGTGGCAAAGGCGCCTGTTTCGGCCACGATCTCCCTGGAGCGGGCAATCATCTTGCCGATCAGGCCCGGCGCGATTCCCTCAGGGGAATGGATCAGCTCGACCTCGGCCCCCAGGGCGCGCATGGTCTTGACCTTTTCAGGCGCGAATGCATCCGAGCTGACGATGCGCAGTGGGTAGCCTTTGAGCGCGCAGACCAGCGCCAGGCTCGAGCCGGTGCTGCCGCCGGTGTACTCGACCACCGTCTGGCCGGGCAGGAGTCGTCCGTCGCGCTCCGCTCCCTCGATCATGGCCAGCGCCATGCGGTCCTTGTACGAGCCGGTCGGGTTGTTCGCCTCCAGCTTGACCCAGACCTCGGCCATCTCGGGAGTGCCGAGGCGCTCAACGCGCACGATGGGGGTGTGACCGATGGTGTCGAGCAGGGCTTGTCGGACCGGGGTCGTGGTTGGCATGGACCGTATTCTACCGGCCGGCATTGGGCGGCCGCGCCGTAACCGCTCCATTGCGTTAGAATGGTTACATCGTGGCACTGATCGCCCGATCCGCTGACTCGGCCGCAGCCGGTCCACCTTCACCGAGACCCGACCGATGACCGCGTCCCGCCTCTACCGACTGCGTCCCGCCTTCGGCCTCGCCGCCGCCATGATGAGCGTCTGGGGGCTGGTCTACACCTTCCCGCTGTTCGTGGTGCCGCTCGCCACCGAGCTGCACGCCGATCGGGCCGCGATTGCAGGGATCGTAGTCGCCATCCTCTTCTGGGGTGCGCTGGTGGGGCCTGGCCTGGGGGCGCTGATCGATCGGTTCGGGCCACGACCGGCAGTGCTGGGCGGGATCGGGCTGTCGGTCATCGGCTACGCCGCCTTCAGCCAGGCCCACGAGCTCTGGCAGGCATATGTCGCCTTCGCCGGGATCCTGGGGACCGGACAGACGCTCATCTACCTGGGTGCCAACGTGCTGATCGCTCGGACCTTTGCCGGTGAGCGGGCGACCGCCTACGGGGTGGCCTATGCCGGACTGGGGATCGGCACCGGGCTGTACGCCTTCGGCGGGCAGCTGCTGGTCGACCAGTTCGGCTGGCGGACGGCGGCACTGCTGCTCAGCGTCACTCCGCTGATCGTGGTGCCCGCTGTCCTGCGGCTGCATCCCGGTGCGGCGGCCCGGGTCACGATCGCTCGCTCGCCGGCGTCAGCTTCTGCCGCTGGTGGCTCTTCGGAGGCGCGCCGTGGGCATCGGGCCGCGGGGATCGGGGTCTTTGCGCTCATCTGCTTCTCGTCACTTTCGCTCGGGCTCGTCGATGAGGGGATCTACCAGAACCTGCTGCCGCACGCGATCGTGGTCGGTTTCACGCCCGCGCTGGCCGCCCTGGCACTTACGGCCGTTTCCCTCGCCTACGTGCTGGCGCAGCTGGTCGGCGGCGCGGCGATGGACCGATTCGGGGCGCCGCGCACGGCGCTGGCCGCGTTCGCGGTCGGGGCCGTGGGCATGGTCGGTGTGGTGACCGCACGCAGTGGAGTGCCGCTCGCCTCCGTCTGGCTGCTGGTCGCTGCGCTCCTGTACGGCGCAGGGCTGGCCGTGCTGCTGCTCGTTCGGCTCGCCACCTTCGCCGAGCGCTTCGCCGGGCCTCGCTTCGGATTCCTGTCGGGGATCTTCGCGCTGGCGTACCCGATCGGCGGCTCGTTCGTGGTGTGGTTCGGCGGCCTCGCCTACGACCTGTGGCGCAGCTACCTGCCGGCGTTCGGCGTCAGCGCTGCCGGGCTCCTGCTGGCCGTGGGAGCGCTGCTGGCGGTCACCTGGCGACGGGACAACGCGGGTGAGACTGCCCTGCGGAAGGCCTCGTAAGGCCGTTCGAGCCGAGCCGAGCCGGGTCCGGGTGGAGCGGAGGTCAGGCGGCGTCCTTGGCCGCGGTCTCCGCAACGGTCTCGGCGCGGGCCTGGCGCAGGGCCGCCGGGTCGATGCCACCGAAGCGCGGCAGGTCGCTCAGGCTGGCTGTGCGCGCAAGCCGCTCGGTCATCTTGCCGAGCACCAGCTGCCCGAATTCGGGGATCGCCATGAGGCCACGCAGCGTGCCCGCCGGCACCTCCAGCAGCGTGGCATCCTCCTCGGCGACCACGTCGGCGGTCCGCCTGCTCCCCGTCAGGGCCGCGATCTCGCCGAAGACGTCGCCGGCGGTCATGCTCGACAGCGTTCGGTGGCCCCCCTCGCCGCTGGTCAGGCCCGCAACCACGCGACCGCCGAGGACGAAGAAGGCCGCATCGCCGGACTCTCCGGCGCGCGTAATGGCGGTCCCCGCGGCCGCGTTGCGCACTCGCGCGTGCTGCAGCAGGGCATCCCGGTCACGCGGCGCCAGCCCGGCCAGCGCCGGCACGTAACCGAGCAGCATCTCGATATCGGCCAGGCTGGCGGGTCGACCGAAGGCCATCCCCGGCGCGGAGCCGGCGCCACGCAGCAGGCTGATGGCACGCCGCCATTCCGCCGCCGGCTGCCCGAGCCCCGGCAGGAACTGGGTGATCAGTGCTGCCGCGATCACCACGACTGAGCTGACCTGGAACATGAGCCGCACGTCGATGAGGTCGGCGAGGCCGGCGAGGCCCATTCCCACCAGGAAGACCACGGTGGTGATGAGGTAAGAGGTGCTGAACACCCGGCCACGCATCTCGCGCGGCGTGTTCCGCTGGTTCAGCAGCCGCCCTGCCACGAAGGACGGTGCATTGAGCGCGCCAGAGATGGTGATCAAGGTGATGGCCACCCATACGTTGGACTGCAGAGCGTAGGCCAGGCCGAAGAGCCCCATGCCGAGGAAGCTGAGCACCAGCCACTGCCCCTCGCGCAGGCGGTCCGAGAGACGGGCCATCAGCAGGCTGCCGACCACGAAGCCGACCGACGTGAGCCCCTCCTGGATGCCGTACTCGAACTCGGTGGCGCTCAGCGCCCGGATGGCGAACGGCAACAGCAGCACGTTCTGCAGCCCGAAGGAGATGAGCACCGGCACCTTGACCAGGTTCATCGAACGCAGGACCGGCGTACGGGCGATGAACTTCGCGCCGAACGTCAGGTTGCGGATCATGTCCCGCACGGTGGTCAACTCATCGACCACCAGCGGTGCGATCGTCACCAGGCTGATCATGCCGGCCGAGAAGAGGAAGGTGGCGGCGTCGATGAAGAAGACCACCTCGATCGCCTGCGACGAAGCGAGCAGGCCGGCGAGCGCGAAGCCGACCGCGGTGGACCCGAACTGGGCGATGGCCATGATCGAGTTGGCGGCGCCCAGCTCCTCGTCGGTCGCGATCTCGGGCAGCACCGACTCGTTGGCCGGAGCAAAGAACTGCGTCACCGACGCCGACACCATCACCAGCAGGTACAGGAAGGCGATGTTGATGTGGACCACGAACGGGATCAGGCAGACGATGCCGGCCCGTATCAGGTCCGCGCTGACCATGATCTTCTTGCGATCGAAACGGTCGGTGACGACCCCGGCGACCAGGCCGAAGACGAGCGTCGGGACGGCGGTTGCCATCAGCATCAGGCCGACGCTCAGGGCGGAGTTTGTGAGGCGGAAGACGATGATGCCGGCGGCCAGGCTGGTCAGCGCATCGCCGATGGTCGAGACGAGCTGAGCGCTCCACAGCAGGACGAACGGTCGCTTGCGGAGGACCGCGAACGGCGATGGCTGGGCGGGGAGGGCGGCGCCGGTCATGAGTGGCGGCATTGTGCCATCCGCGTGGGGGCTCCGGCGGGCTTACCATGCCCGACATGCCGCAGCCCGACGTGACCTCCTCGTATCCGCTGACCCTGGGTGAGGAGCCCGCTTTCTGCCCGGCCTGCGGGAAGGCGCTGACGGCTCGCGTGCTCGAGGAGGATCACCGGCCGCGCCTGGTCTGTCCGGACGGCCATGTCACCTGGCGCAACCCGCGACTGGTGGTCGGCTCGCTGCCCGTGCGCGACGGACGTGTCTTCCTGGCTCGCCGTGCCATCGAGCCGGGCGCCGGGCGCTGGACGTACCCGGGGGGCTATCTCGAGGTCGGCGAAGCGGCCCAGGAGGGGGCGCGTCGTGAGACCGAGGAGGAGACCCAACTGCTCGTCGAGATCGGGCGGCTGATCGGCGCCTACTCGCGCCCACACGCCGGCGTGGTGACCCTGATCTACGAGGCGGCGGTGGTCGGCGGTGAGGCGCTGCCCGGCGTCGAGACGACCGAAGTGCGCGGGTTCGGGCCCGACGAGATCCCGTGGAGCGACCTGGCCTTCACCACCGCCGAGAGCGCGCTGCGGGACTGGGTGGCGTCACTGCCGGGGCACGCCTCGCGCCACCAGCCGGAGCTCTACGTCACCGGCGACTGAGGGTCAGCCGTAGCGTCGGAAGACGGCCACCGCGTTCTGCCCGCCGAAGCCGAAGCCGTTGACGATCGCCACCCCGACCTTGGCGCGGCGCGCCATGTTGGGGACGTAGTCGAGGTCGCAGGCGGGATCCGCTGTCTCGTAGTTGATGGTCGGCGGGATCAGGCCGTCGCGGATGGTGCACACGGCGGCCAGCGCCGAGATGGCGCCGGCGGCGCCCAGGGTGTGGCCGATCATGCTCTTGTTGCTGCTCACCGCCAGGTGCGCCGCATGGGCGCCGAAGGCGGCATGGATGGCCTTGGTCTCGGTCGCATCGTTGAGCGGGGTGCTGGTGCCGTGCGCCACAACGTAGTCCACCTCTTCGGGCGCCACACCGGCGTCGCGCAGGGCGCGCTGCATGGCGCGCATGGCGCCGTTGCCGGAGGGGTCGGGCGCGCTGATGTGAAAGGCATCACCGGTGAGGGCGCCGCCGGCCACCTCGGCCACGATCCGCGCCCCGCGACGCTCCGCATGCTCCGCCGCCTCGATCACCAGCACCGCGGCGCCCTCGCCGAAGACGAAGCCATCTCGGTTGGCGTCGAAGGGGCGGGAGGCGCCGGTTGGGTCGTCGTTGCGCTTCGAGAGGGCGCCCATGTTGGCCAGCGCCGCAAAGGCGACCGGCACGATGGTGCTCTCCGTGCCACCGGTGATCACCACGTCCACGTCGCCGTGCTCGATCAGGCGCTGCGCCTCGATGAACGCCTGTACGCCCGAGGCGCAGGCCGCCACGCTGGCGATGACCGGGCCGCGCAGCCCGTTCTGGATGCTGATCTGGCAGGCCGCCATCGACGGCGACATCATCGGCACCATGAAAGGGCTGACCCGCTTGCCGCCCTGCTCCTCGAAGATGTGCTCACCGATCGCCACGTCGCCGATCCCGCCGCCGCCGGTGTTCAACACCACCGCGATGTCGTCGCGGTTGGCATCGGTGATCTGCAGCCCCGAGTCGGCGATCGCCTGCGCGGCCGCGGCGACCGCCAGGTGGCTGAAGCGGCTCATGCGGCGGGCCTGCTTGAAATCGATCCAGGTGGCCGGGTCGAAGCCCTTCACCTCGGCCGCGATGCGCACCTCCTCGCCCGACGCGTCGTAGGCGGTGATGGGGCCGGCGCCGCTCACGCCAGCGGTGAGGTTCGCCCAGAAGGTGGCCGCATCGTTGCCGATGGGCGTGACGGCGCCCATGCCGGTGACGACCGCCGCTCGTCGTGGATCGCGGGCCATGCTGCTTTCGTCTACTCCTCGAAGCGACGCACGATGATCGTGCTGTTGTGGCCGCCAAGTCCCATCGAGTTGCTCAGCGCCACGCGCGCGCTCGTCTGGCGAGCGATGTTCGGCACGTAGTCGAGGGTCAGCTCCGGATCGGGATGACGATAGTTGATGGTCGGAGGCAGGCAGCCGGTCTGCACCGCCTTGACGCAGACGAAGCCCTCGAAGGCGCCGGCGGCGCCCATCATGTGCCCCGTCATGCTCTTGGTGGAGCTCACTGCCAGGCGTGACGCGTGCTCCCCGAAGACCTCGCTGATGGCGACCGACTCGTAGCGATCGTTGAGCGGCGTGCTGGTGCCGTGGGCATTGATGTAATCGACCGCCTCGGGACCGATGCCGGCCCGGGCCAGGGCGGCGCGCATCGAGCGCTGGCTCCCCTCGCCGCGCTCCGCCGGGGCGGCCATGTGGTACGCGTCGGCCGACGACCCGTAGCCGATCACCTCGGCGATGGGGGTGGCGCCCCGCGCCCGCGCGTGCTCCAGCTCCTCGAGCACCAGGACCGCGCATCCCTCCGAGACGACGAAGCCGTTCCGCGTCGCGTCAAAGGGTCGCGAGGCGATCTTCGGGTTGTATTCGCCGGTGTCCGGATCGATTGGCGAGCCGAGGGCCCGCATCTGCCCGAATCCGGCCAGCGCAAGGGGCACGATCACCGCCTCGGTGCCCGCGCCCAGCATCAGGTCCGCCTGGCCCCGCACGATGGTCTCCATCGCCTCGCCGATGGCGTGGCCGCCGGTCGCGCAGGCGCTGACCACCGCCATGTTCGGTCCGCGCAGCCCGTACTGGATGGCGACCATCCCCGACGCCGCGTCCGGGATCATGTGGGGAAGCAGGAACGGCGAGACGCGCGACGGGCCACGCTCGCGGAGCGTCATCAACCCATCGGTGATCATGCCGATGCCGCCGATGGCGGTGCCGACCACCATGCCGAAGCGGTCGCCATCGGCCTGGCCGGCGTCCAGCATCCCGTCCGCGTTGAGCAGGCCGGCATGCCGCAGCGCCTCGCCGGCGGCTGCCACCGCGAAGTGGGTGTTGCGGTCGTGGCGCCGGACGTCCTTGCCATCCATGTACTGCGTGGCGTCGAAGTCCTTCACCTCGCCGGCGACATGGATCGGGTAATCGGTGGTGTCGAAGAGGGTGATGTCGGTGATCCCTGATCGGCCGGCGACGAGCGCGTCCCACGACGCGTCGGCCCCGATCCCCACCGGCGAGACGGTCCCGAAGCCGGTCACCACCGCCCGTCGCGTGGTCATGCCGCGCTCCCGCCCTCGGGCAGCCAGAGGGCACCGTTGCCGGGCGCGTCGAGCGGGTGGGTCTCGACGCCGGGCACGATGCGCTTGATGAGGCCACTCAGGACGCGGCCGGGGCCGATCTCGACGAAGTCGGTGACGCCGTCGGCGGCCATGCGCCGGATCGTATCGGTCCATTGCACGCCGTGGACGAGATGCTCGGACAGTTCGCGTCGCAGCCCGTCGGCGCTGCGGATCATGGTGGCGTGGACGTTGCCGAGCATCGGCACTCGCGGCTCGCGGAACGGGACGCGCGCGAGGATCTGGGTGAATTCGTCCTTTGCGCGCCGCATGAGGGGGGAGTGGCTGGCCACGCTCACCGTCAGTCGCACCGCCTTGCGTGCCCCGAAGGTCTTGCTCATCTCGAGCGCGAAGGCGAGCGCCGGGATCACCCCGGAGAGCACGATCTGGCCGGGCGCGTTGGCATTTGCGACGCCGATCTCTCCGTGCTCGCGCGCCTGGTCCACGATCTCGTGCACCTGCTCGTCGCTGAGCCCGATGATGGCGCCCATCCCTCCCTCGATCCCGCGCTCCTGCATGATCCGCCCCCGCTCTCGCACCAGCTCGATGGCGGTCTCGAAGTCGAGCGCGTCGGCGGCCACTGCCGCCGCGTATTGACCGGCGGAGTGCCCGGCCATCGACTGCGGGGCGAGCTCCACGCCTGCCGCCTTCGCCTCTTCGCGCATCGCCTCCAGGTAGGCGATGCTGGTCGCCAGGATGGCCGGCTGTGCGTTGACGGTGAGATCCAGCTCCTGGGACGGCCCTTCGGCGATCAGCCGTGACAGCGGGAAGCCGAGCGCAGCGTCAGCCCGCTGCATGACGTCGGCAGCGGCGGGGGAGCGCTCGAGCACCGCGTTCCCCATCCCCACGTACTGGGAGCCCTGGCCGGGGAAGACGAATGCGTGCACGCGGGGCTCGTGGTGAGCCGGATCGGTCTGGTCGTTCTGGTCGGTCATGCGTGTCGTATGGCGGTGAAGTGGCCGCGAGTATAGCCGAGCCCTTCACGGGGGCCCCTCACGCCGGATCCGCCGTCACGAATCTGCCCACCACCTCGTGGAGCACCGGCAGCCCGAAGCGGATGGCGCTGACCGGGACGCGCTCGTCATGGCCGTGGAAGAGCGAGAGGAACGGCATGTCGGGAGCCAGGCGCAGCGGCGCGAAGCCGTAGGTCGGGATGCCCAGCAGGGCGAGCGCCTTCGCGTCGGTGCCGGGGGTGATCATCATCGGGGCGACCACGCACCCCGGCTCGGCGGCGAGCAGCGCGTCGCGCATCAGCCCGACGATCTCCGCGTCGGCCGGCGCCTCGGTGGGCGGCATGCGCATCACCGACTCCAGCCGCGCCCGATCGCCGATCAGCGCCTGCAGCTCCGCCAGCAGCGCCTGCTGGTCCGTCCCGGGCAGCGTCCGAATGTCGATCTCCGCCTCTCCACTGCCGGGGATGACGTTCATCTTCTTACCGACGTGGATCACCGTGGGTGTGACCGTGTCGCGGAGCATGGCGGCCAGCGAGCGGCGCACGACCGGGTCCTCGACGCTCGACGCCAGCGCGGCGGACGCACCTGCGTCGTCGCGGGCATCCAGGGAGCGCACCACCGCAGCCAGGCCCAGGGCGACGAAGAACTCGCGGACGATCGGCATCAGACGCCCCGGTTGAGAGGCGCCTGCCAGCAGGCTCACCGCCTCCGCGAGCTTGACGGCCGCGTTGTCGGGATGCGGCATGGACGCGTGGCCCGGCGTTCCGGTGGCCAGCATCCGAGTCCAGATGATCCCCTTCTCCGCGACCTGGATGGTGTACGTCCGGCGGCCGCCGACCGTCATCGAATAGCCGCCGACCTCGTTCAGCGCCGCGGCCGCCGGCCGACCGTCCACTGCGGCGAAGAGGTCGGGTCGTTCGCGCACCCAGTGCATCGCACCAAAGGTGCCGCCCGCCTCCTCGTCGGCGAGCGCCGCGAAGATCACGTCCCGGCGTCGCGCGCCGCTGGCCCGAGCCAGCGTCAGCATGACGCTCAGCTCCATGGCGACCATGTCCTTCATGTCCACGGCGCCGCGCCCCCATACCACCCCGTCGATCAGCTCACCGCCGAACGGGTCGCGCTGCCATGCCTC
>Ga0315281_10006258_pt1 | contig 16966 bp, 17 predicted proteins | sample YL17G07_0_MG_FD_204540 | JGI IMG/M metagenome (GOLD analysis project Ga0315281, IMG submission 204540) | Sediment microbial communities from Yellowstone Lake, YNP, Wyoming, USA - YL17G07_0 | ecosystem: Environmental > Aquatic > Freshwater > Lake > Sediment | place: USA: Wyoming | collected...
TCGCCGTGCAAGGCGCGCAAATGCTGCTGGTGCTTCTGCTGGCCCCCTTGCTCACCGGATTGGTGCGCAAGGCGAAGGCGCGGCTGTTGCGCCGCCAGGGGCCGACGTTGATTCAGCCCTATCGCGATCTGATCCGGCTGATGCGCAAGGATGTGGTGCTGGCCGAAAACGCTTCCTGGCTGTTCCGCGTCATTCCCTACATTGTTTTCGCCGGAACCTGGGTGGCGGTATCGCTGGTGCCGACCTTCCGGGTCGGGTTGCTGTTCTCCTGGTCGGCCGATCTGATCGCCATCATCGCCTTGCTCGGCAGTGCGCGGTTTTTTCTCGCGCTCGCCGGCCTCGATGTCGGCACCAGTTTCGGCGGGATTGGCTCGAGCCGCGAAGTGATGATCGCTTCGCTGGCCGAACCGGCCATGCTGATGATCGTATTTACGCTCGCGCTGGTCGCCGGCTCGACCCAGCTTTCGACCATGGCGAGTTTCCTGATTTCATCGGAAGTAGGCTTGCGGGTCTCGCTCGGCTTGGCGCTGATCGCCTTGGTGATGGTGGCGATCGCCGAGAACGCGCGCATTCCGGTCGACAATCCGGCGACCCATCTCGAACTCACCATGGTGCATGAGGCCATGGTGCTGGAATATTCCGGCCGCCACCTCGCGCTGATCGAGCTATCGGCCGCGCTCAAGCTGTTGCTCTCGGTCTCGCTGCTGGCGTGCCTGTTCGTGCCTTGGGGCATGGCGCCGGCGGGCGCCAACGCCCAGGCGTTGGCGATCGGCCTTGTGGTCTATCTCGGCAAGCTCGCGGCCGGCGGATTGCTGCTCGCGTTGTTTGAGACCGCGATCGCCAAGATGCGCGTGTTCCGGGTACCCGAATTCCTCGGCGCCGCGTTGATGCTGGGATTATTGGCGACGCTTCTGCTGTTCGTTTCCCGGAGCCTGTGATGCACGGCAGCCTGACTTTCGACGTCGCTCATATGCTGGCCGGTTCGCTGGTGCTGGTGAGCTTTATTCAACTCTACCAGGACCGGCTCTATGCGCTGCTCAATGTCTTCGCGCTGCATGCGCTGGTGCTGGCCTTGTCGGTGGCCTGGCAGGCGTTCATTCAGGACGCACCGCACCTGTATCTCACCGCCGTCATTGCGCTGGTTTTCAAGGCCATCTTTATCCCGGTCGCGTTGCACCGGATCATCGTGCGCTTAGGTATTCATCGCGAAATCGAAACGGTGGGCGGCATCGGAATAACGATGCTGTTCGGCATCGGTCTGGTCGCGCTTGCGATGGTGGTGATGCTGCGGGTGACCGCCGATGCCGATCCGCTGGCGCGCGAGGATCTCGCCTTTGCGCTGTCGGTGGTGCTGCTCGGCCTGCTGGTGATGGTGACGCGGCGCAATGCGGTGAGCCAGGTCGTGGGCTTCATGTCGCTTGAAAATGGCCTGGTGCTGGCGGCGACCGGCGCCAAGGGCATGCCGCTGGTGGTCGAAATCAGCATCGCGTTCTCGGTCCTGATCGCCTTCATTGTCATCGGCATATTCCTGTTCCGTATCCGCGAGCGTTTCGACACGGTCGATGTGCAGGCGCTCGATCGCTTCCGCGGAGAACGGCGATGATGATCGATGCGGTCGGCGCCGTTCTACTTATTCCGGCGATCTCGGCGGTCTTGCTGGCGGCGCTGCCGGGCTACCGGCTCACCGCCGGCCTCAACGTCGCGGCGTCGTTCCTCAGCTTTCTGTCGGCGCTGACGCTGGTCTTCAGCCGGCCCGAGACCGGGCCCTATCTGCTGGTCGACGACCTCAACAACGTCTTCATCGTGCTCACGACCTTTATCGGCTTCACCACCAGCATATTCAGCGCCAATTACATCGGCCACGAAATCGAGATCGGCCGGTTGACGCCGACATCGGTGCGGTTCTATCACGCGATGTATCAGGTGCTGATGTTCGCGATGAATCTCGCGCTCACCGCCAACAATATCGGCCTGATGTGGGTCGCGATCGAAATGGCGACGCTGACCACCGTGCTGATGGTCGGAATTTATCGCACCCACGAAGCGCTCGAAGCGGCGTGGAAATATTTCATTCTCGGCAGCGTCGGCATTGCGCTCGCTCTGTTCGGCACCATTCTGGTTTACATGGCGGCGCGTCCGGTCATTGGCGAAGGTCTCAACGCGATGGTCTGGACCGTGCTGGTGACACGCGCCGCGCAATTCGATCCGGCGCTTCTCAATGTCGCCTTCGTCTTCCTGCTGCTCGGCTACGGCACCAAAGTGGGGCTGGCGCCGCTGCACGCCTGGCTGCCCGATGCCCATGCCGAAGGCCCGACGCCGATTTCGGCGGTGCTGTCGGGTCTCCTGCTCAATGTCGCGCTGTATGCGCTGTTGCGCTTCAAGCTGCTGCTGGCGGTCAATCCGGCGGCGCTCGCCCCCGGCCCGCTGATGGTCACTATGGGGCTGATCTCGGTCGTTTTCGCGGCGTTCATGCTGTACCGCCGCCGCGATCTGAAACGCATGTTTGCCTATTCCTCGATCGAGCACATGGGTATCGTGACTTTCGCCTTCGGCATGGGCGGCGCGCTGGCGAATTTCGGCGGGCTGCTGCACATGACCATGCACTCCTTGACCAAGTCGGCGATCTTCTTCGCGGTAGGCCACATCGCCCAGGTCAAGGGCACGCAGAAAATTGACGACATGGGCGGGCTCACCGTAACCAATCCGGTGCTCGGCTGGGGGCTGGTGCTCGGCGTCGTCGCGATTGCCGGCCTGCCGCCGCTCGGAATTTTCATGAGCGAATTTCTGGTGGTGAGTTCGACTTTTGCGCGCGAGCCGTGGCTGGCGATCATACTGGTGTTCGGTATTCTGGTCGGCTTCGGCGGGTTGTTTCTGCGGCTCAATGGCATCGTGTTCGGGGAGCCGCGCGGGCCGACCGCGGCGGCGAAGGCCTCCTATGTGCCGATGTTCGCGCATTTCGCGCTGGTGTTCGCCGCCGGCATCTATCTTCCGCCGGCGCTGGTGACCGCCTTCCAGAACGTCGCGAAATTGTTGGGATAGAGCCGATGCCGGCGCTGATCGACAGCATCCCCCACCGCCGCCAGGCCGAACAGCACCGGCCCTGGCCGCGTTTAATTGTGCGCGAAGACGGCTGGCGGCAAGCGACCGAGCAATTGGCGGCCGGCCAGCTCACGCTGCTCGGCCTGTGGGGCGAGGAGGCGGCGGTGCATATGGCGGTTGTTGCCGAGGAGTCGCACGCCATCGCCGTGCTCAGTTATGAATGCCGGAATGGCACGTTCCCCTCGGTCGGCGCCCGGCATCCGCCGGCGATCCGGCTGGAGCGCGCCATCGCCGACCTTTTCGGCCTCAAGCCCGAAGGCGCGCCTGACAGGCGCGGCTGGCTCGATCTCGGATTCTGGGACGTCGCCCATCCGCTGGCGGCGCGGCCGGGCAAAGCCGGACTGAAGGCGAAATATGCCTTTCTGCCAAGCGAAGGCGAGAACCTGCACCAGATTGCGGTCGGCCCGGTGCATGCCGGCATTATCGAGCCGGGGCATTTCCGCTTCACCGCCAATGGCGAAACCGTGGTGCGGCTGGAGCAGCGGCTCGGCTACGTCCACAAGGGCATCGAATCGCTGATGGCCGGGGCGAGCCTCGAGCAGGCGGCGAAATTGGCCGCTCGCACCTCGGGCGACAGCACCGTGGCCTATGGGCTGGCCTTTGCCCATGCGGCCGAGGCGGCGCTGGGGATCAAGCTGCCGGCGCGCGCGGCCTATCTGCGCGCGTTGATGGCGGAGCTTGAGCGGATCGCCAATCATTTCGGCGATATCGGCGCGATCTGCAACGATGCGTCGTTTTCGCTGATGCACGCGCAATGCGGCATTTTGCGCGAGCGCACGCTGCGGGCGGCGAACGCCTGTTTCGGCCATCGGCTGATGATGGACCAGGTGGTGCCCGGCGGCGTCGTCAACGACATAGCGCCCGGCGGGCTCGCCCAGGTGCAGGAATTGCTGGCCGAAGTGCGCGGCATTTTCCCGCGCCTGATCGAGCTTTATGACAATACCGCATCATTGCAGGACCGCACGGTGACGACCGGGATCGTTCACTCCGGACTGGTACGGCAATTCGGTGCCGGCGGTTATATCGGCCGCGCCAGCGGGCGAGCCTTCGATGCCCGCCGCTGGCCCGGCTATGCGCCGTACGACCAACTCAAATTCGACATTCCGCTGCTCGATGCCGGCGACGTCAATGCCCGGGTCTGGATCAGGATTCGCGAAGTCGAACAGAGTCTCGCTTTGATCGAGCAGATTCTGGCCGCGCTGCCGGGCGGCGCGATTCGCGCGGCAGTCAAAGGCAAGCGTCGGATCTGCGAAGGGCTGGGTCTGGCCGAGGCATTTCGCGGCGATGTGCTGGCCTGGCTGCGGCTCGACGGCGGCGGCCGCGTGCTGCGCTGTCACTTGCGCGATCCGTCATGGTTCCAGTGGCCGCTGTTGGAAGCCGCGGTCGAGGGCAATATCGTGGCGGATTTCCCGCTTTGCAATAAATCCTTCAACTGCTCCTATTCCGGACACGATCTCTAGGCAGCGCATGCGCAGAATCTTATTTGATAGCTTGATCCGCCGCCCGCTGACGGAAACTCCGCCGCAGCCGGATGAGGTCGCGCTTGCCGAGCTTGCCGCGCGCGTCGACCGCGTCGCCCGGCGTCGGCTCGGCCGCTCGCTGTCGATCCGGCAGGTCGATGCCGGCTCCTGCAACGGCTGCGAACTGGAAATCCATGCGCTCAATAATGCGTTTTACGATCTGGAGCGCTTCGGCTTGCATTTTGTCGCCTCGCCGCGCCATGCCGACGTGCTGCTGGTGACCGGGCCGGTCACCAAAAACATGCGGGAAGCGCTGCGGCGCACCTACGACGCCACACCGGATCCGAAATGGGTGATCGCGGTCGGCGGCTGCGCGGCCGACGGCGGAGTATTTTCTGCGAGCTACGCGGTGGTCGGTGGCGTGCACGCGGTCGTGCCGGTTGATCTGCGAATTCCCGGTTGCCCCCCGACGCCGACCCAATTGCTGGCCGGGCTGCTGGCCTTGCTCGAAAGCGATGGCGTTACCGCGCCGGGCAAAGCCATGTGACTAATATTTTTGCAGAAGACTAATTTCAGGGCACATAATTCCAATCGCCTAAATATCCAGCAAATTCAAAAAAGCCATAAAACCACCTAATATTTCAATGGGTTACACAAAAAACGGAGTTTGGCACGTGTCTTGCGTTTTCCGCAGTGCGGGACGGCGTCGGGCCGGTCGCGCGTCAAACAGAGGGCAACGCGATGTTCACTTCACTTCATGCGGTCGCCAGGCGACCGGTTACCGGTCGCTGGCTTGCCGCCACGGCCGGTTTGGTACTGAGCCTAGCGGCGGTATTCCCCGCCCAGGCGCAAGAGACCATCAAGGTCGGAATTCTCCACTCTCTCTCCGGCACCATGGCGATCAGCGAAACCACGCTGAAAGACACCATGCTGTTCCTGATCGACGAGCAGAACAAAAAAGGCGGCCTGCTCGGCAAGAAACTCGAAGCCGTCGTCGTCGATCCGGCCTCCAACTGGCCGCTGTTCGCCGAGAAGGCGCGCGAGCTTATTTCCAAGGACAAGGTCGCCGCGGTGTTCGGCTGCTGGACCTCGGTGTCGCGCAAGTCCGTGCTGCCGGTGTTCAAGGAACTCAACTCAATTCTGTTCTATCCGGTGCAGTACGAAGGCGAAGAGAGCGAGCGTAACGTCTTCTACACCGGCGCCGCGCCAAACCAGCAGGCGATCCCCGCCGTCGACTATCTGATGAGCAAGGACGGCGGCTCGGTGAAGCGCTGGGTGCTGGCCGGCACCGACTACGTCTATCCGCGCACCACCAACAAGATTCTCGAAGCCTATCTCAAGCAGAAAGGCGTCGCGGCCGAGGACATCTTGATCAATTATACGCCGTTCGGGCATTCCGACTGGCAGACCATCGTATCCGACATCAAGAAGTTCGGCTCCGCCGGCAAGAAGACCGCGGTGGTGTCCACCATCAATGGCGACGCCAACGTGCCGTTCTACAAGGAGCTCGGCAATCAGGGCATCAAGGCGACCGACATCCCGGTGGTGGCGTTCTCGGTTGGCGAAGAAGAACTCGCCGGTCTCGACACCAAGCCGCTGCTCGGCCATCTTGCCGCCTGGAATTACTTCCAGTCGATCAAGAGCAAGGGCAATGACGAATTCATTGCCAAGTGGAAGGCCTTCGCCAAGAATCCCAAGCGCACCACCAATGACCCGATGGAAGCTCATGTGATCGGCTTCGCCATGTGGGTGAAGGCGGTGGAAAAAGTGAACTCCACCGACCCCGACAAGGTGATCGCCGCTCTGCCCGGCATCGAAGCGCCGAATCTGACCGGCGGCATGTCGAAAATGCTGCCGAATCATCACATCACCAAGCCGGTTTTTGTGGGCGAAATTCGCGCCGACGGCCAATTCAACGTGGTGTGGAAGACCAAGGATCTGGTCCCGGGCGATGCTTGGACGGACTTCCTGCCTGGATCGAAAGATCTGGAAGCCGATTGGGTGACGCTCAAGTGCGGCAACTATAACAAGGTCACCAAGAAGTGCGGCGGGCAGGCCTCCTGACCTAGAATTTCTGATACAAAGAGAGGGAGGCGGCGGGCGTGCCGCCTCCACTCTATTTGGATGCCGGGATCGACTGCTATGCATTCCTTCTACGACCGCCTGCTGGCGCTCGTGTTCCTGTTCGCTGTGCTCGTCGCCGGTGTCCCGGCGACGGCAGGCCCCTACGAGGACGCGCTTGCAGGCTTCATCGCCGACGAATTCAGCGATACCGAATCCGCCATTGGCGCGGTGGCGGCGAGCGGCAACCCGCGGGCGGCGACGCTGCTCGAGGCGCTGCAAGACGCCCGGCTGATGTTCAGCGCCGAGGCCAAGAAGGTCTATATCAAGGATAAATCCGACACCCTGACCGACGCCGCGACCGGCGCCGCGGTTACCGCGCCGCCCGCCGATCTCGATAATGTCCGTCTCAACAACCGCCTGCGCGGGATGATCAGCGCGATGGTCGGCGGCTTGACCCTGGCCGCCCCAAATCCGGCGCGCCGGCTTGAGGCGGCCCATTCCGTTTTCAAGTCGCGGGAGGCGAGCGCTCTGCCGTTGCTCGACAAAACGATTGCGGTCGAGAGCGACGCGGTCGTCAAGAGCGCCATGATCGCGGCCCGCGCCGCCATCATCGTTACCAGCAGCGACGCGCCGGCCGCCGACCGGATCGCGGCCATCGCGGTGGTGCGCGATCGCGGCGGACAGGATGCGCTCGGGCTTCTCGGCAGCCTCGCCACCGACGCGCCCGCCGATATCAAAAAGGCCGCCGCCGACGCGATAACCGCCATTCAGCAGCGGCAGGAACTGTGGGCGGCGGTGCAGAATGCCTGGTACGGGCTCTCGCTCGGCTCGGTGCTGCTGCTGGCCGCGATCGGGCTTGCTATTACGTTCGGTGTTATGGGCGTCATCAACATGGCGCACGGCGAGATGGTGATGCTCGGCGCCTATGTCACTTTCGCGGTACAGCAGCTCATCCGCAGCTATCATCCGGCGCTGTTCGACTATTCGCTGTTCATCGCCATCCCGCTCGCTTTCGTGGTGGCGGGCCTGGTCGGCATCCTGATCGAACGCAGCGTCATCCGTTTCCTCTATGGACGGCCGCTGGAAACCCTGCTCGCGACCTGGGGCTTGTCGCTGATCCTGCAGCAGGGCGTGCGTACGATTTTCGGTCCGACCAATCGCGAGGTCGGTGCGCCATCCTGGATGAGCGGCGCATTCGATGTCGGGCAGATCAATGTCACCTATGGCCGGCTCTGGATCATCTGTTTCACGCTGATGGTGTTCGTCGTGCTGCTCGCCATGTTGCGCTTTACTCGGCTTGGGCTCGAAATGCGGGCGGTGACGCAAAACCGCGCCATGGCGGCCGCGATGGGCATCCGAACCAGCCGGATCGATGCGCTCACTTTTGGGCTCGGCTCGGGGATCGCTGGAATCGCCGGGGTGGCGCTCTCGCAAATCGATAACGTCAGCCCCAACCTCGGCCAGAGCTACATTATCGACAGTTTCCTGGTGGTGGTGTTCGGCGGCGTCGGCAATCTCTGGGGCACGCTGGTCGGCGCCCTCACGCTTGGCATCGCCAACAAGTTTCTTGAGCCGTTCGCCGGCGCGGTGCTCGGCAAGATTGCGATTCTCGTGCTCATTATCCTGTTTATCCAGAAACGCCCGCGCGGCATGTTCGCGCTCAAGGGCAGGGCGGTGGAGGCATGATTTCCTCCGTCATCGCGCGCTCGCTCGACCGCAACGGGATGGTTTTTCTTGGGCTGCTGGCCGCCCTGATGGTGTGTCTGCCGCTCGGCAACCTGCTGTTTCCGCCGGCGTCGGCGCTGCATGTGCCGACCTATATCGTCTCGCTGTTCGGCAAATATGTCTGCTATGCGCTGCTCGCGCTCTCGATCGATTTGGTTTGGGGCTACTGCGGCATTCTCTCGCTCGGTCACGGCGCATTTTTCGCGCTCGGCGGCTACGCCATGGGCATGTATCTGATGCGGCAGATCGGCACGCGCGGCGTTTATGCCAACCCGGTGCTGCCCGATTTCATGGTGTTCCTCAATTGGCCCGAGCTGCCGCTCTATTGGTACGGATTCAATTCTTTCATCTATGCCGCGCTGATGGTCGTGCTGGTGCCGGGGCTGCTCGCCTTCGTGTTCGGCTGGTTTGCCTTTCGCAGCCGCGTCACCGGCGTCTATCTCTCCATTATCACGCAGGCGATGACCTATGCGCTGATGCTGGGCTTCTTCCGCAATAATTTCGGCTTCGGTGGCAACAACGGCCTGACCGACTTCAAGGACATCCTCGGTTTCAACGTACAGTCCGACGGCACCCGCGCGGCGCTGTTTGCCGCCTCCTGCGTCGCCTTGGCGGTCGGCTTCTTGATTTGCCGCGCGTTGGTGACGTCGAAATTCGGCAAAGTTCTGGTGGCGATCCGCGATGCCGAGTCGCGCACGCGGTTTCTCGGCTACCGGGTCGAATCCTACAAATTGTTTGTGTTCACGCTGTCGGCCTGCATGGCGGGCGTCGCCGGCGCGCTCTATGTGCCGCAGGTCGGCATTATCAATCCCGGCGAATTCGCTCCGGCCAATTCGATCGAGGCGGTGATCTGGGTGGCGGTCGGCGGCCGCGGGACGCTGACCGGCGCGGTGCTCGGCGCCATCGTCGTTAATTACGCCAAGACCACCTTCACCACCGGCCTGTTGGCGCCCTATTGGCTGTTCGTGCTCGGCGGGTTGTTCGTTGCCGTGACCCTGCTGCTGCCGCGCGGCATCGTCGGCACGCTCGACTATTGGCGCGCCGCCCGCGGTGAAAAGAAAGCGGACGGAGCCGCGGCGGCCCCGCACGCGGTCGAATGAGGCAAAGCATGATGGAACTGCGCACCACTTCGGCTTTGCTCTATCTCGACGGAGTCAGCGTTTCGTTTGACGGTTTCAAGGCGCTCAACGAGCTTTCGTTCACGATCGAGCCCGGTGAAATGCGCGCCATCATCGGGCCGAATGGCGCCGGCAAGACCACGATGATGGACGTGGTCACCGGAAAAACCCGCCCCGATGCCGGCGATGTGTTTTTCGAGGAGGGCGCCTACGACCTCTCCAAACTCGACGAGACCGAGATCGCCGAACTCGGCATCGGGCGCAAATTTCAGAAGCCGACGGTATTCGACCTGCACACGGTCGAGGATAATCTGCTGCTGGCGCTCAAAAACGACCGCCGCGTGCGCTCGACTTTGCTGTGGCGCACGTCGTCCTCGCAAGAAAGCCGGATCGAGGCTCTGCTGGAAACCATCCGGCTCAAGCCGTTGCGCCACCGCGTCGCCGGCAGCCTGTCGCACGGACAGAAGCAGTGGCTTGAAATCGGCATGTTGCTGGCGCAGGAACCAAAACTCCTCTTGGTGGACGAGCCGGTTGCCGGCATGACCGACGCGGAGACGCGGCAGACCGCGGAGCTGCTCCGGGAAATCAATCGTGACCGCACCGTCGTCGTGGTCGAGCACGATATGGCCTTCGTGCGCGATCTCGGGGTCAAGGTGACGGTATTGCATGAAGGCGCGGTTCTTGCCGAAGGTTCGATCGATCAGGTCTCGTCGAACCAGCGTGTGATCGAAGTCTATTTGGGACGGTGATAATTTGACGCGAGCGCCATACCAATGTGCGCCATCGTCCGCGAAAGCGGACGGTCCAGTATTCCGAATCGTCGGAGATTCGGCCGAGGACGTGCGGCGTACTGGATGCCCCGCTTTCGCGGGGCAGGACAATGCCGGGGGATGAGGGCATATCCATGCTCGAAGTGAACAATATCGATCTGCACTACGGCGCCGCCCAGGCGCTGCGCGGGATCTCGCTCAAGGCCGAGCCGGGCAAGGTGACCTGCGTGCTGGGCCGCAACGGGGTCGGTAAAACCAGCCTGCTGCGCGCCTTGATCGGCCAGCACGCGGTCAGCAGTGGCTCGATCGTGTGGGAGAACGTCGACATCGCCGGGCTTCCGACCGTCGAGCGGGCGCGGCGCGGCATCGCCTATGTGCCGCAAGGCCGCGAAATCTTTCCGCTGCTCACGGTCAAGGAAAATCTCGAAACCGGTTTTGCGCCGTTGCCGCGCGAACAGCGCAACGTTCCGGACGATGTGTTCGCGCTGTTCCCGGTGCTGAGCGGCATGCTGGGCCGGCGCGGCGGCGACCTGTCCGGCGGCCAGCAGCAGCAACTGGCGATCGGCCGGGCGCTGGTGATGCGGCCGCGGCTGTTGCTGCTGGATGAGCCGACCGAAGGCATCCAGCCCTCGATCATCAAGGATATCGGCCGCGCCATTGGCTATCTGCGCTCGCTCGGAAACGTGGCGATCGTTCTGGTCGAGCAGTATCTCGATTTCGCCCGCGAGCTTGGCGACAATTTTGTCGTGCTGGAACGCGGCGCGGTGGTCTATTCTTGCGATCGCGCCGGCATGGACGAAGGGGCGCTGAAGCGGGCTTTGGCGATTTGAGAACAAGGCACGGAACGTGCCACCATAGGCGTTCAGTCAGGGGAGCGGGCGTGCGAACGGCGATAGCCTCACGGGACGAATCCGAAATTTTCGCGGCCAATCGCGCCGCCGGACATATCGCGCTGGTCGCCGGCGCCGCCCGCGGGCGCACGCGCCGCATTCGCGTGCAGGAAGACGGTTCGCTGCGGGTGCGCTTTCCCAATGCGACGCCGGACGCGCTTGAGGCCGTGCTCGTCAATACCGCCGGGGGGATGACCGGCGGCGACCGTTTTTCCATCGATATTTCGCTTGAGCCGCGCGCCAGTATGGTCGTCGGCACCGCGGCGGCGGAGAAAATCTATCGCTCCACCGGGCCGGCGGCGGAGGTCGCGGTCAAGCTCGATGTCGGCGCGGGAAGCCGTCTCGTCTGGCTGCCGCAGGAAACCATCCTGTTCGACCGCGCCAATTTGTCCCGCCGGATCGAGATCGACCTGGCCGACGATGCGTCGCTGCTGCTGTGCGAAAGCGTGGTGTTCGGCCGTTCCGCCATGGGTGAAGCGGTGGCGCAAGGCCGCTTCATGGATCGCTGGCGGTTGCGCCGCGGCGGCCGGCTGATTTTCGCCGAGACCGTACGGCTCGACGGCGCCATCGACAGAAAACTGGCGGAAGCTGCGGCGGCGGCCGGCGCGATCGCCATGGCAACCCTGCTGATCGTTCCCGGCGACGATGGCATGGCCGCGACGGTGCGCGGCTTGGTCGCTACATTTCGAGGCGAAGTCGGGGTGTCGGTGTGGAACGGGCTGGCATTGGCGCGGTTCTGCGCCCGCGACGGGGCCGCGCTGCGCCACGATCTCATCGGCGTTCTGACGGCGCTCGGTCGCTGCAGCCTGCCGCGGCTATGGCTGAGTTGAGGATCGATCATGCATCTCACGCCCCGGGAAAAGGACAAATTGTTGATCGCCACGGCGGCGATGGTGGCGCGGCGGCGGCTCGAGCGCGGCGTCAAGCTCAACCATCCGGAAGCGGTGGCGCTGATCTCCGATTTCATTCTGGAAGGCGCCCGCGACGGCCGCAGCGTGGCCGAGCTGATGCAATCCGGCGCGCATGTGCTCACCCGCGCCCAGGTGATGGACGGCATCGCCGAAATGATTCACGACATCCAGGTGGAAGCCACGTTTCCCGACGGCACCAAGCTGGTCACCGTTCACGAACCGATCCGATGAGGAGTTTTCCGATGAAAGCCGCGCTCACGATTATGTTTGTGGTGGCCGCCAGCGCGGCCCATGCGCACGAAGCGCTGGTGCCGCACCGGCATCCGCATGCCACGAGCATGCTACCGGGCGTCGATTTGATCGGTGTCGCGGCGCTGGTGCTTGCGCTCGCCGTGATCGCTTTCGCATACGTCAAACGCGGGTGATGCCATGACCCCGGGCGAATTCTTCATCAAGGATGGCGAGATCGAGCTTAACGCCGGCCGCAAGATCGTCACACTCTCGGTTGCCAACACGGGCGACCGGCCGATCCAGGTCGGCTCGCATTATCATTTCTTCGAGACCAATCCGGCGCTGCAATTCAACCGCAAAAAAACCCGCGGCATGCGGCTCGACATCGCCGCCGGCACGGCGGTGCGGTTCGAGCCCGGGCAGAGCCGCGAGGTCACGCTGATCCCCTATGCCGGCAAGCGCGTCGTCTATGGCTTTCGCCAGGACGTGATGGGCAAACTCTGAGAGGACGCCATGCCGTTTAAAATCAAGCGCGCCGCCTATGCCGACATGTTCGGGCCGACCACCGGCGACCGCGTGCGGCTGGCCGACACCGATCTCATCATCGAGGTGGAGAAGGATTTCACCGTTTACGGCGAGGAAGTGAAATTCGGCGGCGGCAAGGTGATCCGCGACGGCATGGGCCAGAGCCAGCTTTCCAACCGCCAAGGCGCGGTCGATACCGTCATCACCAATGCGCTGATCCTCGACCATTGGGGCATCGTCAAAGCCGACGTCGGCATCAAGGACGGCAACATTGCGGCCATCGGCAAGGCCGGCAATCCGGATATCCAGCCCGGCGTCACCATCGTCATCGGGCCCGGCACCGAGGTGATCGCGGGCGAGGGGAAGATCCTCACCGCCGGCGGGTTCGACACCCACATCCATTTCATCTGCCCGCAGCAGGTGGACGACGCGCTGATGTCCGGCGTCACCTCCCTGCTGGGCGGCGGCACCGGCCCGGCGGCCGGCACCAATGCCACCACCTGCACGCCCGGGCCGTTCCATCTCGCCCGCATGATCCAGGCGGCGGATGCGTTTCCGGTCAATCTTGGATTCGCCGGCAAGGGCAACGCCTCGCGGCCGGCGGCGCTGGAGGAAATGATCAAGGCCGGCGCCTGCTGCCTCAAGCTGCACGAGGATTGGGGCACCACCCCGGCGGCGATCGACAATTGTCTGTCCGTCGCCGACGACTACGACGTGCAGGTGATGATCCACACCGACACCTTGAATGAATCCGGTTTCGTCGAGGACACCATCAAGGCGTTCAAGGGCCGCACTATCCACGCCTTCCACACCGAAGGCGCCGGCGGCGGCCATGCGCCCGATATCATCAAGGTCGCCGGCCTGAAAAACGTATTGCCGTCCTCGACCAATCCGACCCGACCATTCACCAAGAACACCATCGACGAGCATCTCGACATGCTAATGGTGTGCCACCATCTCGATCCATCGATTCCCGAGGATCTGGCGTTCGCCGAAAGCCGTATCCGCAAGGAGACCATCGCGGCCGAGGACATCCTGCACGACCTCGGCGCGCTCTCGATGATGTCGTCGGACAGCCAGGCCATGGGCCGGATCGGCGAGGTGATCATCCGTACCTGGCAGACCGCCGACAAGATGAAGAAACAACGCGGCCGGTTCGCGCAGGAGAAGGGCGACAACGACAATGCGCGGGTGAAACGCTATGTCGCCAAATACACCATCAACCCGGCGATCGCGCATGGGGTTGCGAAGGTGATCGGCTCGGTCGAGAAGGGCAAGCTCGCCGACATGGTGCTGTGGTCGCCGGCGTTTTTCGGGGTGAAGCCCGACATCGTGATCAAGGGCGGCTCGATCGTGGCCGCCGCCATGGGCGACCCCAACGCCTCGATTCCGACGCCGCAGCCGGTGCATTACCGCCCGATGTTCGGCGCCTTCGGCCGCGCCCGCACCGCGTCATCGGTGGTGTTCTCCTCCAAGGCCGCGGTCAAATCCGGCCTCGGCAACAAGCTCGGGATTGAGAAAAAGCTGGTCGCCGTGCACAACACCCGCGGTGGCATCTCCAAGGCCAGCATGATCCACAACAGCGCCACGCCGAACATCGAAGTGGACCCGGAGACCTACGAGGTGCGCGCCGATGGCGAACTGCTGACCTGCGCGCCGGCCGAAGTTCTGCCGATGGCGCAGCGGTATTTTTTGTTCTGATAGTTGGGCGGATACGGTCTGATGAAGCGCGTAGCCGAGATAAAATCTGCCGGCGGTTGGAATGCCGGCGGTGCTATCGATTTCGTCGTACTGGACGCCCAGGACCGGCATCGGCGTCGCGTGGTATTGGTCGGCGAGCAGGGCGCCACTTATCTGCTCGACTTGCCGAAGCCGGCGCAGTTGCGCGACGGCGATGGACTGCTGCTGGAAGACGGATCGATCGTGCGGGTGACCGGAAAGCCCGAACCGTTGCTGGAAATTTCCGCGCCCAGCGCGCGCGAACTGGCGCGGCTGGCCTGGCACATCGGCAATCGCCACACCGACGTGCAGATCATCGGCAATAAATTGCGCATCCGCCGCGACCATGTGCTGGAAGCCATGCTGCGGGGGCTCGGCGCACAGCTCACGCATGTCGAGGCGCCGTTCGATCCCGAGACGGGTGCTTATGATCATAACGGTCATGATCATGAGCACAAATAAGAAGCGAACCGCGCGCCTGCGGGCGCTAATCCGCTCGTCCCCGCGAAAGCAGGGACCCAGGGCAGAGGCTCTTCTGGATTCCCGCTTGCGCGGGAATGAGCGGAATTCGATGGGCCGGTTAGATCACGCCGCGCTCTACCGGCTGCTGGCCTGGCTGTCGCCGGCCTATCCGATAGGCGCTTTCTCCTATTCCAGCGGCATCGAATGGGCGGTCGAAACCGGCGATATTCGCGATGCGGTAACGCTCCAGCATTGGCTGGCGGTGGTGCTGGCCGAGGGCGGCGGATTTTGCGACGCGGTGTTTTTTGTGCACGGCCATCGCGCGGCAGCGGCCGGCGACGACGCGGCGTTGCACGCGGTGGCCGAACTGGCGGCCGCCTTCGCGCCTTCGAAAGAGCGCTATCTGGAAACCACGGCGCAGGGCCGCGCCTTTGTCGATACCACGCGCGCCGCCTGGCCAAGCGCTGCGCTCGATCGGCTGGCGGCGGTCGTGCCGGGACCGATTGCTTTGCCGATTGCGGTCGGGATTGTTTGCGCCGGCCATGGCGTACCGATCGCCCCGGCGCTGCACGCATTTCTTCACGCCACCACCGCCAATCTGATTTCCGCCGGCGTGCGCCTGATTCCGCTCGGTCAGACCGACGGCCAACGGGTGCTGGCGGCGCTCGAGCCGGTGGTTTCGGCGACCGTCACCCGCGCGCTCATAACCACGCTTGACGATGTCGGCGGCGCGGCGTTCCGCGCCGACCTCGCCAGCATGCATCACGAGCGCCAATACACCAGGCTGTTCCGGTCATGAGCGAAAAATCCGCATCGCGTTCCGCGCACGGTCCGCTGCGCGTCGGCATCGGCGGTCCGGTCGGTTCGGGCAAGACCACGCTGATGGATGCGCTGTGCAAAAAGCTGCGCGACCGCTACCAGATCGCGGCCATCACCAATGACATCTACACCAAATGGGACGCCGAATATCTGGTGCGCTCGGGCGCGCTGGCGCCGGACCGGATCGCCGGCGTCGAGACCGGCGGCTGCCCGCATACCGCGATCCGTGAGGACGCCTCGATCAACCTGGCGGCGATTGCCGAGATGCAGGCGAAATTCCCCGATCTTGAGTTGGTGTTGATCGAATCCGGCGGCGACAATCTCGCCGCCACGTTCTCGCCTGAACTCGCGGATCTGACGATCTACGTGATCGACGTCGCCGCCGGCGACAAGATCCCGTCCAAGGGCGGCCCCGGCATTACCCGGTCCGACATGCTGGTGATCAACAAAACCGATCTGGCGCCGCATGTCGGCGCTTCGCTCGCGGTGATGGAGCGCGACGCCAAGCGCATGCGCGGCGCCCGCCCGTTCGTGTTCTGCAATATGCGCATCGGCCAGGGCGTGGACGAGGTGGTGCGGTTCATTGAACAGAAGGGTGGGCTCGCTGCCGGGGTTGGATTGGCCCGGTAAGCCGCCACCGGCACGGAGCGCCGGCCGCGAATTTCCCTTGCCAGACAGCCATGGACAGGGTTGTGGATCGTTGTCGTCCCGGGCCTATTGCTTCTGGCGCCGTTCCGGTCGAATAATTCATTCAAGAGGCGGCGGCTCGGCTGCCGGGTACAAAAAACATCCCAGGGGAGGACTTAATGGCTTTTCGTCTCAATCGTCGTAAATTTCTGGCGGGCACGTCGGCGCTAGCGGGCGTGTCGGCTTTTCCGATGCCGTCGATCGCGCAGAACGCGCCGATCAAGATCGGCGTGCTGACCGTCAAGACCGGATTTTTGGCCGCAGGCGGCGTCCATTGCGAAGAGGGCATCACCACCTTCCTGAAGGACAAGGACTACACGCTGGCCGGACGTAAGATCGAAATGGTGGTGGCGGATTCGAGCGGCAACCCAGCCGGCGCCAAAACCAAGGCGGTCGAACTGGTCGAGCGCGAAAAGGTCAGCATGATCATGGGCCCGTTCGCGGCCTTCGAACATCTCGCCATCGTCGACTATCTGGCGCAAAACA
>Ga0315281_10006259_pt1 | contig 16965 bp, 17 predicted proteins | sample YL17G07_0_MG_FD_204540 | JGI IMG/M metagenome (GOLD analysis project Ga0315281, IMG submission 204540) | Sediment microbial communities from Yellowstone Lake, YNP, Wyoming, USA - YL17G07_0 | ecosystem: Environmental > Aquatic > Freshwater > Lake > Sediment | place: USA: Wyoming | collected...
GGGCCGCAAGGCGGTTTGGTGGGCAACTGGAGTTTTGACGGGCAGGATATGGGCACGACTTCAGCCGCAGATTTATCCGGCAACAACTATACCGGCTGGCTTTATGGTGGCATCCAAAAGGCCACTGGCGTCTCCGGTCAGGCGCTGAAGTTTGACGGGGTGAATGATTATGTAAAGATTGTTCCCACTTCTTATCTTCCAAACATATCGATTTCAGTTTGGGTAAAAAGTCCGGCCGCTCCAAAGACAACTTTTGACAGTTGGGTATATGTTTATCGCGAAAGAAATTTAGCGCTACGATGGGATAATGGCGATTCTCCGGGAACTATCGGTGTTATGGTCGGCGGGGGCTATGCAGGAACTTCTATCGGCACTATTCAACCTAATCAGTGGTATCATATTGTAGGTACTTTTGACGGAACAACTCTTTCGGCCTATAAAAATGGCGTTTTTGTAAGTTCTGTAGAACCGGGAACTCCTGATGATGTAGGAGATCCCTCCTCTTTTGAAATCGGTTGTAGAGATACTATCACTGAATACTTTAACGGTTCTATCGACGAAGTCCGCATCTACAACCGCGCTTTGAGCACCAACGAAATTACTGAGTTATACCGTCTCGGTGCCTCAAGAATGAAAGTTAATACTCCCGACACCAAAGCCGGGCCGCAATCCGGCCTGGTGGGCAACTGGACTTTCAACGGGCCCGATATCAATAATTTTACCAATAGCGCTTTTGATCGGTCCTCCAGTTATGCCACTGGCACGATGACTAATATGGCGACTTCAACCCGTGCCGTGCCGGGCATCTCCGGCCAAGCGCTAAAATTTGACGGGTCGGATGATGGCGTGAACCTAGGTACTCCCGGCGCACTTAGTAATATTACCGTTCGAACAATCGTGGCCTGGATATATCCACGCAATTTAGGTGAGGGCAGTAAAGGTGCGATTATGAATAGCGCAAACAGCACCACCGGTTGGTCTTTCCATTTTTGCAGCAATGACGTCACTTATTGTACTTCTATCGCAAATACTATCGGATATATTCAATCAAGAGACGGAGGCACTAACGCCGGCAATTGGACTTTTCCGGCCAATACCGTAAATTTCAATCAATGGCAGCAGGTAGCCTTTGTTTATGACCGGAGTTCCGTATCAAATGATCCCGTTTTTTATTACAACGGTTCGCCGGTTGCCGTAACCGAAGTTTTTTCATATGGCACCACCGTTGATAGTGACTCCAGCATCAGTAAAGGTATCGGGTATAGCGTGACGGAGGGATATACTTTTGACGGTCTCATCGACGAAGTCAGAGTTTACAACCGCGCGCTGTCGGCGAGTGAGATTACTGATTTATACACAGCTGGGGCAGCCCGAGTTAAAATAAGACAATGACCGATAATCTAATTCTGCCCTTATCTGATAGAATAAAAGGTGTCAGGTACTATTATTTATAGATATGCTGTATAATAAAACTATATGGGAAGAGCACCAAGAGTAGATGTCGGAAATGAAATATATCATGTCTTAAACCGTGCCAACGCGCGCCTGGAAATTTTTAATAAGGACAAAGATTTTGAGGCCTTTGAAAAGATACTGGGAGAAGCAAATAAAAAATATTCAATGGGAATACCGGTTTACTGTTTAATGCCAAATCATTGGCATTTTATTTTGTGCCCGGAGAAAGACGGCGATCTGAATAAATTCATGCAGTGGCTAACTTTAACGCACACTCAGCGCTGGCATACGCATTACCATTCAATTGGCTATGGACATTTGTATCAGGGAAGATATAAATCATTTTTAATTCAAAAAGACGAGCATTTTTTACAAGTTGCCAGCTACATTGAAAGAAACGCCCTAAGGGCTGGCTTGGTCAAAAGAGCCGAAGATTGGAAATGGTCATCGCTCTGGAAAAGGGAATACGGCACAGCGAAACAAAAAGAATTTCTTAACTCATGGCCGGTGCCGATTTCTGAAAATTATCTGGATTATGTTAACAGGCCAGAACCGGAAAAAGAATTGGAATCAATACGGGAGTCAATAACTAAAAACCGGCCATTTGGAGAAAGCGATTGGGTCAATAAAATCGTTAGTAAATTTGGATTGGAAATAACCTTAAAAAAGAGGGGCCGGCCTAATAAAGGTACCTGACACCTTTTTTCAGCTTTTTTCAGCCAACCGGCTATCAGGTAACTCTGGGCAGCGGAACACCATCCGATACCACTTCGTCTTCTTCGCCCAGCGGAGTGACGGTAAGTTAAAATGATTTTTTCAAAATGATGCCAAAACTGAAAATCACGATTATTTTTTCAATAATTATTTTTGGTTTTTTGTTTTTCACCAAAATCTCTTCGGCCGCGCCAAACATTTCTTCAGTTTCTGGAACTTGGAGCCATAATTCTCAGATTACTATTTCCGGCTCTGGATTCGGGATAAAAAATCCCGCCGCGCCCAAAGTTTGGGATTCAGGTAATCATAATGATTCTCTGAATGCAAGATATTCTGAAGCATTACCCTTTAGCAGTGTTTCTCAATATAATATTGCTTACAGGACTACACCCTTTTCAAGCCCATCTGGAAGCACGATTAATGCTCCGCATTCTTATGCGACAAAAATAATTGCCGGCGCTCACTACCCGGCTTCTGATGGCTCCTACGGCTGGGAAAAAGGCAATAATGTCTCTCTGACTGTCGGGAACTGGGGCAACTCCACCAGTTTCTTTATGATGTATTTTTACCACATTGATCCCAATTTCCCCGATACTGACTATGGACCAAATTTAAAAGAGTTTTGTGCTAATGAGTCGCTGACATCTTCATATACGGGGGACTATCATTATATTGATTATTGCAATGGTTCAGTGCCGATGACTAATTATCCTAATGGCGGATGGTTGAAAGATACATCTGTTTATGCTTCTTGCTCGGATACGATTCGGACCGAACCGCTTGTGCCCAATCCCATGCGGACAGATGTGGGAGCTGACGCCGATGGCTGGGAAAAATGGGATTGGCAGGTGAAATTTGGTTCCAGCGGTTTTGATAAACTGTATGTTGATAATTTACTGACTCTTAATACACCAACCGGTTATGTTAATGGTTTTTCAGTGGGGTCAGCGACCATTGGCGGTTTCTCTCGCGTGCCAACCCGCGACCCATCAAAATCCTGGCGGTATTTCAGCGATATTTATATGGATAATACATTTTCCCGAGTGATTCTGGCTAATAACTCAAACTATGAATTGGCGACCAAAAAAGAACCGCAGATTCCTTCTGTCTGGTCTGATAGCGCCATCACCGCTCAAGTGAATTTAGGCAAAATTCTTAGCTTCGGCACTGCCTATCTCTTTGTCTTTGACGCCAATAATGAGCATAATATCGTTGGTTATCCCGTGACACTTGGGAGTGGAGGCGACACCACTCCTCCCGCCCCGCCCAGCGGAGTCACGGTGAATTAAAACATTTCCATCAGAGGACTGTTTTGTGGGAGAGTTCTATACCTATAAATAAAACGATCGCAATAAATAAAATCTACCGACTTATGATGTCGATAGATTAGGATAAAATAAATGTAAGGTCGTTTTTAAAACAAATCAATTTTTCTCGTAGCGGTTTTGGCTCGCGAGCCTTCAATGCGACGCAAAAATTCCTCAATCTGGTCCAGACGATAGACACGGTAGTTATTGATAGGATGGCGATACGCGTTGAGCTTGCCGTTTTTATCCCAATTTCTCAAAGTGAGAGGAGTCACATGCAGCAACCTGGCTGCTTTTTTTATAGTCAGGTATTGGGGCATATCTTAGATTGATGATATTAAGGTTTATTAAGGGTTATTAGCTAATTTTAAATATTTAGGGTGGTATGTCAAGCAGTTCCATTAGAGGTTCAAGCGATATAAAAAGTTTATGATTTATTTTTTCGTGAAATCACCTACGGCTTTTAGTGGTGGTAGCTAAGATATTGAGGTGAAACTTCTAGCGGGGTAAACTGTGGATAAAAAATCAACGATTGCTGGCTTGATTATGTTATAATATCTTTGGAGGCTTTTTTGTTCTAATCTTAGACATTTGAGTTTTATTTTTATGTTTGACTGGCTTTTCAAAAAAAAACCGCAGACGAGACTCGGTATAGATTTTGGCAATTCAATTATTAAAATAGTCGAGGTCGCAAAAAAAGAAGGGCGGCTTAATTTGGTAAATTACGCTATGGCGCAATCCAAGCGGGAAGGCTTGAGATTCAGTGAATTAAAAAATGAAGAAGTCGCAAGCGTTTTGAAAGCTCTTATGGCGGAAGCAAAATTTTCCAGTCGTGTTGCCAATATCTCTTTGCCGGTTGAGCGGACTTTTTCAACCGTTATCGATATGCCGCAAATGGAAGAAAAAGAAATGGCAGCAGCCATTCCGTATGAGGCGCAAAAATATGTTCCGATTCCGGTTGACGAAGTGGTTTTGGATTGGTCTTTAATTCCTTCAGGAAGTGGCCAGCAAAAAAGTGGAGAAACGGCAGAGCAGAGAAATATGTATTCAAGTGTCAAGCCGACTGTTCAGCTTCTTTTGGTTGCCGTTCCCAAAGATATTATTGCCAACTTGACAAAAATTGCCAAGCTTGCCGGTTTGGAAATTTTGGCACTTGAGCAGGAAGCATTCAGCTTAAGCCGTTCTTTGGTTGGGAATGACGCCAATATTTTTTTGATAGCTGACTTTGGCAGCCGCTGCACGGATTTAATCGTGGTTGAACAGGGTTTGATCAGAATCAGCCACAGCGCTGAATCTTTGTCCAAAGAAATCATTTTGATGGAGATAGACCGCGTTGTTAATCTTTATCAGATGAAGTATAATAAAAAAGTGAATCAGTGTCTGCTGACGGGAGGCCGGGCCGCGGGAAAAGAAGTTCTGGAATTTTTGTCAGGCAAATTAAGAATTCCGGTCAAGATTGGCAATCCTTTGGCCAGAATCGGGCACGCCTCGGTTCTTGATCGGGCATCTGAGGAGCTCGGACTGCAATTGTCAGTGGCGATCGGGTTGGCGATGAGAGAATAAATTAAATTTTTGCGAAATTTAATTTATTCTCTAAATGCAAAGTTTAAAGTTCAAAATTTAGGTATCGAAAATTTTTAGAAAATTTTCGATGGATTTAAAAATTTTATATTGTCATTTTTCACTTTTAATTTTTAATTTGAAACATGGACCTGGTTCCCAAAGAATATAAACGCAACAACGATATTATTTCGCCGCAATCTGCCCAGAGTGCCAATGGCAGGCCGGTTTCAGGCGGCGTTAAATTATCTAAAATCACCGGCGTCAGACGGGATTATTTAAGATTGGGAATTACTTCGGGCTTGGTTTTATTGGCGTTGTTTTTGGCGACCTGGGCCGGGCTTGCAATTTATAAAAATGTGCTCGTCAAAAAAATAGAAAATTTAAAAAATCAGCACGCCTCAGTTTTCAGTTCGCAGGATAAAATTAGCGCCGAAAATATCGCCGATTTTGAAAATCGGGCCAAAGCCGCCCAGGATTTTTTGAATTCGCATGTCTATACTTCCGCGATTTTAGGTGTTATTTCGGCGACAACTTTGCCGCAGGTTAAATGGGATACCTACACCTTGATTCTTAAAGACAAAGCCGTATCGCTGAAGGGGCAAGCGGCAAGCTATTTGGTTTTGGCCAAACAGATTCTTGCTTTTGAACAAAACCAGGATAATTTTTTAAAAGTTAGCGTTTCTGATATCGGTTTGAACAAAGAAGGGACAGTCGGTTTTTCATTAAGTCTGATATTTAATTCAAAAATTTTACAGGGACAATGAAAAAATTACACTTATTTTTTCTTATAATTTTGGCGCTTGGTTTGGTGGGGTGGTTTTTTGTCTGGCCGTCAATTGGTAATACTTTGAGCGTCAGAGACGAAATGAAGATGTGGGAAAGCAGATTGGACGAAGCCAATCAAACAAAACAAAGGTTGGAGGAACTGAAAAATAAATATGAATTGATGAAAGATGAAAAAACCAGAATTTTAGAAACTGTGCCCAAAAGCGAGGATTTACCGGGACTCATAACTCAGCTTGATGCTTTGACTTCTCAAAACGGTTTGATTTTGAATTCAGCAAAGTTTGTGTTGCCGAAAGAAAGCAATAACGTGGCGGCTGCTGAAAATAGCGCGGCGTCTTCTGGGTCTGGCACGCTAGGCGCCAATTTGGCCCAGACGCCAGTTGAAACATTGGGAGTTACCTTGGATCTTGGCGGAAATTACTCGGCGCTTAAAGGTTTTTTGAAAGCCGTTGAAAATAACTTGCGTTTATCTGATGTCACCTCGATTGATTTTGGTTCAGATTCCGGCCAGAGCGGAAGCGAACTTAAAAAAATATCCGTTGGTTTAAACATTTATTATAAAAGATAGAGAGTATTAAAAACTCTATATTTTAACTTCGCTCGGACGATATGTCCCGTTTGACGGGACACATCGTCTTTGCTAGTCAAAATAATGGCTATAATTCCCGGCGAACAAAAATCAGGTCTGTTATTTCTTGATGCGAACAGGAAGAAGCAGAATAAATTAATCTATGTGCTAGGTGGCGTGCTTTTGGCGACGGCAGGCGTATATTTTCTGTATTTGAGTAATTTTAGTTTTTTGCCTGAATCTGAAAGCAGTCAGACGATTTCAAGTCCCGGCAACGAATTGACTTCAAGGATTGTGGAAATATTAAAACCGGTCAGTCTGAATTTTTCACTTTCGGGTGATAAAAAATTCCAAAATTTAATACTGTTCGGCGTTTTTCCTATTGTGGTAGGCGAAAAAGGGAGGCCGGATCCTTTTGCGCCGTTTTAATCTTATAAATTCCAAATCCCAAGCACCAAATTACAAACAAATAGCAATTTACAAAATTCAAAACAAATTTTTTTGTTTGTTGAAATTTGAGATTTTGGATTTATTTGTGATTTGGAATTTGTAATTTGGATTTTTTTATTAATTATTTGTATGCCAAAATTGCCTCTGGAATTAAAAATTGCTCAAGATCGGGCCAAGGAATTGGGCCTTTCTTTGGTTGATTTGTCCGGCAAGCAGATTCCGCCAGAAATTTTAAGAGAGATATCCGAAGAAGCCGCTTCTTTTTATCAATTTGTGCCATTGGCCAAAAAAGGCCATATTCTGGAGATCGGCATGATTAATCCGGATGACCTGAAGTCTCAGGAGGCGCTTCGTTTTATCGCCCAACAGCGGAATTTTGAACCGGAAATTTCTTTAATAACGCCGACTGACTTTATCAACATTTTAAAACAGTATCGCAATTTGACCAAAGAGGTCGAAAATGCTTTAGGCGAGCTCGAAAAGGAACTGGCCAGACGCGATGTTGCCAAAGAAGTTAAAGAGACCGAAGGCAGCACGATGCTGGAGCGGGTGATGGCTGAAGCTCCGATAACCAAAATCGTCGCCGTGATTTTACGTCACGCGCAAGAGGGCCGAGCGTCAGATATTCATATCGAGCCTACGGAAAATAACCTGAAGGTTCGTTTCCGCGTTGATGGAATTCTTTACACAAGTCTCATTTTGCCCAAATCTATTCAATCGGCTGTTATTTCCAGAATAAAGATATTGGCTTCAATGAAGATTGATGAAAATCGCGTTCCTCAAGACGGCCGTTTTCATTCAGTGATTGATAACAAAAAAATTGATTTTCGTGTTTCCACTTTCCCGACTTACTACGGAGAAAAAGCGGTTTTGCGTCTGTTGGATCCTTCTGCCGGAATTTTAACTTTTGATCAACTGGGAATTCAGAGTCACAACCGCCGGGTTTTGGAAGAAGCGATTCAAAGGCCTTTCGGCCAGATTTTGCTGACCGGTCCCACGGGTTCTGGCAAAACCACAACGCTTTATGCAATTTTGCGCGTTTTGAACGAAGACGCGGTTAATATTGTGTCCTTGGAAGATCCGGTGGAATATTTTATAGAGGGAGTGGCTCAATCGCAGATTAGACCAGAAATCGGATACACTTTTGCTTCAGGACTTCGTTCAATTTTACGTCAGGATCCGGACATTATCATGGTGGGCGAAATCAGAGATTCCGAAACTGCTGATTTGTCCACCCACGCCGCGCTCACCGGCCACATCGTGCTTTCGACGCTTCACACCAACAACGCCACTGGTGTGATCCCGCGTTTAATGGACATGGGGATACAGGGTTTTTTAATTCCGCCTTCATTGATTTTGGCGATGTCGCAAAGATTGGTGAGACGGCTTTGTAATGAATGTAAAAAAGAAATTGAGCCGCCAGACAAAATTAAAGAGATAATCGAAAAAGAACTGGTTGATTTGCCCGAAGAAGGAAAGAAATTTTTGGCCGAACTTAAGATTGATACAGAAGATATAAAAATTTATCACGCGCCCGGTTGCAAGTTCTGCGGGGGCAAAGGGACTAAAAGCCGGATTGCCATTCACGAGGCGCTGGCCATGACGCCGCAGCTGGAAAAAATAATTATTGAAGGCATAAATCAGGTTAAGATCGAAGAAGAAGCCAGACGCCAACAGATGATAACGTTGAAGCAAGACGGAATTATAAAAGTGCTGCAAGGCTTAATTTCTTTTGAGGAACTTATGGGCACGGTAGAGGCGTAAATTTATATCAAAATTCAAATATCAAATATCAAAAAGTTGCGGAATTTTTAAAATAATTATTGTGTGGTATAATAAAATATATGAGCGAAAATAAAAAAAATATTCTGTTGGTGGAAGACGATAAGTTTTTATCAGAAATGTACGCCACAAAATTGACGGACAACGGTTTTGAAGCCGATGTTGCCGCTGACGGGCCCGAAGCCATGGTAAAAATAAAAGAGCGCAGGCCGGACTTAATATTACTGGACATTGTTTTGCCAAAAATGGACGGATTTGAATTTTTGCGGTTGCTGAAAAAAGACGATTCTTATAAAGATATTCGCGTAATTATTCTTTCAAATCTCGGGCAGAAAGAAGAAATAGAAAAAGGTCTGGGTTTGGGAGCCGATGATTACATCATTAAAGCCCATTTTACGCCCACAGAAGTAGTGGCTAAAGTGAAGGAGATATTAAACACATAATTTTCAATTTTTAATTTCAAATTTCTAATAATGTCCGCCCAGGGCGGACTGGATTAGTAATTAGAAATTAGATATTAGAAATTTTTTAAGGTATGCCAGATCCAGCGAATAAAAAAGAAATAGATCGCCTGATCGAAGAGGTGATTAGGCGCGACGCGACCGATTTACATATTGTCGCCAATAAGCCCGCGATGTTAAGAGTTGACGGGAGACTGGTGTCTTCGGAAAACAGCCAGGTTTTAGACGTTGAAAGTGCCAAAAACCTGACGTTAAGCATTTTGCAGCCGGGGCAGGAAGAAAGATTTCGGGCGCAAAAAGATATTGACTTTTCTTTTACTTTCAAAGACACGGCTAGATTTCGGGTGAATATCTATGAGCAAATGGGCAAGGTTTCCTCTGCGTTGCGTTTTTTACCGAGCCGCATCAGGTCAGTTGAGGAATTGAATCTGCCGCCGATTTTACATGAATTTATTCAGGTCAACCAAGGTTTTTTCTTGGTGGTTGGCCCTTCGGGACACGGCAAATCAACTGCTTTGGCAGCAATGCTTGATGATATTAACCGGACTCGTCAGGACCATATTTTGACGATTGAAGATCCAATCGAATATGTTTTTGCGCCGGACAAATGCATTATTGATCAGCGCGAAGTGGGAATTGATGTATCTGATTTTCATTCGGGACTCCGGGCGATGTTTCGCGAAGATGTGGATGTTTGTATGATTGGCGAGATGCGAGATACCGAAACCATGTCGACTGCAATTACGGCAGCCGAAACCGGGCATTTGATTTTTTCAACTTTACACACCAATACCGCCGCTCAGACAATTGATCGCATCATTGACACTTTTCCGCCTCATCAGCAAGCCCAGATAAGGTCGCAATTGTCAGCGACGCTGTTGGGGGTTCTTTCCCGCCGCTTGATTCCGGCAATCGGAGGCGGCTTGATCAATGCGGTGGAGCTTTTGATTGCTTCCTCTGCCGTTCGCAATTTAATTAGAGAAGGAAAAATTCATCAGATCGACATGATTATTGAGACCAGTTCCGAAGAAGGGATGATATCGCTTAATCGTTCCTTGGCCGATTTAGTTGAAAGGAAACTGATTACAAGAGAAAATGCTGAAATATATACGAGTAACTCAGCCGAATTGAATATGTTGATCGGTAAATAAGGTGGAAGGGATTAGGGTGTGGGGTCTAGGGTTTAGCCACTAGAATTTTGCTAATCCGTAACCTCTAGTTCCTAGTCGCTAAAATGCAGTTTAACTACGTTGTTCGCACAAAAGAAGGCGAGACGCAATCGGGCGTGGCCGAAGCGGCCAATCGTCAGGTGGCTATTGAAGCGCTCCAGTCCCGAGGGTTCGTTATCTTGAGTTTGCAGCCGGTTTCAGCCATGCCGGTTTTTGCCAGAAAAATTAAATTTTTTCAGCGTGTTAAAGGAAAGGAGCTGGTTGCTTTTTCTCGACAACTGTCAATTTTGTTTTCCGCCCAGGTGCCGCTGCTTGAATCTTTGCGGGCTTTGGCGAGACAAACAGAAAATGAATATTTCTCCCAGATTATAATGGAAGTGGCTGACGACGTTGAAGGCGGAACGATTCTTTCCAAAGCTTTGGCGCGTCATGATAGAATTTTTACTACATTTTTTATAAACATGGTGCGTTCAGGTGAAGCTTCCGGTTCGCTGGAAAGTGCCTTGCTTTATCTGGCTGACTATATGGAAAAACAATTTTATATAATGTCTAAGGTAAAAGGAGCGATGTATTATCCGGCTTTTATTATGTGCGCGTTTTTCGGGATTGGCGTGGTTTTGATGATTATGGTGGTGCCGACTCTGACGAGTTTTTTGCAGGAAGCCGGCGCGGGAGAGCTGCCTTTTACCACTCAAATCGTCATTGGCACGGCAAATTTTTTAAAAAATTGGTGGTGGCTGTTTTTTGGAATTATTTTTGTCGGGATCGGATATTTTTATTATGCGCTTAGGCATTCCAAGGAAGTCAAACATTGGTGGGACGGGGTGATACTGAAAATGCCGATATTTGGAAAAAAGATTTTGCAAAAAATATATTTGACCAGATTTGCCGAAAACCTAAGCACGCTGATTCAGGGGGGCCTCACAATTTTGCAGGCTCTTCAAGTTTCGGCCGAGGTTTCTGGCAATTATGTTTATGAAAGCATAATTTTAACGGCTAAGGAAGACGTCAGAATCGGCAACACGCTTTCCTCGTCTCTGGCGCGCCATGAGCTAATTCCGCCTTTAATGATTCAGATGATTGCCACGGGCGAAAAAACCGGTTCCATGGATACGATTTTGAAAAAAATGGCTTCTTTTTATTCTAAAGAAGTTGACGCCACGGTTGACACATTGTCGCAGTTAATTGAGCCGGTTTTGATTATTTTTATCGGCGCAGCAGTGGGGATTTTGGTATCCGCAATTTTGATGCCTATCTATAATATTGCCGGCACTTTGTAGGTTTTTCGGCGGGGTGTGGAAAACTCTTTTTGTCTTGATTGGCAAAAAATTGTATAATAAATATAGTCCCGCACCTTTTTTGGATTATTTGTCTGGTTACCTGTAGATTTAGCGGTAGCCCTTTGGTTTTAATTGAATAGACATTAGCTGGCGATATTTTTGAGCCTTTGGCTCAATCCAAAAAAGGTGCGGGATAAAGTCAAGTTTTCTCTGGTCGATCAGAGAAAGCGGATATAAAATCATAATTTATAAAAAGTCCGTCTTTTGTCCCGCAATGCGCGGGATTAGGACGGATGCTCAAATTTTTAGCCCCGCTTTACGGGGACAAATTTGGAGAAAGCCCCAATTATCGGGGCGAAAGGAGGTGCGAAATTTAAATGTTTAAAAATAAAAAGGGTTTCACTTTGATTGAATTGTTAGTGGTTATCGCCATTATCGGTATCTTAGCAACGATCGTTTTGGTATCATTAAACAGCGCCAGAAACAAAGCCAATGATGTAGCGATTAAAGCGGCGATAGAACAATCAAGATCTCAGGCAGAATTGATCTATGACAGCATCAGTCCTAATAGTTACGTTGGTCTTTGCAACGGCGCATTACTAAACACGGCTCACGCTACTTATGGCACTCAGTTGTCGCAGATTCATGCTGGCATAACCAACAACAACGGCGGCACAAGTGAGATTTGCAGTGCCAGCGCCACCGCATATTGCGTCAGTGCTATTATGAAATCTGATGCCACTATTCGTTTTTGCGTTGACAGCACTGGCAAAACCAGTAATACCGCCACGGCAATTTGCGCCGCGCAGGCCTGTCCGAACTAAAATTTATAACACATTTCTTTTATAGGCAAACCAGCCCAGTATTTCAGGGCTGGTTTTGTATTTAATAAATTTAAAATTATCATACCTTTCAAAATTTATAGCTGTGGATAATTAGAGCTACTTTTAAAAAGTGTGAGGATATAGTATAATAAAATTGAAATTAATAATTATTTAAAAAACTTACTTTTTCTTAAATAAGTTTATCAATTAATCAAAAGATATGAATAGATTACTTTTTTCAAATTATATTAGCAAACGAGGTTTTACCTTAATAGAACTTTTAGTCGTTATTGCCATTATCGGGCTTTTGGCGACTATTGTTTTGGTTTCTTTGAATTCAGCCAGAAACAAAGCCAATGATGTGGCAATTAAAGCGGCGGTGTCACAAGCAAGATCTCAGGCAGAATTGATTTATGATGGTGTTAGCCCCAACAGTTATGCTGGTTTGTGTAACGGCGCAGTGCTTGCCAATACTGTTCCGTTGCAACTGATTCATAATGGCATAATCAACAACAACGGCGGCACAAGTGAAGTTTGTAGCGCCAGCGCCACCGCGTATTGCGTCAGTGCTATTATGAAGACTAGCGCCACTTTGCGTTTCTGTGTTGACAGTACTGGTAAAGTAAGTAATACCGCCACGGCAATCTGTGCCGCGCAGGCCTGCCCGAACTAAATTTAGCCTATTATATTATGCAAAAAAACAAACGCGGGTTTACTTTGATAGAGCTTTTAGTCGTTATTGCCATTATTGGCATTCTGGCGACAATAGTTTTAGTCTCTTTAAATTCGGCCCGGTATAAAGCCAACGATGTGGCGATAAAGGCGGCGATTGAACAAACGAGGTCTTTGGCGGAATTATTATATGATGATTCGCCTTTGCCGCACAGCTACGCTACTTTGTGCAACAACGGCGTGTTAAACACAACAGCCAGTGCCGGCGCCTATCAAGCCACAATGTCAATTATCACGACTAATTTGAATACTAATAATTCGAATGTTGTTATTCATTGCTACAGCAATGATTTGCCTTCTGGCAATTCAACTGCCACCTATTGTATTGAGGCAAGTTACCGGAGCAACAATTCAAATTATGTCTGTGTCGACAGCCGTGGCGTGGTAAGAGAATATAGCGGTGCGTCTTCTTGCAGCGATACCGATATTGATTGCGATTAAATTTTTAATTTTTAGTCTATTTTTTAAAAACGGCATCATCTGGAAAGATGGTGCTTTTTTGTGATAAGATGAATCTGATGATTCTATTTTATTTATTTATTTTTATTTTTGGCCTGTGCATAGGTAGTTTTTTGAATGTTTTGATCGCGCGCCTGCCAAAAGAGGAGGGGATTTCGGGCCGTTCTCATTGTCCTAAATGTGGGCATATTTTGCGCTGGTATGATTTAATTCCAGTTTTAAGTTTTATTTTACTTAAGCGGCGCTGCCGGTATTGCCGCGGAAAAATATCTTGGCAATACCCGATAGTAGAAATATCAACAGGGTTGATCTTTTTACTAATTTTCAATTTTCAATTTTCAATTTTCAATCAATTTCCTAATTTCTTAATTTCCCAATTTCTAGATTTATTTTTTCTATTTTTTATTACCAGCTGTCTTATCGTGATTTTTGTTTCCGATTTAAAATACTTCATTATTCCAGATGAGATAATTTGGGCTGGCGTTATCGGAACATTTTTATATAAATTTTTTGCAGTTTGGAATTTTAAAATTTTTGATTTTGTTGAAAATTGGAAATTGGAAATTGAAAATTGGGAGTCTCTCGGTTATTATTTATTAGCCGGTTTAGCCACTTCAGCTTTCTTTCTCGCCATAGTGCTTATTACAAGGGGCAAAGGCATGGGCTTGGGCGATGTCAAACTGGTTTTTTTGATGGGTTTGATTTTGGGCTGGCCCCAGATTTTAGTTGCGCTGCTAGTAGCTTTTATTTCTGGAGCTTTGGTCGGGCTTGGTTTAATTGTGGCGGGCCGCGCCAAAATGAAATCTCAGATTCCCTTTGGCACATTTCTTGCCGCCAGCACGTTTTTAGTGATGATTTGGGGAGAGAAAATTATAAATGCCTATTTTAAGACACTTAGCTATTAAAATATGTGGATTAAAGATTTAGAAATAATCTCGGACGATTTATCAAGAAAAATATCAAAAAATCTTCCTCAAAACGAACATTTTTTGGCTTTTCTTGAAAAAATACCCCAAAAACCAAAAGGTCTTTTTATCAAACCCTACAAGGAATTTTACATAGTAGCTAATTTTGCTGCCGGAGGGTGGATTGTTGTTTTGAATCAAAAGGCCAAAAAACTTTTCGATTTAATAGATAATAAGCATTCTATTAAAGAACTCTATGAACTATTTTTAAAAGCTGGTTCAGATAAGTTCAGCAAACAAGATATTCGGTTTTTTTGGGAGAAGAAAATTTCGGCAGGGGATGTTTTTAATAAGGTTGTTTTCGACCACCCCTTAATAAATATTGAGGACTTTTCAAAGTTTTCAGGCTTATTAAAAAAAACGAAGTTAATTTATTTTTTAGATGAGAAAAAAAGGGAAGAGAAAAATTATCTTACGGTGAAAAAAATAGATGTCTGGATGCATTTGACAAATCAGTGTAATTTTCGTTGCAAATATTGTTATGTTGATAAGGCATCTCAGGTTATGGAGGATAAAACCGCTTTTTTGATAATCGATAAAGTTTTTGAAGCAGTTAAGAAATACGGGATAAAGCGAATTGATCTTAGGTTTGGAGGTGGGGAGCCGCTTCTAGAATTTCCCAAAATAAAAAAAATCCTTGGTTATGTTAATGAGAGATATGGTGAATTAATAAAAAGATCGGGCATAAATGTTATTTCTAGGATATTAAGCAACGGTTCATTAATTAATGAAGAGATTATTCAATTCATAAAAGAAAACCGTGTAAAAATTGCAGTATCATTGGATGGTCCTTCAGAAATTCATAACAAGCAAAGACTAACTGTAAAAGGGGAGGGCACTTTCGATCTTGTTAAAAGAAGTCTTGATTTGCTCAGAAATGCAAAAATAAGTTTTAATGTGCTGACGGTTGTTGCAAGTTATAATTTAGAAAGCCTGCCAGATTTAGTTAAATGGTTTGTTGAGAATAAAATTTATTTCGGATTCATCTTCGTCAGAAAAAATCCTTTTACAGAATATGACCTGATGCCGACGAATGAAAAGATGATAAAAACTTTTTCCAAGATTTACGATTATCTTTTTTTAAATACCCCAAATTATAATATTACACCGGCGGTTACCAATTTAATGCCTCATAGATATGATATTTTTTCAGATAACGGTTGTGGAGTGGGCAGAAATTTTGTTCCGTTCGATCAAAACGGGGATATTTATCCTTGCCATACTTCTTTTTCCCAAAAAGAGTTAAAAATCGGTTCCGTATGTGATTTTGATACAGATATAATTTCCTTAATAAACAGGGCGGAGGTCAGAAAATTTAATCCGGGACTAAAAGGAAGACCAGAATGCCAAAAATGTGAATGGAAATATATATGTTCCAATCCCTGTCCTTTATCAAATTTTTTTGAAGACAGAGACGTTAGAGAGCCGTCACGCTATTGCCCGATCTATAAAGCTTTAATACCCCGAGCCTTGGAATTGGAAGCAGAAAGATTGTTGAAGTACAGGCGGATGTAAAAAAGGCTGAATCATTAGATTCAGCCTTTCAAACTTGAAAGCTATTCAAATATCATTTGGAGTTAGGTTTGCCACCTCGATATGCACTTGGGTGACACTTCTCACTATCTCTTCTTTGTTCCCGTTGCTTATATCCATTTCAACCAACGAGACGTCCATTATTAGACGTCCGCCCTGTCCTGCTATGAGATTGACATTTTTAAAATCTCCGTTTTCATCGGGAGTAATAGTGATTCGGCGCACGCCAAAATGCTTGTCTTTTTCCGGGAATTTGATGTTTTTGCTAGCCATTTTCCAGGAAAGCTCCAAGATAAAGACATGATCTTTTTCAGGAACGTAGTTTACATGCCCACTGGCAACCAGAATGCCCTTGTTGTAAGCGATCTGGTTCACGGAACAGGTAACATTTGACAGCAAAGGAGCCTTTTGTCGAGTATCAATGGTTTTTTCATCGGGCGTTTGAACGATGACATTAGCTGGAGAAAGCTGCGCAGCCGAAGATGCTGTAATGATAGCTAATACGACAAATACAATCAAAAACAATATCTTTTTCATAGTTGCCTCCTTTCGGACAATCCGTCCATGTTTTATCTTTTTATACTGAATTTCAAAGAACTTAGATAATTGTTCTCTAAGTATATTATAAATAGATAAAATGAGGTTTGTCAATAGTTTCGGGTAATCAAGTGGTATATATCAAATTGTGGATAACTTATTTTGTCATCTATTAATTTATGCTATGATTATATTATATGAAAAAAGCAAAATACATAAATAAGATTTTTATTTTTTTTGTTGTGATTTTGCCTCTTTTATTTTTTTTATCAGTAGGCAGAATTTTATTTGGGGGAATAGGTAAAATTTATAAGCAGTTAATCGAGAAAAAAGGTTTTGGGATAGCTAATGCAGAGTGTTGGGGTGATGCTAGTTGCAGC
>Ga0315281_10006261_pt1 | contig 16963 bp, 15 predicted proteins | sample YL17G07_0_MG_FD_204540 | JGI IMG/M metagenome (GOLD analysis project Ga0315281, IMG submission 204540) | Sediment microbial communities from Yellowstone Lake, YNP, Wyoming, USA - YL17G07_0 | ecosystem: Environmental > Aquatic > Freshwater > Lake > Sediment | place: USA: Wyoming | collected...
ACCGCCGGCCGCGTCGAGAAGTTCAAGCAGAAATACACGCGCAAGCCGACTTCCAAGGGCAAAAGCGTCGCCGCGTAATCACGATTTCAGCATCGGAAAAAAGGCGGCTGCGGCCGCCTTTTTCATTTCGAAGCCGCCCTCAGTTACCAATACCAAGCAACGCCGCCACACCCATTGCGGCGAACAGAAACGACGCGATGATACGCACCGCGCGAAACGGGATGCGGTGCGACGCGGCGCTGCCGAGAAATACCACCGGCACGTTGGCGATCATCATGCCCAGCGTGGTGCCGATCACCACCAGCGCGAGCGCAGGGTATTTGGCAGCAAGCACGACGGTGGCGATCTGTGTCTTATCGCCGATCTCGGCAATAAAAAATACGATGCAAGTCAGCGCGAATACGCCGTAACGCGGCGACGCCGTCACCTCTCCGTCCAGCTTGTCGGGCTTCAACGCCCACGCCGCAATCGCGAGTAATGAACCACCAATGATCCAGCGCAAGGCTTCGGGAGAAAACAGCGAACTCAGCCACGCGCCGAGCGCGCCCGCGGCGAAATGGTTGGCCAGCGTCGCAACCAGGATGCCCGCGATGATCGGCAGCGGCTTTTTGTAACGCGCGGCGAGCAGCAGAGAGAGCAGTTGCGTCTTATCGCCGATTTCGGCGAGCGCGACCACCAGCGTGGAGGTTAGAAAGGCTTCCATCGACGGCTCCGGGCCAGGTGGGCCTACAATCAATGACCCTAATACGCGCGGGTGGACGGCTAGTATGCAGCAACTGCGCCGTCGCTGCGCGGATCGGCGCCGCCTTCCAGCACGCCGTCCGGATTGCGGATGATCGCGCCGGCGTGCCCCATTGCCGCATCGAAGTCATCGAGCACTTCGACCTCGTGGCCGTAGCGCCGCAGTGTGGCAACGACATCGGCACCGAAACGCGACTCGAGCTTGAGCGTGTCGCTGGCTTGGCCCCACGTGCGGCCGAGCAGCCAACGCGGCGCGCTGATAGCCGCCTGCGGCCCCATGCCGAACACCGCCGTGCGCGTGAACACGGCACACTGCGTCTGCGGCTGGCCATCGCCGCCCATGGTGCCGTAGACCATGGTGCGGCCGTCGTTGAATATCGCGAGCGCCGGATTTAGCGTGTGAAACGGCTTGCGCCCCGGCCTCAGGAAATTAAGCGCTCGCTCGTCGAGCGAAAAGCTGCAGCCGCGATTTTGCCAGTTGATGCCCGAGTGTTCGAGCACGACGCCGCTGCCGAACTCATGATAAAGGCTTTGTATCATGCTCACCGCACGTCCGGCGCTGTCCATTACGCCCATCCACACGGTGTCAGCGGGCCCCTGTCCGGCGCCCCACGGTGCGGCCTTGCCGCGATAAACGCGCGCGGCGAGTTCACGCACCTTGTCGGGATCAAGCAAACTTTGGGCATCCACCGTCATGAAGGCCGGATCGGTAATGTGGCGGTCGCGAATGCCGAACGCCTGCTTGGCCGCTTCCACGGCGAGATGGACATATTCGGCGCCCGCCGGATCGGTCGTCCCGATATCAAGTTCGTCGAGAATTCCAAGTATCAGCAGCGATACCAGTCCCTGCGTCGGTGGCGGCATGTTGTAGAGCGTGCCGAGCGTATGCTTGAGCGCGAGCGGCGGCCGCAGCTGCGCGCGGTGATCGTGCAGGTCGGCGAGCGTCACTGGACTGCCGACTGCGGCTAGATCGGCGGCGATCGAATGTCCCAACTCGCCGCGGTAGAAATCATCCAACCCTGCGCGCGCCAGGTGACGCAGCGTGGCACCCATGCGCGGCTGCGTGAACCGGCTCCCCAGCTCGGGCGCTTCGCCGCGAGGCAGAAACGCCGCGGCGAATCCGGGTTGCGGCGCCAACTCCTGCTGCTTGGTGGCTGTTGTCGCCACCTGGCTCTGCGTCACCGCAATGCCGCTTTCAGCGTAATGGATCGCGTCGGCGAGCAGGTGATCGAGCGGCAATCTGCCGCCCAACTCACGGCTCAACGTGCAGGCGGCGTCCCATCCCGAAATCGTCCCCGCAACGGTGTTGGCCGCGACCTCGCCGCGGAACGGGATTTGGCCTGTGATGCCGCGCTCCGCGTACCACTCGCGGGAGGCTGCTGCAGCCGCCGCACCGCAAGCGTCAATGCCGCGTGGCGACTCGCCCGGCACGTGCACGAGCCAGAACGAGTCGCCGCCGATCGAGTTCATGTGCGGATAGACGACGGCGATAGTCGCCGCGGCGGCGACCATCGCCTCTAGCGCGTTGCCGCCTTCGCGCAGGACCGCGAGCGCCGACTGCGCCGCGAGTGCATGCGGCGCGACCGCCATGCCGCGCGTGCCGCAAATCGAGTGGATCATGTGCCGGGGTTTTTCGAAAAACCGAATTTTACGCTATGCGGAGCGCGGGTTGATCGGCGGCGTGGCTCCCGTTTTGCCTGACTGTCGGCGTCGCAAGGAAATCAGTGCGCTCGCGGCCCACTCACCATCCGATGGTCCTGGGCAGCCACAGCGCGAGCTGCGGGTAGAGAAACACCAGCAAGACCCCGAGCAGTTGCATTGCGACGAACGGGATCACGCCGATATACATATGGCGCGTGGTGATTTCCGGCGGCGCCACGCCGCGCAGGAAGAAGAGCGCCCAGCCGAACGGCGGCGTCAGGAACGAAGTCTGCAGATTTACGCAGATCAACATCGCCAGCCACACCATGTCGACATTCTGGGCGATGAACACCGGCAGGAACAGCGGCACCGCGATATAGCTGATTTCGATCCACTCGATGAAAAACCCGAGCACGAAAATTATCAGCATCAGGAACCAGATGTCCGCGTTCACGCCACCGGGTAAATACGCAAACATACTGGTGATCAGGTCCTCGCCGTGTAACCCGCGGAACGCCAGCGCGAACACCTGGGCGCAGATCAGAATGAACATCATCATGGCGGTGATCTTGGTGGTGGACTGCATCACCTCGCGCAACACCCTCATCGACATGCGGCCCGCAAACGCAGTGACGAGGATGGAGCCGAGCGCGCCCATCGAGGCCGCCTCGGTCGGTGCGGCAACACCGGCTATGATCGAACCCAGCACCGACATCACCAGCATCACCGGTGGCACCACGACCTTGAAAAATCGCGTCCACAGCTCGCGACGCGACACGGCGTCGCGTTCGTCCAGCGGAATCGGCGGCACTAAGTCGGGTTTCACCATGCCGAGAATTACGATGTAAATGCAGTAGATCGCGGCGAGCAGCAGGCCGGGAATCACCGCGGCGGCGAATAACGTGCCCACCGAAAGCTGCAGGATGTCGGCGAGCAGGATCAGGATGAGGCTCGGCGGAATGATTTGTCCGAGCGTGCCCGATGCGCAGATTGCACCGCACGCAATGCCCGGATCGTAGCCGCGTTTGAGGAGCGTGGGCAGGGTCAACAACCCGAGCGTAATCACGGTGGCGCCAACGATGCCGGTGGTGGCGCCCATCAGAACGCCGACGCCGATGATGCCGATCGCCATGCCGCCCCGCAAACCGCCGGCGAGATGTCCGACCACGTCCAGCAAATCGTCGGCAAGGCGCGACTTCTCCAGCATTACGCCCATGAACACGAACAGCGGAATGGCAAGCCACTGATAGTTCGCCACCACGCCGTAGATACGTGCCGGCAGCAGATTGAACAACCCCGACCCGAAGCCGAGGAAGCCGAACACGAATCCGGTCGTGGCAAGCGTCAACGCGACCGGAACGCCCGCCATGAGCAGCCCGAAAAACGCCACCAGCATCACGATGGCGAGAATTTCGGTCCCGCTCACGTCAAGTCATCCTTTAACGCCCGCAGTTTTTCCAGGGTGCCCAGCGCAACCGCCACGCTTTGCAGGACCAGCAGCATGAAGCCGATCGGGATCAGCGATTTCAACGCCCAGCGCCAGGGCAGGCCGCCCGGATCGGGCGACTGTTCATTGATCACCCAGGATTGCTGAACGTACTTGATCGAAAGCCATATGATCGCGGCGGAGATCATGATGCACAGGGCGGCGGAGAGCAGATCGACGCGCAACTTGTTGCGCTCGCTGAATCCGGCGTAGAGCACGTCGACACGCACGTGCTCGCCGTGCAGCAGCGCGTAGCTCATGCCGAACAGGATCAGCGGCGACAGCAAATGCCATTCGAGTTCCTGCGCCCACACCGAGCCCTCACTGAAGCTGTAGCGCAGCAGCACGTTGACTGCCATCAGCATGACGATGACGAGCGCGAGCCACGAAGTGGCCCGCCCGGTCAGATCGATGCAGCGCTCGATCTGCGTGCGCACCGCGCGGCCCACGGGCCGCGCCGGATCAGGCGCCACGGATCTTGCTGTGGTAAACCGCCTCGCTGTAGCCTGCCCAGCTGTCGTACTTGGCCTTGAACGCAAAGTACGAATCGTTGACCTTCTTGGTCACCGGATCCTTGGCAACTGCTTCGGCCAGAACCTTTTTCGTGGCTTCACGCAGGCTCTTCACCACGGTATCGGGCAGGGGCTTGGCTATCACGCCTTGGTTCTTGATCAGGTCTTCCATCGCCTCGGCATTGGTGCGCTGGCACCACGCTTCGCTGATGACGTTGCAGGCGGCGCAGGCATTCTCGACGATGGCCTGCAGGTCCTTGGGCAGCTTCTCCCACGCAGACTTGTTGATCAACAGCTCAGATACCGTCGCGGTTTCATGCCAACCGGTCGTATAGTAAAACTTGGCTGCCTTATGCAGACCCAGCCGTCGATCCTGGTACGGGCCGACGAACTCGGCAGCGTCGATCACACCGCGTTCGAGCGCCGGAAAAATCTCACCGCCCGGCAGCAGCTTCACATCCACCCCGAGCGTCGCATAGACCTTGCCTGCGAGGCCGGGAATGCGCATCTTCAGGCCCTTAAGATCGTTCGTCGTCTTGATCTCTTTCTTGAACCAGCCGGTCATCTGCACGCCGGTATTGCCGCAGGGGAAAGCAACCATGCCGAACGGCGCATACACCTCGTGCCACAGCGGAATGCCGCCGCCGTCGTAGAGCCAGCCATTCATGCCCTGGAAGTTGAGACCGAACGGCACCGCAGTGAAGTACTGCGCGGCAAACGTCTTGCCGGTCCAGAAATAGCTGTTGGCGTGGTTCATTTCCACCGTGCCGGAACGCACGGCATCGAAGCCCTCAAGCGCCGGAATTAACTCGCCCGCGCCGTAGACCTGGATCTTGAGCCGCCCGCTGGACATCTCATCGATGCGCTTGGCAAGGTCAACGGCACTCCCCGGCCCGTCCATGTAGAACGGCGCGCCCTTGGGATAAGCGCTCGTCATCTTCCAGCTGAACGTCTGCTGCGCGCGCGCGACCATTGGAAATCCGGCGATTGCTGCGCCGGTTGCCGCCACGGCTCCACCCTTCAAAAATTTTCTGCGTTCGTTATGCATACGTGCCTCCCGTTAATAATCGATTGATGGAGCGTCGCCACATTACTCCCGAATCGTCGCGATACGCAATGACCGGAGGCAATAAAAAGCGCGAGTTGAACGGCGGCTATGCCGTCCGTTCCAGCTCGCGCAGCTATACCGGCGCCTTCCGGTGCCCGTCTCAGTAGGTTTTGTACTGCAAATACTTCCCACTCATCACGATCTTGACGCGGTCGCCTTTGGGGTCCGGCTCGCGCGTGAGGTCCATCTTGAAGTCGATCGCGCTCATGATGCCGTCGCCGAACTCTTCATGGATCAACTCTTTGAACGTGGTGCCGTAAACGTTGACAAGTTCGTAGAAGCGGTAGATCAGGGGATCGGTCGGCACCGCGGTCGGCAGCGAACCTTTATACGGCACTTGCTGCAGCAGCAGCACCGCATCGGCCGGCAGGCCCAGCAGTTTGCCGGCGGCTGTCGCCTGCTGCTTGGTCATTTGCATCTGGCCCAGAAGTGCGGCGGTCGTCCATTCCTTGCTCTCGCCGACAGCCCTGGCCAGTTTCGCCCACGACAGGCCTCTCTTGATTCTCGCCATCACTATCATTTCGGTGACGTCAGTGCGCGTTATCGGTTTTGCGTAGCTCGCCGCAGCGAGATATGCCGCTTCGGTTATGTTCGAGGGTTTCATGCCTTTCTCCTTTAGAGTTGAGTGCTAGTTGCGAATGCTGACCACCACCGGCTTCACGGTAGCGCGCGGCGGCGGCGAATTGCCAAGCCCGGGCGCGACCAGCGGCGGGTTTTTCGGATCGTAATCGGCCGGCGGCTGCTCCGTAAAATTTTTCGAGCGGCTTATCAGGAAATCGACCAGGTGGTTGCGAATCGGGTAATACTGCGGTTCCTTGTGTATGGTGTGGCGGCTGCGGTCGCGCGGCAGCGTGTTCTGCACGATCTCGGCGATGCACGCATGCGGGCCGTTGGACATCAGCATGATCTTGTCGGCGAGCAGAATGGCCTCGTCGACATCGTGGGTGATCATGAATACGGTCTGATGGGTCGCGGCGCAGACCTTCAGAAGCTCGTCCTGGATTACGCCGCGAGTCAGAGCGTCGAGTGCACCGAACGGCTCGTCCAGCAACAGCATCTTGGGCTCGATTGCGAACGCCCGCGCGATGCCGACGCGCTGTTTCATGCCGCCCGACAGTTCCGCGGGCTTTTTGTCCTCGGCGCCGGTCAAGCCGACCATGTCGAGATAGCTCTGGCAGATTTCGTCTATTTTTGCTTTGGCGGCACCGGGCCAGCGCGATTTCACCGCGAATGCGACGTTCTTTTTTGCGGTCAGCCAGGGCATCAAAGCGTGACCCTGGAACACTACGCCGCGGTCGAGACTGGGGCCGGCCACCTCGCGTCCGGCCATGATCACCACGCCGCTCGTTGCTTCGTCCAACCCAGCCAGGATATTGAGTATGGTCGATTTGCCGCAGCCCGAGTGGCCGATGATGCAAACGAACTCCCCTTTGTTGATCGTGAAGTTGACATCATCGAATACCACGGTCGGTGAGCCGCCGCGCGGCGCGGCAAACGATTTCGACAGGCTTTCGACCTTGAGGAATTCTGCGCTCACACTCCCTTACTCCGGATAGGTGACTGCACGCGCCAGCCGTGCCAGCATCTGGTCGAGGATCATGCCGACCAACCCGATCAGCAGGATCGCGCTCAGGATATTGCTGATCGACAGGTTGTTCCACTCGTTCCAAACGAAGTAGCCGATCCCGGTGCCGCCGACCAGCATCTCCGCTGCCACGATCACCAGCCACGCAATGCCGACCGAGATGCGCATGCCGGTCATGATGGTGGGCGCCGCTGCTGGCAACACGACCTGGAACGCCTTGCGCAATGGTGACACTTCCAGCGTGCGAGCGACGTTAAGCCACTCGCGCCGTACCGCCGACACGCCAAATGCGGTATTGATCAGCATCGGCCACAACGAGCAGATAAAAATCACGAAAATCGACGAGGTCGCGCTGTCCTTGATGGTAAATAATGCGAGCGGCATCCATGCCAACGGTGAAATCGGCTTCAACACCTGGATGAACGGATCAAACGCGCGGTAGAGCAACGGCGACATCCCGATCAGGAAACCCAGTGGGATCGCGACCAGCGCGGCCAATCCGAAGCCGAGCATCACGCGACCGATCGAGTAGGAGATCTGGATGCCGATGCCCTGGTCATTGGTGCCGCGCACGTAGAATGGATCCTTGACGTGCTCCCATATTTTGAGCGCGACGTCCTTGGGCGACGGCATTGCGGATTTCTGACCGCTGGCCGCGGCGGAGCCCACCAGCTTCGCGTACTCCGTGTCGGCAGTCTGCCCGCCGCCTGTGGGCAGGGTCGCTATATGCCACACCGCGACGAATACCGCGAACAGCAGGAACGAAAGCAGTGCTGCCGCCAGACGGCTTGTACCCAACATCGCTCAGGTCCTCTTGATCGCGAAGCTCGCGATATAGGCGTCGGGTTTGGCCGGGTCGAACTCCTTGCCCATCACCGAAAACTTCTTGGTGGTCGTCGCCGGCGGCTTCATGCCGGCTTCCTTCATGATTTTCGCGGCGTCGGTCGCGAGGAACACCTCGCGCGCGACCTTGGCGTAATCGATGTCGCCCTTGACCTGGCCCCAGCGTTTCATCTGCGTCATGATCCACACCGCAAACGAATGCCACGGGAACGGATCGAAGTCGATGCGGTTGGGCATCTTGATTACATTGCCGAGCCCGTCCGCGTAATTGCCGGTCAACACCTGCTCGACCACCGTCACCGGTTGATTGAGGAAATTGGCCGGTGCGATGGCTTCCGCGATTTGCTTGCGGTTTTCTGGCTTGGCGGCATATGCGGTGGCGTCCACGATGGCCCTCAACAACGCGCGATAGGTGTTCGGCATTTTAGTAACGAACTCCTTGCTCGCCGCTAACACGCAGCACGGATGACCTTCCCATAGTTCCTTGGTCAGCGTGTGGATGAAGCCGACGCCGTCATAAACGGCGCGCTGATTGACCGGGTCCGGCGCGAGGAAGCCGTCGATATTATCGGCGCGCAGGTTCGCCACCATCTCCGGCGGCGGAACCGAACGGATCTGGACGTCCTTGTCCGGATCGATTCCGTGCTCGGCCAGGTAGTAGCGCAGCAGGTAGTTGTGCATCGAGTAGTCGAACGGCACCGCGAACTTGAAGCCTTTCCACTGTTTTGGATCGCGCTTATCCTTGTGCTTTATCGCCAGCGTGATGGCCTGGCCGTTGATGTTCTCGATCGCGGGCACCGTATAGGGGATCGGGTTCGACCCGACGCCAAGCGTGATGGCCAGCGGCATCGGCGATAGCATGTGCGAAGCGTCGTATTCCTTGTTCAACGTCTTGTCGCGGATGACGGCCCAGCCGGCGGTTTTGACGACGTCCACATTCAGGCCCTGGCGCGCGTAGAAACCCATCGGCAACGACATGATTAATGGCGTGGCGCAGGTAATCGGGATGAAACCAACCTTGATCGACTGCTTCTCCAGGTTGCCGGTTTGCGCGAAAGCCTCCTTGGCCACGCCGAGCGGGAAAAACGTCGATATCGCCGACAGCGCGGTGCCGGCGCCCACTGCCCGCAGAAAATTCCGGCGTATTTCGTCGTGCGGAAAAAGTGCGCGCATCACGGCGGATTCGACCACCCGCGCCTGCAGCGCCTCGCTGCCGCTGGCCAGTTGATCCGTTTCGACTGCCGCGTCATGCGCTGCCTGCGTGGAATGCCGGCCACAGCCGCAACCGGACGACAGTTTGATGTTCGGGTCGTACGGGTTCTTGAATGCTGACATGAGCGCCTCCTCGGAATGATTAAGCTCCTATCAGCAGAATGCATACCAGGGCCGATTCAATGCTTGCCGCAGATCATGAATAAGCCGTCAAAAATCTGTTTTTATTGGTTAATTTCGAAACAATATTTATGCGGTTCGAAACCGGCTTAGGTTGGGCTCGCGAGTCTTCGCACGTAATTAGTGCGGCATGCACCTAAATTGGGCGCGCAAGTAGTCGTCGCGTGCATCAGCCGCTAGAATTGCGCCGATGAAACCGAAAGTAGCAACTGCGATCAGCGCCATTCTGCTGGTGCTGACGCTTGCCAACTGCGCGCAGAATCCGGTCACGGGCAATCCGAACTTCGTGACGATGTCCGAATCGCAGGAAGTCCAGGTCGGGCGCCAGGAAGATGTCAAAGTGCGCCAGGAGTACGGCGTCTATGACAACAAGGTGCTGCAGCAGTATGTAAACGAAGTTGGCCAGCGGCTCGGGCGCGCGAGCCATCGCCCGAATCTGCAATACAGTTTTGTCGTCGTCGACTCGCCGGAAATAAACGCGTTCGCGCTGCCGGGCGGCTATATCTATATCACCCGCGGCATCCTCTCCTACCTCAGCTCCGAAGCCGAACTGGCCGCGGTATTGGGGCACGAAATCGGCCACGTAACGGCGCGCCACAGCGTGCAGCAACTCAGCGCATCGACCGCCGCCGGCGTCGGCGCCACTGTGCTGCAGATTTTTGTGCCCGGGCTGCGCAACCAGGCCGGCGACAGCATAATCAATCTGCTCGGCAACGCATTGTTGTCGGGTTATGGCCGCGAACACGAGCTCGAGGCCGACCGGCTGGGGGCGGATTACCTCTACCGCACAGGATACGATCCGCAGGCGATGATCAAAGTGGTCGGCGTGCTGAAGAATCAGGAAACGTTCGACGCCGAAGTTGCAAAATCCGAAGGCCGCCAGCCGCGAGCCTACCACGCCGTATTCGCGTCCCACCCCGACAGCGATACCCGCTTGCAGCAAGTGGTCGCCGAAGCCGGCCGCTTGCCGGCTGGCGGGGGGCGCATCAATCAGGAGGAATTTCTGCGCCAGATCGACAAGCTCGTGTTCGCGGACAGCCCCGCGCAGGGCATCGTGCGCAATGGCAATTTCTATCACACCGACCTTGGTCTCGCGTTGACTTTTCCGCCCAATTGGCGCATTAAGAACCAGCCGGATCGCGTGTCTGCGACGAACTCCGGCAATGACGCAATGCTCGATTTGCGCACGGCGGGCCGGGCGCAGGGTGCCCCTGCCGACGTGTTGCGCAAGGTGCTGCAAGGCAACGTCGGTCCCGAAGTCACGCAAATGACAATCAACGGCTTGCAGGCTGCGATTACCACGACCAGCATGCAGGGTGCGCCCACCCGTGTTGCGGTAGCGTTCCTCGGCAATTCCGCGTTCCTGATCGGCGGTCAGGCGCGCGACGCTCAGGCCATGCAACGCGCCTTGCCCGAAATCAACGCGACCATCAATAGTTTCCGGCCGCTTGGCGATGTCGATCGCAAACTCGCGCGGCCGCTGACGCTGCGTATTATCAATGCGTCGGCGGGCGCGAAGTTCGCCGACATCGCACGCGGCTCGCCGCTGGGCAAGAATGCCGTATCGCATCTGCGCCTGTTGAACGGCATGTATCCGAATGGGGAACCGGCCGCAGGTCAACCATTGAAGGTCATCGAATGACGAACCCGCTCACCACACTCGACTTCACGCATTGGAGTCCGCGGCACGATCAGGCATCGGGCGATCGCATCACGCGGGAACTCGAAGCCGGCAGCGTGTTATATCTGCCCCGGCTGAAATTCGAATTGGCGGCCGGTGAGCAGCGTTTTCTGTCTCCCCAATGGTCCGACGGCAAAGCGAAAAACGTGAGTTACGACCCGCCCGCCGAGCAAATCCGGCATACGTCGGCGCAGGATGAGGATCGCCGGCAACTGGCGGCGATGATGGCACGCTTTGCCAGTCAGGCGCGGGAGCTGGTCTTGAGCCTGTGTCCGGGTTATGCCGACCATCTGCGCTGGGGGCTGACCAGCTTCCGGCCGGTCGAAGCGCGCGGCCGCGAGAGCTCGCGCAAGAAGGACGACACGCTGCTGCATGTCGATGCGTTTGCCTCGCGCCCCAACCAGGGCCTGCGCATCCTGCGCGTGTTCTGCAATGTCAATCCGCGCGGTGAACCGCGCGTGTGGGAACTCGGCGAGCCGTTCGATGCGGTGGCCCGGCGCTTTCGCGATCGCGCGCCGCCGCAATGGCCGGGCAGCGCGTGGCTGCTCGAACGGCTGCATATCACGAAGGGTCGCCGCAGCGCTTACGATCACCTCATGCTCAATCTGCACGACCAGGCAAAGCTGGACGACGATTATCACCAGATCTCACCGAAGATGCGCGTCGAATTCCCGGCGCAGTCAACCTGGCTGGTGTTTACCGACCTTGTGATGCATGCGGCGCTTGCCGGCCAGTTTCTGCTCGAACAGACTTTTTACCTGCCAGTCGCTGCTATGCAGGACGAGCACTACGCGCCGCTGCGCATTCTCGAACAGCTTTATCAGCGCGAGCTGGCGTAAAAATCAAAACGAAACCGATCATGACGCCAGCCACTAGCAGCCCAAGCGCCGCTCAACTGCCGATTCCGCTCGCGTGGATCTGGGTATTGGCCGCGGCATGGATATTGCCAAGCCTCATCGGTCACGATCCGTGGAAACCCGACGAAGCCTACACCTTCGGTCTGGTCTACAGCCTGTTGCAAAATGGCGACTGGATAGTGCCGATGCTTGCACACGAGCCGTTCGTGGAAAAACCGCCGCTTTTTTACCTGAGCGCGGCGGCGACCGCCAAGCTGTTTTCTCCTCCGTTCGCGCTGCACGACGCGGCGCGGCTGGCGACCGGGCTGTACATGGCGCTCACGTTTGCGTTTATCGCCGGCGCGGCACGCGAACTCTACGGCAGCAATCGCGGCTGGGTCGCCGTGCTGATGCTGATGGGCTGCCTGGGCATACTCATACGCAGCCATCAGATGATTACCGATATCTCGCTGCTGACCGGATTCGCGGCCGGCTTCTACGGCTTGGCGCTCGCCTTGCGGCGTCCGGCACTGGGCGGCTTCTGGCTCGGCACCGGCGTGGGTATCGGTTTCATGTCGAAAGGATTGCTCGCGCCCGGGATATTCGGTGTCACTGTGCTCCTGCTGCCGCTGTTTCCGGCGTGGCGCAACCGCGGCCACCTGATCTGTCTCGCCGTCGCCGCCGCCGCTTGCGCCCCGTGGCTGGCGGCGTGGCCGCTTGCGCTCTATCACCAATCGCCCGCGCTATTTAACGAATGGTTCTGGGTCAACAACTTCGGCCGTTTTCTTGGCACCAACGACTTCGGACCCGCCGCGGATAACGCGCATTACCTGCGCATCCTGCCATGGTACGCACTTCCGGCGCTGCCGCTCGCGGCGTGGGCGCTGTGGCGCGCACGCCTCAAAGGACTGCTCGCGCCACCGATGGCGCTGCCGCTCACCGCGTTCATCGTAATTTTCGTGGTGCTGAGTTTATCTGCCGATGCGCGCGAGCTTTATGCGCTGCCGCTGCTGGTGCCGCTTGCGTTGCTCGCGACCCCCGCGCCTGACACGCTGCGGCGAGGTGCGGCAAACCTGATCTACTGGTTCAGCGTGATGGGTGGCGGATTCTTTATAATCGTCGCCTGGTTTTACTGGAGCGCGCTCGAGCTTTCGATGCCACCGCGCCTGCACGAACATTTGCTGAATTTGCAGCCGGGCTATGCGACTGGATTCAAATGGCTGCCGTTCGCGCTCGGTGTGCTTTACACGTTCGGCTGGATTGCGCTCCTGGCGCAGCTGAAGAAAAGCCGCGAGCGGCCGGTGGTCGCGTGGGCCGCGACCATGACTATGGTGTGGGGCCTGCTCGCCGTACTCTTCGTCGGCTGGGTCGACGTCGGCAAAAGCTACCGCTCGATGATCGCCGACATGCAGCGCGCGCTGCCGTCGCAATACAGCTGCATCGCCAGCCAGCACCTCGGCGAGCCGCAGCGCGCGATGCTGCATTACCTCGCCGGCATCGTCACGTTTCGGCTCGACAACCCCGCGCGCCAGCGCGATTGCGACCTGACGCTGGTACAAGGCGTGGCTAGCGAAGAATACGTGCCGCTTGGCCCGTGGCAGAAAATATGGGAAGGCACGCGTCCCGGCGACAGAATCGAGCGCTACCGGCTTTATCAGCGCACGGACCTCAAGAAACCCGGCAACTGAGCCGCCAACGGTCTATTGCGGTATTGTCTTGCCGCTGCAAACTCAAAATCCGGACTACGTTCTGCTAAACACATCCACGATGGCAAAGGAGCGATGATGGGCGATTACGACAAACGATACAAACGGGGCTACGCGCTACTCAAGAAAATGGGGCGCGAGAAGCTGATGTTGGACCAAAAGGCCCTGTATCCCGAAATGTATGAAATGTCGGTCGGGCATCTTTTTGGCGATGTCTGGGCGCGTCCGGGTCTCACCCTGCGCGAGCGACAATTAGTTACGCTGGCGGCCAATATCGCCTGCGTGCGCCCGACCGGCAATCACTCGCATTACCGCAGCTCCATGCACATCGGCATCACGAAGAAGGAAATCTGCGAAGTCATCATCCAGGTCGGCCACTACGCCGGATGGCCGGCGCTTGCAAATGCGACCCGCCAGTTTACCGAGGTGCTGGAGGAGGACGCGAAAAAAATCAAGAAGAAAGCAAAGAAGAAATCCAGGTAGCTCGGGCAGATCTACGACATTTCCAGACTGCCAGGAGAGCAACCATGCAACATGTGATTGGATGCACGTACGGCCTGTGCGCGATGGCGCTGGCGGTTCCATCGCTCGCGCAGACGGGTGCGGCCGACTATCCGAGCAAACCGATACGGATGATAGTGCCCTCTGCAGAAGGTGGCGCACCTGGACTCGTTAGCCGCAGGCCCGTTCGCGGGGAGGGTGCGCAGGCCGCCGGGTTTCATGCGATAGCGATTACGACTCCCCAACCCTATCCGACGAAACCAATACGATTGATAGTGCCCTCAGCGCCAGGCGGCGGCACCGATATCGTCGCCCGTGTAGTGGCCCAGGGATTGGGCGAAGCATGGGGCCAGACGGTGGTGGTCGATAACCGGGGCGGGGCGGGCGGCATCGCCGGCGTGACGGTCGCCGCCAAGGCGTCCGCTGCCGACGGTTACACCCTGCTGCTCGGCAGCAACGGCCATCTCTCGTTTGCACCCGCGGTCCGTCATAACCTTCCCTACGATCCGCAGAAGGACCTCGCACCGGTTTCGCTGGTGGCGTCGCAGCCGTTCGTGGTGGGCGTGCACGCGGGACTGCCTGTCAATTCGATGAAGGAATTGATCGCGCTCGCGAAAAGTCGGCCCGGCACCATTGCGTACGGATCCGGCGGCAGCGGTACGGCTTCGCATCTCGGCACCGAACTGCTGATGCTCACCGGCGGCTTTTCGATGCTGCATATCCCGTACAAGGGCACCGGGCCCGGAATGGCTGCCCTGATGTCCGGCGAGCTGCAGTTTCTGATGGCCGGAATAGCGACCGTCATGCCGCACGCCAGGAGCGGGAAAGTCAAGGCGCTCGCGGTGTCCGGGGCGCAACGCTCCCGGGCCGCGCCCGAGGTCCCGACGGTTATAGAAGCCGGCGTACCGGGTTACGAATTTGTCGTGTGGTACGGAATGATGGTCCCCAGCGGAACCCCACCCCCCATTATTTCGAAGCTGCACGCCGAAATCGCCAAAGTGTTGAAATCTCCCGCCACCAGCGAACGCTATGCCGCCGCCGGCCTCGAGCCGGTCAGCAACACGCCCGAGGCGTTCGCCGCGCAACTCAAGCAGGAAATCCCACGGTGGCAGCAGGTTGTGAAGGCCGCCAAGATCCACGTCGAATGACGGTAACGCTTTTTGCGCTAATGCCGGCGCCGGGAGTAAAATTATTGCCCCTCAAAATATTCCGATAAATTAACGACACCAGGAGTTTGGCATGAGCAACGGACGCGAAGTAGTTGTAGTAAGCGGTGTGCGCACTGCAATCGGCGATTACGGCAGCGCGCTCAAGGATGTGCAGCCCTCGGAACTGGCGGCGCAGGTGATACGCGAAGCGGTCAAGCGCGCCAAGGTCGATCCCAAGCAGGTCGGCGCGATGGTGCTAGGCAACGTGATCCACACTGAAGCCAAGGACATGTATATCTCGCGCGTGGCGTGCATCAAGGCCGGCCTGCCGCAGGAAACCACCGCGCTCACAGTCAATCGCCTGTGCGGCAGCGGCATGCAGGCGATAGTCAGCGCGGCGCAGATGATCATGCTCGGCGATGCCGATGTGGCGGTCGGCGGCGGCGCCGAATCGATGAGCCGTGGCGGCTACCTGATGCCGACGCTGCGCTGGGGCCAGCGCATGAACGACGGCGGCGTGGTCGACATGATGGTCGGCGCTCTGACCGACCCGTTTGACACCGTGCACATGGGCATCACCGCCGAGAACATCGCCGATCAATGGAAAATCAAGCGTGAAGAGCAGGATGCCTACGCAGTCGAAAGCCACCGCCGCGCGATCAACGCAATCGAAAAAGGCTACTTCAAGGACCAGATCCTGCCGGTCGAGCTGAAGACCCGCAAAGGCACGACGGTGTTCGACAAGGACGAGCACCCCCGCGCCGACGCTACTCTTGAAGGAATGGCCAAGCTGCGCGCCGCATTCAAGAAGGACGGCTCGGTGACAGCGGGCAACGCTTCGGGCATCAACGACGGCGCAGCGGCCGTGGTGCTGATGGAGAAAGCGGCGGCCGAGAAACAGGGCCTCAAGCCGATGGCGCGCCTGGTGTCGTACGGGATTGCCGGCGTCGATCCCAAGATCATGGGCATCGGTCCCGTGCCGGCGTGCACGAACGCGCTCGCCAAGGCGGGGCTCAAAGTAAGCGACATGGACGTCATCGAAGCCAACGAGGCGTTTGCGGTACAGGCAATGGCGGTCGCATGCGACCTAAAGTTCGACCCCAAAAAGACCAATCCCAATGGCGGTGCAGTCGGATTAGGTCATCCGATCGGCGCCACCGGCGCCCTGCTGACGGTGAAAGCGCTTTACGAATTGCAGCGCACCGGCGGCCGGTATGCGCTGGTCACGATGTGCATCGGCGGCGGCCAGGGCATTGCGGCGGTATTCGAAAGGCTGAACTAAAGTCGTGAAGAGTGAAGAGTGAAGAGTGAAGAGTGAAGAGTGAAGAGTGAAGAGTGAAGAGTAAAGAGTGAAGAGTAGGGCGGGGAGACCTGTCCACGCTCACGCTGATCCCGATAGAAAAAATAAATCACAAAACTGTCGAGCCCGTTCTGGGCTTGTCGCATGGGCACCAAGGAATTCTTGGCGCCCTTTTTGTTTACGGACGGCTGCACGCCGCGTTTTACGGCGCTGATTGCCTTCTCAGTCGTGGCGGAAGATTTCATTGCTGTAGTCGAATCGTCGTACTACGAGCCCATTGCTGATCTCATTGATCGATTGCTTTCGCAGCCGTGCTCTGGCGCCCCAACGCAAAGGGCGGCATGCCCTGGAAGCCAGTATCTATGCGCCTCTTCAGGTTTTTTGCAGAGTTAAGTTCGAATCCGGACGGGTGTTAAGTTGAACAATACCTCGTGCGTTTTTGGTGCTGTGAACTTGACGGCCTTTTCCCGGCGGGCGGCAGTC
>Ga0315281_10006262_pt1 | contig 16962 bp, 15 predicted proteins | sample YL17G07_0_MG_FD_204540 | JGI IMG/M metagenome (GOLD analysis project Ga0315281, IMG submission 204540) | Sediment microbial communities from Yellowstone Lake, YNP, Wyoming, USA - YL17G07_0 | ecosystem: Environmental > Aquatic > Freshwater > Lake > Sediment | place: USA: Wyoming | collected...
AAATCGTCCATTAGATTTTCCTCCATCTTCCTGATTGAATGCGATTTTCTTTTTGCCCTTCCTTTAAAGGATGTATTGTTAACAGCTTAATATCTACATCCTCATGCCTATATGCTACCATTATATCCCTTTCTTTTCCATATATTACTGCCCTCATAACTGCAATTGAATGCCCAGTTTCAGTATCTGTGAATCTTTCCCCTGCATTTTCATAAATTCTTTTCGGCAGGCTATATTCAATCTTTCTTATGGCAATTCTTGTTTCAATATGTTTTGAATATTTTATTTGCATTACTATCCCTTCCCCTCCACAATCGCAATCTCCTCCGGCGTGAGGCTTTGTAGGGGCAGTGCCTCTGTGCCTGCCCTGACCATTTCGTCGATCTGTTTTTCAAGGGCAGAGGTGTCAGCGTTGGGGTCTTTCTTTTTGGCGGCGAGGATTCGGGCAATAGCTGTAAGTTCAAACGCCAATGGCCTTCAGCATCTCCATCTCTTTGCGTAAGATGGTGTTCACAACCTTATCAAGATCAATCTTTTTCTTTGAAGCTGTCTTACTGAAAAACTCTTTAACCTCTCTGTCCAGATATACAGGGATTTCAAGTTTTGCAATTGGCCTATAAAATTTTCCCTGTACGGCTTTTGAGAAATCGTATTCTTTTTTCATGGTATTATCTTCTCCTTTCAAAATATTGTTCTTCTTCATGTTTTATAAACTTCTCTGCGATGCCTGACAGCATAAATAGTAATAACCTGAGATGAATGCTCAAAGGAATATATTATTCTCCAGTCGCCGGCTCGGAGTTTATATTTGCCTTTAAACTTCCCCTTGAGCGGGGACAATATTTTCTATGCTTTGAGAAAGCCGGTCTATTTTGTTAACGATATGTTGGGCGACGGTTTTATCAAGGCGTGCCAAGTCTTCTTCAGCCTGAAGCGTAAACTCAACCGAATATGTCATCAATTCAACCTGAGTCTTTTTTTCACATCTTCAAAAGGTATTCTTTTTTTAGACTTAATGGACGATTCGAGGTCTTTAACAAAATCCTCTCGAAACTCCAGGCCTATGTCCGGGTCAATGAGCTCTCTGAATTTCTCTTCAATTACTTTGCTTATCAATTCCTTAAGCTCATCTGTGCTTAAATCAGCCACTTTCATGCTTGCACCTCCTTTGAGACTGTATGATTCTATTATATTACATTTCTTGTATTTTCATCTCCCCTTCCACCATCGCAATCTCTTCCCGCCTTCTGCTCTTCGGCCTGTTTCGCCTAATACCTTTGCCATAATGTGATTCTCTCCTTACTCATGCAGAAATATGGGATGTGCCCCTCATAGAGTTAAGGTTTTTGATTGATAATTCTGAGACTGCTTGCTTCCACCCTTCTGCTACGTCGCAAAAGTTCTCAAGCGTTAGCGTGGGTATATATGCTTTTCCCCGCACCATAATACGAATCATAAACGTGCTGGTAAACAACATCGCATTTCTGCCTGTAAATCTCAGGGTTATATGTTCCGGGAAGCATCTTATCCAGAATAGTCTCTATGGTAAAGAGGACATCAGCCCTTGTCTGCTGTCTTTTTCTCCAATCCAAAACAAACTTCTCCTCTTTCAATGCCTTCAGGAGTTTCTGTGAAGCTAATTTGACCTCTTGTTTTTCTTTGCTGCTCAAGTTGGGTTTACTGAGCATATCGAACAGAGCCAGTTCTTCCTCTGTAAGGTTCTCAGAAATACCTCTTTTCTCCTCTTCATTGAGTTGTTTGGCAAAGTCCATCAGCCTGTAGAAGAAAATTTCAATGTTTATTGCCCCAGCATTATATTCATCAATCAGTTGTTGGAATTTCTCCATAAAGTTTATTCGTGTTTTGTTCAGCCTTACCATCTGAGTGAGCTTGCTGTTGATTACTCCCCTCAACTTTTCAGCCTGTATGTGCTTCCGTTCCCTTTGAAATTTCTTTCTCAGAGCCTCAAAATCAATCTTTGAGAGGTCAGTGACGTGCTCTCCATATGGGGCAAGAGGCTCACTGATTATATACCCCTCAGCCCCTATGGATTCATCCAAAAGATTTTCAACCTTACTCATGACCTGGGATATATCTACATCACCAGACTCAGCTATTATCTTGTCAGCTATCACATTAAAAAGAGAATATTTCGGGTAATACTTATTCGCATCGGGGTCGGGAAGGATTGCCTTAAAGAGCTTCCTGACATTTCCGGCAAGAAGCAGGAAATTCTTTTTTGAATCATCATTTGTTAATATGGCATCAGTGGCATCCATTATCAGCCTAATCTTAAGTAACTTATCCGCTTTTATTATCTTCTCCGTTTCAATCTGCCTCTTCTTGCAGAATGTATCTGTATCTTTTATCGCCTGTTCAAGCTCGTTGATAAGCTCACTCTTTGGTTTTATAGGGGTATCCCCTTTTCTTTTCCCTGTATCTGCATAGATTGCCAATGCCTTCTGAAGATTTCTGAATATGCCGATATAATCAACTATCAACCCATTTGTTTTATCCCTGAACACTCTGTTAGCCCTTGCGATGGTCTGCATAAGGGTGTGGTTTCGAAGGGGCTTGTCGAGGTAGATAGTCGAAAGGGGTTTCACATCAAAGCCTGTCATCCACATCGCACAGACAAATACTATCCTGAACGGGTCATCCGGGTCTTTGAATTTCGTTGCCAGGTCTTCTTTCACCATTCTTTTTCGGTGTTTGGCTATATCCAGACCCAGCTTTTTGAACTTATCTATTTCGTTCTGTTCCTGACTTACTACCACAGCCATGTCAGTGTCTTTCATGTATTGTATCTGTGCTTTGATCTGTTCTTTATCAGAAAATCCCCCCATCTCTCCTTTAGTAAAGGGGGGCAAGGAGGGATTACTTACTGCTGATATATTGGTCAATACCTTTTTTAGTTTTTCAATATACTGCTTCCAGTATTTCTGTACTTTGTCATACATCTTTACGGCTGTGGGTTTGTCTACTGAAACCACCATAGCCTTTCCCTGATAACCACGACTGACAAAGTGTGCTACGATGTCCTCAGCTATCTTTTCAAGTCGGTCATCCCTTGTAATGATGTGATATTCCCTTGCAAACTCACGCTGGAGTTTTTCTTCCTGTCTGTCATCGAGCATCGCCTCTTCGATAATGCTTTCTAAATCCTCATTTAAGTCCTCGTTCTTAAGTTGAACCTCTGGGATTCTGTTCTCGTAATAAAGAGGAACCGTTGCTTTGTCATCGACAGACTGTTTGAAATTATAGATGCTTATGTAATCTCCAAAGGTCTTTTTAGTAAGTTCCTCTCCAACCATAAGAGGAGTTCCTGTGAAGGCTATAAAGGCAGCTTTGGGGAGGGCTGTCCTCATGTTGAGAGCAAGAAGGTCGTATTGAGTCCGATGGGCTTCATCGGTTATCACGATGATGTCTGAACGGTCAGAAACACTCTCCCTAATGTTCCCAAATTTATGGATTAGGGTGAAAACATTCCTGTGATTCTCCGTCAAAAGCTGTCTGAGATTGTCTCCGCTTTCAGCATGTACCTCCTGTTCTGTGACAGCACCACAACTCAGGAAGTTTTTGTATATCTGCTCATCAAGCTCTTTTCTGTCGGTAACTATCAGGAATGTGTAATTGCCTTCAAATTTTCGGAGTATCTTCTGGGAAAAGAAAATCATGGAAAAGCTCTTGCCACTCCCCTGTGTATGCCAGAAAACACCAAGCCTACCCTGATTCTCTTTTATCCTTTCGAAAGATTTAATGGCATTGTTGACACCAAGACATTGATGGTATTTAGCGATTATCTTGTTTAATGCCCCTCCAGTGTCCTGATAAAGGATGAAGTTCTCAAGGATGTCCGGAAGTCTGCGTTTTTCACATGTTCCTTTTATAATTGTCTCAATCGAAACGATGCCTTCCTCTCCTTCACTGTTTATTTTTTTCCATGCATTGAAATGCTCATAATCTGCTGTGATAGTGCCGATTCTTGATTCTGCACCGTTTGAAAGGATTATGAAAGCGTTATACCAGAAGATTTGAGGGATAGTGTCTTTGTAGTCAGTAAGGTTGTCTTTATAGGCATTCTCCAGTTTCTTATGGACTGCTTTTAACTCTATGAAAATCAGGGGTAGTCCGTTTATAAAACCAACAAGGTCTGCCCTTCTTTTATACATCTCTCCTGTTATCCAGAATTGGGAGGCAAGGAAGAGGTCATTTTTTTCAGGATTTTTGAACTCTATGACTTTGATGGTTTCTATTTCCTCACTTCCGTCTTCCTTCTTTATAGAAATCTTAACTCCGTCTCTGAGCATCTTGTAGATTTCCCTGTTTGCATTCGCAGGGTTTAAAACGCTCCTGTCACGGGTCAATTCTTCAATGGCAAGGTTGATTGCTTCAGAGGATACTGAAGGATTGAGGGTAATAAGAGATTGCTTTAGTCTGGGGATAAGGACAACATCTGACGGGGTTTCTCTGCCTAATGTTCCTGACTTGCCGAAGGTCTCATGGTAGCAGTTTTGATAATCATATCCAATGGATTTGAATATCTCGATAGCTGAAAGTTCGACAAGATTTGATTCCGAATATGTAATCATTTAGACGGTTAATTTTCGTGTAATATCATATTTGCTATCACGGTTATTAAATGCTGGCATGGTCCCCTCAAGAACATCGATAATTCTTCTGTTTATTGCGGGATTTTCTATACTACCAGTTTCATAACTAACTGTATTTTTGTGTATCTTATCTATTCTTGCGTAAATTATTTGTTCAGCATCGCAAACAACAGCAAGATTAGGGTTGTGAGTCACAATAATTATTTGTCTTCTCTTCTTTGCCTCTTTAATATATTGAACGAGCAATTCATAGACACTTTGATTATCTAAATTTTCTTCTGGTTGATCCATTACAAGGGGAATATCATTTTTGTCAAGGAGCAAATAAAATATTAACAACAATGCCCCTTTTTCCCCAGGAGATAATTGAGACAATTCTATGTCTCCTAGTTTTAATGTATATTTTGGAATCAGGTAATCAAAGGAAAATAAAAAGCTGTAAAAACCAAGTATGTCTTTTTTAATTTGTTGTTTGATAATTCTTTTTTCTTTTTTCTCAAATCTAGTGTCATATTCTAAATTGTCGATTATTTGATTTAAGAAATTCTCTGCGCCTTCCTCTTCGTCAAAGTTAGTTGATTCAAGTATTGACCTTAATTTTCTTACTCCTTCTTCAAGACCTGAGAAACTTCCCCGTGGTTTCTGACTAACATGTGTAAAAAAAACTTCTTCAAAATCTCTGATTTCAAAAGCCACATCAAATCTTGCGGGATATTGTTTTATGTCATAATTAGCAATAAATGACTCAACAGGCTCATATAAGGACTTATACTTATTCAATAATTCTTTCTTCTTTTGATAAATCTCTTTAGATATTGTTAGTCGTTCGTGTCTTTTACTTTCTAGTTCACTGGGATATTTTGATTCAATATTCTTTAATAGTTGTTGGTAATGTTTAATCGAATCTTCTTTTTCCTCGCCACCTATTATCTCTTCTTTCTTAGTGTTCCATTCCTCCAATTGCTTGAGATAAGTTTGATATTTCTTATTCGGTTCATCTAATTTCTCTTGCATCTCGATTATTTTCGTTTCTGCATTACTCAGTTTATTAAGTAAATTGTCAGGAATATCTGGGTTTAAATCGTTTTCAATCGCCTTTATTTTTGAAGAAGTGTCTGTCTTGATACCGTATAGATCATCTTTATCAATTCTTAGCTGGACAATATTGTCTACATTCAAACCTAATTCTGCCAAATCAGGTTTTATCTTGTTCAATAAATTGGTATGCTGAGTTTCAAAATTCTCAAGTTCTCCGGATATTCTATTTATTATCGCTATTTTCTTCTTGAGCACTGCTTTCTCTCTCTGCTTAGACTCCTTCTCTTTCTCAAGTTCTTTTTTCAATGCTAACTGATTAATAAGCTCCTTATTAACAGCAGCCATTTCTTTTGAAATACCTTCATCTACCTCCGGTTTCGTAACCTCTTTTAGTTTTGTCGCCTCATGTGCTTTCAACTCTTTGTTCTTTTCTTTCAGTTTCTCCTCTAAAGACTTCTTATATTCATCATCGAGCAGATCCTCTATCCTTAGTATTTCTTCATTGATCTCACTAAGTTCTTCAATTAGGATAGATATCCTTTCGTTTATTACTTCACTTTGATAATCTATCAATTCATCGAAAGATGCCATTCCAAGCCTTTCATCATCAGGTACGTGAGAAAAGATTACCTTCTTCAATTCTTTTTCAAATTCAGGTCTTTCCTCGTTACACAGTATCTCAAGATATTTTTGGGGGATATACTTTACTTTTTCATACTCGTAGTCTTCTGGATCTTCAGAAAGTGTTTTTTTATCAATATCACCGCTTAGCCATTCCAAATGTCCTTCAAAATATTTAGCCTTATTATTTTTAGGCTCTCTAAACTTATATGAATTTAAAAAAGTAAAATATTTATAATTTTTTGTATTTCCAATTAGCCCAACAATATCAGTCAAAGCACTTTTTCCATTACCTTTATTCCCAATTATTGCTACTAGCTCTGGGTTTAAATCTATCTTTATATCCCCAAACCAAACGTCCTCATTATAAGTTGATTCATTCTTTCTATTTATAGAAATGGATTGGATATATTTAGTCTTGTCAGAATTAACTCTATTTAAAACTGGTGGTATATCCCCAACAAAAATGCGAGATTCTGGTTCATAAAGCAAAAATTGCAATCCTTCAAAAGTTGCATCAGTCTTTATCCAAGTAAAACATTTGCCTATTCTGTCCTTGTTAGAGCTACTTGAATAATATTTTGAATCGCTGCAATCTAAAAGAAGATCATTAACGTTTTGTTCCCCAAGTTTACGTTTTGCATTTTTAAATTGATCTATGTTCTCAGAAGATATAAATACTAAATCAACCTTATTAATGACATCCTTTTTATCAGCTATTGATCCATCCGCCCAACTTAGACTTTCCCATTCTGTCTTGCCGATAGCTGTTAAATACAAGGGCTTAGATTTTTTATTAAAATACGATGACTTACTTAAGACCTCGATAATATCGTCCTCATCAAGTGTCAAATTGTTAAATCCCTCCTCAAGATCTGAACCAAATTGATGTATCTTTTCAGGTGGGACAGTGCTTTTAATCTTTCGACCTAAATCCTCAAGGCTTTCTCTTGTTATAACACCACTCCAAGTCATGCCTGAAAAACCAGGCGCTAATTTGTATTTGCTGGTTAGTGCATTTAAAAACTGTTGTTCTATCACTTCAGGACTTAACTCATTGGAAAAAATAATATGAAAGTTTATCTTTCTAAGTCTGTTTTCAGTTCCTGCAAATTTCTTTAGTCTGAATTCTAAGACTGGAACAATTAAGTCTATATTTGATAATTTCCCCTTTTGTTTATATTGCAGTATCTTTTTGTAACCATCGATGAATAGATAATCATTAATTCCTATGATTTTAAATTCCGGGGGAAGACTCTCAAGATCAGATATGAATTTCTCCCACACTTCCTCATTATTTCCACCATACCATTGAACAATTGAGAGTGGAGTATGAATATGTAAGTCGCATTTTTTCCAAGTAGAGCCTCTCGGTTCATTCATGACTTTCCCTCCATCAAGTCTATATTAATATCCACCTTCTCCACATCAACCTCCCCACTTATCAGCTTGGGCAGGAGGAGGTCACGGGTTTTGCGGAGATTGAGAGTTTTTCTCTCTAATACATCGATTTGTTTATAAATATCAGATGCAAAATCACTAAATAGAATTACGATGTTTGATTTAGGAGTAACGATTTTCATTGATGCAATAAAATTTTTGTTAGCATGTGGAATTGCTGAACCAATATTCTTTTCAGAAATGGTCTTAAAGTTATTTTTAAGGAAAAAGTAAACGAGATATGAAAATAAATTATTAGTATCTTTAATCCTATAAGTACCTATTGTAGAGCCTACTGCACCTTCAAAGCCTATAAAAACTTGACCAGAGCTTGCTCCATCCATAACCATTAAAATGTCATCCCTTTTAGCAATGGGCATCGTTTTATCGTCGGCATATAAAAAAGACCGATTTCTTAGACCATCTATAAGCAAATACGGAATTGAATTATTAAGAGGTTGATGGTAAATATTCTTTGCTTTTTTACCTTTTTGAAACTCTAACATTTCCCCTAACTTTTTTACCTCCCACCCTTCTGGAATCATCCCCAACTCAGACTTCACCATTTTGACCTTTTCATGTCCTGGGAAGCGGAAGCTGACAAACCATTCCCTGTAAATCATCTGTGCCATTTCTTCCAGAATCTTAATCCGCTTCAGGTTGTTTTCTATCAGATCGTCATAGGCAGAGAGGATGGAGGCGATTTTATGTTGGCTGCTGAGTAAGGGAAGCAGGATTTCAAAATCTTCAATTTTTTCTTTTGTTAATGCTTCACGTGTTGCTCCTCCTTGTGCAATAGCAAGGAGTTTTTGCTTATAACGATGACTGATAAGGCAGTAAAGAATATGCCGTGGATTAGCCAATTCTTTTTTAATGCGTATTATTGCCACGTGCTGGTTAACTCTTGCAGGTAATAAATTATTTGGTACCATGCAACATCTCGCTACCGATGCCCCTGTAATATTTAAGAGTATGTCACTCCGTTCAACTTGAACATTTGAAAGTTCCTTTGCTTGTTGCTCATCGATAAAAGCAAGTTCAGTGTATTCAAATGCAGAATCATAGACATTCATACTGCGGATAAGCGATATCCCTTCAGATTTATATGAATTCTTTCCACCCCGTGGAGTTGCACCACTTCCAATTTTACTGCTAATTTCTTTTAGCCTGATCTTATTCATTTGATATTTGTATTTAATAATTCTGAAATATTATCTGCTATACGATCCTCAAGTTCTCGTGCCTCAAGGTTAAGCTGTTCAAGTTCCTCATTCAGTTCCTCAAGCCTCTCGTAGAAGTCAAAATCATCTCGCTCTTTCTCAGCAACCCCCACATATCGACCAGGGTTTAACGAATAGCCATTTTCTTTTATCTGCTCAATGGTGGCAACCCTGCAAAGCCCTGCCACATCTTGATACTTGCCCTTTGGGAAGTATTCTTTCATCAGCTTGGCACTTCCATTATCTGTTTCGATAGGTTCACCTCGATAAAGTCTCACGATGTTCGAAATGAACTCTATCTGTTCGGGGAGGAAGTCCCTATGGGCACGGTCTATCTGGTTATAGATATGCCGGGCATCTACAAAAAGCACCTTGTCTTTACGGTCTGTCTTTTTCTTTCCCTTGTCGAAGAACCAAAGGGTACAGGGAAGGGTGACTGTGTAGAAGAAATTTGACCCTATAGCTATCATGACATCAACAACATTGTCCTCTATAATCTTTTTTCTTATTTCAAGCTCTGACTGCCTTGCATCGCTTGCTGAATTTGCCATGACAAAACCGGCTCTTCCATTTCCATTGATGAGAGCACTCAGGAATATTTCTATCCAAAGATAATTGCCATTGTCAGGCTTAGGGATACCGTATGAAAACCTCTTATCTTCTTTTATCTTTTCCTTATCTACACCATTAACATTGAATGGAGGATTAGCCATTACAAAGTCGAATTTGCCAAATGAATTGTGAATGTCTTCATAGTAAGAATTGCCCTGTCTTATATCACCTGACAGACCATGCACGGCAAGGTTCATCTTGCAAAGCCTTACTGTTTCAGCCACTTTTTCCTGACCGTAGACCATTATCTCTGAACTTGGTCTTTTCTTATGCCTTTCGACAAATTTGGCACTCTGAACAAACATGCCACCGGAACCACAGGCCGGGTCATAAATCCTTCCGTGAAATGGCTCTATGACATCAACAATAAGCTTGACTATGGATGTAGGAGTAAAGAACTCTCCCCCTCTCTGACCCTCAGACATGGCAAACTTGCCGAGAAAGTATTCATAAATTTTTCCGAAAACATCTCCCTCAATATCCATCTGGATGCTTGAGAATAATTTAAGCAGGGCAATCAGAACATCATTCTCCAGACGGTTATAAGATTTCGGAAGCACATCTTTGAGTTCTTCATTTTCAGATTCAATGGATTTCATTGCTTCATTGATAGCTTTACCAATGTTTTCACCTTCAGAAAGATTCAATAGATACGAGAATCTGGCATTGTCGGGAAGAGACATAATTCCTTTAGCCTGAAAATCTGTCTTGGATATGCCTCTCCGTCCTCCTGATGTTTGCTTTTTGATTTCCTTCTCAGCGTGAGTAAACTTATGGTCAGCATATTGGAGGAAAATGAGACCGAGGACAGGAAATGAATATTCAGAGGATTTTAGCCTGGAATTTGCCCGTAACTGGTCTGCAATTGTCCAAAGTTTGTTTTCGATACCGTTACCTAATGACATAACACCTTTAATAAGTTAATTTTATTGGATAAATTATAGTCTTTTTTAAGAAAAAAGTCTGGTAAGCGATTTGCCCTATCAGAAACTTACTCTGTTAAAAAAAAGAGCGGAATGGTGAAGACTCAAGAAAGGAACAATTGGAAGTGTTCATTCCAACCGGTAATTCTCAATAATTTTAAGTCATTAAAATTGCGTAGTAGCAGGCGGAGTTGAGAAGCAAGCGAATAATCCTTCAGAGTTCAAGTTTACATAGAAATATGGAAGTTGATTTTTGTAAACAGCTTAGGATTTCTGACTGACCTTTCCCCGAATCAACAATAATTTGGGGTCAGGCCTTTACAGGCTGTTGAAAAACTCTCCTTAATCGTTCACAAAGAAAGAACAACCTGATAAAATAATACATCATCTTATCAGGGAGGTGCAATTGATAGGCGAGAAACAGAGACAAGAGCCAGCATTTTATTATGTGCGGGTAGAGGAAATGATACCTTCGAACCATCTTCTCCGACTGGTTGATAAACATGTCGATTTAAGCTTCATAAGAGACAAGGTCAAACATCTATACAGTCATACCGGCCGTCCATCCATAGACCCTGAGATATTGCTTAGAATGCTTCTTGTTGGCTATTTATATGGAATAACATCTGAGCGTCGTTTGTGCGAAGAAGTAAAGATGCATATAGGATACCGATGGTTTGTAGGGCTGAATCTTGAAGATAAAATTCCCGATCATTCAACGTTCTCCAAGAACAGGCATGAGCGATTTTCAGAAAGCGGAGTTTTTCAAGGAATCTTTGACGAGATCGTAAATCAGTGCATAGCCAAAGGACTTCTTACCGGGAAACATCTTACGGTTGACAGCACCTATATAAAAGCCAATGCTTCATTCAAGAATCTCAACCCGATAGTAGTGGACATGAATGCCAAAGAATACGTAGAGAAACTTGAGAAAGAAAACCCTGTTGAAGATAAAGAGGAAAGCAAACCTTGGGAGCCTGGCGGAGATTATCCTTTACGGGGGAAAAAGATAAGCAATAAGACCCATCGATCAGGCACAGACCCTGATGCCAGACTGGGGAGGAAATCCTACAATGCGCCGACAGAACTGTATCATGCGGCGACCTATGTAATGGACAATAAGAGCAGGATAGTGGTTGGAGCTGATGTTGGACAGCCAGACAAAAGGACCGATTGTGAAAAGGCACTTCAACAGATACAGCGGATCAAATGGGCTCACAAGATGAAGCCGGAAAGTCTGGGGGCAGACAAAGGATATTCTGCCGGAGAATTCATTAATGCACTTATCAATGAAAGAGTGCAGCCTCACATACCAATTATGGATTATCGAAGTCAGAATGACAAAGGGATATATCCAATAGATGACTTTCGGTTTGCCGAAGACAGAAAAGGATTCATATGTCCCGCAGGCAACTTTCTCAAATACTGGGGGATACATAAGAGCAGCAGGCAGTATGTTTACCGCGCAAGGACAAAAGACTGTAGCATCTGCCCTAAAAAGATAGAGTGCACCAGAGATAGAGCGCGGTCAGTAAGTTTCCACATTCATGAAAGCTCTATTGAAAAAGCGCGACAACTGAACAAGACAAAAGAATACCGCATCTCGCAACGAGCGAGGAAACTGATAGAGGAACTCTTCGGCGAGGCAAAGGAGTTGATGGGATTCCGCAACGCCAAATTCCGAAGAACACCACATGTGAGAGAGCAGGTGCTAATGACGGCGGCAGCACAGAATATCAAAAGGATGGTGAAGTTACTGGCAGGAAAGGGACCGAAAAGGGATGCGACGGCAATCCGGCCGGCGCTGATTTGCCTTGTAGAAAAGACATTGGCACGATTAGCCAGTATTATAGGAATCAGCCGCAGATATTTTGCGTTACAATGGGTATGACGATGGCGTGTTTTTCAACAGCCTGTTTACTTTTGATATCTCCACCTATACAATCCTTCTTTGTTTCGCCTCGATGTGTCAGCCCTTTATCAGGCTCAACGTTTCACACCGACATGCATATTTCTATCAATAATTTTTAAAAATTGCAAGATATGCAAATGTGGGTAGTGGGTCACTTTGAAATGTTTAAGGGGTACAAGGTAGTGACAGATTTTGAAATTTATGGTAAAATTATGATGTGGAATGGGCTGAAGACTTGCCAGAAGGGTGTCCTCCTTCAGATGCTGTTGCTCCAAATGGTGAGATTTTTTTTCGTGCCGTGTTAACATTCCCGCCAACAGAAATTGATTTCCAATCACAAAGAAAACAACAGTCACAGAAACAATACCGCAATGAATGTGAGGCAAGAGCTTTGTCTATGTTCAGTACATTAAATGGATGCAAACGACTTAAGAAATATCCCTATTTTAAAAACCACTTAATCGTTTCGTTAACCTTGGGTAAAGAATGTGGATTGATTAAAGAAAATCCCTCTTCTATCAGTGAAATGCATTATGATTGGTGGTTAGCGGCCAAGTTCAATCCTATTTCAATATGTAAAGAAGCAGGACGGATATCATGAATTCATCCTCTCTTATATCGACCGTTAAACTTAAAAACATTTTGGACTATTATGACGGGCCTATTTTAATAACAGTGGTCGATTCTGTAGATACAGTTTATATTTGTCAATTAATAAAGAGAACTTCCGAGCTTGATGAATTTTTTTGTGTACCCATTTCACAATCAAGACTTGAGCTTTTCTATTTAGGTCAGATTGATTTAAGAGAGATATTTAAAAATCCCGAGATAAGATTTTTTTCTCTTGTTACAGTTATCAATTATAAAGAACCAATGAATCTTGAATTTATACCAGAAGAGAGAATTTCTTCCAAGTGGTATCCAGATGAAGGACTGAAATTAGCTACTTATCCTACCGAATTAGATGCCTCAATAATCAAAGAATCACTTATAAGAAAAGCTGGGATTATTGAAGCAAAATTAAATCCACCAGAAGCGAGAGGAACTGAAAAAAAGATTTCTGCTATTCATTTGATGCAATTTCTACACTTGTTTCAGGCGGTTGTGAGGCATGCTTTTAAAAGTTCTTTAAGGAGATTAAGCAAAGAACTTAGGAAGGTATTGGATAAACCGGAAAATTATGGCTTAGATGTGAATGCGGCTACTACCGGATCTTTCAAGATTCAATTCCAAACAACACCCGTTAATTTATTTGGGAATTCGCCAATTGAATCAGCCTTAGATATTATTGATAAGCTTACATTAAGGCCTGATGATTTGGAAAATAATTTAAAAATAATTAGAGAAAACCAAGGTCATTTTGTTTCGAGTTATGCGAACCTTTTGAAGTTTATTATTGATTCTGATATACCAGTATCATATTCTTGGATTATGCCAAGCAAAAGGGCTGTAATTCATCGTTCAATTTCAACTACACAAGCTATTCCCATGTATGATGAATTAATAAGGAGTGAGGAATTATCCCGCACGATCATTGATGTTGTGGGCAGAGTATTCGATGCTAATGAGAAAAGAAATACATGGGGTATCGAAATAAAAGAAGAGGGGAAAACTGTAATCTTAAAAGGTGGACTCTCAGAAAAGGCAAGCTGTACAGTCTCTGGTATTACAATTGGGAAAACATATAAATTTACACTTGAGGAACGTTTGGAAATGGATGTCAGTACCGGAAAAGAAAAACCTCTTTTTTTCTTAATCAATTACGGGGAAATCCTTTCTTTATTGTAAAGAAAGGATTTCCTCAATCTCCCATAAACACAAATAGGGGACGTTGTTGACTAAGTTGACTTATTAGTTAGATAGAATTCATTGCTAATTTTCCGAGTGTATATTTAAAATGAAAATCAACATTTCTCATCGTGTGTCAAATATGCGGAGTTGCAGGTGTAACAAGTAAAATGGTAGCTCGACGGCGAGGAAGCACTTCTTTCACTCACTTTCTTCCGCATTTTCAACCATGATATAATTGTGCCGGGCACAAGTGGTAATCGTTAGTTTAAAAGAGTAACGAGAGGTGTGCCGAATAATATTGCAGGGATAATAGATGGAAGAGTTTGATTTGGGGAACAATGAATTTATCGAATTAAATAACCTTTTGAAAGTCATGGGGCTATGCGATAGCGGAGGTATAGCAAAAACTGTGATAGCTGAGGGTCGTGTCAGGGTTAATGGTAATGTGGAATTACGTAAGCGCTGTAAAGTACGCAAAGGGCAACTTGTTGAATTTGAGGGGCATAAGATTATTTTATTGATGATTAAGAATTATTCCTATATAGTAATTTAAAAGGATATTAAATCAGATACAAAAGAAATGATGGATATTTTCTACCGGATATCCAAAGAGAATGGTCTTAAAATAACCCCCAAGCGTACTGCTATTTATCAAGAACTTCTGAAAGCAAAGGACCATCCTTCTGCGGATATTATTTATAGGAGATTAGTAAAAAAAATTCCCAATATTTCATTTGATACTGTAAATAGAACGCTTGCAACCTTCTCCAAAATTGGTATTGCAAATGTTGTTGAGGGATATGGACAACCAAAACGATTTGACCCTGATATTACTATCCATCATCATTTCAGATGCGTGCAATGTGACACTATTATAGACTTTCATAATAAGGCTTATGACAACATAACCGTTCCTCAAGAGATTCAAAAACAATTCACTGTATGGAATAAAAAAGTTGTTTTGGAGGGCCTTTGTAATAAATGTAAAAAGAAAACCTAAGAAAGGAGGTTATCATGGCAAAGAAAGAAAAAATATTTACTACGAATTTTGGCATGCCAATTGCTGATGATCAGAACACCATAACAGCAGGCAACCCGGGGCCTGCCCTTATGCAGGATGTTCACCTGCTTGAAAAATTGGCACATTTTGACCGTGAGCGCATTCCTGAACGCGTAGTACACGCCAAAGGGGCCGGTGCCGGCGGCTACTTTGAGGTCACCCGCGACGTAACGCAATGGACTAAGGCGAAGTTTCTCTCCAGGGTAGGTAAACGCACTGATCTCTTCATTCGCTTCTCCACCGTTGGTGGTGAGAAGGGATCCGCTGACGCTGAACGTGATCCGCGCGGTTTCGCTATTAAATTCTATACAGAAGAAGGCAACTATGACATGGTGGGGAATAATACACCGGTTTTTTTCATTCGTGACCCCCTAAAGTTCTCTGACTTTATCCATACCCAAAAACGTAATCCGGCAACGAACTGTAAAGACCCTGATATGTTTTGGGATTTCCTCTCATTGACACCAGAATCCATCCACCAAGTCACCATCCTTTTCTCAGACCGCGGTACGCCCAGGACATACAGGAACATGAACGGTTACAGCAGCCACACCTACAAATGGTATAACGATAAGGGTAAGTATGTTTGGGTAAAGTATCACTTCAAGACTGAACAGGGCATACAAAACCTAACCCGGGAAGAGGCTGAGATTATGAAAGGAAAAGACCCTGATCACGCCACCCGTGACCTCTATAACGCTATCGAACGTGGAGAATACCCGTCATGGAGACTGGAGATGCAGATTATGACTCCTGAGGAGGCAGTTAATTATCGCTTTGATCCCTTTGATGTTACCAAGGTCTGGCCGCACGGTGACGTTCCACTGATCACCATGGGCCGCATGGTGCTGAACCGCAACCCCGAAAACTACTTTGCAGAGGTAGAGCAGGCTGCTTTCTCACCCGGTAACTTTGTACCAGGCATCGGACCTTCCTTGGACAAAATGCTCCAGGGGCGTCTCTTTAGCTATCACGACACCCATCGCCATCGCCTCGGACCGAATTACCATCTCATTCCAGTGAACTCGGCCAAGGGTTGTCCTGTGCATAACTACCAGCGCGATGGTTTCATGCGTGTTGATGATAATGGCGGAGGCAGTGCGAATTACTACCCGAACAGCTTCGGTGGTCCCGAACCAAATCCTAAAACAGGCGAACCGCCCTTCAAGGTTTCCGGCATAGCTTCACGCCAAAAGTATACTCATCCCAATGATGATTTTGTGCAGTCCGGAGCTCTGTACCGCAAGGTAATGACCGATACAGATCGGGAACACTTGATAGCTAACATAGTTTCTCACTTGGGAGGTGCACAGAAGCGCATTCAGTTACGCCAGACGGCCCTATTCTATAAAGCCGATCCCGATTATGGTACTCGTGTAGCCAAAGGACTTAAGATAGACGTGAAAGAGGTCAAGCGTCTATCTGAGATGTCTCATGAGGAAAGAGCAAAGGCAACCGAGAGAGAAAAATAAGACTTTTGTATAATGTAATCTCACCGGGGCGAGGTCAAACGTCTCGCCCTTTTTTATTGAAGACTCTACTGTTAATTATTAGTATTTCATTTCATAAATATCATTTATTTGTGGTTGTAGAACAGGACTACAGTGTCAGGCCTTGATTTGAACGGTGGGTTAACGTTGAGGTATTTCTATCAGGCAGTATGAATCTATAATGAATCTTTGAACAAATCTGTACTCAAATAGCGCTCGCCGGTACTCGGCAATATAACCAC
>Ga0315281_10006263_pt1 | contig 16962 bp, 12 predicted proteins | sample YL17G07_0_MG_FD_204540 | JGI IMG/M metagenome (GOLD analysis project Ga0315281, IMG submission 204540) | Sediment microbial communities from Yellowstone Lake, YNP, Wyoming, USA - YL17G07_0 | ecosystem: Environmental > Aquatic > Freshwater > Lake > Sediment | place: USA: Wyoming | collected...
GCATCGGGATTCTCGGCATCGAGAATTTGCCTGTAGTATCCGGAAAGTAACCGGTGCCTGTCGGCCTGCGTGGGGGTCTCATAGGCCCCTGTTGCCGCATATTGCATCATCTGGCGGAAGATCCAGGGATTGATCGTCGCCGCGCGCCCGATCATCACCGCGTCGCAGCCCGTCTCCCGCACCATCCGCTCCGCGTCCTCGGGCAGGGCGATGTCCCCGTTGCCGATCACCGGAAACTTCACCGCCTGCTTCACGTCCGCGATAATCTTCCAATCGGCCCGCCCCGTCAGTCCCTGCGCCCGCGTCCGCGGATGCACCGCGATCGCCTCCACGCCGCAGTCCTCGGCCATGCGCGCCACTTCCACGGCCACGATGCTCGCGTCATCCCATCCCGCGCGGATCTTCACCGTCAGCGGAATCTTCACCGCCGCGCGCACCGCCCGCAAAATTTCCTCCAACAATTTCAGGTCCCGCAGCAGCCCCGACCCGCCGCACTTCACCACCTTCTTCGCCGGGCAGCCCAGATTGATGTCCACGATGTCGAACCCGTGCTCTTCCACCATGGCCGCCGCTTCGGCCATCACCCGTGGATTGGCCCCGAAGAGCTGCGCCGTGATGGGGCGCTCCTCTTCCTCGAAATGCAGATAGCGCAACGTCTTCTTGGCGCTGCGCGTGATTCCTTCCGAGCTGGTGAATTCCGTCATCAGCAGGCCGCACCCGCCCAGCCCGCGGATTACCCGCCGGAACAGCGTGTCCGTCACGCCGGCCATCGGCGCCAGCACTGTGGCCGGGGCGATCGTCACGTCGCGAATTTTTAGAGTTTTGGGAATTGTTGTGGAGTTCATGGACATTTTTTCTGGCGCGCGCCCGCTAAAAACTATTTAAACAGTCCCGGCGCCGGGCCGGCTTTCGCCGCTCCGCCCTTTTCCGGCGCGGCCTCCGGCGGCTTCAGATACTCCTCCAGCCGCAGGAATTTCCTCTGCAACGCGCTGCTCCAATCCGACCATTGCGGGTCGCCCGAATTCACCGCCAGCACCGCCCGCGCCGCCGCCATTTTTGAATCCAGATCGTCCAGATAATGCAGCACCAGCGCTTCGCGAATCATCGGCAGCTTCGGGGAACCGAACGCATACTCCCCGTGATGGCTGATGATCATGTGCTGCACCACGGTGCGCAGCGGCGCCGGAAATCCCTCGATCCCGTCCATGGCCCGCCCCACCAGCTCCACTTCCATCACGATGTGCCCCAGCAGCTGCCCTTCGGTGGTGTAGCCGATGGCTCGCTCGTAGCACAATTCGTCCAGCTTGCTTACATCGTGCAGAATCACGCCGGTCATCAGAATATCCAGGTTCAGCTCCGGATAGTGCGCCGCGGCCAGCTTGGCCAGCCCGCAGACGCTCATCACGTGCTCCAGCAGCCCGCCCAGATACGCGTGATGCATCACCTTGGCCGCCGGGGCCTTCTTGTACCGCGCGGCCACGCCCGGCTCGCTCAGAATCTTTGTCACCAGCGTTTGCAGCCAGGGATTCTTCATCCCCGCCACGGTCGCCAGCAGTTCCGCATACAGCGCGTCCACGTTGGCCGTCGTGTGCGCTAGATAATCCGCCAGGTCCACTTCCTCCGGCGCCGCCCGCCGGAAGGATTCCAGCGCCAGCTGCGGCTTGTTCTTGTAAATCTCGATGCGTCCCTTCACCTGCACGAAGTCGTCGCGGGACACCTGGCTCGCCGAATGTTCGAACCCCGTCCACATCCGCGCCTCGATCGTTCCGGTGCGGTCGCCCAGCTCCATGCGCAGGTACGGCCGGCCTTCCCGCGTGCTGCGCACTTCCTTGGCGCACACCAGGAAGATGGAAGTCAGCGCCTGTTCCGTATTCAGATCGCCGACATATTTGCTTTTCATTCTCGGATTCCAGTCCCGCTTAGAACAGCAGAAACTTCTTGTGCCTCTTCATCTTCTTCGCCCGCAGCTCTTCCGGCGTCGAGTTCACTTCCTCGATGGGCGCGCTTCCCAGCCCCGCCGTGTCCGTGTAACCCGGTTTCACGATCACGTAGCTCTGTTCCCGCAGGGTCTTCAAATAGTTCCGCAGCGCCGGCTCCATCTGCTTCCCGTAGAACCGTTCGGTGATCTCCGGCTCGACCTTGGCCTGCGTCTGCTGCCCTTCGTCGTAGTGCTCCATCACCTGCAGGAACAGATAGCCCTGCTTGGTCTCCATCACGTCGGTCAGCCCGTTCTTCTTCAGCCCGAAGACATTGTCCTCCAGCTCCTTGGCCAGCTCCCCGCGCTTGAACGTTCCCAGATAACCGTTCTGCTTGGCGGTGCTCCCGTCGGAAAATCTCTTGGCCAGTTCGCCAAAGTCTTCCCCGTTCTTAACCCGATCGAGCAGCCCGTCCGCTTTCTTTTTCTGGTCCGCCTTTTCCGCTTCGTTCTTCCCTTCCGTGGTCACGAACAGTTCCCGCAGCACCACCTGCTCCGGGCGCACGAACTCCTTCAGGTGCTCCTGGTAGTATTTGGCGATCTCTTCCTTGTCCACCTGGATGTGCGAACCCACTTCGCTGCCGATCACCCGGTGGGTCAGCAGTCCGTTGCGCATGTTGCTCTTGAAGTCTTCCCAGTTCAGCCCCTGCGTGGTCACCGCCTTTTCCAGCTCTTCCATGCTCGGCAGGTTGTTCTGCTGCCGCAGCTCGTCCAGCCGCTTGATCAGGTCCGTCTCCACGCTGACGCCCATGTCCTTGCCGCGCTGCACCAGCAGCGACTGGTCAATGAGGTCGCGCAGCGTGTTCTTGCGCTTTTCCTCGAGCGCCGTCTTCATCTGCTCCGGCGAGCACTTGGGGCATTCCTGCTGCGCCTCCTCGGCCGCCTGCGCCAGCGACTTCTCGTACTCCGAGCGCGTGATGATTTCGTTGTTCACGCGCGCCACGATCTCTTCCACCGCGTGGCCCTTTTCCTGGGCGCCTGCGCTCACACCCGCCGCCAGAACCATCCACAACACCACCGCTGATTTCCTCATGGAACCTCTCATTTCCAGTTTAGCCTTGCCCTTGCAGCCCTAGCAATACGTTTCTCAGCGCCGGCAGCACCGGCTCCCCCCGCCCCGCTTCCAGCCACAGCACCCCGCTGGGGTCCAGCCGGATGCCGCTCCTCGACCGCACCACCGCCACCACCCGCGCCGGGTCCAGCTGCGTCTCCGGGTGGAAGCGCATGCTGATGCGCGTCCCCTGCCGCTCGATGGCCGCAATGCGCAGCCGCTCGCTCAGCGATTTGAGCGCGGCATACTCCAGAAGGTTGTCTACCGACGGCGGCACCGGCCCAAAGCGGTCCTCCAGTTCCCGCCGCACGTCCTTCTGCTCCGCTTCCGTGGCAATCGCCGAGATCCTCTTGTAGGTGCGCAGCCGCAGGTTTTCCCCGGGGATGTACTCCTGCGGAATGCGCACATCCAGACCCAGGCTCAGCGTCGTCCGCAGATCGCTCGTCGCTTCCTCGCCCTTGATCCGCGCCACCGCCCGCTCCAGCATCTGGCAATACAAATCGAATCCAATCGCCGAGACGTGCCCGTGCTGCTCCCGCCCCAGCAGATTCCCCGCCCCGCGCAACTCCAGGTCCAGCGCCGCGATGCGGAACCCCGCTCCCAGTTCGCTGAACTCCTTCATCGCCGCCAACCGCCTGCGCGCGATGTCCGTCAGCGTCGCTTCCGGCGGCACCATCAGATACGCATACGCTCTCTGGTGCGAGCGTCCCACACGTCCCCTCAATTGATACAGTTCGGAAAGCCCCAGGCGGTCCGCGCGGTTGATTAGAATCGTGTTGGCCCGCGGAATGTCCAGCCCGTTTTCCACGATGGTCGTGGCCACCAGCACGTCCGCCTCGTCGCGAATGAACTGCAGCATCACCTTCTCCAGCGCCTTCTCTCCCATCTGTCCGTGGCCCACCACCACCCGCGCCTTGGGCACCAGCTTGCTCACCATGGCCGCCAGCGAATAGATGGACTCCACGCGGTTGTGGATCACGTAGACCTGCCCGTCGCGCGCCAGTTCGTCCTCGATCGCCCGCTTCACCAGGTCTTCCCGGAACGGCGCCACCACCGTCTGAATCGCCAGGCGGTCCTTCGGCGGCGTCTCGATCAGCGACATGTCCCGCAGCCCCGCGAGGGACATGTGCAGCGTGCGCGGAATGGGCGTCGCCGAAAGCGAAAGCGCGTGCACGTCCTTGCGAATCTCCTTCAGCCGCTCCTTGTGGCTCACGCCGAAGCGCTGCTCCTCGTCCACGATCATCAGCCCCAGATCGTGAAACTTCACGTCCTTCGAGAGCAGCCGGTGCGTTCCGATCACCATATCCACCCGGCCCGCTTCCAGCCCCTCCAGCGCCACCTTCTGCTCCGCCGCGCTGCGGAAGCGGCTGAGCATTTCGATCTTCGCCGGAAACGCTGCGAACCTTTTCTTGAACGTTTCGAAATGCTGGAACGCCAGCACCGTCGTCGGCGCCAGCAGCGCCACCTGCTTCCCGTCGCAGATGGCCTTCAGCGCCGCGCGCATGGCCACTTCCGTCTTCCCATACCCCACGTCCCCGCACAGCAGACGGTCCATCGGCACGCCGCGCTCCATATCCGCCTTGATGGCCGCGATGGCCGCGACCTGGTCCGCGGTCTCCTCGAACTCAAACGCGTCCTCGAACTCCTTCTGCCACGGCGTGTCCTTCGAAAACGCGAAGCCCTTCGCTGTTCTTCGCTGCGCGTAGAGTTCCGCCAGCCGCTCGGCCATGTCCTCGAGCGATTTCTTGACACGTCCCTTGCGCGCTCCCCAGGAGACACCTCCCAGGCGGTCCAGCACCGGCGCCGCGCCCTCCATGCTGCGGTAGCTCTGCACCAGGTCCATGCGCTCGAGCGGGACATAGAGCCGCGCATCTTCCGCGTAACGCAGCAGCATGAACTCTCCGCCGCGCTTCCCGTCGGACTCGATCTGCCGCAGCCCCTCGAACTGCCCGATGCCGTGATCGATGTGCACCACGTAGTCGCCCGGCTTCAGCTCCGTGAAATCGCTGAGGAAACCCGTCAGCGCGCTTTTTCTCTTGGGCCGCTCCGCCGCCGGGGCCACATCGAAGAGGTCCGCGTTCCCGTAGATCGTGAGCTTCGCCCCCGGAAACGCCACGCCCTCGCCAAAAGGCGCGCGCAGCAGCACCAGCCGCGCCGATTCCATCGAGCTTTCCGAAGTGATCCCTTCCGCAATCGCTTCCGTTTCCCCCAGCACGTAGGGCAGCTCGTACTCGCGGCAGATGTCCGCCAACCGTTCGCGCTCGCCCGTGCTCGCCGCCGTCAGGAAAATCGTTCCCCCGCCCGCCAGTTGCGATTTCATCTCCCCCATGCAGGCCACCACGTCGCCGTGAAACTTCGAGCACGGCCGCGAAGGCAGCTCAAAGCGATTCTCCGCTCCCGTATCCAGCGCCAGTTGCTCCAGATGCACCCGCGAAGTTCCCTGGACCTGCGCCTCCCACTCCTGTTCCGTCCAGAACAGTTGCCCCGGCTCCGGTGAATCCGCCCGCCCGTGCTTCTCGTAATTCTCCGCCGCTTCCGCCCGCTGCCGCGCCGCCGCCTCCCGCAAAACCTGCGGCTCGTCCAGAAACAGCAGCGGGCGCAGCGATTGCGCGGACAGCTCGAAGAGCGAACTTTCTCCCCGCGCGCCGGCCCCATTGGGGAAAGCCGAGGGATAAGCGTCCGCGCTCGATTCCGCGTCCGCTTCCGTACCCACCGCGCTCTTCTCCGTCAGCGGCAGAATCGTCGTGCTCCTCACCGGCGCGACCGACCGCTGCGTGCGCGGGTCGAACTCCCGCAGCGACTCGATCGTGTCTCCCAGCAGCTCGATGCGCACCGGCCGCGCCGCTTCCGGCGAAAACACGTCCACGATTCCGCCGCGCACTGCGAACTGCCCCGGCAGCTCCGCCATCTCCGCCCGCGCGTAACCCACCCCGCGCAGATGCGCCAGCAAATCCGCCAGCCCCGCATCCTGCCCCGCGCTCAGCTTCACTCCCAGTTCCCGGTAACGCACCGCCGCCTGGTATCTCCACAGCGCCGCGGCCAGCGGCGCGATCACCAGGCTCACCTCGCCCGACGCCAGCCGGTGCAGCGTCGCCGCACGCCGCTCCAGAATGTCCGCGTGCGGCGGCCTGCCCTGCCACGGATGCACGTCAAACGCGGGCAAGACCGCCACTCCCTGGCTGCCTCCCGAGGAAAGCACGCCGCTGAAAAACCGGATCGTCTCCGCCAGCGCCTCCGCCCGCCCGTTCGTTTCCACAACAAGAAATCCCGGCCGCCGCAGTTCCTTCATCAACTGCGCCACAACAAGTCCCTTGGCCACCTCGTGCAGCCCGCACAGCGCCGTCTCCGCGCCCCCCGCGCGCAGCACTCCCAACGCCCGTTCCATTCCGGGCTGGCGCAGCACTCCTTCCAGTCGCTCTCTTGCCGTTGCCAGGATCATGGTATTTGTTTCAGGATTTTCCGGAGGGCTTCTGCTCGCCGCTCGCCGCCGCTTTCTTCAGAATGTCCGTCGTCGAATATCCTTCGTAGACCGCCACGCGCTGCACTCGTCCCCCCGCCGCTTCCACTTCCGCGCGCCCCACAATCTCATCCGCCGCCCAGTCTCCGCCCTTCACCAGCACGTCCGGCAGCAGCCCCGCAATCACCCGCTGCGGCGTATCTTCTTCGAAGATCACCACCGCGTCCACGCACTCCATCGCCGCCAGAATCTCCGCGCGTTCCCGCTCCGGAATCAGCGGCCGCCCCGGCCCCTTCAGCCGCGCCACGCTGGCGTCGCTGTTGATTCCCACGACCAGCGCATCCCCCAGCCCCCGCGCCTCTTCCAGCGTGCGCACGTGCCCCGGATGCAGCAGGTCGAAGCAGCCGTTGGTAAACACCACGCGGCCATTGCGTTTTCTCCGCCCAAACTGCAAAATCGCTTCCGCCAGTGTGATGATCGCTCCGCTCAATCCCGTCTCCGCCGGCCGCTCCCGCCCTCTGGCGCGTCCGTCCGCCGCTTCTCCCCTCATGGTAACACGCGCCGCCGCGCCCCTTCCTGCCGCCGCCCATGGAGCCTGCCCATGAAAATTTCTTTCGCACTTCGCGCCGCCGCAGGCCTTCTCCTCCTTGCCACGGGAATCTTCCTCGTCCGCCGCGATCCTCCTCCCCCCACCGTCGAAACTTTCCGCTCTCCCGGCTGCGTTCTCTCCGTGCGCACCTTCGAGCCTTCCTCCCAGCCCGCCCGCGGCGCCGTCTTCCTCCTCCACGGCCTCGCCGCCAATTCCCGCCTCATGGATTACGACTCCCGCGGCTTTCTCTCTCTCGGCCTCCGCGTCATCGCCCCGGACCTTCCCGGCCACGGCCATTCCCCCGCTCCCTTTTCCCCCGCCCACGCCGAATCCTGCGCCCAAGCTCTCCTCCAGGAAAAAATTCGCACCGGGGCCATCGACCCCGGCCATTCCATCCTCGCCGGACATTCCCTCGGCGGCGCCATCGCCCTGCGCCTCGCCTCCACCCACCACGTCGCCGGCGTCCTGGCCCTCTCTCCCGCGCCGCTCTTCCAGGCCCCCGGCGTCGAACAAGAAATTCTCTTTTTTCCTGTGCTCTCCCAGCCTCCTCCTCACTCCCTCTTTCTCAGCGCGCAATTCGACCCCATCGCCCTCCGCAATTCCGCCGCCGCTCTCGCCGCCGCGCATTCCTCTCCCCCCGCCGATCTCCTCGTCGTTCCCGCTTCCACCCACGCCAGCCTCATCTTCGACGCCTCCGCCCTGCGCCTCTCTCTCGACTGGACCGCCCGCCTCCTCTCGCTCCCTCTCCCTCCCGCTCTTCCCTCCGCTCCCGCCATCCTCGGCTCCAACCTCGGCCTGCTCGGCCTCCTCCTCCTCGCCGGCATCCTCCTCAAACTCGCCCTCCGCTCTTTCTTAAGCGATCCCCTCGCCCCTGCATTGCCTCCCCTCTCCTACTCCCGCTTCTACCTCTCCATCGCTCTCGCTTCCTCACTGGCCGTTCTCCTTCTCACCTTCGGCGTCCCTCTGCGCTTCTTGAATATTTTCACCGCCGACTATCTCGCCAGCTTCTCCCTCCTCACCGCCATCCTCTTCTTCGCCGCCAACCCCTCCTCCGCCCGCGCACTCTTCCGCTTTCCCACCCGCCCCTTCGCCCTCGCCTTGACTCTCGGCCTCGCCACCACCTTCCTCTTCTTCCTCTGGTTCCGCTTCAGTTTCACCACCACCTGGCTCGATCTCCCCCGCCTCTGCCGCTTGCTTCCTCTCTCCCTCGCCCTCTTTCCCTTCCTCGCTCTCGAAGAGTCCCTCCTGCATTCCGCGCGCCGCCGCTCCTACGCCCTTCGCCTCGCCGAATCCCTCGCCGTCCGCCTCCTCGCCTGGCTGGCCCTCGCCTTCGCCGTCTACCACCTGCACAGCGCTCAAGTCCTCCTCGTCCTCATGGCCCCCTTCTTCGTTTTCTTCTCCATTTTCCAACGCCTCGCCATCGACCTCTTCCGCCGCCAATCCTCCTCTCCCGCCGCCGCCGCTTTCTTCGGTGCTATACTGGCCGCAGGATTCCTGGTGCTCATCCTTCCTCTAACGTAAGCGCCGCGAACCCCCGCACCGCGGCGAACTTTGCGGCTCCAGAGGTGCCCTGATGGCTGAAATCGCAATCGTCGGCGGCGGCCCCGCCGGCTCTCTCTGCGGCGAACAACTGGCCCGCTCCGGCCACTCCGTCACCATCCTCGACGAGCATCTCGCCTGGGAAAAGCCCTGCGGCGGCGGCCTCACCCACAAAGCCATCCAGGCCTACCCTTTCCTTCTGCACAACTCACTTCCCAAAAAACTCGTCCACTCCGCCGAACTCATCTCCAGCGACGACCACCGCGTCCAGTTCCAGCTTCCCCACCCCATCGTCATCTATTCCCGCACCGTCCTCAACGGCCTCCTCCTCGACCGCGCCGCCTCCTCCGGCTGCTCCGTCCGCCGCGCCCGCGTCACCTCCATCGACACCGACTCCCTCCGCCCGCGCTATTGCGCCGACGGCGAATGGCGCTCCGCCGATTTCCTGGTCCTCGCCGCGGGCGCGCGCAACCGTTTTGCTCCCTCCTCCCGCCCACTCCAGCCCTCCGAACTGGAAATCACCCAGGGCTATTTCGTTCCCGATTCCCGCGACACCATCCAGATCAAATTCCTCCGCCAGTTTGAAGGCTACATCTGGTCCTTCCCCCGCAACGACCATCTCTCCGTGGGCATCTGCGGAAAAATGTCCTCCCACACCAGTTCCGAACTCCGCTCCCACCTCAATTCCTTCCTCTCCCGCGAGCAACTCTCCACCGATGCCGCGCGCTTCTATTCCCACGTCCTCCCCTCGCCCCACGAACACTCCTTCGCCCAGCGCCCCGTCGTCGGCCGCAACTGGGCCCTCATCGGCGACGCCGCCGCCTGGGTGGACCCGCTCACCGGCGAAGGCCTCTTCTACGCCATGCGCTCCGGAGAAATTCTTGGCCGCTGCCTCGCCGACGGTTTTCCTGAACAATACCCCTCCCTCGTCAAAGCCGCCTTCTCCGACGAACTCCAATACGCCGCACGCCTCGTCCGCCACTTCTATCGCGGCGCCTTCCTCGGCAGCGCCGTCACCACCACCATGGTCCTCCTCCTCCGCCGCAGTTCCGTCCTTCGCCAGCTCGTCGGCGATCTCTTCAGCGGCACGCAGGATTACACCAGCCTCAAACGCCGCCTGCTGGGCCACCTGGGCCTTTCCGCGCGTCAATTCGTTTCCTGTCTCCTCAATACCGACCGCCCCGCATCCCTGGCGAGACATTCCGCCAGCGACAGCGCCGATTAACCTGCAATCCGGGATTGCCGATAGGAAATGACGGAGTTTCTCCTGTCCGCCCATCCAGCGCAAAAAAAGAGAGGCGCAAATCGCGCCTCTCTTCCCACAAACCACCCGTCACGAATCTCAACTCACGCTATTCCGCCCGCATCTCCTACGCCGTCGGACGCCTCGGCAAAGCCCGCCTCGCCGGCGGCGGCGCCAGGCTGGCCATCTTCCTCACCATCGCCAGCACCAGGCGCTTGTCTCCGTCCGAGAGCGTGGTGGTGAAGCGCTTGATCTCCACCAGAAAACGCACCTCGTCCGAGGACATCTCTCCCAGCATCTTCTGCGTGTCGCGGTCCCGCGTCGTTTCCGTCCCGGGGAAAAAATCGGCCAGGTTAATGTCCATGGCCTCCGCGATCTTCGCCAGCGTCTCCAGCGACGGCACCGTGTGCCCGTTCTCCACCCGCGACAGGTAGCACCGCAGCAGCCCCGTGCGCCGCTCGATGTCTCCCTGCGACAGCCCGCGCTGGCCCCGGTACGTTCGGATGACTTCCCCGATATTCACTCTTGGCTTTTCTTTCGGCATAGCATTCCCCCAAAGCAGGCTGTTAGCTTACTGAGCAACAGCCTTCACCGCAAGAGGGAATATTCCCCCACCCGTACCAACTCGATACCCCCCCCTCCCCCCAGCAAAAAACCGGCCCTGCGGCTCATTTTCTGCGCCCGCAAGGCCGGTCTCCGATTTTTCCCTCCGCGCTTACCTCCGCGGCTTCTGTCCTCCGCCCAATTGCAGATACAGCGGCTGCTCCAGGCGGAACTCCAGCACCGTCTCGCTGGGCACGCGCACCTGCTGCCCCTTGGTGAACACCTGCACGCCCGCTCCCGCGGCCGAGCCCGCCGCCGCTCCGATCGCCGCTCCTTCTCCTCCTCCGGCAATCGCTCCGATGATCGCTCCGCCCACCGCTCCCACACCCACTTTCCGGGCCGTGTCCGCGCCACGCCCCTTGCCCTTCACTTCATAATCGCTGCTCATGATCACGTAATCGCGGTTCTCCACGATCATCCGCGTCAGCTCCAATTGCAGCTCCGAACTTCCCGCGTAGTGCCCCGCCGACTTCGCTTCCGCCAGCCTTCCGTACACGTCCGTCCCCTTCCGCGCCACCACCAGGTCCTTCACAATCAGATCCGTCTCCAGGCTGGCATGGAAAATATCTCCCACGTGATTGCGGTTGGAATCCACCGTATCAATCATCCGCACCAGCACCGGCGTCCCCGCGGGAACCAGATACGTCCCCGGCGGCGCGTACCGCACCGGCGACGCTCCATAGTCCGGCTGTGTTCCATACCCCGGCTGTGTTCCATACCCCGGCTGCGATCCGTAATCCGTTGCCGGCTGCGTTCCATATCCGGATTGCCCCGTCGGCTCCACCGTCGGCCGCAGCCCTCCCGAATTTCCCGTTCCTTGCCCGCTCTGTTCCGCATACTCGCTCGTGAACGTCAGCGCGATCACCTGCGTCCTCGAATACACGTCCACCTGCCCGTTCACCTCGAACCGCACCATCGCCTGCGTCCCGCCCGCATACCGCCCGCGCAGCACGCGCCCATCCTTCAATTCCAACGTGTCCGCCGCAGCCGCCCCAACAAAAATCAGCGCCAGCGCCACCGCCGCCAAGCTCTTGATCATTCCGCTCATCTCGACTCCTCCCCTTCTTCACAATTTCCGGCCCCGCCGGAACCCGCCGACACCATCCTATTCCCTTCGATGCACCCAACCACCCTCAAGATGGCCGCCTGCATCCCAACAGACAACCTACCCGCTTTTCCCTCTTTCCTTTCTGTCCTCTGCGCTCTCTGTTTCTCTGCGTTTAACTCTTTCTTTTCCCCCGCAGCCAAACACACCACTACCCCATTGCCGAAAATTCTCCCTCTTCCCTCTCTGTCGTGGAATTCTTTCCTTCCGGACTTCCCGGCGCCATCAACTCCCCGCCCATCCCCATCCGCAAGCCTCCTGGCGGAGCCCCGCGTCGCGCCCACAACCAAAATTGGTACCGGAGGAGGGAGTCGAACCCACACAGCCTTGCGGCCAGCGGATTTTGAGTCCGCCGCGTCTGCCATTCCGCCACTCCGGCATTACCCTCTCAACATAACACGCGCCCCGCCCGCCGCTCAAGACGCCTGCCATATTCAGTATTCCCGTCCAGCGGAAATATCTTCATTGCCGACGCACTCACGGGGCCGCTCGCCGTCCTCTACGCGAACATCAACTGCAAAGAGTCCGCCGCGCCGCCGGGCTACGCTTCGGGTACGGGCGGGCAGCCGGGAAATTCGCTGACCACGGTATTACCGATATATTCCAGGTCGGCGATGCCGATCTTGCTGCTGTAGTAGCCATCGCAGGTCATTTTCCGGAGAAAGGCGAAGAAGGCCACACCCTGACTCAAAGCGTGATCCTGCTTGGCATTCTTCCGGTAGGCGATCAGGTCCAGAACTTCCTTGCGCTGCTCCGGCGCGCAGGACAGGAACGGATTGGCATAGCGATCGCTGCAAGAACTATCCAGCCAGAACAGTCCCCCGCCGAGCGTGAGCTGGTAATCCTCGTTTTCGCTGGTGAGCAAATCGATGAACTCCGGGGCCCCGGCCTCCAGCGCGCCGCCGGAACGGTCGTCCCTGGGGAGGATGACGTCGCAGAGCGCCGTAAGAGTTTCGTACTGGTGCGCGGAAAAATATTTGGGGACGTACTTGCCGGCCGCGGAAGCCGTCTTCTCCTTGCGCACCATCTGGTGGGCGTAGTCGGCCGCCTGGGCCGGAATCACCTGCAGCACCGAGCCCCCGACGGCGCCGAGCGCCAGGGTCTTGAGGATGTCCCTCCTCGTCAGCGAATGATTGCTCATCGGCTTGCTCCTTTCCTCATCACTGTCTTCACAGGCTGCCCTTCTTCGCTTCTTCGAGCAGGTACTCGGAGGCGCGCCAGGCCAGGGCCATAATCGTCAGCGTCGGGTTTTTGTCCGGGTTGGTGACCAGGGGAGCGCCGTCGGTGACGAACAGATTCTTGACGTCGTGAGCCTGGCAATAACCGTTCAGAACGGATGATTTCGGATCGGCGCCCATGCGGGCGGTTCCCACTTCGTGGATGATCTTTCCGCCTTCCTGAATGCCGAAGGGGTAGGGGCCATCAAAGGCCGTGCGGGTCAGGTATTCTCCGCCCATGGCCTCGATGAGCGAACGAAATGTTTCCTGCATGTCCTTGGCCTGGCGCAGTTCGTATTCGGTCCACTTGAAATGAAAACGGAGCACGGGGATGCCCCACTGGTCGACCCGCTCGGGATCGAGTTCGCAGTAGGTATCCGGATTGGGAAGCATTTCGCCGCGGCCGGAAAACCCCAGGGTGGTTCCATAGACCTGGCGGGCGCGCTGCTTCAGCCGCGCTCCATAACCTTCTTCCTGGTGGCACAGGCCGTCAAACATCCCCACGCCGGGCATGTCCCGCCCGCCCCACATCTCGATGTGGTAACCGCGGGGAAAATCGTTCTTGCGGTCAAACTTCCACCAGGGGATATAGAGATGTATCCCTCCGACGCCGTCGTGGTTGTGCGGGGGCATTTTTTCCAGCTGCGGAACATGGCCCCAGCCATTGCTGCCGACCGAATCGGTCAAATATTTGCCGACCGTGCCGGAGGAGTTGGCCAGGCCGTCCGGGAAAAGAGAAGACTTGGAGTTGAGCAGCAGGCGCGCCGATTCGCAGGCGCTCGCGGCCAGCACCACGGCGCGGGCGTGCACGCGCTGCTCGCTGCGCGTGGCTTTGTCGATATAGGAAACGCCTTGCGCCTTGCCATCCTTCCCGACGAGAACCTCCCGGGCCATGGCCCCGGTAATGAGGGTCAGGCGGCCGGTTTCCATCGCGGGAGGGAGAAACACCTGGCTGGAACTGAAGTTTGACGCGGTGATGCACCCGCGGCCGCACTGGCCGCAGTAGTGGCATGCCGGCCGGCCGTTGTGCGGGCGGGTCAGCACGGCCAGGCGGGAGGGAATGCAGGTGATGGCCAGCTTGTCGCAGGCTTTCTTGATCAGCAGTTCCGTGCAGCGCGGCTTGGGAGGCGGAAGGAAAATTCCATCCGGCGCGCTGGAAACATTTTCACGGCTGCCGAAGACGCCGATATAGGACTCCACCTTATCGTAGTAGGGGGCCAGGTCCTGGTAGGAGATCGGCCAATCGTCGCCCAGTCCGTCGCGCGTGCCGGATTGGAAGTCGATGGGCGCGAAGCGCAGGGCGATGCGGCCCCAGTGGTTGGTGCGGCCGCCGACGATGCGCGAGCGAAACCACTGGAAGTTAGCGCCGGGCGCGGAAGTATATGGCTCGCCGGCAATGTTCCAGGCGCCGTTGGGAGCGAGAAACTCGCCGAAGTTTTCGCTGGCCCGGCCGCCCACTCCGGCGCCGCGGTGCGGCAGTTCGTACGGCCAGGTGAGCATTTTGTAGTCCTTCGCGGGATTCACCGGCGGCCCGGCCTCGAGCATCACGACGTTCAGTCCGCCTTCGGCCAGAATTTTTGCCGCCGTGCCGCCCCCGGCGCCCGAGCCGATAATGCACACGTCATAGGTCTTCGGCGAACGATTGATCTGAGCCATGGCTATATTCTCCCCTTACAACTCACCCTTCTTCATCTGGGAAACCGCAAAGTCACAGGCCCGCGCCGTCAGCGCCATGTAGGTCAGTGAAGGATTCACGCACGAGGACGAGGCCATGCAGGCGCCGTCGGTCAGAAACAGATTCCTGGCGTCGTGCGCCTGATTGTGGGCGTTCAGCACGGAACTTTTGGGGTCCCGTCCCATGCGCGCCGTTCCCATCTCGTGAATCGCCAGCCCCGGCGGGGTAATTTCCTGAGACACATGGATGTCCCGCGCGCCCGCGGCGGCGAGCATCTCGGCGGCCTGAATGGCGATATCCTTGGACATGGCCAGTTCGTTTGCGGTCCATTCGTAGTGAATCTTCAGGGTGGGAATGCCCCAGGCGTCGAGTTTTCCCGTATCCAGTTCGGCGTAATTGCTGTGCATCGGCAAGGCTTCGCCAAATCCGCCCATCCCCATGCGCCACGGACCGGGCATCTTCAGCGCGCGCTTGAACTCGGCGCCAAAGCCGCTCATGCGCATCCCGCGTCCCCATCCCTCGCGGCCCCCGTCACCCTGGAAGCCGTAGCCGCGCAGGAACTCCTTGTGCTTGGATTGCACGTTGCGGAAGCGCGGAATGTAGATTCCGTTGGGGCGGTCGCCGAAGGTCAGCTTGTCCTCGTGGCCGGGCATGATCCCGGAAGCGCCGCTGCCCATATGATGATCGATCAGATTGTGGCCGAGTTCACCGCTGCTGTTGGCCAGGCCGGCGGGAAATTCGGGCGTGGCGGAATTGAGAAGAATGCGGGTGGACTCCAGCGTGGAGGCGCAGAGAAACACCACCCGGCCTCTGAATTCCAGCGCGCTTTTGGTTTGCGCATCGATCACCCGCACTCCCGTCACGCGGCGCGAACCCGAATCGAAGATCAGGCTGTGCACGACGCTGTAGGGCCGCAAGGTGAGCTTCCCCGTCTTCAGGGCGGCCGGAAACGTGGAACTCAGCGTGCTGAAATACGATTGCGTGATGCAGCCGCGGTGGCAGGGTCCGCAGTAGTGGCAGGCGGCCCGGCCCTTGTGCGCCTGGGTCAGCACCGCCGCGCGGCCGATGGTCATGCGCCGTTCGCCGCCGTAGTGCCTGGCGATGGCCTCGCGCAGGTCCTTCTCCACACAAGTCATCTCCATCGGCGGGAGAAACTTGCCATCGGGCAATTGCGGCAAGCCCTCGGCCTGCCCGCTGATTCCGGCAAACTCCTCGACGTAGTCGTACCACGGAGCGATATCCGCGTAGCGGATCGGCCAGTCCACAGCGATGCCGTCGCGCACGTTGGCTTCAAAATCCAGATCGCTCCAGCGGTAACTCTGCCGTCCCCAGGTGAGGGATTTGCCGCCGACCTGGCGCCCGCGAATCCAGGAAAAGGGCTTGCCCGGGCTGGTCGTGTAGGGGTTTTCCAGATCGCTGACAAAAAATTGGTGGGAGTATTCATCGCAGGCGTAATAACACTCGCGCTGAATGGGCTGGGTGCGCTCGCGCTCGGCCCGGTCGTCCCATCCGCGGAACTTCAACTCCCATACCGGAACGTGCTCGACGTAATCCCGTTCCGGCACGATCGGCCGCCCCGCTTCCAGAACCAGCGTGTTCAGCCCTTTTTCCGTCAGCTCTTTCGCCGCCCAGCCTCCGGTAATCCCGGAGCCGATAATCACCGCATCGTAGGTATTGGCCGCCATCGAATGCCCCCTAGTCCTTCTTCCCGGAAGGCGCAGGAGCGCACCCATGAAAAACACCCGGAATCATTTCCTGCTTCAACTCCTGGCTGGAACCGATGGCGGAGGTGTAATAACCGTGCAGGGTAATCCCCTTGAAGACCTCGAAGAAATCGCCCGTCAGCTGCAAGTCGCGATTGCGCTCCGGGTTGTAGGCCCGGCGCGGACGGCGGCTGCGCTCGGCCATCATGGCGTCCTCCAGGGCGCTCAGCAGGGCCACCTGCTGCGCATCGCTGGCCTCCACGAATCTTTTTCCGAACAGTTCCCTGCTCTGCCGATCCACGCCGGAGAGCCCCTCGAGAAACATGCGGCGTTCTTCCGCGGTGGCCCAATCCGAAAGAATCACGTCGATGAATTCATTGACGCGCGCGGCCTTGGCCCCGGGCGTATCCGTCACGGGAATCATCTGGTCGATCATGGCCACGACCAGATCGTTCTGGCGCGGGTCGAGCGTTCGCAGGACATAGCCGGCGGCGGGCAGGGCCTGCTGGAAGAAGGCCAGCAATTCCGGGCTGAATACGGGCAGCGTGGCGCCCGCTCCGAGAATCCTGAACAGTTCACGCCGGCGCATGGGCCCTCCCGTGGTGTTGCGGATGCATCAAGATTTCTCCGGTTCGCGCGTGGAGCGGACAAGCATCTCCCGCGCGGCGCGCAGAGCGGTTACCGTGTCTCCTCGCGGCTCAAACTCCATGGCCACGTACCCCTGATACTTCAGCTCCGCGAGTTTGCGGTAAATATTGGGGTAGTTGATCTCCCCGCTGCCCGGCTCGTGGCGCCCCGGCACGTC
>Ga0315281_10006264_pt1 | contig 16962 bp, 19 predicted proteins | sample YL17G07_0_MG_FD_204540 | JGI IMG/M metagenome (GOLD analysis project Ga0315281, IMG submission 204540) | Sediment microbial communities from Yellowstone Lake, YNP, Wyoming, USA - YL17G07_0 | ecosystem: Environmental > Aquatic > Freshwater > Lake > Sediment | place: USA: Wyoming | collected...
CACAAATGGCAATCCTGCAAAAGGCAAGTTTGCCGGATGGTTTGAAGAGATATATCGGCAGGAGATTGCCAAACCCGCTTATGGCGGTCTTTTGCCCTATGCGGTTGACGAGGTTCACAACGGCTATTTCTCGCAGGATAACAAGGGAAAAGTGAAAGATACCGAAGGAGAGAGTCAGGCGGATTACGACACCTACAAACTGATAATGCAGGACAAAGAAAAACTTCTTGACCCTGATATACCTCTTCGCTTTATATTCAGCCATTCCGCATTGCGGGAGGGCTGGGACAGCCCGAATGTGTTCCAGATATGCACTTTGAACGAGACCAAATCAGAGATCAAAAAGAGGCAGGAAATAGGACGGGGCTTACGCCTGTCCGTAAATCACAACGGAGAACGGATATTTGACCGTAATATAAACAAGCTGACCGTTGTGGCAAATGAACGCTACGAAGATTTTGCAAAGGCATTGCAGAAAGAGATACAGGAAGACTGCGGGGTAGATTTCTCGGGAAGGGTGAAGAACAGGGGCGAAAGGCAGAAAGTCAATTTCCGCAAGGGCTTTGAGGCAGACCCGAAATTCCTGCAGATTTGGGAGAAGATAAAGTTCCATACCCGATACAGCGTTGATTACAAAACGGATGAATTGATTGCCATGTCTGCAAAGGCAGTTAAGAATATGCCGGAAACGAAAAAGCCCTCCATTAAGTCAACCAAGAAAAAGGTTTTGATAACTCAGGAAGGCGTTGACGGCCTGCTGGTAAGCGACAGCGTAAATGATGATTACGGAATCAGTTTTGAAATACCCGATATGCTGACTTATATTCAGTCAAAGACCGAGTTGACACGGCATACCATTTTAAAAATACTTAAAAAGTCGGGAAGGTTGGGTGAAGTATTGCTCAACCCGCAGCTTTTTATGGATAATGCCGTAACCGCCATCAAATCGCAGCTGTATGAGTTAATGGTGAACGGAATCAAGTATGAAAAGATCGGCGATAAGATTTATGAAATGGCATTGTTTGAAGACGATGAGCTTGAAATATATCTTGATCGGTTCACCTTTACGGTAAATAACACGGACAAAACCATTTATGAAAACTACATTCCGCTTGATTCATCTGTTGAGAATCAGTTTGCCAGAGATTGTGAGAGCAGTGAGAACATCGAGTTCTTTTTCAAACTTCCTTTTTGGTTCAAGATAAATACGCCCATAGGCACATATAACCCCGACTGGGCAATAGTCTTTAAGGGCGAAAAGAAAGTCTATTTCGTAGCGGAGACAAAAAGCAAAGACCAAGAACTGAGACTCAGCGAGCGGATGAAAATTGACTGCGGAAAAGTACACTTTGGACAATTTGAGGATGTAAAGTTTAAAGGACCAATTTCATCGGTTTCTGAATTGAATGGGTGATAGTTTTCGGGATAAGGATTGCTTGAGTCAGATTGCCAGTGTCAAGGATGTACTTAAAGACATCATGGGGAATGCGGGAAAGCTTTCAACTACAACATCAATTACCACATGGGGCGGGATAGCGAGGCAGAATGACCCAGGAAAGGAAAAGAAAATTGACAAATGAGTTATAATTTTTCATTGAGGTAACTTATGAAAACCTTTGACGAAATAAAAGAATTACTCCAGAGACACAAAGAAACATTCAGGGAGCAATATGGCCTGAAAGAGATCGGCATCTTCGGCTCATATGTAAGGGGCGAGCAGGGTGATGAGAGCGACATTGATATCTTAATAGAGCTGGAAAAACCAATAGGATTTGTCAGGTTTATACGGTTTGAGAATGCACTGTCTCAGCTTCTTGGCGTGCGCGTCGAAATAGTGACAAAGAAGGCACTCAAGCCTTATATAGGCAAGAGGATTCTTGAGGAGGTAAGGTATGTCTAAAGAAAGGATTCTTCTGGACTACCTGAATGATATTATCGAGTCCATTGCCGATATAAAAGAGTTTACCACCGGCATGACAAGAGAAAGCTTTTCCACTGACAAAAAGACCATAAAAGCTGTTGTGAGAAGCCTTGAGGTCATCGGTGAAGCGGCAAACAAACTTCCTGATCATGTCAGAGATAGATATCCGGAAATCTCCTGGCAGGAGATCATTGGAATGAGAAACCGCCTGATACATGAATACTTCGGAGTTGATCTCGATATTGTCTGGCAGACAATAGAGGAAGACTTAGAACCTTTGGAGAATGCAGTAAAGAAAATTATTACGGAAATGTAAACAAGAAACCGTTGATCCGGCTATAATTAACCACGCAGTTTTCCATTTTTTGCCATTTAGTTTTCCATTTTTGTTCCTTAGGTATCTTTAGGTATCCTTTAAAATCATTTTAAATGGTGCTTAACTATCCATTAAGAGCGGGGTTATTAGATAGGATAAATAGCTCTTCGTATCGGATTATATTAGCACAAAGGCCACGGTCTGACCGTTGGATGTGTTTATTGGTTTTCATGGCAATCTATCTTTCCTTAACTTATCGTGAATAAGATTCATCACGTAAAGATCAAAATAATCCTTACACTCCTCACTACACGAAAAAACGACACCAATGCAATCTTCAGAGAGTTCTTTGTTTGGTGGAGACACAAAAACATAGATTTCATCTTTTAATAAATCAGAAGTTATGGCTATAAAATTTGAGCACAGAGATTTAACTTGTTGGGCTGTAATATTTATTCCTAAAATATTGAGTACATTAGACTTTACTCCAGATATTTGAAGGTTTGGATATCCGTAATGATGATAATTCATGAAGTCTATTGTTTTCCTACACCACGCACATGGAACGGAAAGCCAGTCCTTAATTATTCTCATGATATATTTCCATTGAAAGTTTAATACATCTTCTTTCAAAAGTCATCTTAAGAAATTCACAGGTCTATCCCGCGAAGCCGAAATTCATGCATCAGAATAGGCCACAAAATATCCTTAACCCACCTTGTAGTACTTTCGGGATCATAATGTGGAGCTTCCAGGTCGAGATTTACTTCAAGTTTATTTAATGTGGCTGATGCCGGAGACGCCTGGAGATTGTCCGTTATTGTGCCGATGTTCAAAGCCACGTTTTGCTGAAGCTGTTTTACAAAGTCTTCATAAGAAGGAAAAATAGGGATTATGCCTTTGGCACCTTCTCCTTCAGCCGGTTGCTTTGACTGTTCAAGTTGAGCCTTATTAGCCGCTTCTTCTTCCTCAGCTCTTTTCTTTTTCTCCCGATACAATTGATCTAAAAGATTCATGGCATCATAATATTCTTTTGTGTTAGCAAGGTTTCCTGAATACTGCTCTTTTAATTTTGCAAGCTCTGTTTGATACCAGCGGTCTATGATCGCAACCTCATTGCCCCGCAATTGGTCAAGCTGGTCCTGATAGGACATTATCTGCTCTCTCAGGCTCTGCATTAAACCTTTCACATAATTGATATAATCGGTGACATTCCGTGCCCAGTCGTAGATCGAGGTCCCGACCATTTCCACCATTTTGCGTCCGAACAGAGTTGCGGACCAGAATAAGTTATACGATCCGCTGTTGACCTGTCTCAAAAAATTGGAAATATTATTTGAGACATCATTCAAATCAGCAGCAAGTGCCTCTTTCGCATCTCCGAAATACTTTTTGATATCATCATAACCGACTTGAAAGAAGCCGCTGACCGCTGACCACATCTTTTCAGTCCTGGCACGTATGATGTCCACCATTTCGTTAAGCTGTGTAGATCGTTCCTGTAACTCGGCCTTGAATCTGGAAGTAGTTTTCCGTTCGATCTCCCGGAGGGCATCGTTATAATCCGTCTCGGAGATGAGTCCCTGCTTATGATATTTTTCAAGTTGATCCAATTGCTCCTGATATGAGATCTCACTCAGTCTTATGCGGTCGTCAAGGATACCGGCTATGAATTTTTCAGCTTCTATGGCTTCATTCTTTTGAGCTTCAGCGATCTGCTGCTCGGAGGTAATAATATTCTGCTGAAGGGCAAGCTGAAGGTTTTCTTTCTCTGCAATCGCAGTCCTGTATTCTTCCTGGGCTTTGTCCTGCTCTTCTTTTGTCTTATAGAATCCCTGGGCCTCTAACTCTGCGATTTTATCGGCAGTTTGTTGCGCATTAGCAATCTGAAATTCGGTAAGAGATATAAAACGATCGAGCTTGTTCGCCATGGCTTCAGAGTCCCGCATTGTGCCTGCCTTCACTGCAGCATCATCCATGGCATTCTGAAGATCGAGGTTCGCTTTTAAACTCTGTGTCTTCAGCTCCTGAAGATTCTTCCAAGTATCAAAGGCGCTTAGATGTTCTTTTTGAAGTTCTTTATAAAGTTCTTCCTCTGTTGTAATTTGATTCTTTGCTGATGCTATTTTTAACTGTTCTATCTTTTGCTGAATAGCGGCAATGTTTTCTAAATTCAGCTTTGGTAAGGCCAATTCGTTTTTAAGCATCTGCTCTTGAAGAGCAATTTCCTTATCTATCTCCTCCTGTGTCCGTTTTATCTTAAAAGCAAGGAATTCCGTGATAGAAATTTTCCCTTCATCATAAAGCCTTTTTTGCTGTGCAATCTCATAATCTACCTGAGCTTTTGATGTAGCCATTTCTTTTTCTTTCAGTGCTACCCACTGAGGAGACCCTTCTTTCACAGCTGCAAGAGCATCTTCGTAAGATATCCGCTCCGCCTCTTGCGCCTTAACAATACCTTCAGACGCATCAATTATCTTTCTTTTCTTTCCTTCGAGATCCTCAAGACCTTTTGCAAGCTGGTCAGAAGATATCTTCCCATTATTAAAATCATTGGCCAGCTTTGCTTCTTCTATATCCATTACTTTTACGGCTACGGTTAGTTTATTGAATTTCTCCCATAAATCCTCTTTCGCTTTTGATAACTCTTCTGTTTTAGTTTTATATTCATCCTGTGTTGTGTTTCCTTTTTTATAAGCCTCAGTAAGATTATTCATCTGCACTTCATTGTTGTGTATGGCGGTATGAAAATACATGAATGCGGCGGAAGAATCCTGTGCAGATTTAATTAATAGATTCTTTTCGATAGTTAAGTCGTGAATCGATCGATTGTATTCATCCGCCGAAATCTTATTATCCTTATAGTCCTGCTCTGTTTGAACAAGCTTTGCATTAACTTCCGATAAGATATCTCTAAATTGATTAGTTTTTTGGTTTGCATATTCTTGCTGGTCAGCAGACCACTTCTGAGCCTCTGCTAAGTTCCGTGCTTCTGTGCGTGCTCTCAGCATTTCAACAACTAAAAACCCGATTGCTAAGCCTGCGATCGCCATACTTGCTTGTATCCCACCCCCCAATGAATTTGCCGCCCCTATATTCTCAAACATAGCCGTTTTTAATTTTCCCAACATACCGATTACAGATTCACCCGGTGCGATCACTGAAACCAAAGAAGCTGCAAATTTGGTAACATCTGCGGCAACGGCTAAAGGAAGACCGATTAAAGCACTTATGCCGATCTGGAAGGTTTTCAGGGCAACATAGGCATTAACAATAGCCGGCAGGAATGGTCCGATTGCATCCAAAATATACTTTATAACAGTTGCAAAGGTCATAAAAACACTTACGAGACTATTTACAACGGTGACAATCCTTTCGCCCCAATTCCTCAACTCTCCACTGGTTTTAAACTCCTCGAATTTATTTTTTATGGTTGTGATAGCGTCATCCAAAGAGGCAAAAATACCTAAACTCTTGCCAACTTCAATTAGGGCTTTTCCGATCTCCTCTTTAAAATCCTTCCATCGCGCACCAAGCATCTGAATGAATTCTGCTGTATTCATACTGACATCGCCCATCGTCTTCATTTGACGATGCCCTTCCTCAATAACTGCGGCGGCAAGGGCTGCACTTTGCTGTTGTTCCGTAAGTGCTGCGGTCGCAACCCCTATCTTATTTGCATAGTCTTCAAAGGCTTTTGACTGATCAACAACTAAACCATATAGCTTCAAGCCCCTGGTCATCTGATTTGCCACGGCATTTGTGATAGCATCAAATGCTGCAGAAATATCAGTACCGGCGACTCTTGCCTGAACCCGTGCAATCTCCAGAATCTGAACGAGTTGGTCTGCGCTCAATCCCTGTTGCAAACCTTTCATTGCACGTGCCATTAAATCAGTCTCATCAATAACGCCTGCCGAAACTTTCTTAAGCTCTTCGAGAAAAGTCTGGCCATTGATACCATAAGATTTCGTTACATTGCCAAAGGCTTCGGCTGTCTGTTCAGCCTGAGCTCCTATTTCTGTGAGATGGACGGCCTTTTCTATGGATTGCCAGGCGCCGATAATAGTTGCTGTGATCGCAAGCCAGTGGTCCTTAAGAGAAGAAAATCCTTCATTAACTTTCTTGGAAGCATTGCTGATATTCTCTGAAATGGCGGGAAGCTCCTGAAGGGATGCCCGCACCTTTGAAAATCCCTCACTGAAGAGATCCTTTAATTGGAATATAAGCTCAACTATGTTTTCATTTGCCATGGTCTTTTAATGGCCCTTCTACACCTGGTTCTTTTTTTGGAAACATTTTACTTGTGATCTTCTTGATCTCCTTTTGCTGGCATTGAGCCGCAAGAAATGTATCCCATATTATGTTTATCCTTTCAATGTTTTTGAGCTTGAAGACACTTTCTGTGAAGAGTCTGATTTGTTCTCTTGTGTATCCTTTGATTTCTGACCATCTATGCCCGGCGCCGATGAGGATCTGGATGGAATCTGTAAGAGTGATCTCAATCTGCCCATGAAACTTTTGAGATTTTTTTTTGCTCGGTCATTATCGATGTTTTGGCGGATAATGATCTCAAGTAGAGCGCATCCGTCTGAGAAGTCTATTGATTCCGTGAACCACTCTTTAGGTTTTTCCAGAACAATAGACATGAGATTTATTATCTCTTTAAATGCGACCTTAAAGAGAGAGGCGACGATAATCCCAGATTCTTTATTAAAAATCTTTTCAATGTCCAGTCCCGATGCCACGACTTTTTGAATGAGAGCGGAAAGCGCATCGACGTACTCGATTGTCTTTCCGAATGGTATTGGATTAACAGAGATTTCCTCGCCTGTCACTGTAAAATATTTTTCACCAGGTAATAATTTTCGTAATTCTTCCATTTTCTATCATTCCTTTCATTATCGGTTGTTTAAGCTTAGCGGCGGGGAGATGAGTATTCGAGCACTCATGATCCCCTGCCTTCTTCTCTAAATTTTCTTTCCACTCTCTTCTTGGAGATTGTTTGATATATGAACTTTTCCGAGCAATCGAGCAACCGGGCAAGTTTTTTTGCATTATTGCCGTCATAGAATTGCCTGACATATCTCTTCTTGGCTGCGTTTAAGGGCTTAGTAGAAATATAGAGAGTTATCGACGGGAACTCCCTCCAGAGCCGAATAAGTATATCGAGCCCAAGGGCATCTGCGATCAACGCCACGTCCCCATTGAGCAAATCATAAATTTCTATTTCCTTAAGCCATTCCATAACCCTCCTTGGCGCTTAAACAAAAGTGACTCGGTAACCATTGCTCCTACCTGCGGCAGCGATCCTCTCTTTCACCTCGCCCAGAATCTTAGAAATTCGCGCTTCCCTTTTATCGAGGGGAATATAGGGCGAAAGGTCCGTTGAATCATAGGTAACAGTAAATGCGATGGGTCCAACAGCGAGATTAGTAACGCTGCCATCCGGCGTAATGTCGATTATGCCAGCACCTCCACAATTTTTGAGGAACCGCTCAACTTCCACTGCCTTGATAGTGAGCGGTGACGCGCTCATTCCATCGTGTCTCATAGCGGCTGCAGAGGCGATAAGCCTTTCGGCTATTTCCAGCGGCGCCTCAAAAACGTCTCCTTGCTTATAATTCTGCTGCCCCTGGATTGCGTGTTTCGCAATTAATTTAATTTTTTCCATCGTTAAAAACTCTCCTTTCTGTTGTTTAATTTGTTCTCCAATCTAATGGCTGCCTTCCCTTTTGATTTTGTGCTTATGTGCCCGCGCGGTGTTTAGGGGATGCAGATGCAATCATTGCAGCCACCCTTTCCTCTTCGCTTTTATATGCCCCGGGACCATTGTTTTTCAATATCTGCCGCCAGTCAAACAATCCTTGCTCGCTGAACTCTATGGTTTGCTTTGGGGATGCTGAGGCGATTCCGGCGATTACTGAGTCTTCCTCGCTCATGTGCGAATAACCCTCCTCTCTTATGGCAAAATCGAAGACTTCATATATCTTTGCGCCTTCCTCTGTGAATTCCAACGCGGGGAGTCCCGCCACTGCGGGAGGCGTTGCCCCGAGAAATCCAATTAGGGTTAACGTTTTATGGTGGATTCTTTCATGATAAAGATTGGCGGACTCAATGGGGGATAGCTCTCTTTTTGGGAGTCCCCCAAGAAATGATCTAAATCTATTTAGGGGATGATCTTTTCTCTTGCCTGTTCCTTCGTTGAACTCAAACACTGGGGCTCGTGAAAAAATCTCCATAAAATCCACAACCACAGACCGCGCCTCTGGCCTGATCTTGCCTTCCTTTGCGAGTTCGTCACAGAAAAATATAAAGTCATCTCTGGTACGGCGTTTATTCTCTGAGAAGTTGCCGCCGGGGTTCAATATCTTTTCCTCGTCCATTGTGTCAATTTGTTCTTTTATCATTGTTTTCCGATATGCTCTTATTTTCTCTGCTAAGTCTGGGTTCTCTTCCAAGACTTGTTCGAGTGCTGCCTTATAGGTCAGCTTACTGTCGTTTGCCATTTTTTCTGATGTTAGATCTCCCACCTGGCTTATTAATTTTTCTACGGCGTCGAACCCCTTCATGCTCTCCATAATGCTCCCTCCTTTGCCCGAAAATTCTATAAATGAATCAACGATTGTTTGCCTCTCATTTGCAGTGGGGATCCATTTATAGACCATGCTTTTTCTTCTCGATGTTGTAGATCTTACCGCACATTTCATCCAGCAAACTATCAACGCCAGTCGCTATGCGTTTAAGGGCACTTATTACTGAGACCCAGTCGGTTTTCTCATCGTCGTTACTACTTTCAGCGAGAGCTGCTTTCATTCCCAGTTCCAATACAGCCTCGATCTCTCCGATTGCCATCGATGTTTTATTCCTTAAGTTCTCCAACTCATCGAGGTCCTCTTTACTCATACTCAAAGTGTCCACTCTTGTTTTGCTCATTGTGAATCTCCTTTCATAATCTCCTTTTCACGCGAATATATATTGTTAGGTCAGATGCCGCCCTATTCCTTCCCCCGGTAGCACAGCCCGTCTATTTTGTTAAGCTCTCCTATAACGCCTTTAATTTCGGACTCCAGGAGACTAAAGACCATTGACCATTCGACATCAGGCTTGCCCTCGAGGGCGGAGGAAGAAGCATAGCAAATCTTAATAAGAGTCTCCATCCTATAGGCTTTATAATGTGCTTCGCTTCTCGCGTCATCTATCTCATCTAAGATATTTCCCCTTACCGTATCCGGCATTTCTTTCTTTTTTATCATGGTGACTTCTCCTTCTATGTTTAAATCCACCTTTTGTGTGTGGTTACATTCCGGGCAGTTAATTCCGCCTACTGCCTTTTCAAATATCCCCAAAAGCTTTCCACATTTCTCACACCGGACTAAAAATTTCATTTCGCACCTCCAGCCGGTTCTGAGATCCTTTCATAGACCGTGTTAATCTCTTTTAATTTCGCTTCTCTTGGAGCAACGCATACCGAAGTAGCCATTACCCCCCCTGAATCGCTCTGAGAGCCTTTAAATAGCTCGCCGTTTTTCTGCATTTTCATATGTTCCAGGGCATGGATTACTTTTTTAACTCTATCCGCTTCCAAAAATCGTAAATCGGCGACCTTAAAACGCTTATTCAAAAAAGCACGCAGCGTCTTTTTTCTATCTTCTCTTCCCTCTAACCCGGTTACATCTCGCCAGAGAGCCTCTATTTTTCTGAGCTGCGCCGGGCTTGCCATGCCTGGCCGGTTGCCGAGATTCTCATATTTGGTCGCGCCTTCATGTTTTATCCAGACGCCCTTTTCGATTGCCTTTTCTTCAAGCGTAGCTATCAGCGCATTGGCCTGGTCGCAAGTAATGGCCTTTGAAGTGGTAACGCCAAAGTTGTGGAGTAACGTCTGCCGGTAGCTTTCATCGGATAATTTTAGAGCGCTGATTAAGGTGTGCACCTTGATTATCTGCTTTTTATCTATCCGTTTACTTACTGCGTTGAGCATAATGCCTCCTTTTTTAGCCAGTAACTGACCGTCCGGGGATACAGGTGGAGCCTTCTTGCTATGGCCGCTCCTGACAATATCCCCCCGCTATCACGCCTAAGACTTAAAGCCCTTCGATACTTATTGAGATGATAAGCCCGGACACGAACGGCGCCATATATTCTCCTTTCGCGAACCCATATATAAACCGTTGTCCTGTTGAGCCCGAGCCTCCTGGCGATCTCAGATCCCGTTAATTTTTCTCTGCGTCTCAATAAAAGCGCTCTCTTGTATTTTTTGAGGTTGTATTTGCGAACGCCGAGATTCACCTTTTCTCTCCTAAATTATGAGCATTTTCGCTGCTTCCCTAATTACTTCAGGTGTCACGGGCATTTCGTTGATTTCAGCAACCCGGACGGATCGTTGCAAGAGCTTAAAGAGCCGCCGGGCATTTCCGCAAGACTCCTCGTGAAACGATTTCCATACTCCGTTAGATGAAGGAAGCACCAATGCGACAATTCTTTGTGTGTCTTCTACTCTGAAGCTGTCCAACTTTCCAGCAATGCCGACACGGCTATAGAGTTGAGCGTACTCTCCTCGTCGGCCTCGAAGGTTTGCGATCAACCGAGGCATGCCCACAAGGAGTACCCCGACCGAAGCTTTATCGTATACCCTCCGCAAGAGTTCTAAGGCGCGATAAGGAAGATGTTCCGCCTCGTCGATGATGATCAACCGGCCTGACTCCTTGAGACGCGAAACAACATCTTCAAACAAATCATGAAGACATCCCCTTCCATCTAAGCCGACCCTTTTATGAAGCTCGGAAAATAGAATTTTTGCCGTAACTCCAAGGTCGCTCTCAATAAAGATCACGTCCGAATTCATCCTTGCATATTGCTTAATAGCTTCGGTCTTCCCTATCCCGGCGTTACCATAGACCACTCCGAGTTCTTCATCAAGATGGCAGATCCGCCCGATCTCAAAGACTCTTTCGCTTATGGAAGTCGGTATAAATTTAATGACTTTTTTAGGGGTCTTTAGCCGCTCTCTATGCCTTTCTAAGAAACTCTTTACAGCGGCATCAATTTTTGCTACATTGCCCGTGTAAGTATTCGATTGCCATTGAGAAATGGCTGCGGTCGAGATGCCGAGGGATCGGCTTACTGCCGATAAGCTGAGGCCTCGCTCTTCCATCACCTTTTTAAATTCCTGTTTTAAGTCAGACATCCTGTGCTCCTCCTTTCCCTGCTTCCATTCCTTATTTGCTATCCACTCTCAAAAAGTCTTATTTTTGCTTTACGCTTCGGTGGCTGAATCATGCTGAAATCATCTGTGCCTGTCCTCAGTATCTCCTTCTCTTTTTGAATCACTTTATCCATCGGTGTGTCATATGCCGTTATTATTTTCACCTCCTTTTCCTCTCGCGGTTCCGGCTCGTAACCGCGAAGCTTTTTTATCGCTTCAACCCCTGCCGCCATATGAGCAACAATTTCTGATGGCGAAGGGGCATCCTTTATTTCGATATACGACTTTATATTTTTCTCGCGTTGTTTGTTGACTCTTATAGCCTCTCTAACTTGTTCTCTTCCAATATCCGCCCGGGCAAGCGCCGGTACGGTGTTTGTAAGCTCGGCCTTGCCGAGATATTCATGCGTCCCGGCCTCAAACACCCAGGCTGCCTGCCATGCCTTTGGATCGCGGCGCATATATATCCTTGTTCCCTTGCGTCCAGCCATCCACTCAGACCAATAGTAGGCATCGAGAGAGGACTCCTTAATGCCGTTCCTTCCGATAGTAATTTCTTGGGATGTGCGCATACAGAACAACTTAAGCGCATCCTTCGATATCTTTTTGGTCTCAACCCTTTCCCTCTGCCATAGTTCATCCGGGCAGAGGCCCTTAAGTGCCTTGCCTGCTGAGGGCATCTTATTGAGGACGTTCACAATGAAATCATCCATGAGCACCGTATATTCATCCCATGTGAGAATAGACCCCGATTTAATTTCTCGTTTTAATTTTTCAGGACGCTCTTTGACATTGCCGCCGCGATAACCAATCATGTGCTTTGAAAACGCTTCCTTGCTTTTGAGGAAGTCGCGTTCGATAGGTTTAGTTTGCGCAGAATAGGGAAGAGCAAAGTGAGGGGTAATGCCGAGCTGCAGCAGCATTGGGGCCGTCCTGGCTTCATCAATATTGACCTTATGGTATTTCCAGCCTCCGGCAAAATCACGCGCCTTATAATCTTTTCCATTATCAATTAAGACATCGTTGAATATGCCCCCCTGATCAACTGCGTAGAAAAAGCTCTGAAAAATATGATCACCGTGAGGCGATTCAGAATGGTGCACCCAGCCGAGCCACTTGCTTGATTTAAAATCGCGCCAGGCCGTTATCCAGGGGAAGCAAACTTTGCCATTTGGCAACCTTACGGCAACATCAATTTGAGCATGGTCCGACACGGCGCATTCGCCGCACCGGATTCCAGAATAGTCCCGATTAATGAAGTCGCTGAATTTCCTTTTCCATGCCTCTCTTCCATATCGTGCGAGATAGATCGCATCCTTAGGAATTTCGCGTTCAAGTCTCCTGAGAAATGAATTCTGAGAGGGAAAGGCTGCAATCTCTAATTTGGGGTCGGTAATTCTTGAAAAGCCGAGTGTTACAATCCAACAAGACCTTACAGATGGAGCGCCCTCCTTCAGGTACAACTTCTTGAAGTATTCAAAATGATCGTCGGCAACCTTTGTTTTCCCGGATGTCTTTCCATATTTTCCGAGGAGGCCCTGTATACCTTGCTCGGTGCGCCTCTTCCGTGCTTCCAAAATGCTGTCATAACTTGTTCTGAATTCTTGGTGTTTATGATTCCAGGTTGCTACAAATTTCTTAAGGTCCTCTCCCCTCAATCCTTCGCTCTCCTTAAGAATAACGAGATACTTATCGGCCTTTTTCCGCGCATGTTCCGGGGCTGCCGAATAAATTTCCGCGTCTATCTCTTCATTGGAGGGAGGACTATAAGGTGTAGGCTCAGGCTGGCTACCTTCATCCTGAGCCTGCGACCCTATAGAAATGGAAGCGGATGGCCTCGAAGGAGTACTGGCCTTATCCCCATCCGCATGGGGAGCATAGGCTGCTTCATAATATGCAAGCCTGATTCTATTGGGGATATTCGAATTGGAGATGTGTATCTGCCAGATTTTGCCGCCCTGGCCAACTGCGTTACCATCAACCCCTTTGACTTTCGTGTATTTGTTCCTATATATTCTTTGTTGGATTGTGATTTCAGGGACTTCTTTGCCCTTTAATTCTCCCTCCAGTGTCGCCAGCTCCCTAACCGTTATCCATCCGTTCCTTCCTCTTATTTGCCGGAAGATATCATTAAAGAGATTAATCGGCCTCATTTCTCTCTCTCGGATGTTTCCAGTTCATGCGTGATGTTCTCTATTTCGGCCTGAAGCTTCATCTTTTTCCTTTCAAGTAAATAAAGCCTCAAGCGTGCGCTCTCTTTCGGATTGAAAATTTCACAACCCAGTGGATTGAGAAGTTCTTGAAACGGGTCCAGGCTACCTGTAACGAAACAGAAGGCAGTTAGGTCTTCCGCCCGAAGACCATAGCAGGGGTTTCCCGACGTGACTTTATCCAGCATATCTTTTGATATATTGTGTTTGGTTAGCTCGCTGATTTTAGCAGCCGTCTCCCAGCGTGAAAATTTGCAGTCGCGAAGCGCTTTCGATAATCTGTCCCTAAATGCCATACTCAGGTCCAGCATTCCGGGCACGATCACATGGTCAAAGAAGAGATCCTTTTGGCCTATCGGCTCTTTATGCAAATTTTTTTTATTTTTTGACATTGCAATGCCGGGAACGAAGAGAGTAGAATTTAAGAATGAAAAATATGGAGATATTGAAAGTTAACAATTACGTGCCCTCGTTTTTTTTCCAGAGTTTTCTAAATGGAACTTGCAGGATCTCCGCGATCTGCCGCTTGACCCTGTGTCCTGGCCAGTGGCCGTTGATTATCCGGCTGAGCCATTCCCGGCCGACGCCTACCTTTTGCGCCAATTCAGCGATTGAAATATCGCGCTCAATTAGTACTTTTCTGAGTTCTTTGTTCTTGTTTTTTTTGTTTACCTCGATAGTCATGGTTTTGATTATATGTTATGAAATGTAACATGTCAAGCTATATTTTGTAGCACTTAAGATGGGAACAAATAAATATACAGAGATAGGTAAAAGACTAAAGTTGATAAGAGGGCGAGCTTCGCAGCGGGCGTTTGCTAAGCAAATTGGTGTTTCTTTTGGAGCATATCGGAATTATGAGGCAGGCAAGAGAGTCCCCCCGGACGGTGTTCTCCAGAACATCATTTACAACCATGGGAGCATCACAACTGATTGGATATTGACCGGCGTCATGGACTTAGAGGCGGCAAGAAAGGGCATTGAACGTAGGGCAGCAATACGGGGATTTAATCCGGAAGACCTGGAAAGGAATAAACAGATCCTTGAGCGTATCTATACGAAAGGGGACGAAACAACAATAACAACAGTCGAAAGGATTTTGAGCGCCTTGGACCCAAAGAAGGATGTAAATTAGCCCCTGTCTATTATAATGATGGCTCAGTTTAATAACCTATTGATATTTAATGTAAATTTACATGTTTCTTTTTTGTAAATTGGGATGTAATTTGGGATGTAAATTAGTGGGGGAAGGAAGTGGGCTTATATAATGAAGAGGATGAGATGAAGAGAATCGCAATATTTATTATTTTTATGAGCTTTTATGTGTTGGCATTCGCGGACGGCTCCAGTAGGGTTTATTCTAATGGAGACCTGGATCAATACGGGGGCGGAAATGGTGAGATAAACATTGACCAGCAAAATTTCAATAGGGATCGGTCAACGCCACAAAACAGTGATGTCGAAAATACATTTAAGGCACGTCTATTGCAGTACAATAAGGCTATCGTCGAAGCGCACGAGCAGGCAGCAAAACATGTCAAAAACTTCGCTGGTTCTGTGGGTCGGCAAGGGCGCGTTGCGCAACAATATACGAAAGAAGAGTCGCAAACGGCGGACGAGTATATTGATAAGGAAAACGATCTCAAGAGGCAGCGTTCAGAATTGAAAAGTGAGGTAGTCCTGTATTATGGAAAACTACCCGACTGGTGGATAGAATAGATGATTTGGGGGATCTAATCCCCCTTTAAAAATGGAAAACTAAATGGCAAAATGTGGCAAATACCCTGTAAGAGTGGCCAAAAATGGAAAACCATTTTCGGAGCTTTGAATAGTGGATTTACCTTTGTATTTAAAGGAGTTATAGTCGCGGCAGAGCCGCGCCATGTGGAAGAAAACTACCTGAAAAAGCATACCGGCAAAGGTAGCTACAGTTTATAAGACAAGCAAGATTGAAAAATATTGGAGGCAGCCATGAAAATAACCTATGATCCCGAAGTTGATGTCATTCGCATTGTTTTCAGCAATGCGCCGATCGAGGAAAGCGATGAAGAAAAACCCGGCGTGATCCTTGATTTTGATAAGGACGGCAATGTTGTCGGCATGGAGATACTGGATGCGTCACGGCGGATGGAAAATCCAAGAACAGTCGAATACGCTGTAGCAGGATAAAAGCATTATCTTCCCTTGGGTTCTATTAGCACCTTATTAGCCCGGTATTAGCCATTCATGCTAATAACAATTATTAAAGAGCATTTAGAATCAGACAATGAGTATCAGATTTATTAATAGTGACGATAGTAATTATCCGGCAACATTAGGTCGCTATTTCGGGCAGCAAGCACCCGAGAGTATAGTCGCCATAGGGAACCTGGATATCCTTCATAGCGAGCGTATCGCCATCTTCTGTTCCAATAAATGCCCTGGCAATATCATTCTGAAAACCTATGACCTTCTGCGTCAGATCCGGGAAAGCGGAATTACCGTAATCAGTGGGTTCCATTCAGCTATAGAGCGTGAGTGCCTGAATATGCTTCTCAAGGGCAGACAGTCCGTCATCATATGCCCTGCCCGCAGCATTGAGGGAATGCGGATTAAACCAGAATACAGGAAGCCTCTCGAAGATGGACGATTACTTATACTTTCCCCCTTTTCAGGAAAAGAAAAACGTATCTCCTCGGACAGGGCTGTCAGAAGGAATTATTTCGTTGCAGCGCTTGCAACAGCTATTTTCATTCCCTATGCTGCACCGAAGAGTACGACTGAAATATTCTGCCATGAACTCTTAAAATGGAGGAAACAAGTATATACCATAGATGATGAGAAGAATATACATTTAATAGAAGAGGGCATATCGACTATCTCCGACATGGCAATAGAAAATCTCATCTGATTCAGTTGGCCTGACTAACCACTCACATCATTTCTATGGCCATGGAATAATTATTAATAAAGTGTCGGTAAGGACTTGTAATAATTCCCAGAAAAAATATACAGAATTATAAGGCTACACAGAAACGCGAATTTAAGTACTCGATAGGAATAAAAACATCACAATATGAAAAGTCGACTCTTCATTTCCATCGAGGGTCAGAAATATATAGCTTTCGGTCAGTAATTAACACATTAGATAATCCTAAAGGGGAAAGTATTGCTCGACGTATTGAAGCTGTGAAAAGATCATCCCCTGTTCTATTTATCCATGCTATAATACTCAAAATGGAATTCGCAAAAAGATTTGATATAATTCTCATTGTTTTGATTCTCTCTATACTCTCCTGCTCGGGGAAAAAAGCGGTCAGGCCTTCAGGAA